>Ga0116175_1000729_pt1 | contig 22178 bp, 21 predicted proteins | sample AD_UKC125_MetaG_FD_89802 | JGI IMG/M metagenome (GOLD analysis project Ga0116175, IMG submission 89802) | Active sludge microbial communities of municipal wastewater-treating anaerobic digesters from USA - AD_UKC125_MetaG | ecosystem: Engineered > Bioreactor > Anaerobic > Digestate | place: USA... | reverse complement strand
TTCGGCCCCTGCGACCTGCTGGTCGCGGACCACGAACCGCAAGTCCCGCACCTGTTCGTTTCGGACATGGATTCGACCATGATCGGGCAGGAATGCATCGACGAGCTGGCCGACTATGCCGGCCTCAAGCCGCAGATCGCCGCGATCACCGAACGCGCCATGCAGGGCGAGCTCGATTTCTCCTCAGCCCTCAGGGAGCGCGTGCTGCTGCTGCGCGGGCTTTCAGAAAGCGCGATCCACGATTGCCTCAATACCCGAATCCAGCCGATGCCCGGCGCGAAGACGCTCGTCGCAACGCTCAAGGCGCGCGGCTGCCATACCGTGCTGGTGACGGGCGGGTTCCACCAGTTCGCCGATCCGGTGGCCGAGCAGCTCGGGTTCGAACTGGTGGTCGGCAACCGGCTGGAAGTGGGCGAGGGCACGCTGACCGGCGGGCTTGTCGGTGCGATCACCGACAGTTCGGTGAAAGAACGGGTGCTGCGCGATGAGGCGGCGCGGATCGGCGCCAACGCGGTCAGCCTCGCCACGGGCGACGGCGCCAATGACATTCCGATGATCGCGGCGGCGACCTATGGCATCGCCTATCACGCCAAGCCCAAGGCGCGCGCGGCGGGCGATGGCTGGATCGACCGGGGCGACCTGACCGATGTGCTAAGGCTGCTGGGGATTCCGCGGGGCGATTGGGTCGAGGCTTAACGCTTAATCCGTACCCAAAGTTCGTCATTGCTTCGCTCGCAATGACGAAGGGTGAGGCGTGATTCGCGCCCGAAGGTCGCCCCACTCAACACATATTGACAGTCCTGTAAGTAATTCGCATATTCATGTCCATGAACATGCAGAGCGCCATTGTCCCCGCCGCGGCTGACGAACTGCCGCTGATGCTGCCCACCCGCCCCGCGATGCGTTACGATTTCGGGCGCGCCTGGCGGCACTTCAAGAATCTGGTCAAGGATAAGGAGAACACGGCGGAAGTCGCGCCGATCTTCGAATCGCTGCCCTGGACCGGCGCCTATGAAGCGGCGAAGAAGTTCCTGACCTCGGATCGCGGCAAGGCGATCTACGCCAGCGAACCCTGCCTGGTCGAAATCCTCGACGATCACGAAGCTCTGCGCAAGCTGCCGGCGGGCAGCCTCGCCCACGTCTACTGCGACTTCATGGAGCGCGAGGGACTGTCGGCGCAGGGGCTGGTGGACGAACTCAACCGGTATCGCCCGGCGGACATGTATTTCAACGACCAGGTCGACTGGTACTTCCGCCGGATGCGCGACACGCATGATCTGCTGCACGTGCTGACCGGGTTCGGCCGCGATGCGCTGGGCGAACAGTGCGTGCTGGCTTTCACCTACAGCCAGCAGCCCGCGCTCGCCCACCTGTTCCTCGGCTATGCCGGGGCGGTGGAGATCGCCAAGCACAAGACGGTCAAGGTTCCCGTGTTCCGAGCGGTGCGCGAGGCGCAGAAGCTGGGCAAGGTCTGCCCGCGCCTGGTCGAAATGCCGATCCGCGACCTGCTGGCCATGCAGTACGAGGACGCGCGCCGCTTCCTCGGCATGACCGAGCCGCATTACTACCGTCAGGCCCACGCGATGTGGCGCGCGGCGGGGGTCGATCCCTACGACCTGATGGCCCCGGTGCAGAAGGCGGCTTGAGGCGGTCTAGCGTCCCGGAATTGATACGGGCCACCGACCCGGATCGTCACCCCGAACGGCGCCGGATTTACACCGCCATCCAGTCGCGGAAGAAGGCCTCGTTGGCTTCGCGCAGCTCGGCCAGTTCGACCGCGAAGCCCGGACCGCGAATCGCGCTGCCGCCGGTGGTGCCGATCCGGGTCATCGGAATGCCCGCCGCCTGGATCGTCTCCGCTACCGCGCTGGTCACGACGTAGCGCGCCTGATCTTCGCCAAAAGCGGTGAAGTGATCGCCGATTTCCTCGACCGTGCAGCCGATCCCGCCGGCCAGTGCCATTTCGGCGAGCGCGACGAGCAGGCCGCCGTCCGACACGTCATGGACCGCCGTCACCTTGCCTTCGGCCACCAGCTGGCGGACGAATTCGGCGTGGGCGCGTTCCTTCGCGAGGTCGACCGGGGGCGGAGCGCCGTCCTCGCGGTCGTGGATTTCGCGCAGCCATAGCGACTGGCCGAGGTGGCCGTTTGACTGGCCGATCACGAACACGGCTTCGCCTTCCGCCTTGAAGCGGATCGTTGCCATGACCGAATAGTCCTGCATCAGGCCGACGCCGCCGATCGCGGGAGTGGGCAGGATCGCGCTGCCGCCGCCGGTCGCCTTGCTTTCGTTGTAGAGGCTGACGTTGCCGCTCACGATCGGATAGTCGAGCGCGCGGCAGGCATCGCCCATCCCGCGCAGCGCCTCGACGATCTGGGCCATGATCTCGGGCCGCTGCGGATTCGCGAAATTGAGGCAGTTGGTGATGGCAAGCGGGGTCGCGCCCACCGCCGAGATGTTGCGATAGGTTTCGGCCACTGCCTGCTTGCCGCCTTCGTAGGGATCGGCGTAGCAATAGCGCGGGGTGCAGTCGGTGCTGATCGCCAGCGCCTTGCGCGTGCCGTGGAGGCGCACCACCGCCGCGTCGCCGCCGCTCTTTTGCAGCGTGTCAGCGCCGACCTGGCTGTCGTACTGCTCCCAGATCCAGCGGCGGCTGGCGAGGTCCGGGCAGCCCATCAGCTTGACGAGGTCCGCACCGAGGTCCGCGCTGGCGGGCACCTTGTCCAGCGGCTTGACCGCCGCCCAGGCCTTGTAGTCCTCAAGGCTGAGGTGGGGCCGGTCATAGAGCGGCGCATCCTCGGCCAGCGGCCCCAGCGGAATGTCGCACACCGTCTCGCCCTGCCAGGTCAGGACCATGTGGCCGGTATCGGTCACTTCGCCGATCACCGCGAAGTCCAGCTCCCATTTGCGGAAGATCGCCTCGGCCATCGGCTCCTTGCCGGGCTTCAGCACCATGAGCATCCGCTCCTGGCTTTCGCTCAGCATCATTTCATAGGGGGTCATGCCCTCTTCGCGGCACGGCACCTTGTCCATGTCGAGCACGATCCCGGCCTTGCCGTTGGTCGCCATTTCGACCGAGGACGAGGTCAGGCCCGCCGCGCCCATGTCCTGGATCGCGACGATCGCGTCGGTCGCCATCAGTTCGAGGCAGGCCTCGATCAGCAGCTTTTCGGTGAAGGGATCGCCGACCTGCACGGTCGGGCGCTTTTCATCCGACTTCTCGTCGAAATCGGCGCTGGCCATGGTCGCGCCGTGGATACCGTCGCGCCCGGTCTTGGAGCCGACATAGACGATCGGATTGCCGATCCCGGTGGCGGCGGAATAGAAGATCTTGTCCGCGTCGGCGACGCCCACGGTCATCGCGTTGACCAGGATGTTGCCGTCATAGGCCTTGTGGAAATTGGTTTCGCCGCCAACCGTCGGCACGCCAACGCAGTTGCCATAGCCGCCGATCCCGGCGACGACGCCCTTGACCAGCGACTTCATCTTGGGGTGGTCCGGGCGGCCGAAACGCAGCGCGTTCATGTTGGCCACGGGCCGCGCGCCCATGGTGAAGACGTCGCGCAGGATGCCGCCAACGCCCGTCGCCGCGCCCTGGTAGGGTTCGATGTAGCTCGGGTGGTTGTGGCTCTCCATCTTGAAGATCGCGGCCAGCTTCTGGCCATCGGCGCCTTCGCCGATGTCGATCACACCCGCGTTCTCGCCCGGGCCGCAGATCACCCAGGGGGCTTCGGTCGGCAGCTTCTTCAGATGCAGGCGGCTCGACTTGTAGGAGCAATGCTCCGACCACATGACCGAGAAGATGCCCAGTTCGACCAGGTTCGGTTCACGCCCCAGCGCGTGGAGCACGCGGGCGTATTCCTCCTCGGACAGGCCGTGGGCGGCGACGACATCGGGGGTGATCGGGCTGGCTGCGTCTGACATGAGCGCGCCCTTAACCCGCGCGGGCGCGAAGCGCTAGCGGGTTCGGCGTGCCTCGCCCTCGCTTTTCCCCACCCACCAAGCGGTGAGCGTGGCCAGCGTGTAGGCGGAGAAGGCCAGGACGCTGGTTCCGCTCGTCACCTCGTTCTCGACCGGGGCCAGCCAGTTGATCACCTGCAGCACCAGCAGGGTCAGGCCCAGCATGGCAACCTTGGGCAGGCCGGGGCGGCGCTTGTCCCAATAGAACCACAGCGCGGCGCCCGTGATGCCCAGTTCCAGCGGGATGGCGATCCACGGGTGGTTCCACAGGCCCAGGCCCAGCCTGGGGGGCTGTCCCCACAGCGTCAGGTCCGGGACATGGACCAGCAGGTCGAGCAGCCAGTGCGACAGGACGACCGCCCCGCCGATCAGCGCGACAGTGCGGTCGCGGAAGATGCCCCACAGCAGCCAGGCGAACAGGGCGGCGAAGACAAGCGTTCCCAGCAGGCTGTGGGTGTAGGGGACGCGGTAGAGGTCCAGCTCGTTCATCGCGCTGATACCGGGGGTGAAGCGCATCTTCTCAAAGCCGCCCAGCAGCAGGGCATAGAATGCCCAGTCGACCAGTTGCGCGGCGATGAACAGCGTGGCGATCCCCGCCGACTTGCGGCGCGATGCGGCGACCAGGGCGGGGGCCCAGTGTCCGATGAACATGGCTCAGGCCCCCAGCCTGAGTGCTGCCCAGGCCGCAACCCCGCTGGCCAGCGCAGTCGCGCTGGCACCCCAGGCAATATCGATCAGCGTGACCTGGACGGGCCATGTCTTCAGCGTCGCCTGGTTGGTCAGGTCATAGGTGGCATAGCAGATTGCCCCCAGCAGCGCCCCGTTGAGCACGGCGTGGGGCACGCCTTGTGCCAGCCCCGGGCGCACCGCGAACCACACCATCGCCGCCAGATAGGCGAGGTAGAACAGCGCCGCCGGCGCGGCCCGGAAGGCGGGCGCCAGCAACTCCCCCAGCAGCGGCCGATAGAGATTCGGCCCGGCCCAGCGCAGCCACAGCGCGTCGAGCGCTCCGAATGCGACTCCGCCCGCCAGATAGGCGACTGCCCATTTCATCGGCATTATCCCCCTGATGCGCCGCAGTTTGTTGCAGCAGCTTGACCCGGCGCCTGCGCGCCGTCAATGCTCCGCCGCATGACCGATAGTGCACCTGAAATCGCCGGTATGTCGTTTGAAGAGGCGCTGCGCGCGCTCGAAGACGTGGTGCGGCGGCTCGAAGGCGGCGAAGTCGCGCTCGACGATTCGATCGGACTGTACGAACGCGGTGAAGCCCTGCGCACGCATTGCCAGGCGCGGCTTGATGCCGCCCAGGCGCGGATCGAGCGGATCGTCGCCGGGCCCGGCGGCCAGGCGGAAGCCGCCGTGCCGTTCGATTCCGAACCGGGGCGCTGAGCGATGGGTGCGGCAACGGCAAGCCCGTCCCTGCTGGGCGAGGCCCTGACGAGAATCGCTGCGGACGTCGATGCGGGCTTCGATGCCTTGCTGCCGGTGCCGGACGATGGCCGCGCACGGCTCTTCCAGGCGATGCGCCATGCCACGATCGGTGGGGGCAAGCGGCTGCGTCCGTTGCTGCTGGTGGCCGTGGCCGAACTGCACGGGGTGGGCCGCGAAACCGCGCTGCGCGCCGCGCTGGCGATCGAGGCGGTGCACGCCTTCTCGCTGGTGCATGACGATCTGCCCTGCATGGACGACGATGCCATGCGCCACGGCAAGCCCTCCACCCACAAGGCCTTTGACGAGGCGACCGCCGTGCTGGCGGGCGACGGACTGATGGCCTTTGCCTTCGAGATCCTGACCGACCCGGACTTCTTCACCGATCCGTTCGTGCGGGCGGAACTGGTGCGCTCCCTGGCCCTGGCCAGCGGCCCTTCGGGCATGACTGGCGGGCAGATGATGGACATTGCGGGCGAGGGGCAGGATCTGGACCTGCACTCGATCACCCGGCTGCAGCAGCTCAAGACCGGCGCCCTGCTGGGTGCGGCGGTGGAAATGGGCGCGATCCTGGGCCGCCTGCCGCCCGAGGGGCGCCGCCACCTGCGCGCCTATGCCCACGATATCGGCCTGGCCTTCCAGATCTCGGACGACCTGCTCGACCATGAGGGCGAGGAAGCGGCCGCCGGCAAGGCGCTGCGCAAGGACGCTGCCGCCGGCAAGCAGACCTTCGTCGCACGGCTTGGCGCGGATCGCGCGCGCGAACAGGCGCGCGCGCTGGTCGATCAGGCGATTGCACACCTCGCCCAGCATGGGCAAGAAGCGGACCTGCTGCGCGATCTCGCGCGCTATATCGTGGAAAGGGACCACTGAATGGCCGAACGCATCGGCGTTTACCCCGGCACTTTCGATCCGATCACGCTGGGCCATGCGGACATCATCCGGCGCGGTGCCAAGCTGGTTGACCGGCTGATCATCGGGGTCACCACCAATCCATCCAAGAACCCGCTGTTCACTCCGGAAGAACGCATGGCGATGGTGGAACGCGAAGTGGCCCAGCTGGGCATTTCCAACGTTGCCGTGGTCGGCTTCAACGCGCTGCTGATGAAATTCGCGGAAAAGCAGGGCGCCACGGTGATCGTGCGCGGCCTGCGCGCGGTGGCCGACTTCGAATACGAATACCAGATGGCCGGCATGAACCAGCAGCTCAACGCCGGGATCGAGACCGTGTTCCTGATGGCCGACGTCAGCCTGCAGCCGATCGCCAGCAAGCTGGTGAAGGAAATCGCGATGTTCGGCGGCGATATCTCGCGCTTTGTCAGTGCCTCGGTGCGCGATGATGTGGTGGCGCGCATTGCCCAGACCACCGGCACGCTGGGGGATTATTGAGGCCGCCGCGCCACCGTTCATTGCCACGACAGCGAGAGGCGGCTATTCCGCGCCCTTCGCACCAGACCCTTGCAGAACCGAGACCACACCGCATGAACCGTCGCTTTGTTGCTCTTGCCCTCGGCCTGTCGCTGGTCGCCGCTCCTGCCTTTGCCAAGGACGCGCCCGCACCGGCCGCTCCGGCACTCAGTGCGCTGGTCAATCCCGATCCCGCCCAGGACCCTGAAAACGTCCTGGTGCTCGATCTGTCGAACGGCGGCCGCGTGCTGATCCGGCTGGTTCCGGCCTGGGCCCCGACCCATGTCGAGCGGGTCAAGACGCTGACCCAGCAAGGGTTCTACAACGGGGTGATCTTTCACCGCGTGATCGACGGCTTCATGGCCCAGACCGGCGACCCCACGGGCACCGGCACCGGCGGCTCTCCGCTGCCCGACCTCAAGGCCGAATTCAACACGATGCCGCATGTGCGCGGCACGGTTTCGATGGCGCGCACCGATCTGCCGGACACTGCCAACAGCCAGTTCTTCATCGTGTTCTATCCGCGCTTTGCGCTGGACCGGCGCTACACCAATTTCGGCCGCGTGATCGCGGGCATGGATATTGTCGACCGGATCGAGCGGGGCGAGCCGCCGCAGAACCCGACGAAGATTCTCCAGGCTTCGCTCGCGTCGCAGAACCTGCCGCCCCCGCCGCCGCCCGCTCCGCCGGCGCCTGAACCGGCGATCACTGCCGACATGCTGAACAATTCGGCGCCTGTCCCGGCTCCAGCCCCTGTTCCGGCCCCGGCTCCGGCAACTCCTCCGGCCAACTGATCCCGCGCCAGTGCGCGTCGATCGCTTCGATTTCGAGCTTCCGCCCGAACGGATCGCCCTGCGCCCGGCGCGCCCGCGCGATTCCGCGCGCCTGCTGCACGTGCCAGGGCAGGGGCCCTTCGCTGACCTGACCGTGCGCGACCTGCCGCGCCTGCTGCGCGCGGGCGACGTGCTGGTGTTCAACGACACCCGCGTGATTCCCGCCCAGCTTGAGGGCCGGCGCGGCGCGGCGAAACTGGGGGCTACGCTCCACAAGCGGATCGACCTGCGCCGCTGGCAGGCCTTCATCCGCAACGCCAAGCGCCTGCACGAAGGCGACCTCGTCGAGTTCGGCGGCGATGTCTTCGCTACTGCCGAGCAGCGCCACGACGACGGCAGCTGGACGCTCGCCTTTCACGGCGAGGAACCGGTCGAAGTCCTGCTCGAACGCGCCGGGCGGATGCCGCTGCCGCCTTATATCGCCAGCAAGCGCCCGACCGACGAGGCGGACAAGTCGGATTACCAGACGATGTTCGCGCAGCAGGACGGCGCCGTCGCCGCCCCCACCGCCGCGCTGCACTTCACGCCGGACCTGATGGCGGCGCTGGCCGAGGCCGGGATCGGCCACGAAACCCTGACCCTGCACGTGGGCGCGGGCACCTTCCTGCCGGTCAAGGTCGAGGACACGGCCGAGCACCGGATGCACGCCGAATGGGGCACGATCACGCCCGAAGTTGCCGCGCGCCTCAACGCCGCGCGCGCCGCCGGAAACCGCGTGATCGCGGTCGGCACCACCAGCCTGCGCCTGCTGGAAAGCGCGGCGGACGAGGACCGGGTGATCCAGCCCTTCACCGGCGACACCTCGATCTTCATCACCCCCGGCTACCGCTTCAAGGCGATCGACGGACTGATCACCAACTTCCACCTGCCGCGCTCGACCCTGTTCATGCTGGTTAGTGCGCTGATGGGGCTGGAGCGGATGCAGGCCGCCTATGCCCACGCGATCGAGCATGACTACCGCTTCTACAGCTACGGCGATTCCAGCCTGCTGCTGCCTGAGGGCTAGGGTCAGGCCCCATCCACCGCACCTTCGAGGTTTGAGTCAAAATGGCCTGTCGCGAGGAGAGAAGGCGCAGGAATATGTCGATATTTCAAAACTTCTCGACGCTGCGAGAGGCCATTTTAGCCAAATCCCGCAGGGACGGCGGAATGGCTTCCATCTCGGACGGAAATTCCCTTGGAAAGGCAACCAGCCTTCCCTGCGGACATTTCCGTCCGATATGTTCGCCATTCCGCCGCCTCGAAGGTGCGGTGGATGGGGCCTGACCTTGGGCCCGGTCAGCCCGCCAGAAGCACCCGTGCATCGATCACCCGGTCGATCAGCGCGTCGTCCGCCGGTAACTGGCCGTCCAGCATCAGCATGGCGAGGCCGTGGACCAGGCTCCAGGCCTGGATCACCAGCCGCTGCGCCTCGGCCGGATTTCCGGTGAGGGCGGCGGCGTTGTCCTGCAGCATCCGTGCGGCGGTACTGGAACCGAACACGGTATCGCCGCCGGGGCTGGAATGGATGAAGATCAGCCGGAACAGGGCAGGGTGGGCCAGCGCCCAGCGGACATAGGCGCGGCCCGTTGCGGCAAAGGGCGCGGCGGCGCCTGCCGCTTGGGCCGCGGCCTGCTGATATTGCCCCAGCCGTTCGATCCCCTCCGCCGCCAGCGCAGCCAGCAGCGCCGCCTTGTCGGGAAAATGGCGATAGACCGCCGTGGCCGATACGCCGACATCGCGGGCGATCTGGCGCAGTGACAGATCGGCCAGCGGCGTGCTCTCCAGCGCCTTCAACCCTGCCTCGACCAGCGCGGAGCGCAGGTCGCCGTGGTGGTAGGAACGAGCGGGTGCGGTTGATGTTGACACTGTTACCATGACTGCTATGTTTACGCCATAAACATTAAAGGGAGACACACGCCATGGCAAGCAGCGTCGAAACCGTGATCCGTTCGGTTGTCACCAAGGGGATCATGGCGGTATCGGAATTCAACCGAACCCGGCAGGACAAGGCGCGTGAACACCCGTTCCTCACCGGCATCCACGCACCGATGACCGAGGAGCGCACGCTCCATGATCTCAATGTCACCGGCACGATCCCGCCCGAGCTGTCCGGCCGCTACGTCCGCATCGGTCCCAACCCGTTCAAGCCCGATCCGCGCGGCCACCACTGGTTCATCGGCGACGGCATGGTCCACGGGGTGCGGATCGAAGGCGGCAAGGCGCTGTGGTATCGCAACCGCTACATCCGCTCGCAGGAACTGGCAGGCAAGGGCGGCCCCGCTGCCGCACCCGGCCCCCGGCGCGGGCGGCGCGACCTGATCAACACCAACGTCATCCAGCACAATGGCAAGACGCTGGCCATCGTCGAGGCGGGGTCGTTCCCGGCGGAGCTGTCGGACGAGCTGGAGACAGTGGCCTACACCGACCTTGGCGGCACGCTCCATATGCCGTTCAGCGCCCACCCCCACGAAGATCCGCTGACCGGCGAACTCCACGCGATCACTTATGACGGCACGGTGCAGGATACCGTCTGGCACATCGTCGTCTCGCCCGAAGGCCGGGTGGTGCGCGAGGAGCCGATCCCGGTGACGCACGGCCCATCGATCCACGAATGCTCGCTGACGCAGAGATACGTGCTGGTGTTCGACCTGCCGGTGACCTTCTCGATGAAGGCGCTGATAGGGGGAGAACGCTTCCCCTATCGCTGGAATCCGGAGCACCGCGCCCGCGTGGGCCTGCTGCCGCGCCGGGGCAGTGCGGCGGAGATCGTGTGGTGCGATGTCGATCCGTGCTACGTCTTCCACGTTGCCAACAGCTATGACGCGCCGGACGGCACGGTGGTGTGCGACATGTCGGTCTATGAAACGATGTTCGCGGGCGGACCCGGCGGGCCGAACGGACGTTCGCTTGGCATGGAGCGGTGGATCATCGATCCCGCTGCGGGCAAGGTCACACGCCGCACCCTCGATACCGCGCCGCAGGAATTCCACCGCCCGGACGAGCGGTTCTTCGGCCAGCCCTATCGCTATGCCTGGTCGCTGGGCCTGCCGGATGCCGAGCAGGAGGGGATGCTCGGCGAAGCGCCAATCTATCGCTACGATCTGGAAACGGGCGAGCGGCAGGCCCACGATTTCGGGCCGGGCCGGGTGGCGGGCGAATTCGTGTTCGTGCCGCGCAGCGCCGCTGCGGCGGAGGGCGATGGCTGGGTGATGGGCTATGTCATCGACACGGCCAGCGACACCACCGACCTGGTGATCCTGGACGCTTCCGACATGGCCGCGCCGCCGGTTGCCGCGATCCACATTCCCCATCGCATCCCGCCGGGGTTCCACGGCAACTGGCTGCCCGATCCGGCTTGACATCGATCAAGACACAGCCAAGCCTGCTCGCCTAGGCTGCGGGCAGGCGTCGAAGGCTGGAGGATGCATGGCGGATGAGCGACTGGGCCTGATCGAACGCGGGCTGGAACGCGCGGCGGAGCGATTGGGCGATATTACCCCGCTGGTCATGGCACAGTTCTATGCCCGGTTTCCCGATGCCCGCGCCAGCTTTGTCCATCATGCGGCCTGGCATCCCGAGCGGCTGGAGGCCGAAATGGTCGACAATGCGCTCTACTGCGCCATGACCTGGTTCGAGCGGCGTAGCGAGATCGAGATCATTTTCGACCAGTCCGTGCCGCACCACCAGCACACGCTGAAGATTCCGCCCGAATGGTACGGCGGACTGATTGGCGCGGTGCTTGACGTGCTGGAGCCGACCGTGCCCGGGGACGAGGTGGAGGAACGCGCCGCCTGGGCCGCGCTGCGCACCGGACTGCTGGACCGGATCGCCAGTAACGCCGACGTCTGAAACGGGTTCAGTTGGCGGCGCATTGCGGCTAGGGCGGCGGCATGACCGCGCCCCGCTTCCAGTTCAGCATTTCCGCCACCGATGGCAAGGCCCGCACCGGCACGATCCAAATGCGGCGCGGGGAAATCCGCACGCCCGCCTTCATGCCGGTCGGCACCGCCGCCACGGTCAAGGCGATGAAGCCCGAAACCGTGCGCGCGACGGGTGCGGACATCCTGCTCGGCAACACTTATCACCTGATGCTGCGCCCGGGCGCGGAGCGGGTCGCGCGGCTGGGGGGCCTCCACAAGTTCATGAACTGGGACCGCCCGATCCTGACCGACAGCGGCGGCTATCAGGTGATGAGCCTGTCGGACCTGCGCAAGATCACCGAGGACGGCGTGACCTTTGCCAGCCATATCGACGGATCGCGCCACCTGCTGACCCCGGAACGCTCGATGGAAATCCAGCGCTTGCTGGGCAGCGATATCGTCATGGCCTTTGATGAGTGCCCGCGCGCCGATGCGCCGTTGGAGGTCATCGCCCAGTCGATGCGCATGTCGATGCGCTGGGCGAAGCGCAGCCGGGCCGGCTTTGACAGCGGCGAGGAACATGCGGAGCGGTCCGCCCTGTTCGGCATCCAGCAGGGCGCGCTGGATGAAAGCCTGCGCCGCGAAAGTGCCGAGGCGCTCCAGGAAATCGGCTTCGATGGCTACGCGATCGGCGGGCTGGCCGTGGGCGAGGGGCAGGAAGCGATGTTCGCCACGCTCGACTTCGCGCCCGATATGCTGCCTGCGGACCGCCCGCGCTACCTGATGGGGGTGGGCAAGCCCGACGACTTGGTCGGCGCGGTCGAGCGCGGGGTCGACATGTTCGATTGCGTCCTGCCGAGCCGATCCGGGCGCAACGGGCAGGCCTTCACCTGGAACGGCCCGGTCAACATCCGCAACGCCCGCCATGCCGAAGACCCTGCGCCGCTGGACGAGCGCTGTCCCTGCGATGCCTGCACCAAGTACGGCCGGGCCTATCTCCACCATCTGGTCAAGGCGGGGGAGATCCTGGGGGCCATGCTGCTGACCGAGCACAACCTGACCTTCTACCAGCAACTGATGGCCGGAATGCGCAGCGCGATCGGGGAAGGGCGGTTCGCGGGCTTCGCTGCCGATTTCCGGCGGGATTACTTGAAAAAATAACACCCGGCTTCCGTTCGTGTCGAGCGTAGTCGAGCCACGTTGGCGCACACGTGTCTCGACTACGCTCGACACGAACGGTGAAGTGATTGGGGGGACGAAGGGTTAGTCCTCGAACCCCACGAAGGTCGCCGCCTCGTCCACGCTCTTGCGGGTGGGGACCACCGCGTTGGCCGGGAAGCTGTCATCCGGCCAGCCCAGCGCGACCGCCTTCATGATCACCTGATCGTCGGGGATGCCGGCGTGTTCGCGCACCACCGGGCTCTGCATGATGCCCTGGCTGTTGATCACGCAGCCCAGCCCGCGCGACCAGGCGGCGTTGACCAGCGCGGTCGTCACCGCGCCGCAATCGAACGGGGTGTCGTCGCTGCCGTCGAGCACCTTGTCATAGGTGATGATCACGCAGACCGGGGCGTCGAACTGGCGGAAGCCGCGCAGCACCCAGTCCTGCCGCTTCGCCTTGTCGTCGCGCTCTATCCCCATGGCGCCGAACAGTTGCTTGGCAACTTCGACCTGGCGATCGCGGTGGACGCCATCGAAGGCGGTGCCCTTGCGGAATTCGCGGCTGTCGGGAACCCCGGCCAGGGTCCGCTCGGTATTGCCCTGGCGGATGCGGGCGAGCGGTTCGCCGGTGATGACGTGGAAGTTCCACGGCTGGGTGTTCATCGATGAGGGAGCGCGCATGGCCAGCGTCAGCACTTCCTCGATCAGCTGGCGCGGCACCGGATCGGGCTTGTACCCGCGGATCGAGCGGCGGCCCATGATGACGTCATCGAATTCCATGCTTCCCCCGGGGATTCTGCTGTGCTTTGCTGCCATGTTAACCGCGCGATTAAAACGCGCAAACAAAAAGGGCGGCCCCGCAGGGCCGCCCTTTCGTGTTCCAATCGGAAGCCGATCAGCGCGAATAGAATTCGACGACCAGATTCGGTTCCATCTTCACCGGATAGGGCACTTCATCCAGCGTGGGCACGCGGACGAAAGTGATCTTGTCGGTGCCGTCCTGCGCCACATAGTCGGGCACTTCGCGTTCCGGCAGGGTCTGCGCTTCAGCGATCAGGGCCATTTCCTTGGCCTTCTTGCCCAGGCTGACGATGTCGCCCGGACGCACGCGGCGGCTGGCGATGTTGCACTTCACGCCGTTGACGTAGATGTGGCCGTGGCTGACGATCTGGCGGGCCGAGAAGATGGTCGGCGCGAACTTGGCGCGATACACGACCATGTCCAGGCGCTGTTCGAGCAGGCCGATCAGGTTCTGACCGGTATCGCCCTTCATCTTCGACGCTTCCTGATAGGTGCGCTTGAACTGCTTTTCGGTCACGTCGCCGTAGTAGCCCTTGAGCTTCTGCTTGGCGCGCAGCTGGATGCCGAAGTCCGAGATCTTGCTCTTGCGGCGCTGGCCGTGCTGGCCCGGACCGTACGAGCGGCGGTTCACCGAGCTCTTGGGACGGCCCCAGATGTTCTCGCCCATGCGGCGATCAAGCTTGTACTTCGAAGAATTGCGCTTCGACATGGCGCATCGACCTTTCAATTTGCATGCAGGGCACTGCGCCCCGCTTCTGGTCCGGAACCGCACCGCCCGGCCTGATGCCGGACGCGACCGAGGCTTCACCGGAGTGCCTGGTCAATTGCGAAGGCGCGCCCTTGGCCGGGAACGCCGGAAATGTCAAGTGTCGGACTGCTCGCGGCGCGTGTTGGGCCGCTCCTGCCGCGGGCCCTTGCGCAGGGCGGACAGCACGCCGCGCATCGTCCGCACCTCCAGGTGGTTCCAGCCAGGCTTGGTCAGCATGGTGCGCAGCGTGCGACGGGTCGCGGCGGCGCGGCTGGCGGGACGGAAGTAGCCGGTGGGCTCCAGCAGGGTTTCGAGCTGGGCGATCATGCCTTCCAGCTCTTCCTGCGGCGCCGGGGGCAGCAGTTCCTCGACCGTGGGCTGGGCAAGGCTGGCCTGCTTGGACCATTCATAGGCGCACAGGATCACCGCCTGGGCGAGGTTGAGCGAGCCGAATTCCGGATTGATCGGCACGGTTACGATCGCGCGGGCGAGGGCCACGTCGTCGGTTTCCAGTCCCGACCGTTCCGGCCCGAACACGAAGGCCGAGCGGCCGGTTTCGCGGTGGACGGCCTGTGCGGCCTCCTCGGGCGTCAGGACCGGCTTGGTCACGCCGCGCTTGCGCACGGTGGTGGCATAGACATGGGCGCAGTCGGCCACGGCTTCTGCCAGGCTGGCGAACACCTGCGCGCGCTCCAGCACCACGTCCGCACCTGCCGCCGCCGGACCCGCGCTGGGGTTGGGCCAGCCATCGCGCGGGGTGACGAGGCGCAGTTCGGTCAGCCCGAAATTGAGCATGGCCCGCGCCGCCTTGCCGATGTTCTCGCCCAGCTGCGGGCGGACCAGGACAATGACGGGAGGAAGCAATCGTTCCTGTTTCCGTTCGTCCTGAGGAGGGGAAGGGACTGAGCTTGTCGAAGGCTCTTTCCCGTCTCGAAGGCTGTTGGCCCGGCTCGCCAATTGCCCGATCAAGGCCCAATCCCCGTCGATCAGCGCCTGCTTCTTGGCTCGCGACCAACCCTTGAGCTTGCGTTCGGCTTCCATGGCCTCGATGCGGGTGGGGAAGGTATCGTTCCAGACCAGCTCGACCGGGCGGCGCGAAGCGGTGTAGCCCGGTATCTGGCCATGATGATGTTCGGCGATGCGCCGTTCGAGGTCGTCCGTATGGCCGATGTAGAAACTGCCGTCAGCGCAGCGCAGCATGTAGGTGTGGAAGGGCAGGCTCATGGCGTGGTGCAGTGTCCTTCGAGATGCGAAGCGGCCTTCGACAGGCTCAGTCCGCCTCGCTCCTCAGGACGAACGGAACCTGGATTTGCAATCACTGTACGCTCACCCCTTGGCCGCATCGCGCACAGAACTGGCAAATTCCTCGAAATCCCGGGCTTCGGTAAATTCACGGTAGACGCTGGCGAAGCGGATGTAGGCGACCGAATCCAGCCCGCGTAGCCCTTCCATCACCATCTCGCCGATCGCCTTGGCGGGGATTTCGCTTTCGCCCGAAGTCTCGACCTGGCGTTGCACGCCCGAGACAAGCTGGTCGAGCCGTTCCTGCGCGATGCCGCGCTTGCGGCAGGCGAGGGCGACCGACTGTTCGATCTTGGCGCGATCGAACACCTCGCGCTTTTCGCCGCTTTTCACGACCATGATCTCGCGCAGCTGGATGCGCTCGAACGTGGTGAAGCGCGCGCCGCAGCCGTCGCACTGGCGGCGGCGGCGGATCGCGGTGTTGTCCTCGGTGGGACGGCTGTCCTTCACCTGGCTGTTTTCATTGGCGCAGAACGGACAGCGCAAGCGTCAGAGCCCCGGATAGATCGGGAAGCGGGCGCAAAGCTCTTCCACACGGGCCCGAACGCGCTGCTCGACCTGGCCGTCGCCATCCTCGCCGTTGCGGGCCATGCCGTCGACCACTTCGGCGATCAGCTGGCCGATCGTGCGGAATTCCTCCTCGCGGAAACCGCGGGTGGTGCCGGCGGGCGTGCCAAGGCGGATGCCCGAAGTGACGAACGGCGAGCGCTTGTCATAGGGGATGCCGTTCTTGTTGCAGGTCAGCCAGGCGCGATCGAGGCCCTTTTCAGCGGCCTTGCCGGTGACGTCCTTGGCGGTCAGGTCGACCAGCATCAGGTGGTTGTCGGTGCCGCCCGAAACGATCCGCAGGCCGTGCTGGGTCAGGCTGTCGGCCAGCGCGCGGGCATTGGCGACGATCTGCGCGGCATAGGCCTTGAACTCGGGCTGTAGCGCCTCGCCGAATGCCACCGCCTTGGCGGCGATCACGTGGACCAGCGGTCCGCCCTGCAGGCCGGGGAAGACGGCGGTGTTGAACTTCTTGGCCAGCGCCTCGTCATTGGTGAGGATCACGCCCGAACGGGGGCCGCGCAGCGACTTGTGGGTGGTGGTGGTCACCACGTGAGCGTGGGGCAGGGGCGAGGGGTGCGCGCCGCCGGCGACCAGGCCGGAGAAGTGCGACATATCGGCGAGCAGGTAAGCGCCGACCTCGTCCGCGATCTCGCGGAAGCGCTGGAAATCCCACACGCGGGAATAGGCGGTGCCGCCGCAGATGATCAGCTTGGGCTTGTGCTCGCGGGCGATGGCGGCGACCGCGTCCATGTCGATCGTCTCGTCCTCGGGACGCACGCCGTAGGCCACGGGATTGAACCACTTGCCGCTCATGTTGACGGGCGAACCGTGGGTGAGGTGGCCGCCGGAATTCAGGTCCAGACCCATGAAGGTGTCGCCCGGATTGAGCAGGGCAAGGAACACCGCCTGGTTCATCTGGCTGCCCGAATTGGGCTGGACGTTGGCGAACTGGCAGCCGAACAGCTGCTTCGCGCGCTCGATCGCCAGGTTTTCGACCACGTCGGCATATTCGCAGCCGCCGTAATAGCGCTTGCCCGGATAGCCTTCGGCGTACTTGTTGGTGAAGACCGAACCGGTTGCTTCCAGCACGGCCTTGCTGGCGATGTTCTCGCTCGCGATCAGTTCGATCTTGTGCTGCTGGCGGCCCAGTTCACCCTCGATCGCGGCGAAAACTTCGGGATCGGCATCACGCAGCGAGGCGGTGAAGAAGCCTTTGCTGCGGACGTCCGGCAGGCTGTCGGCGGTCGCGGTCATGGTCATGCTCCTTCGAAGGGGGGATTGGACAGCTTTTCGACCCGTCCGGCGTGGCGTCCGCCGCCGAACTCGGCCGAGAGAAATGCGTCGAGGCAGGCCTTGGCCATGTCCGCGCCGGTCAGGCGCGCGCCCATGGCGATGGCATTGGCATTGTTATGCTCGCGCGCCAATGCGGCGGACAGCGGCTCGGACACCAGCGCGCAGCGCAGCGCCGGGTGGCGATTGACCGCAATCGAGATGCCGATGCCGCTGCCGCACAGCGCCACGCCGTATTCGGCGGTGCCATCGGCCACCACTTCGGCCAGCTTATAGCCGTAATCGGGATAATCGACGCGGTCGGCGGTTTCGGGGCCGAGATCGGCAACCTGATGGCCCAGTTCGATCAGGTATTCGCGCAGCTCCGCCTTCAGGTCGACGGCGGCGTGGTCGGAAGCGATGGCGATGCGCATGGCTGGCAGGTGCTCGGCATAGGGAATCGGTGCGCCCCCCTTAGTCGCGACCGGCTCGCAATGCCAGTGCTGGCGGGATAGCGGCATTTGACATTGCCGGGGCGGCGACGCAGCCTGCCCGAAGAGGAAGCGCGGAGGGGGTGAAAATGCGCAGGGCCTATATTCTGTTGGGAGTGCTGCTGGCGGCCCTGTTGCTTGCGGTCTTTGCGACCACGCCGCCGGGAGCGCGCGGGGTGACGGCCAGTGCGGCAACGGAATTCTCGTCGGCAAGGGCGATGCTCGACGTGCGACAGATCGCCAGCAGCCCGCATCCCACCGGCTCGGCCGAGAACGCGCGGGTGCGCGGCTATATCGCCGGGCGGATGGCGATGCTGGGGATGGAGGTTTCCACCCAGCAGGGCGTGGTCGGCCTGCGCGGCACGGCCAAGCTCAACCGCTGGACCGGGCGCAGCGACCCGCCGCCGGTCCTCACCAATGTGATCGGCGTGCTGCCGGGCACGGACCGCTCCCTGCCTGCGGTACTGCTGATGGCGCACCACGATACGGTCTGGGGCTCGCCCGGTGCGGCGGATGACACGACCGGGATTGCGGTCAGCCTGGAAGTGGTGCGCGCCCTGCGTGAGCGGGGGCCGCAGAAGCGCGACCTGATCGTGCTGGCGACCGATGCCGAGGAACTGGGACTGGAAGGCGCCAAGCTGTTCTTTGCCGAGCATCCGCTGCGCCAGAATGTCGGCACGGTGATCAACATGGAAGCGCGCGGCGGGGGCGGGCGGACGACCCTGTTCCAGACCTCCGCGCAAAATGGCGATGCGGTGGCGCTCTATGCCGATGCGGTGGCGCGGCCGGGGGCAAGCTCGCTGTCGGCCTATGTCTATTCGGTCCTGCCCAACGATACCGACCTGACGCCGGTTCTGGCTGGACCTTACACCGCCTACAACTTCGCCTTCATCGGCCGCTCGGGCCTGTACCATTCGCCCAAGGCGACGCCGGAGCGGCTCGACCGGGGTTCGGTGCAGGACATGGGCGGGCAGGTGCTGGACCTTGCCGCCGCGCTGCTGGCGGCGATGCAGATGCCGGGCCGGGCGCCTGACCGGGTGTTCTTCGACCTGTTCGGGCTGACCACGATCACTTACCCTGTCTGGCTGGGCTGGGTCATGCTGGCGCTGGGTGCGGGCGGCTGCCTGGCGGCACTGCGCGGCGGCGCCCTGCGCGAGATCGGCGGCGGGGCGGGACGGACAGTGGCGCTTCTGCTGGGTTCAGGTGCGCTGATCACCGCGCTCAACGTGGTTTCCATGGGGACGGGCAAGCCCGATTACTATGATCGGCTGGCCGCGATTCCCAGGCTTGAGGCGATGGCGCTGCTGGGCGGGATCGCGGCGTTTATCGCCGTGATGGGCAAGGGGAGCGGATCGCGCGCGGCAAGCTCGGGAGCCTTGCTGCCGCTCCTGCTGCTGGCGCTGGCCGCGCAGGCCATCGCACCGACAGCGGCCTATGTGCTTGTCCTGCCCGTGATGCTGGGCGGTATTGCGCTTGCCCTGGCGGACGGCGACCGCGCGGTTGCCATTCACGGTGTCGTTGCCGCGCTTGTCACGGGCCACATGCTCGCGCTGGGCCACCAGCTGATGCAGGGCGTCGGGCCGACCATGGCCGCCGCCGCCGCCCTGCCGCTGACGATTGCCGCGGTCACGGTGCTGCCGCTGTGGACGCCGCTGCCGCAGCGCATCGCCCTGCGCGCGGTGGGCGCCCTTGCCCTCGCGGGTCTGGCCGTGGCGCTGTGGGTGCGGCTTGATGCGCCCGCCGATACCATCGCCGCCTACGCCGATACCAAAAGCTGATACGAAAAGGCCCCGGACTTGCCGGGGCCTGATCGGTTACTGATCGAGGAAGCTGCGCATCTTGCGGCTGCGGCTGGGGTGCTTGAGCTTCCTCAGCGCCTTGGCCTCGATCTGGCGGATACGTTCGCGCGTGACCGAGAACTGCTGGCCGACTTCTTCCAGCGTGTGATCGGTGTTCATGCCGATGCCGAAGCGCATGCGCAGCACGCGTTCCTCGCGCGGGGTCAGGCTGGCAAGGACGCGGGTGACCGTTTCCTTGAGGTTCGCCTGGATCGCCGCGTCGACCGGGATGATCGCGTTCTTGTCCTCGATGAAATCACCCAAGTGGCTGTCTTCCTCGTCGCCGATCGGCGTTTCGAGGGAAATCGGCTCCTTGGCGATCTTCATCACCTTGCGGACCTTTTCGAGCGGCATGGAAAGACGCTCGGCCATTTCCTCGGGCGTGGGCTCGCGGCCCTGCTCGTGCAGGAACTGGCGGCTGGTGCGGACCAGCTTGTTGATCGTCTCGATCATGTGCACCGGGATGCGGATGGTGCGGGCCTGGTCGGCGATCGAACGGGTGATCGCCTGCCGGATCCACCAGGTGGCATAGGTGCTGAACTTGTAGCCGCGGCGGTATTCGAACTTGTCGACCGCCTTCATCAGGCCGATGTTCCCTTCCTGGATCAGGTCGAGGAACTGCAGGCCGCGGTTGGTGTACTTCTTGGCGATCGAGATCACCAGCCGCAGGTTCGCTTCGACCATTTCCTTCTTGGCGATGCGCGCCTCGCGCTCGCCCTTCTGGACCATGTTGACGATCCGGCGGAATTCCGGGAGCGCCATGCCGGTGGCGGCGGCGATGTCCGAAATCTCGGCGCGGATGCGTTCCACCGCATCGGCCTCGTTCTCGGCAAAGGCGGCCCACTTCTTGTCCTTGGTGGACGCTGCCTGAAGCCAGCCGTCATCCAGTTCCTTGCCGACATAGCTGTCGAGGAAGTCCTTGCGGTTGACCTTGTGGCGTTCGGCCAGGCGCAGCATCTGCCCGCCCAGCGCGGTCAGGCGGCGGTTGAAGGCATAGAGATTGTCGACCAGGTATTCGATCTTGGTGGCGTGGAACTTCACGCTTTCGACCTGCGCGGTCAGTTCCTCGCGCAGTTCCTGGTACTGCTTTTCCTTGGCGGCGGGGAACGGGTTGCCCAGCGCCATGGCGTCCAGACGGGTGTTCTGGATCTTTTCGAACTTCTTGAAGAGCCCGGTGATGTGGGCGAACTTCTCAAGCGCTTCGGGCTTGAGCTGCGCTTCCATCTGGGCGAGGCTGAGGGTGTTGTCCTCTTCCTCTTCCTCAGCGGGGCGGCGGGCCCGGCGTTCGACGCCGTCCTCGTTCTCCTCGACCGTTTCCTCTTCCTCGACGTCCTCATCTTCCTTGTAGGAAGGGCCGGCCGTGGCTTCGGAAATCTCGCCGTCGCCGGCTTCCTCACCGTCTTCGGTCAGGTTTTCGGGCGGGGGCTCCTTTGAAAGCATCGCATCGAGATCCAGAATCTCGCGCAGTTGCATTTCACCGACGTTGAGCGCTTCGGACCACTGGATGATCGCGTGGAACGTGATCGGGCTTTCGCACAGGCCCAGGATCATCGTGTCGCGGCCTGCTTCGATCCGCTTGGCGATGGCGATTTCGCCCTCGCGGCTGAGCAGTTCGACCGCGCCCATCTCGCGCAGGTACATCCGCACCGGATCGTCGGTGCGGTCGATAGTTTCCTTCTTCTTGATCAGGTCCGGGCGTTCGCCGACGGGATCCGGTTCCTCGGCCTCGTCGGCTTCCTTTTCCTCGGGATCGATCGCGTCTTCGTCGGTTTCGACGATGTTCACGCCCATCTCGCTGATCGCGGACATGATGTCCTCGATCTGCTCGCTGGTCATCTGGTCCTGGGGCAGGGCCTCGTTCAGCTCGTCCACCGTGATCACCCCGCGCCGCTTGGCGCGCGCGATCAGCTTCTTGATCGAGGCTTCGTTGAGATCGATCAGCGGCGCATCGCCGCCTTCCTTTTCCACGCCCTGCAGGTCTTCGTCGTCCATCATTCCGCCGTTTGTTTGGGGGCGTCCCCGGGAGGGGCCGCCGCTCGCGCGCTGGCCATTTGCCTCAGGCGCGCATTCAATTCCAGCTTTCTCTTCACCAGCCGCTGCTGCTCGTCAAAATCCAGCCGCTCGGTCGCCGCCTGGATGGCTGCTTCCAGCGCCGGTTCCTCGACCAGCATGGAAATGGCCGCAGCCAGGCTTTCGGCGGCTTCCGCGGCCTCCGCAGCCGGGCTGACGAAGGGATAGGGGACGCGCGCGTATTCACCGGGAGCCGGCGCGGCCAGTCCCTTGGCGGCCAATATGGTAAGCAATCCAGCCGTTTCAAGCGCCGCGCCGGTTTCGTGTGCTTCCAGCAGCGCATCAATGCGCGGATCGAGCGGATCGAGCCGCGCCAGCCGCTCGCCGTGGCGGGCGATTTCGCGCGGGTGGAGCAGCAATCCGGCGATGATCGCGGCCAGCAGCGCCTCGCGCGCGCCCTTGCCGGCGGCGTGGCGCAGGCGGCGCGCGGCGGCGGGATCGGGCAGCGGCGTGGCGGGCGCGCGGCCCGGAAAGCGCCC
>Ga0116175_1000727_pt1 | contig 22184 bp, 16 predicted proteins | sample AD_UKC125_MetaG_FD_89802 | JGI IMG/M metagenome (GOLD analysis project Ga0116175, IMG submission 89802) | Active sludge microbial communities of municipal wastewater-treating anaerobic digesters from USA - AD_UKC125_MetaG | ecosystem: Engineered > Bioreactor > Anaerobic > Digestate | place: USA... | reverse complement strand
TTCATTTTGTATATCATAGGCATTGTTTTCATATATATCCACTATTATTAATTCCTTTGGTTCAAACTTAGCTATTTGTCTGCACAATTCTGAACCTATAGATCCGCCTCCGCCAGTTATCAACACCTTTTTATCTTTTATGTACTGGCATATCTCATCCATATTGAGATGTACCTCTTCCCGGCCTAGCAAATCTTCAATTTCTACGTCTCTAATTTTGCTTACACTTACCTGACCGTCTATCAACTCATAAACTCCTGGCAATATCTTGGTTTTGACCTTAGTCTTTTTACATTCCCCTACTATATCCTTAATATCTTTGCTATTGGCTGAAGGTATGGCTATGATTATTTCATCTATCTCGTACTCCTTACAGACTCTCTTAATATCCTTTCTATTTCCCACTACTGGTACTCCATTGATATTTTGCCTTCTCTTTTGAGGATCATCATCCACTATAGCTACAGGCCAGCTATTTAAAGTATCGTGATTTCTTAATTCTTTGATTACCATAGCTCCAGCAGCTCCTGCTCCAACTATTAAGATTCGCTTGTAATCTTTAACTCCATTAAATACACCATGCTTTAATCGTCTCAAAACCCTATAGAAAAATCTAACGCCCCCAATAAACACCATATCGATGACTGGTACCATAAAGTATATACTTCGAGGTATACCTACATCAATGAAATGCATGTAGAGACTAGACAATAAATTGGCTACAATAGATCCCCCTACCACTTCTATCATCTCATCAATACTTGCATACTCCCATAGGCTTTTGTATAGCTTAAAAAAATAATATACGGATAATTTTATAATAGTGATAATTGCCATATGATTAGCCAAATTGTATACATATATAGGGTCTACCCGTCCATCAAATCTCAAATACAAAGCCAATAGGTATGATAAGCTAATTCCTACAGTATCGAATAGCATTAATAAAATGGCGCGCTTTCTCTTCATTGAGTCACCTCCCTGTGTCTTCACATCAAGATCTGAAAAATCAAAATCTAGTAATATGTACCTACAAGACATAGGTATATATTACCATGCTACTATATATTATAGCTAGAATAAGCTGAGTTTTCAAACCATTATTGGTATACTTGGTAATATCTTGTTACATTTTATAGAATAAAGTTTGATAATAACCCACAGGGATGTAATAATTACTATTCAAATTATATTATTCGACAATAATATAGGAATTCCTTTATTTATGTAAATATTTTTGATCTCCTGTTTTTTTAAATTCGTAACCAGGTTTATATAGGCTTTTTTTGTGTAGAAAAAATATTAAAGTGTAAAATAAGCTTTATATAAATACAATCAAAAAGGAACAGGTTTAACCCGTTCCTTTTCATATATGCTTAACACTTAGATTTTATCTTTTTTTTCAACAATTCCATGTATACCTTCTCCGGTATAGCTGGTAGTTCTCTAATTCTAACACCGGTAGCATTGTAGATTGCATCGGTTATGGCTGGTGCTACTGGGTTTACTACTACTTCGCCTATGGATTTGGCTCCATAGGGACCGGTTTTTTCATAGCCTTCTGCTAGTTCTACTACTACTTTTCCGATATCCTTTCTAGTGGGCACTTTGTATTCCATGAAGGTGTCGGTCATAAGCCTTCCATTTTCATCGTATTTTACTTCTTCGTATAGGGCTAGACCTATGCCTGTTGTTATTCCACCTTCTATCTGGACTTTTGATAGTTTTGGATTGATAGGGGTGCCACAGTCTACTACTCCTACGAATTCTACTACATCTACCTTTCCTGTTTCTAAGTCTACTTCTACTTCTGCAAAGCCTGCCATATAGGGTGGTACATTTTTTTCTGGTACGAAGGATCCGGTGGTAGATAGTTGAATGAATTGATGGTTGTAGGTTATCCTCTTTGAAAAATCTGATAGAGTTATATATTCTTCTGTTTCTATGTTTTTAATGGTGTTTCCATCAAATTGTATATTGTCTATGGTGGTGTTAAAATGTATGGCGCCGTGATGTTTTATTAAATCTACCATTTTTTCTGCTGCGTCTATTACTGCATTGCCTGTGGTGTAAGTGGTGCTGGATGCATAGGCTCCTGCGTCAAAGGGTGTTAAGTCTGTGTCGGATGAGTAGACTACTATTTTGTCTAATGAAACTCCTAGGGTTTCTGCTGCTATTTGGGCTAATATGGTGTCACTTCCAGTGCCTAGGTCTGTTGCTCCCATTAATAGGCTGAAGAATCCATCGGTGTTTAGTTTTAGTGTGACGGAGGCCATGTCTATTTTGGGTAGTCCTGAGCCTTGCTGGGCTATGGCCATGCCTACTCCTCTTACTTTTGTTTGGCTTATTTGAACTTTTGGATATTTTTCATCCCATTTGATTAGTTCTTTGCCCTTTGATATACAGTACTCTAGCATACAACTGTCCATGTACATTGGTCTGTCGCCCCAGCCCTTGGTGGTCATGTTTAGTAGTTTTGTGGTTTCGCCTTGTTTTATCATGTTTATATCTCTTATTTCTGTTGGATCCATGTTTAATTCTATGGCTAGTTCGTTTATGGCGGATTCTATGGCGAAGGTTCCTTGGGTTACTCCAAATCCCCTTAGGGCGCCGCCTGGTACTTTGTTGGTGTACATGGCTTTTCCATGGTATCTACAGGCTTCTACTTTGTTGTATAGGGGCAGTACTTTTTGTCCTGCTGCAGCTATGGTGGTCTGACTATGTTCTCCATAAGCTCCTGTGTCGGATATTCCTACCATGTCTATGGCTTTTATTTTCCCATCTTTTGTGGCTCCTAGGGTTATGTCAAATTTCATTGCATGTCGGGAGTTGGTGCCTCTGAATACTTCTTTTCTGGTATATACTATTTTTGCCGGTTTGCCTGTTTTTAGTGTTACTAGGGCTGGATAAAATTCTGCGTTGGCTGTTTGTTTGGCTCCAAATCCTCCTCCTATTCTTGGTTTTATGACTCTTATTTTGCTTTCTGGTATTCCTAGGGCTGTTGATAGTATCCTCCTTACGTGGAAGGGTATTTGGGTGGATGTGACTACTATTAGTCTTCCATACATGTCTATATAAGTGTAGGCCCTTTGAGTTTCCATCATGGCTTGTGCTTGGGCTTGGGAGCTGTAGGTTCTTTTGATTATTACGTCAGATTCTTTTAGGGCTTTGTCTACTTCTCCTAGTTCTAGTTCTACTTGACAAGCTATGTTTCTACTCTTGTCAAATCCTATATCTACCATGGCGAAACTGTCTTCTTCTGGGTGGACTAGGGATGGATGTCCATCGGCTTCTTCATAGTCTAGTACTGGTTCTAATATTTCATAGTCTACTTTTATGATTTTCATGGCTTTCATTGCTGCTTTTTCATCTGTTGCTGCTATTATGGCTACTTCGTCTCCTACATGTCTTACGTATTCATCTAGAATGAATTTGTCGTAGGGTGAAAGTTCTGGATAGCACTGGCCTGCTCTGGTAAAGGGTATTCTTTTTATGTCCTTGTAGGTTAGGATACATTCTACTCCAGGAATTTTTTCTGCAACTTTTGTGTTTATGTCTTTTATTCTTGCAAAGGCATGGGGGCTTCTTAGTATTTTGACTATTAGGGCGTCTTTGGGTGCTAGGTCATCGGTGTATACGGGTTTTCCCTCTACTAGTCCTTTGCCGTCTATTTTTGAGTATGATTTATTTACTATTTTCATTTTTCCTCGCCTCCAGGTATTTCTTAATAGCCCTTAGCTGTCCTGTGTATCCTGTACATCTACATAGATTGCCGCTTAGATAATGGAGTATTTCTTCGTCGCTTGGTTCTTTTATGTGTTTTTCCATGTATAATATATTCATTATTAGTCCTGTGCTACAGTAGCCACATTGTTCTACTCCTTCTTCTACTAAATATTCTCCTACTTTTTTAGCTTCTTCTTTCACTCCTTCGATGGTGGTTATTTCATGGCCTGCTGCTTTTGCTGATAGTATTACACAGGATAGTATGGCTTTTCCATCCATGTGAACGGTACAGCATCCACAAACTCCAGTGTCACATCCTTTTTTTACACTGGTATAGCCATTGTTTCTCAAGGTGTCTACCAGGTATTCATCTGGTGATATATCAAATTGTTTGTTTTGTCCATTTACTTTCATTTCAATCTTCATAGCCTAATACCTCCATTAACCCTTGTTTTATCAGTACATAACATATTTGCTTTCTGTAGAAACTACTTCCCCTAGTGTTGGTGCCAAATACTAGTTCTTCTGATGCTATCTTTGCTGCTTTGTGAATGTCTTCTTTTGTTATTTGATTGTTTAATCTATCTAAGTATTTCATGGCTTCATAGGCTAGGGTAGCTCTATTAGGTCTTGCTCCTACTGCGATTCTAAACTTTCCATCTAGATTGGATAGGGCTACATTTAGTATGGCATAGTCTCCTTTACAATTTCGCATGGATAAAAAGGTGGCTTTTCTATTATCTTTTTTGATGCTTAAATTTTCCAAAATATCTTCTTCCTTTGGTCCTTCCTTTAGGAATCTTTCTAGTGGTATGGTTCCACCTTTGTATAGGTTTACATATGTATCTAGGGCTAGTAGTCCTGTTAGAAAATCGGAAAAACCATATCTGGAATAGACTGTCCCTCCTACTGTCACTATATTTCTAAGCTGGATACCTACTATTTCTCTAACGGATTTTGCTAACATGTTATCGAAGTATTTACTTAGTAGTTGGGAATGTTCTATATCCCCAAAGGTGGTCATGGCACCGATCTTTATCTCATGTTCATCTTCTTCTATATAGGCTAATCCCGCTTCAGATAGATCGATTGCCAATGGTATGTTCTTAGAACCCATCCTTATGAAAGCTCCCCCTCCAAATACCGTGTTTTTCCTATTGCATATCAATTGTCCATAGGCTTCTTCTAAGGTTTTTGCTTTGAAATATTCCCTTATGGTTATCATTCTTTTCACCTCTTGTGTAATTGAATTTGCTATATTGAAAAGGGCCAACATTAAAGTCAGCCCTCATCAAATCCATTTTGATAATTGCACATCATATCGTCTACAATAGTTCAAATATATTAATATCATTACTAATTGATGAAAAACTGGATGTAAAAGTTAATTTAGAGCCTAAATCTAAAATAATAGTAAAATCAAGTCCCTATTCTTTATATTTTTACTACTTTTGTAAGTATTCTTTTTCCAGCATTTCTCTAGATATGGTCTCAGCCTTCTGCCTAATCTCTTCCTGATCCATACTCATGATTTGTCCCTTCTCTACAACAACTGTTCCATTTACTATTGTAGTATGGACTAAACTACTATTACCACAACTTACTATTGCAGTTATAGGATCGTGACAACCTGCATAAGCAATATCCTTTAAATCTATAAGCACTATATCAGCAGCTTTATTCAAGTCTAGTACACCTATATCACTTCTTCCTAATACTTCAGCACCGCCCTTTGTAGCAGTTTTTAATATTTGATAGGATGTCATACCTTCGTCGCCATATTTCAGATGATTTAATAGATATGCTCTCCTTATTTCTTCCCACATATTAGAAGAATCGTTGCTTGCACTGCCATCTACCCCTATACTTAGCTTTACTCCCAAATCTAGCATTTCAGATGTCCTACATATTCCACTTCCTAGTTTCATATTAGAAGAAGGACAATGGGATACTCCAGTATTATTAAGTCTTCTAATTTCTTCGTCATTTAGGTGTATAGCATGAGCAAACCAGACATCTGGTCCAATCCATTCTAGCTCTTCCATTAGTTCAAAGGGTCTTAAACCAAATTTATCTATACAATATTTTTCTTCATCTAGTGTCTCAGCTAAATGAGTATGCAACATTACATCTTTTTCCCTAGCCAAATCCCTTGTCAATTTCATTAAATCTAAGGTCACTGAAAATGGTGAACAAGGTGCCAATGCAATTCTTTGCATAGAAAAGGTGCTAGGGTCATGATACTTTTCTATTAAGCGAATAGAATCCTTTATTATTACATCCTCTTTTTGGACTATGCTATCAGGTGGCAATGCACCTTGGCTACGTCCTGATGACATTGAACCCCTTGTGGCATGAAATCTCATGCCAATTTCATTTGCAGCTTTTATTTGATAATCTATAAGTGCACCACTTTGCCTTTCAGGAAACACATAGTGATGGTCCGCTGTGGTTGTACAGCCAGTTCTCAAAAGCTCACTAAAAGCAACTAATGAACCATAATATACTGCCTCTGGTGTCAAATGTTTCCAAAACTCATAGGAGCCATTTAACCAAGCAAAAAGTGGCTTGTCCTGAACTTCAGGAATTCCTCTAAACAATGCCTGATAAAAATGATGATGGGTATTTACAAATCCAGGTATGGCTATTAAATCTTTACAATCAATCACCCTAGTATTTGTATCAGGCTTAATTCCTTTACCTATTGATTCTATCCTAGGACCTTCAATTAAAATGTCTTCTTTTTCTAGTATCTCGTCTTTATCATTGAAGGTAATAATATGTTTTATATTCTTCAGTAATATTTTCTCCATAAGCTTTCCTCCTAAATATACGCCATCTAGTACTAAGTATAATATTACTTATTCTTCATTTGGTCATATTTATATATAGTTTCTAAAACTACTTTTATCTCGTTTTCCCATGCCTCAGCCAATTTAACATTTTCCTTTTCATACACTACTTCTCCTGTATTTAGATTCCCAGAAACTCCACATATACAGGCAGCTTTTAATTTTCTTAAATGAGCTATTGTAAATATTGCAGATGCTTCCATTTCTACATTACTTATTCCTAATTCAATTAATTTTTGAATCCACTCTTCTGTTTCTCCATAGAATGCATCATCAGTAGCACTTATTCCAACATGTAGACCATATCCAAGCTCCTCTTTCATACTATTGGCTACTTCAACCATTAGATTTGTAAATTCAAAATCTGGTACTGCTGGGAAGCTATCAGGTACATAAAATCTTGATGTTCCTTCATTCTTCATAGCTCCTGTAGATATCAACAAATCCCCTATTTTCATTTCTGGTTGCAAAGCAGCAGAACTTCCTATACGAATTAATACTTTAGCACCAATATTAGCCAATTCTTCTGAAGCTATTGCTGCAGAAGGACAACCCATACCTGTAGAAGTAACGCTAACTTTAACTCCTTTATAATCTCCTGTGAATGTCCTATGTTCCCTGTTATCTGCAACAAGTTTAGCATTGTCTAAGTATTTAGCTACTCTATCACTTCTTTTAGGATCTCCAGGTAATAGTACATATTCTCCAATATCTCCTGGTTTTAACTTAATATGGTATTGTGGTCTTCCTAAAGTTTTTTCAGCTTTATTTAATATAGTCATTTTATATCCTCTCCTATTCAATAAAATTATTATTTTTCATTTATAAAAGGTCTTCCAGTATGAGCTGGTCCCTTGGCATTTTTATAAGCAAAAGTCAATACAACAAGGGTAGCTATGTATGGAAACATTTCTACTACTTGGGCAGGTATAGCCAAGCTTTGTGTACTGATCTGTAAAGCCATTACATATCCAAAGAATAAAGAAGCTAGCAATGAACCTAAAGGAGTCCATCTTCCAAAAATTACTGCAGCTAATGCTATATATCCTCTACCTGCTGTCATGTTTTTAGTAAAAACATTTAACATTCCTATGGAAAGATATGAGCCAGCTAATCCAGCCATAGCACATCCTATTATGACCCCTATATACATGTAGGACTTTACATCTATTCCTAGGGATTGAGCTGCATAAGGGTTTTCTCCAATAGATCGATATCTCAAACCTGCTTTTGTATAATACAAGAAAACATGGCTTATGATTATTAACACTATACCTATGAGGGTTATATAACTCATATTATGAAACAGCACTCCTAAAATAGGTATAGAATCTAGCTTGCTTCCCAAATTACCTATAGTTGTCACCGTAGGAGTTTGCCCTTTGTTTCCAAAGAACAGTTGAAGTAAAAAGATCGTAGTACTTTCGGCTAAAATATTTATGGCAACGCCACTTACCACATGCTCCGCTTGTAATTTAATACAAATAAAGCTATGTAGTATACCAAGTAGAATACCAATCAATATAGCGCCAACTACTCCCATCCATGCAGAGCCTGTATAGTATGAGACAACGGCACTAGTAAAAGCCCCCGACAACATTATTCCTTCTAATCCTACGTTAACAATACCAACCCTTTCATTAAACAGTCCTCCCAATGCAGCTATAAATAAAGGGGTTGCAATAGATATAGTACTGGTTATTATATTGGCAGATAAAAATTTATTCATGTCTTATCTCACCTCTCCATTCATTGCTACTATCTTTTTATTTATGAATTGTGCAGAAGCTATAAATACTATTATCAATGCTTGTAGAATTAAACCTAACTCTCTAGGTACGTCTACCTGAATCGACATAGCAGATCCCCCTGTTTCCAGCGCTCCAAATAGAATGGCAGCTGGAATTATTCCTAAGGGATGATTTTTACCCAATAGACTTACAGCAATGGCTGTAAAACCATATCCTGGAGAAAAAGCATGAATAAATTTGTGGTAAACTCCCAATACTCTCTCTGCACCCATTAGCCCAGATATAGCACCACTAGCAACCATAGAAGCCATCATAACTTTCTTAGGATTTATCCCTGCGTAGGGAGAAGCTGTACTATTTAAACCATTAACCCTTATACCATATCCCCAAGGGGTATAGTATAGGAATATAAACAATCCTACACATAGAAATAAGCTAATTATAAAACCTGTATTTAGTTTGGATGTTGCAACTAATTCGGTTAAAATGGAGGATTGACTTACTTCAAAAGTTTGTGCCACTAGTCCTGGATCATGGAAAACATGGACTGTTAAATAACCTGTAAGCGCAAAGGCAATATAATTAAGCATTACAGTCCCTATTACTTCATGAACGCCTCGTTTTACCTTTAAGATAGCAGGTATACATGCCCAAACCATCCCTCCAAGCATTGCTACAATCAATGTTAATGGAAGATGTAAAAATTTAGGTACCCCTGTTAAACTAAACCCAATGATAGCAGACAAGAAAGCACCTATATACATTTGACCCTCTATTCCTATATTGAAAAGCCCTCCATTTGCCGCCATAAGAAAAGATAATGCGCCAAAAATATATGGGGTAGCCCTTTGTAGGGTATTTCCGAAAGCTCTCATATCTCCAAAAGCACCTTTGAACATTGCTTTATATGCTGCCATAGGATTTTGTCCTATTAATATAATTATTATGGTCCCTACAATCAATGCGCTTATTACAGCTAAAAGGGAAGGAAGCAATTCTAAGGATACTTTCTTTGTTTTATCCATTACATCTTTCATGACTACTACCCCCTTCTGCTAGTCTTTCTCCTGCCATCATCAGACCTACTTCTTCCTTTGTAAAATCATCTGGTTTTCCTATCCCCATTATTTCACCTCTAAAAATAACTGCTATTCTATCGGAAAGAGAAAGTATCTCTTCTAATTCATTCGATACCAATAAAATTGCTACCTTTTGCTGACTTCTTTCAATAAGGTTTTTGTAGATAAATTCAATTGCTCCAATATCGACTCCTCTAGTAGGTTGAACTGCAATGATTAATTTAGGGTCATCAAGTAGTTCTCTACCAATAATCAATTTCTGCTGATTGCCACCAGATAAATTCAATATTGATGTTCGAAGATCTGATACTTTTACATTGTTCTTATCAATTATTTCCTGTGCTCGTTCTTCAACTTTTGCTTTTGAAATAAAACCCTTGTTAAGAATAGCTTCATCATTTTGGAAACCTAAATACGAATTATCTAAAACGCTTAAATCAGGCACCAAACCTTCTTTCAATCTATCTGAAGGTATGCACCCAATATTTCCTCTCTCTCTAAAGTTAAGTGTACCTTTATCACCTATTTCTTCACCAAATATCTTTATTTTCCCATTCTCAATTTCATTGAAGCCTAAAACACTCTCAATTAATTCTTCTTGTCCATTTCCAGCTATACCTATTACTCCAAATATTTCTCCTTCTCTTACATCAAAGCTTACATTCCTAAGATTTTGGCTGTTTTTATCTCCTTTAGTTGTCACATCTTCTACTTCTAAAACAACTTCTCCAAAATCCTTTTTCTCTGGTTTCTCTATCTCTAAGGACACATCTCTTCCTATCATTTGACTAGCCAAGAAACCCTCATCTACATCGGCAGTTTTGTATGTACCAACGGATGTGCCGTCTCTAATTACAGTTACATAATCTGATATTTCCATAACTTCCTTAAGCTTATGACTTATAAAGATAACTGAACAACCATTATCAGTTAAATCTCTTATTATCTGAAAAAAACTATTTACTTCTTGAGGAGTAAGTACAGCTGTGGGCTCATCAAGAATAATCAGCTTTGCACCTCTATATAAAATCTTCAGTATCTCCAATCTTTGCTGAAGACCTACAGGTAGGTCTCCAGCAGTTGCATCTAAATCAATTTCCAAATTATATTGCTTACATATTTTCTCTACTTGTTTCCTTCCCAAATCCTTTTTTAATATTAATTTTGAATTTGGCTCTGAACCAAGCAGTATATTTTCTAAAACCGTAAATGCATCTACTAACATAAAATGTTGATGTAAAATCCCTATGCCTTTCTCAATAGCTTCCTGAGGAGATTTAAATTTTTGAGGTTGTCCAAATAGCTTAATCTCTCCTTCATCTGGCTGGTATAAACCGCAAAGATTTCTTACCAACGTTGTTTTACCTGCTCCATTTTCTCCTATTATGGCATGTATACTACCTTCTTTAACTTCTATATTTACATCTTCATTTGCTTTAACAGGACCAAAATGTTTCTTCAATCCCTTTACTTCTAATGCATAACTCATCATTTCCACCTCTTTTGCAGATAAAATAGCTCCACCTTGCTTCATAGATTATTCTGCTGTCACATCAATTACTTCAATTGAACCATCTATAATTTGTTGTTTTATTTCTTCTAATTGTTTTATATTGTCTTCACCTATAATATCCTTTGTATATTTCATCTCAGAAAGACCTACTCCATTATTGTCTAGCCCAAAGGATTTAATACCACCATCAAAACTATCATTTACTACGTCCTTTATTGATTCAAATACAGCTACATCCACCCTCTTCATCATAGAAGCAAGTATTAAACCTTCTGCCATATAATCCTGATCTGAATTTACTCCAAGGGCATACTTTTCTGCCTCTTTTGCAGCTTCAAACACTCCTGTACCAGAGCCTCCTGCTACTGGATAGATAATATCTACATCCTGTGCATACATGGATAAAGCAATATCTTTCGCTTTTCCTGGGTCATTGAAAGCATTAAAGTCAGACCCTATAGGTTGGATTACTACATCGATATCTGGATCAATATGATGAACACCTTGTTCATAAGCTTTTGTAAACCTATTTAAAAATGGAACGTCCATAGCTGGGATACATCCTACTTTTTTAGTTTCAGACATCATAGCAGACAATGCTCCGATTAAGAATGAACCTTCATGTTCTTTAAAAACTAGTGATTGTACATTAGGTTGATCTACAACTGCATCAACTATAGCAAATTTAGTCTCTGGGAATTCTTGTGATACTACTTCCATAGGCTCGGCCATATCAAATCCTACAGCTATTACCATATCATTACCTGCACTTGCTAAATCTCTAATTAATCCTTCTGTTGAAGCTAAATCTATAGGCTCTACCACCTTAAGTTCTATACCTAGTTCTTCTTCAGCTTTTTTAGCTCCATCATAGGCTAAATCGTTAAAAGACTTATCGCCTAATCCAGCAACACCTGTCAATAGACCAACCTTTACCATTGAACTTTCTTCTGAAACGTTTTCACTTTGGGTATTATCATTTGTTACATCTTCTTGTTCACCATTGTTACCACAAGCCACCGTTGTTAGAGCCATTACTCCAACTAAAACAAATAACAATACCTTTTTCATCTTACTCATTTTCATACTCCCCCTTAATTTTTATGATGTTTTTACTTAAACTTGAAATTACTTAAATATTTATTGTTAAATATTTAATTAACAAGGCCAAAATTATCCAATCTTGTAATACTTAAGCTGCATTAGTCACTATCCTGTGTATATGCAGCTGTTCTACACATTTGAAATGTCACAAATTTGGGCAAGTAATACTCGGTATTATACATTATCGGAACGCTTTCTTTTGTAAATTCAACGGTCTCAAACTTAAATAACGCTACTCCTTCTTCAATCTCAAATAATCTTGCTAATTTTTCATCAGATACCACTGGTATTATCTCAATAAAATCATGAGTTATTTCACAATTACAACGTCTTTCCACGAAATGAAACATCGAGTCTCTAAGCTCTGCATCTTTAAAATTCACATCTTCAAAATGCTTTTTAGGAATTCTATCTACACAGTAAGCAGCTGGTATTCCATCTGCTAAAAATCTCTTACCTACAACTAAAATTTCTTCATTTTCTTCAATGTTCAAATTCTTAGAGGCTAATTTGTCGGATTTCTCCCAACTGTATACTACTTCATCTACACTTGATTTATATCCATTATCTTCAATAAATTTTCCTATCTCCCTTGCATCTTCAATTCGATATGTTAATTTTTTCGCAAAGGAAGTAATTGTAGTGCTAGCCCCTTGGTTCCTGGTTATGAACCCTTCCTTCTCCAATATAGTCAATGCTTCTCTAACCGTTAATCTACTAATGCCCAACTGTTCGGCTAAATCTCCCTCGGATGGTAGCCTTAGGTCATCGTCGTCGTCAATAGAAAGTATGTATGTCCTTAAACTTTTCAACGCTTTTTGCACCGCTGTCTGTTTTTGAACTCTTTTTATTTTTGCCATTCCTCAACACCTCTGATAAGTTGATAATTTAGTAACTAAGTTTTATTATATACTGTCTTAATTTATTTTTCAAGCTTTTATTACATTTTGTATAAATTTTCTTACAAAACATAAATCAAATTTAGCACTTCTCTTCATTACATTTTCACATAAAAGAAGGATTATCCCTTATATCCACAAAAGTCAAAATAATCTATATAGATCAAATCTTAAAGATATGATCTGTTTTGTTGTCAATTTTTTTCTAAATCTTTAAGCTTTTTCAAACAATTACATTGAATTTTATACTTTGCTTTTGGTTAATCTAATTTGGAAAGCGAGGTGAAAAGATGACTGTACAAAGTGATTTGCAAAAAGCAATAGCTTCTTGTGAAGCAGCCAAAGGTAGCTATTCTCTGATGGCCCAGTCTACAGAAGATCAAGAAACAAAACAAATGTTTGAACAGATGAGTTCTGAGGTAGATAGACATATTAATTTCTTAAATAATAGATTAAGTTATCTAAATGAAAACAATCCTCTTAATAGCTAGAAACGGGAACAGGCATTATTGATGCTTGTTCCTTATTTATTGCCTTGACACCATCAATTGACAGATATATTATGATACTTAGAGATGCTAAATACATTTTGGAGGGATGGAAATGGCGAAAGAATCAAAAGGAAAAGAACTTCAAGAAGCTTTGACCCACAAATGGGATAATGTATGGGAAGTATTAGGAGACAAAGAAAAGGACAGGGTATTTGAAATAAACGAAGAGTACAAGGATTTCCTAGATAAGGGAAAAACCGAAAGAGAAGCAGCTAGAGAAATAATAAGAGTAGCAACTGAACAAGGCTATATATCTATAGACGAAGTAATAGAAAAGAAGATTAAACCTACTCCAGGCATGAAAATATATGCAAATAACAAAAATAAGGCCGTTGCGCTATTTGTAATAGGTGAAGAAAAACTTGAAAAGGGTATGCATATTATCGGCTCCCATCTAGATGCTCCAAGACTAGATTTAAAACAATTCCCTCTCTATGAGGACTCAGGCTTAGCCCTATGTAAAACCCACTATTATGGTGGAATAAAAAAATATCAATGGGTTACATTGCCCTTAGCACTACATGGAGTTGTCATGAAAGAAGATGGAGAAAAAATCGATATAGTTATCGGCGAAGATGAAGAGGATCCAGTATTCTTCATTACAGATCTACTCCCCCATCTAGCTAAGGACCAAATGGCCAAGAAGATGGGTGAAGGAATTACCGGAGAAGGCCTAAACCTTCTAGTTGGAAGTATCCCCTATAAAGACGATGAAATAAACGAAAAAGTAAAATTAAATGTACTTAATATACTCTATGAAAAATATGGAATAAAGGAAGAAGACTTTACCTCTGCAGAATTCGAAGTAGTGCCAGCAGGAAAATCCAGAGATGTAGGCATAGATAGAAGTATGGTTGGAGGATATGGCCAGGACGATAGGGTTTGCGCCTTTACTTCCTATAAAGCCATATTGGATGTAGAAAAACCAAACAAAACAGCTGTAGCCCTATTCGTAGATAAAGAAGAAATAGGCAGTGTAGGCAATACTAGCATGGAATCTAGATTCTTCGAAAATGTAGTTTCAGAACTGATATATCTAACTGAAGAAGACTATTCGGAACTTGTAGTAAAAAGAGCCTTGGCAAATTCCTGGGTACTTTCAGCCGATACATTAGGAGGTTTCGATCCTAATTATCCTGAAGTTTTAGACAAGATGAATGCTCCATTTATAGGTAAAGGTGTCACTATAGTTAAATATACAGGAGCCCGAGGAAAAGGTGGAAGTAACGATGCCAACTCCGAATATCTAGCAAAGATAAGAAAAATATTTAACGACAACGATGTAGTTTGGCAAATGGGTGAATTAGGCAAGGTAGACCAAGGTGGTGGCGGAACCATCGCCTATATACTTGCAAACTATGGTATGGAAGTAGTAGACTGTGGAGTAGCATTACTAAGTGTCCATGCTCCTTATGAGATTGCAAGCAAAGCTGATGTTTATATGACCTACAAAGGCTACAACGCCTTCTTTAATGCATAATAAAATTGGGGACAGCCAGCTGTCCCCATTATTTTTATATTTCTTCCGTTAATTGAATTATTTCATCAATTATATTTCCAATATGCTCTATTGTATTTAATAAAGGCTTTTCAGTAGTAATATCTACTCCTGCCCTACTAGCAAACTCTACTGGTGTATATAGGCCACCAGATTTAAGTACCGCAAGCCAATCATCTATAGCCTTTTGTCCTTCTTTTAATATTCTACTGTTTACCTCCGTAGCAATAGTCAATCCTGCACTATAGGTGTAAGGATACAATCCCATGTAGTAATGAGGTTGTCTCATCCAAGTAAGCTCTGCTCCTTCGTTGATTACTACAGCATCTCCCCAGAATTCTTCTAATACTTCCCTCTTTAATTTGTTTAATAATGCTGCATGGATAGAGCCACCATTGTCAACTATTTTATATACCTCTCTTTGGAAAGCTGCTTCTAATAGATGGGTTACAAAATTGTGGTAGTAGGTTCTAGATATCAAAGATGACAATACCCATCTTTTCATCCTTTTGTCTTCGGTATTTTTCATGAGATAATTTGCCATAAGCATTTCATTCATAGTAGAAGGTGCCTCTACATAGTATCTAGATGATCTTGAGTTGAATATGTTTTGGTTTTGATGAGCTAAATAGAAATTCCCTGCATGACCTAGTTCATGGGATAAAACAAATACATCCCTCATCCTTCCAGTCCAAGAAATCAATATATAAGGATGGCTACCATAAGGACTAGAACAGAAAGCACCAGTGGATTTCCCCTTGTTTTGGACAAAGTCTATCCACCTTTCGTTAAAGGCTCTATCGATCATCTCCAGATAGTCCTCACCTAATACTGCTAATGCCCCCTCTATATAAGGTCGAGCTTCTTCCACACTTATGTCCGGTTCATACTCTGGATCAACTGCTAATTTCAAATCCATGAAAGTCATTTCCTCTAATCCATGGATCCTCTGAATTAGCTTAGCATATTTCCTCATATGAGGTGCTAAATTTTCCATTATCAAATCTATCTGTCTGTCGTATAGTTCCCTGTCTACCTTTTGAGAAAACAATAGGCTATCTATTACGGAGTCAAAGCCTCTTAAATTGGCTATAGTCTTCTCTTTTTGTACCTGGACTTGATATGTTGTAGCCATGGTATGTTGATATTCCCTTAATTTGTTTGAAAATGCTTCTGCTGCAGCACGTCTGATCTTGGTATCATTTTCATACTCCCATTTCCCTTCAAATAACACAAAGCTTAGAGGATACTCTTTCCCGTCTGCTGTAAAGGTTCCAAAATCCATATCAGCCAATTTAGCCCTATTATATATTTGATAAGGTGCTTCTAACACATTGGAAAGAGCTGATAAGGTCCTCTCCACCTCAGGATGTAGGGTATAGGGTTTTCTCCTCACTATATCCTTTAAAAATAGTGCATTTTCTTGGGATTGGTCTATAGCTTGTTGGATTGTTTCTTCCTCTACTTGAACTATTTCCGATTCAATAAAGCTTAGGCGGCTACTTACCTGTGACAGAATGTTAGAGGTTTTCATCTGTCTAGTTTGACTTTTCGTATCCGTCTGGTCTACTGCTACTGACAGATAAGAGTAAGTTCCCAGCAAACCTGCCAGCTCTATCAGAACTTTAAGCTGATCTAAACAGGCATTGATCTCTTTTGCCCCATTTAGCTTCCCCTTATATTCTTTTTCCATATCCTCGGATAGTTTCACCACTTCTTGAAGTTTTTGTTCAAACTCCTCTTCCGTTTCAAATATGGCTGTTAGATCCCAGGTAAATCTTTCATCCACATCTTTCCTATCCAAAAGTCCTTTACCCATATTAAAACCTCCTTATAATATTTCGATTGTCTAAGTAAATTATATTATAAGAAGATTTGTAATACAAGGAATATTGGAAAACTTACATCCTTGGAACAGTGATGCGACAACGAGGACGGTTCTACATGTCCTACAAAGCTATTCCCGTCCTTTAAGCCATCTTTGCCCCTTTCTTATTAAGAAATTCCAATATTTTTATAGACATGGTAATCCTAAACAACTCATCTCCATTATTTAAATCTATATTCGTTATTTCCTTAATCTTATTTAATCTATAGTTAATGGTATTTCTATGGATAAACAATTGGTTCGCCGTTTCAATGGCATTTTTATCTTCTTCAATATAGGTTTTAAGGGTCAAAAAGTATTCAGTATTATTTTTCCTATCATATTCCAATAACTTTAAGACACTTTGACTACAATAATTGATTAAATCAATATCATCCTTCACATCTTCTATAAGATGGTAAAATTTCAAATCCTCATAGTAGAAAACATTTCCTTCCATACCCAATGTATGTATTATCTCCATACTATCGATTGCCTGTTGATAATGTTTACTTAAATCCAATATGTTGCTGAAATTGTTGCTTACTATCAATATAATATTATTTCTTTCTAAAAAGCTAACAATATTTTTATCTATAATTTCATCTGTCCTTTCTTTATATGCTGGATCTAATATTATTAAAACATGTTCCTTGTAAAATAGGGATTTGTGATTTGGGAAAAGTTGTTCTAAAGATTGTTTCAAAAAGTTAGGTTTGGTTTTATCTGGACCGTATTTGGAAATATCCAGGACTAGAAGAGACAAATTATTTCCAAAACTACAATCAATGGAGTTCATCCTTTCATTTAGAGCAAACTCGTCTGTTATACTTTTTTCCAATATGTCTATTAACAAGTTTTCATATCTTAATCCGCCTAAATTTCTATATACCTGATCCTTTTTAAGCTCCTCAGAGATTACATTGCTCAAAATTTTTATGGTCTTGTAGGAACTCTCTGTAAACTTTCCTATAGTTTCTAATAATATTACATATCCAACCATATTGCCATCGATCATAACTTTACTGACCAATTTTCTAATGGGACTTTCTTTACAAATAACTATAAAGGGTTCTATAGAATTAGGCGCGTTTTGAAAAGATTTGATCTTGTTCACTTCAGATATGAATTCATAGGAACAATATCCTAAGTTAATATTTCTTATCCAGAAAGGTTCGGTGATATATTCAATGTCCGAATGGGCCAATACCTTAAAGCATGAATCTATAAGAATAATGGGATTGTATAGTACCTCTGAGCCAATATTTATTATATAGTTCAATCCTCTATCACTAGTTAGTGCATTGAGAAGAGTAGCAGAACTTTGCAATACCATATAGTTTTCAATAAATAGAGTTTTTACTTTAACAAATAAATCCTTAGAATTTTGTACATTAGGTACTTCTATAAATTTGATGAAATCATTAAATATTATGAGGAAAGAGCAAAGGGGGGCTGTGGCTTAATAATTACTGAAATAACAAGAATTGATAACGAAACAGGGATCGGCATGCCAAATCAGCTTTGTGCTATGGAGGCAAAACACGTACCAAGATTAAACAGGTTGGCAAGAGCAGTTCATAAACACGATACTAAAATATTCTTACAACTACATCACCCTGGAAGACAAAATAGGAGTAGAGTCATAGAAGGAAGACAGATTGCAGCCCCAAGTCCAATTACTTGCAAAACCATAGGAGAAAAACCAAGGGAAATGACAACAGAAGAGGTAGAAGGCTTAGTCAAGAAATTTGTCATAGGAGCAAAGATAGCTCAAACTGCTGAAATAGTAGGAGTAGATGCTATAAATGTAAGTTCTGGAACCTATGAATCAGGGGTTACAATCATTGAACCTATATCCTATCCTGAAGGTTGGAAAAGACATTTGGCTCAAGGAATTAAGGACAATGTACAAATACCTGTAATAGCTTGTAATGCTATAAAAACTCCACAATTTGCAGAAAAACTACTAGCAGAAAATAATTGTGATTTTATAGCATTGGGTAGAGCCCAACTAGCAGACCCTGAGTTTGGAAAAAAGGCAATGGAAGGAAAAGAAAAAGATATAAGACCATGTATTGGATGTCTCAATTGTATAGAATCCGTAGCAAATGGGGTCAGCGTTAGATGTGCAGTAAATCCAAAACTTGGCTATGAAATAGAATATGAGGATTATAAAAAAATAGATGAAGAAAAGACGGTAGCAGTTTTGGGTGGCGGTCCTGCTGGAATGGAAGCTGCCAGAGTATTAGCCACAAGGGGATTCAAAGTAGTATTATTTGAAAAAAGAGAAAGATTAGGGGGAAGCGTATACTTAGGCACTATCCCACCTCACAAACAATTACTTCAAAGCTTTATTGATAATATGGAATATCAAATTAGAGAACTTGGTGTAGATATAAGGCTTAACACGGCTCCAACTATTGAAGAACTAAAAGAATTAAATCCTTATGCTATATTCGTTGCAATAGGTGGAAAAAACATTGCACCTCCAAATGTTGAAGTAGATGGAAGTAAAATATTATATGCAACAGATTTACTTGAAAGAGAAATGGATTTAAAGGATAAAAATATTGTAGTGATTGGTTCAGGAATGACTGGATTGGAAACTGCAGAATATTTAGCTAGTAAAGGCAATAATGTAACAGTGGTGGAAATGTTAAAACAAATTGGTCCAGATGTTTATGATGTAGTATTATACGATATAATTACAAGATTAAAAAAATTAAATGTAAACTTAATGCCTTCTAGCAAATTTGTAGGATATGGGGAGAATGGTGCAATAATTCAGAATACCTATAATAATAAAAAATCTGTTATAAAAGCAGATCATATAGTCTTAGCACTAGGAGTTAAAGGATTAGAAGAAGATCCATTTGTTCAAGAATTATATAAAAACTTCAATATAGTAAGATTACTTGGGGATACAAGGGGAGCAGGTAAGATTTATGATGCAGTTAAAACAGGTTTTGATATGGCTTATGTACTAAAATAAGTGAGGAGGGGGAACAATGAAAGAATTTAAAGATAAAGTTGCCGTTATAACTGGTGGAGCTAATGGTATAGGTTTAGCAATAGCTGAAGAAGCCATAAAACGGGGAATGAAAGTGGTTATAGGTGATATCCACAAAGAAGGACTTGAAAGAGTTGAAAAAATTTTTAAAGAAAAAAACGCAGACTTTATTACAGTATATATGGATGTAACAGAATTTGAAGATATGAAAATGTTAGCTGAAAAAACTATTGAAAAATATGGACAAGTTGACTTATTCTTTAATAATGCAGGAGTAGTAGTACCAGGAGATATTTGGAACATACCATTAAATGATATAGATTATATAATATATTCTAACTTGTTTAGTATAGTATATGGACTAAAAGTATTTATACCTATAATGGAAAAGCAAAAAACTAAGTGTCGTATAATAAATACAGCAAGTGTAGCAGGATTACTTTCAAGCCCTGGTATGCCAACCTATCATATGACTAAGTTTGGAAATATTGGCCTTTCTGAAGCTGTAGATTTGCAATTACAAGAAAAAGAATCCAATGTAAGATTAAGTGTATTTTGTCCAGGATATATACAAACAGATCTCCATAATTGTGATAAAAGAAGACCAGAAAAATTTAAAATAGATCCTAATGAACCCTACTATCAAAGTGAAGAATATAAAGAAGGACTTAAAAAAGCTCATTATGTGATTACTACAGGAATACCAATAGATAGTATAGGAATGAGTGTATTTCAAGCTATAGAAGATGAACAATTTTATATTTTAACTCACCCAGAATATATGCCTGTTATAGGATGGAGAGTAAAAAATATATTAGATGGAAAAAATCCTGATGTGAAATTTTTCAAATCATAAAAACAATATTGGGGACAGGGAGAAACATCTCAACAGCCCCTGTCCCATCCTATAATACTATATCCTAACCTTATCTAGTTTTATCAAATCATACTGTTTTATTATCCTTATCAATTTCAATGCATATTCAGGATCTGTTGCATAGCCTGTTCTTTTCAGTGCCCATGCTCCTGGGATGCTATCATGCATTACTTCCTTAAAAGGCTTGTACCTTTCAGAATTCAATAAAAAATTCTTATGATCTGCCCAACTTTCTTCAACGCTATTATAGGCTCTAAACTTTGCATCTACGTAATAAGTTTTGCCATTATATACTTCCCATGTATTGTATATAACTGAACCCTTAGGACCTTCTCCCTTTATTCCAAATAGATTATATGAAAGTTTACCACTGTATTTATCTACTGGAACACTTTGTCCCCATCCTGTTTCTAAAATAGATTGAGCAGTTTGAAGAGCTGCTGACATACCTGTCTTTTCCCAAGAGTCTCGAGCAAGAGTTGATGCTAAATTTAAAAATTTATCTTTTTCAATTATAGGTACTGCTTCATATATTTTACCCAAATATACTCTAATTGGAACTGGCTCACTTTTAATTTCTTTATTTCCATATTTACCAATAGCTTGTATATTCCAATAACCTTCGTCCTCTTTTTTAGGAGTATAGGTATATCCCTTTAAGGGGTCTTTATTTATTGCTATGTTTTTTATTTTACCTGTATCCCTATTAATAAAGATATAGCTTACGCTATCTAATTTTATATTACTTACAACTTTTAAACTAGTAGGTTCTCGTAACACCTGATTAGGACCTACCCCTTCCAATAATACTATAGGTTTCCCTGCTAGCTTGATTTTGATTGGTTTACTCTCATATTCTACCCCTTTGGTATCCTTAACTCTAACCAATACTTCCTTTTCTCCAGAAATATCAGGCTCTGGAAACCATGTATATCCTCCATAGGGTTTTTTAGCTAGGACTTCCTCCTTACCAGAAACTGGATCTCTCAATATATATTGAGTTTCCATTACGTCAAAATTCCTAGTAGCCAAAAGATTCACAGGTTTGCTGATTACTTGTCCCTCCGAAACCCCTGCTAATGTTAATTTAGGATTCACTTCCACCTTAGCTATTACTTCATTACTTTCATAACCTTGGTTGTTGCCATCATATGCAATTGCCTTAAAAGAATAATTGCCATTTTCCCTTACATTAGGCTCCCACTTGTATTGACCATAAGGATCTATAGGAATATCTTCTCCTATTATATTAGTCTTCCCTGTATCCAAATTGGTAATCTCATACTTTACATAGGATGCTACAAAACTAGTATCCACTCCCATATATATGATATTATTATCCAAAGTTTCACCTTCCTCTATTCCTGTTAGAGAAACCTTAGGAACCACATCCAATACAACAGAAATAGCATCCCCTGCTAAAAAATTCCCATTTTTATCATAAATAGCTGCTA
>Ga0116175_1000725_pt1 | contig 22208 bp, 17 predicted proteins | sample AD_UKC125_MetaG_FD_89802 | JGI IMG/M metagenome (GOLD analysis project Ga0116175, IMG submission 89802) | Active sludge microbial communities of municipal wastewater-treating anaerobic digesters from USA - AD_UKC125_MetaG | ecosystem: Engineered > Bioreactor > Anaerobic > Digestate | place: USA... | reverse complement strand
CTACCTATAATCAAAACGCCTTTATTTCTGAGTTTTTCTAATTGTTTTGACAATTCATAATTATATGATGCCGGTTTATTGTAATCAATACTCATTTGCAAAACTGGAATATCTGCGTTTGGATACATGTGTCTGATAACTGTCCAAGCTCCATGATCTAATCCCCAATCGTGATCTAAACCCACTGATGTTGAAACAATATTTTTAGAAATTTCTTGAGCTAACTCTGGACTTCCTAATGCTGGATATTCTACTTCGAAAAGCTCTTTTGGAAAACCTCCAAAATCATGTATTGTTTTTGGTTTCTCCATAGCGGTTACAAATGTCCCATTGGTTAACCAATGCGCAGAAATAACCAAAACTGCTTTTGGCTTAAAAATTTCTTCACCTAGTTTTTTCCATGTATTAGAAAACTCATTATCCTCTATCCCATTCATTGGAGAACCATGACCAATAAAAAGAGCTGGAAGTTTTACATCTTGTTCTTTCATTTCTGAAGTCCAAGACAATAATGGATTTATTGTTGTCATTGCCATTCCTCCTAACGTTAATTTTATAAATTCTTTTCTTTTCAAAATCTAATATTTGTATATACAAATGTAATCAAATATTTTGTATAATATGATTTCATACTGATATTTTTAACAATCAGTAAAAATGATAATTAGTATATTTGTGCCACAAATAGAAATATGGAAACAAAGGTCGATAATGTTTTTCCACCTGTTGGGAAACCAAAATGGTTAAAAGTAAAATTACCTATTGGCGAAAAATATACAGAACTTCGCGGATTGGTAGATAAATATAAACTAAACACTATTTGCACATCGGGAAGTTGTCCTAATATGGGAGAATGTTGGGGTGAAGGAACAGCAACGTTTATGATATTGGGAAATATTTGTACTCGCTCATGTGGCTTTTGTGGTGTAAAAACTGGAAGACCAGAAACCGTTGATTGGGATGAACCCGAAAAAGTTGCCCGTTCAATAAAAATCATGAAAATCAAACATGCGGTAATTACCAGCGTTGACAGAGATGATTTGAAGGATATGGGTTCAATTATTTGGCAAGAAACCGTTGAAGCCATTCGCAGAATGAACCCACAAACTACTCTTGAAACATTAATTCCAGATTTTCAAGGAAACGAAAGAATACTTGACAGAATTGTAGAAGCTAACCCAGAAGTTGTTTCCCATAATATGGAAACAGTTCGTAGATTAACCAGAGAAGTGCGTATTCAAGCCAAATATGACAGAAGTCTTGCTGTATTAAAATATCTGAAAGAGAAAGGCATTCGCAGAACAAAATCCGGTATCATGCTTGGTCTTGGTGAAACAGAAGAAGAGGTTATTCAAACCATGCAGGATTTACGCGACAACAATGTAGATATCGTTACTATTGGACAGTATTTACAACCGAGCAAGAAACATTTGCCTGTTAAAGAGTTTATTACTCCAGAACAATTTGAAAAATATGAAAAGATAGGTAAAGAAATGGGCTTTCGACATGTAGAAAGTGGTGCTTTGGTTCGTTCTTCCTATCATGCAGAAAAACATATTTTGTAAGTACGAAGTTAGAAGTACGAAGTAATGAAAACAAAAATTGCCATCAACGGTTTTGGTCGAATAGGAAGAAATCTATTTAGGTTACTACTAAATCATCCGACGATAGAAGTTGTTGCAATCAATGATATTGCCGACAATAGGACGATGGCACATTTAATTAAATACGATAGTATTCACGGTGTTTTGCCTTGTGAAGTCTCCTTTGATGAAAGTCACATTATTGTTGACGAAAAAAAATATGTTTTTTTTCACGAGAAAGAAATCAGCAATTTGAACTGGAAAGATGTTGATATCGTGATTGAAAGCACTGGAAAATACAAATCATTTGAAGATATCAACAAACACATTTTGGCTGGAGCCAAAAAAGTTATTCTTTCTGCACCAAGTGAAGTTCCCGAAATAAAAACAATAGTTCTTGGTGTCAATGAAAATATTCTTGACGGAACAGAAAAAATTGTTTCAAACGCAAGTTGCACAACCAACAATGCAGCGCCAATGATAAAAGTTATCGATGAACTTTGCGGTATAGAACAAGCCTACATAACCACGGTTCACTCCTACACTACTGACCAAAGTTTACACGATCAACCTCACAAAGATTTACGCAGAGCTCGTGGTGCAAGCCAATCTATTGTTCCTACAACAACTGGTGCTGCAAAAGCTCTCACGAAAATCTTCCCAGAAATGGAAGGAAAAATTGGTGGAAGCGGAATTAGAGTTCCAGTTCCTGATGGTTCATTGACTGACATTACTTGTTATGTGAAAAATGAAGTTTCTATAGATGAAATAAATTTAGCTTTTAAAAATGCTTCACAAAAAGAGCTAAAAGGAATTCTTGCTTATACAGAAGACCCAATTGTATCGGTAGATATCATTGGAAACAAAAACTCTTGCCTTTTTGATGCTCAACTAACTTCGGTTTTGGACAAAATGGTAAAAGTTGTGGGTTGGTATGATAACGAAATTGGATATTCTTCGCGATTAATCGACTTAATTCTTTTTATTAGTAGATAATTTTCTATTTTTATCTCAAAATTAATTTCTTTGTTTTGAGATATTTACTGATTTTTATTTTTTCTACACTATTTTGTTTTAGTCAAAAAACAAAAGAAGAAGCTATTGACAGCATTGATTTCTACATAAAATATGCAGATATTCAAAAAATAAACAATAATTACAAACTCGCAATTTCATATTCTCAAAAGGCGATAAAATTTGCCGAAAAGAATAATGACTTAAGTGGTCAAGCAAAAGGTCTTGGGAATTTAGGTTCAATCTTTTTGGATTTGAAAAAATACAATGATGCCAAAGAATCATTAACAAAAAGTATTAATATCCTGAAACAATTGCCTATCTCTAGTTCATTAGCAATAAACTATTACAAAATGGGATTATGTTACATGAACATTGAAGATTATACTACTGCTGAAGAATACTTTAACAAATCAAAAGAAATATATGATAATTTGAAAATTGACAATAATGATTTACTCAATCTTCAAATAGGTATTTTATATAAAGAGAAAGGAAAAACTGAAGAAGCTTCTAGCCTTTTCAATTCCATAATATCCCGAAATTCACCAAACGACAACCCATCCACTAAAGCCGAAGCGTTATATAACCTTGGAACGATAGAACTTAAAAATGGAAGAAGCAACCTTGCTATTAACTATTTGAATAGAGCTATGAGCTTGACAAAAAAAAGTAGTTTAGATCAACGAATCAAAATTTTCAGTTCATTGAGCTTAGCTTACGACAAATTAATGAATATTGAAAAAGCCTATTTTTTCCTAAAAAAACATAATCAGCTAAAAGATAGTTTAGCAACTTTAAATTCTAAACGCCTTGGCGCTGAAGACTATTACTCATATAAGGAAAGCGAGAGAATGGATGTTTTCGAACAAATGAGTAAAGAAAATGAAGCACAACAAAAAACCAATAAATTTGCTAAACTCATCAGTATCCTTGCCATTGCGTTAATTTCAATTCTATCGCTTTTGAGTTTGTCATTGTATAAAAACAACATCATCAGAAGCCAATCTAACCAATTGTTAAAAGAAAAAAACCTTGAATTACAAATTGCGAAAGAAAAAGCAGAAAAAGCTTCGCAAGCAAGAGCTGAGTTTCTCTCAACTGTAAGTCATGAGTTAAGAACTCCGCTCAACGCTATAAACGGTATTACACATTTACTTCTTGAAGAAAATCCGAAACCTAACCAATTACATTATCTAAATTCACTAAAGTTTTCGGGTAACTATCTTTTGACGTTCATCAATGAGATATTAGAAATAAATAGAATTGAATCCAACAGCGTAGAAATTGAATACATCAATTTTGACGTAAAAAAACAGCTTATTGATATTCAAAATTCATTAAAAGAACTTGCTACAAACAATAATAACGAGTTCATCGTTGAAATAGACGAAAATATTCCTAATCACCTGATTAGTGATCCAACCAAGCTTTCCCAAATTTTCTTGAATTTGATAAACAATGCTTTGAAGTTTACTAAAAATGGCGAAGTAAAAGTGATAGCAAAGCAAGTGGATAGTGACGAAAAATCATCAACATTGAATTTTCAAATAATAGACACAGGAATTGGGATAGCAAAAGAAAAACAAAGCACCATTTTTGACAGTTTTTCGCAAGGTTCAATAGAAATCAATAGAAAATATGGTGGAACAGGACTTGGTCTTGCTATTGTAAAAAAACTTGTTGATATGCTTGGTGGAACTATTACATTAGAAAGTGAATTGGGCATTGGAACTGTTTTCACATTTGAAGTAAAAATGGAGCATGGTTGTGATAATGCTGAAGAAATCTTAGAAACTAAAAGACAGTCTGAATATTCAGATGAAGTTCTAAAAGGAAAACATGTTTTGATTGTTGAAGACAACAAAATAAATCAAATGATTACCAAAAAAATGATTGAAAATAAAGGCATGACTTCTCGAATTATAGATAATGGAGAAATTGCTATTGAAATCATTAAAAATGATAATATTTTTGACTTAGTATTAATGGATGTTCATCTTCCTGGTATAAACGGAACTATTGCCACACAACAGATAAGAGAATTTGACATAAAAACACCAATCATCGCATTGACTGCTATTTCACTAAACGAAAATAGAGAAATGCTTTTATCATTTGGGATGACTGATGTTATTACTAAACCTTTTGAACCTGAAACTTTCTACAAAGTTATTGCCCAAACACTAGAGGAAACTAGTAATTCTTAATAAGTTCTTTTATTAGAGTTCTCACTTTTGGTTCTGCTTCTTTTGCAGCTTCAAGAACTTCTTCATGGGTAATTGCTTCTATGCTGTCTTCGTTGCCCATATCTGTAATGACAGACAATCCAAATGTTTCCAATTCCATATGACGAGCAACAATTACTTCGGGAACTGTTGACATACCTACACAATCTGCACCAAGAGCTTTCACCATTTTATATTCAGCCAAAGTTTCAAAAGTTGGTCCTTGCAAACCAAGATAGATACCATCGTGAACCGTTATATCTAACTCATTTGCAATTTCTTTTGCCTTATTAATCATTGATTTGCTGTAAGGTTCGCTCATGTTGACAAATCTTGGCCCAAATCGTTCATCATTATGACCTCTCAACGGATGTTCTGGCATCATGTTAATATGATCTTTTATTAGGACTATTGAACCTACATGATAATTTTGATTAACTCCTCCAGAAGCATTTGAAACGATAAGTTTTGAAACGCCTAAATATTTCATCACTCTAACAGGAAATGTTACTTGTTTCATATCATATCCTTCATAGAAATGAAATCTTCCTTGCATAGCCACAACTCTTTTATCGCCAATAGTTCCAAAAACCAATGCGCCTTTGTGTCCTTGAACAGTAGATACAGGAAAATTTGGGATTTCACTGTATGATAAAATATATTCAACATTTATATCATTAGTAAAACCTCCCAATCCTGAACCCAAAATTATTCCATATTCAGGATTATAATTTATTCTGTCGTTGATAAACTCAACTGTTTCTTGTACTTTTTCGAACATAATTTAAAATTTGATTGTCAAAATCATCACCTTTCAAAACAAATTTAGACTCCATAGGCAAATAATACAATTTGTTTATTTGTTTTTCCTTCAGTCTAACATAATCTTTCTCTGTAGTAACGATTATTTTATTATTAGCTAATGTTTGTATTCTTTCTATTTCTTCGTCAGTAAAATGATGGTGATCTTTAAACTTCATTTCAACATCTTTACCTGTTTGCAAATATTCAAAAAAAGGTTTGGGTTTAGCAATACCAGCCAAAAGTAGTTTTTCTGTTTTTTTTATTTCAATTGTAGAAATCTCTCCTTCGCGACCTGTAACCGAATCTGCATAACCAATTTTTGAAAAATAAATTGGTCTATTTATCCCTATTTTTTTCTTGATATTATTTTGGGCAATATCCGACAAATTATTTGGACATTTTGTGACAATTATCACGTCTGCTCTTTCTGCTCCTTTTTTACTTTCCCTAAGATTTCCTGCTGGTAAAACTAAATCATTAAAATATAAATCGTCAAAAGCTGTCAATAATATATAAAACCCTGCTTTAACTCTTCTGTGCTGAAAAGCATCATCAAGAATAATAACATCAGGTTTATTTTGCTTTATCAAATTTTCTATTCCATTTCTTCTGTCCGAATCAACAGCCAAATCTATTTGAGGAAATTTTTGAAAAATCTGAAAAGGTTCATCACCTATTGTATCAGCCGTTGAACTAGAATTTGCTAAAATATAACCTTTAGTCTTTCTCCTATATCCACGACTAAGAACAGCAACTTTAAATTCTTTGGACAACAGCCTTATTAAATATTCTGTTTGTGGTGTTTTGCCTGTTCCGCCAACACTAAGGTTTCCAACAACTATTATTGGAATATTGAACGAATATGATTTGAAAACTCCTTTATCATAAAGAAAATTTCTTATAGACATTATACATCTATAGAGTAAAGAAAAAGGGAAAAGCAATTTTCGGATAAAAATCATAGTACGAAAGTAGCGATTTTTTATCTTTGAAGTAAATTTTTGCTTTAGCAATGAAAAAGTTTCTCCTGTTTTTTGTTTTTATGCTTTTTATTCCCTCATGCTTGTTTTCTCAAACAGCTGATAATACTTCTATTCTGAAACTTTTTTTATCAAAATATTATTCAAACGAAAAAGTAATTGTTAAAAACAGACTACAGCTTCTTAGTTTGTATTGCAACAAAGCTCCAAACACAGAAGAAATTCTCGAAGTTATTTCTAAAAATGATTTTCTTAAAAAAAATGCTGTTTCTATAAAACAACAAATTAACCCTAGTATTAACGAAAATTGGCATGACGAAATAAATCAACTTTTCAACAATCAAAATCAATATCTAAAAAGTAAAGTTCAAAATTGCCTTTCGCTAGAAGAATTTCAGGAAAGCACAAAAAAATATGGTGAAAACAACCAAAGGTTAATGATTATCAACAAACCAATTTATTTTGCCGAAAATTATTGTCTTATAAAAGTCGCTATTTTTAGAACCATTGAACACAATAGTGGAACTTTCTTTTTATTAAAAAAAACGAATTCAAATTGGCAAATAGAAGAAATCGTCTATTCGTGGGAAACATAGAAAATTACACATGAAACTATCAAACATTATATCTATTCTAGAAGAAATGGCACCAATTGCCTACGCAGAAGACTTCGACAATGTAGGACTTTTAACAGGCGATACTCAACAAGAAATTAGTGGCATATTAGTTTGCCATGATGCATTGGAAACTGTCGTTGAAGAAGCCATTGAAAACAATTGTAATCTAATTGTTTGTTTTCATCCAATTATTTTTTCGGGATTGAAAAAAATTACCGGAAAAAATTATGTCGAAAAAGCTGTTATTAAAGCCATAAGAAACGATATTGCCATTTATGCCGTTCACACGGCTTTGGACAATCACAAAAATGGTGTGAATAAAATATTTTGTGATGCTTTGGGATTAATAAATACCAAAATCTTAATTCCTAAAACCAATTTTATTCAAAAACTAATCACCTATACCATTCCCGAAAATGCAGAAAAACTAAGAAATGCTCTTTTTGATGCTGGTGCAGGAAAAATAGGTAATTATGAAGATTGTAGTTTTAACTCGCAAGGAATTGGAACCTACATGGGGAATGAAAATAGTAATCCAGAAATAGGTGAACGATTTGAGTTTGTAGAAGCGCAAGAAATAAAAATTGAAGTAACCTTTGAAAAACATCTTCAATCAAAAATTATAAAAGCTCTTTTTTCAAACCATGTCTATGAAGAAATTGCCTATGAAATATATGATTTACAAAATACGCATCAAAACATAGGATTAGGAATGATTGGCGAACTAAAAGAGCCTATGGAAGAAATGGATTTTTTGAATTTTGTGAAACAAAAAATGGATGCCAATGGTATTCGTCATTCAAGTTTGTTAAACAAAAAAATCAAAAAAGTAGCAGTGCTCGGCGGTTCTGGAAGTTTTGCTATACATGCAGCCAAAAATCAAAAAGCAGACATTCTTCTAACGGCAGATTTAAAATATCATGATTATTATCAAGCTGAAAAACAACTAATTTTGGCTGATATTGGACACTTTGAAAGCGAAAGATTTACAAAAAACTATATTGTTGATTTTCTTAAAGAAAAAATTATTAATTTTGCACCTGCCTTGCCCGAAAGCAAGATTATTTTATCAAAAATAAATACAAATCCAGTTAAGTACTTATAAATATGGCTGCTACAAAAGAAATGAGCGTAGAAGAAAAACTAAGAGCGCTTTATGATTTACAATTAATCGACTCTAGAATTGACGAAATTAGAAATGTGAGAGGCGAACTTCCTCTTGAAGTAGAAGATTTAGAGGACGAAGTAGCTGGTCTTACTACTCGTTTAGAAAAATTAAAAAATGATTTGATTAACATTGAAGAGCAAATCAAATCTAAGAAAAATGCTATCGAAGAGCATCAAGCTTCTATAAAAAGATATAGTGAACAACAAAAAAATGTTCGCAACAATAGAGAATACAACTCTTTGACCAAAGAAATTGAGTTTCAAGAACTTGAAATTCAATTAGCTGAAAAACAAATTAAAGAGATGAAAGCTTCTATCGAGCATAAGAAAGAAGTAATATCAAATTCGAAAGAAAAACTAGAACAAAAAGCTTCTCACTTAAAACATAAAAAAGCAGAGTTAAACGACATCATGGCGGAAACTCAAAAAGAAGAAAACTTTTTACTAGAAAAATCTTCAGAGTTTGAAGGAATGATTGAAGAAAGATTGATAAACGCTTACAAAAGAATCCGTAAAAGTGTTCGCAACGGTTTAGCAGTAGTGTCTATCGAACGTGGAGCATCTGCTGGTTCATTCTTTACAATTCCGCCTCAAACACAAGTGGAAATTGCAGCACGCAAAAAAATTATTACTGATGAACATTCAGGAAGAATTTTAGTAGATAATGCACTTGCTCTCGAAGAAAAAGAAAAAATGCAACAATTATTTTCTAAAATATAAATACTAATCCCGAGCAATCGGGATTTTTTTTTATGAAAAAAACCAGCCAATTATTACTTGCAAAAACAATAGGTTATTATCTAAATGTTTTGAGTATTTTAAATCTAGAAAAAGCAAAAAATGTTTCCTATCGTCTTTTTAGTCAACCTAGAAAGGGAAAATTAAAAAAAGAAAAATTACCAAAAATTCTCCAAACAGCGAAACAAGAAACTATACAATTTGACGAGGACTTTTTCCAAATTTACACTTGGAACAATATTAAAACCGAACAAAGCGAAGCTAATAAAGATATTATTCTACTTGTTCATGGTTGGGAAAGCAATGCTTCACGATGGAAGAAAATGCTACCACATCTAAAACAACTGAACAAAACCATCATTGCAATTGATGCTCCAGCTCACGGACTCAGTAGCGGGAAAGAATTTAATGCTCCAAAATATGCCGAATTCATTAATGAGTTCTCCAAAAAGTATAGTCCAAAAATTATGATTGGTCATTCAATTGGTGGTGCTGCTATTTGCTACTATTTACATAAGTATAAAAATCAAGAAGTTGAAAAAATTATAATGATTGGTTCTCCTTCGGAGTTCAAAATAATGAGCGACAATTTTATAAATCTTCTTGGATTAAATAGTAAAATTCAAAAAGCATTGGAAAACCATTACTATGAAAAATTTGACATTGATATCAATGATTTTTCTGGTCATTTATTTGCCAAACAGTTTAATCACAAAGCTTTCATTGCTCATGATTTACATGATGAAATTGTAAAAATTGACGAAGGCAGAAAATATGCTTCGCATTGGCAAAATGCAACTTTTATTGAAACTTCTGGACTTGGGCATAGCATGCATGATAATGAACTTTACACAAAAATTGTAAATTTTATTAAAGAATAATTATTTAAATAATTGATTTACAGATGGTTTTTAAAATAGTTTCAAAACCTTTTTTTATTTCAATTTTTCAACAAAAAAAGTGAGTTCTTAGCAATTATTTTTTATTTTTAACAAAATCATTGATAAATACTAAATAATTAATTCATAGCCATGAAAATATTAAAAATTCAAGCATTAAGAGGACCAAATCTTTGGAGTATTCAACGAAAGAAATTAATTCAAATGAGGTTGGATCTTGAGGATATGGAGGAAAAACCAACTAACAAAATCCCAGGCTTTAGAGAAAGAATTGAAGCTATGTTTCCCACAATGATAGAACACAGATGCTCAGAAGGAACACGTGGAGGATTTTTTTCAAGAATTGAATGTGGAACATGGATGGGTCATGTTATAGAACACATCGCTTTAGAAATACAAACATTAGCTGGAATGGAAACTGGTTTTGGAAGAACCAGAGAAACAAAAACGCCAGGCATTTACAATGTTGTCTTTAGTTATGTAGAAGAAAGTGTGGGAATGTTTGCTGCCGAAAGTGCTGTTGCCATTGCAGAAGCACTTATTGCTGGAACAGCATATGATGTAGAAGCTGATATTCAAAAAATGCGTGAAATAAGAGAACGCGTTCGACTAGGCCCAAGTACAGGAAGTATTGTTGATGAAGCAGTTGCTCGCGATATTCCTTGGATTAGACTTGGTACAAACTCACTGGTTCAACTCGGCTATGGTGTGAACCAAATGCGTTTTCAAGCTACAATAACTTGCAAGACTAGTAACATTGCAGTTGACATTGCCTGCAACAAAGAAGAAACGAAACGCATGCTAGACTTAGCGTCAATTCCAGTAGCTAGCGGTGGTATTTGTGTGGACGAAGAAGATCTAGAAAGTGTAATTAAAAAAATTGGTTATCCAATAGTAATTAAACCTCTTGATGGCAATCACGGTAAAGGTGCTTCCATTAATGTGAAAAATTGGGAAGATGCTGTGGAAGGTTTAGCTTATGCAAAAAAATATAGCCGAAGAGTAATAGTTGAACGCTTTATAACTGGTTTTGATTTTAGAGTTTTGGTCATCGACAACAAGCTTGTTGCTGCTGCAAAGCGCGAACCTGCTCATGTCAAAGGTGATGGAAAACAAAACATTCAACAACTCATAGAAGAAACCAACAAAGATCCTAGAAGAGGTTATGGACATGAGAACGTGTTAACCCAAATCGATGTGGATAGAGACACTGAAGATTTGCTAGAAAAACTTGGTTACACTCTCGAAACTGTTCCAAAAAAAGATGAAATAGTCTATTTGAAATCGACTGCAAACTTGAGCACAGGCGGAACTTCTATTGATGTAACCGATATGATGCATCCTGAAAATATTTTCCTTTGCGAACGAATTTCTCGTGTGATTGGTCTAGATATTTGTGGTATTGACATCATGGCGGAAAATTTAACTCAACCATTAAAAGAAACTGGTGGTTGCATCCTTGAAGTGAACGCTGCTCCAGGTTTTAGAATGCACCTAGCACCTAGTGAAGGATTACCTCGCAATGTTGCTGCGCCAGTAATTGATATGCTTTATCCACCAGGAAAACCAAGTAGAATTCCAATTATTGCGGTAACAGGAACCAATGGTAAAACCACAACCACTAGATTAATTGCTCACATTGTTAAAAATAATGGTTATCGAGTTGGCTTCACAACATCTGATGGAATTTATGTTCAAAACCACATGATGGAAAAAGGTGATACTACTGGTCCAATTTCTGCTGAATATATCCTAAAAGATCCAACAGTGGAATTTGCTGTACTAGAAACAGCTAGAGGCGGAATTCTTAGAGCTGGACTTGGTTTCAGTAGATGTGACATTGGTATTATTACTAATATCCAAGAAGACCATTTGGGACTTTCTGATATTCATACTCTTGATGATTTAGCTAGAGTAAAAAGTGTAGTGGTTAGAAGCATCAAAAAAGATGGTTGGGCAATTCTAAATGCTGAAGATGACCAATGCATTAAAATTGCTAACGAATTGAGTTGCAATGTTGCCTATTTTGCTATGGACGAAAATCATCCACGAGTGAAGCAATTCTCTAAAGAAGGAAAAATAGTAGCAGTATATGAAAATGGTTTCATCACTATCAAACGTGGAGAATGGAAAATTAGAGTTGAAAGAGCTAGTCATGTTCCATTAACTCTTGGAGGCAAAGCCAAATTCATGATTGCCAATGTGCTTGCAGCCACACTCGCAGCATACTTACAAGGATTTAAAACCGATGATATCAGTTTGTCACTTCAAACATTTATTCCAAGTGCTGCACAAACTCCAGGTAGAATGAACATTTTTGAATTCAAAAAATTCAAAGTGATGATAGACTTTGCTCATAATCCAGCTGGATATAGAGGTGTGGAGGAATTCTTGAACTCAGTAGAAGCAACAAAGAAAATAGGTATTATTGCTGGTGTTGGAGACAGAAGAGATGAAGACATCAAAGAATGTGCAATGATTGCAGCAAGAATGTTTGACCATATTATCATTAGACAAGAAAAACACCTCAGAGGTAGAACCGAAGAGGAAATTATTGGCTTGATTATGGAAGGTATTAAAGAATCAGGGAAAAATCCATCAACTGAAATTATTAAAAAAGAAGTTGAAGCAATTAAACACGCTATCGATAACGCTGAAGAAGGAAGTTTCATTACTGCCTTGAGTGATGTGGTTACCAATGCAATCGAGATTGTTCAGGAATATCTTGATAAAGAAAACGAAGCCGAATAATTTTTTAATATTCAAAAACTCCAAACTCACTAGAAATAGTGAGTTTTTTTGTTTCACTTGCTTCTACTCTGCCTATAATTTGAGCATCAACATTGAAAGATTGTGAAATTTCGATAATTTCATTTGCTATATCCTGAGAAACATACAATTCCATTCTGTGACCACAATTAAAAACTTGATACATTTCTTTCCAATCAGTATTCGATTGCTCTTGAATTAGTTTGAATAATGTCGGTATGGGGAAAAGATGATCTTTTATTATATGCAGATTTTCAACAAAATGCAACACTTTTGTTTGTGCTCCACCACTACAATGAACCATTCCGTGAATTTCTTTTGAGGAAAATTTATTTAAAATTGATTTAATGATTGGCGCATAGGTTCTTGTTGGCGAAAGAACAAGTTTGCCAGCATCAAGAGGTGAATTTTCAATTTCATCTGTTAGTTTTATATTACCCGAATAAACCAAACTATTTGGTACTGAAGCATCATAACTTTCGGGATATTTTTTGGCAAGATAATTTGCAAAAACATCATGTCGAGCAGACGTTAGTCCGTTACTTCCCATTCCACCATTATAATCTTTCTCATAACTCGCTTGTCCAAAACTTGCCAGACCAACAATAACATCTCCAGCTTTGATATTGGCATTATCAATAACATCTTTTCTTTTCATTCGAGCAGTAACGGTACTATCTACGATTATTGTTCTTACCAAATCACCAACATCAGCTGTTTCTCCTCCAGTGGAATGAATAGTTACTCCAAATGATTTTAGTTCCTCAATTAGTTCTTCGGTTCCGTTAATTATCGTAGAAATTACTTCGGCTGGAATTAAATTTTTATTTCTTCCGATAGTGGAAGATAAAAGAATATTATCGGTTGCTCCTACGCATAGTAAATCATCAATATTCATGATTAAAGCATCTTGAGCTATTCCTTTCCAAACGGATAAATCACCTGTTTCTTTCCAATACATATAGGCCAAAGAAGATTTTGTTCCAGCACCATCAGCATGCATAATAATACAATGCTCATCATCATTGGTCAAATAATCGGGAATGATTTTGCAGAATGCTTTTGGGAATAATCCTTTATCTATGTTCTTTATGGCGTTGTGAACATCTTCTTTAGATGCAGAAACTCCTCGCAAATTATAGCGTTGACTGTTTTCGGAACTCATTTTGTTGTGTTGTTGTGTTGCGCAAAGATAATGATTTGAATTGCGAATTGCGAAACTATATTTTGCATTTAAAAAAATTATTTTTCGAGTATCATGATTTCTACACGACGATTTTCATCTTCCTCAAAGCTATTCCTTTCGGGAATTTTATGAACAGGTCTTGAAGTGCCATAGCCTTTGAAAGTCATTCTGTTTTTACTTATTTTATTACGAAGCAAGAAATTATAAATTGCTCTGGCTCTGGCTGTAGAAACATCATTCAAATCAAAAACCTGTTGGCAACAAATATGTCCTTGTATTTCAATTTTTAGGTTTGTGTTTTCTTGGAGTGCACAAAGCAATTCATAAAGAGTTTCGTTTGACTTTGGAACAATTCGGGCGGAATTATTATAAAAATAAATATTTGGTAGTTTTATGGTTTCACCAGCATTAGTGGAATTTATTTTTTCTGAAAGGCTTTTTTCTTTGATAGGTTCTTCTACTTCGTAGTAGATAATTACTTTTCTGTTTTCTTCTTGAATTTTGGATTGCTTAAATTCTTTTCCAAACGCTGTTTTTTCAATACTTGAAATAATTTCAATATTGTTTTCTTTCAATATTTTTAAAACATTTTCAATGCGTCTTTCGGAGAGTTTTTTATTGTAATCTTTTGTATCAATACTATCGCAATAGCCTTCAACTTTTAAAATTCTTGCCTTCTTATTCTTTTCAATCCAAGTGTTTAACTTTTCTATTGACTGTTGATTAGGGTAATCAATATTAAAGTCAAAGAAAACTTCAAATTGTTTTTGAGCAAAACAATTCGTTATTAAAAATAAAAAAAAGATGACGGTTAGTCTTTTCATTTTTTTACAATCAAGATTTCTACTCTTCTATTTGCAATTCGTTCAGTTTCATTTTTTTCTGGAATTGGGTAAATTGGATTTCCACTTCCAAAACCATGATATGCTAATCTATTAACTTGAATTCCTCTTTCCTTCAAAAAAGTAAAAATTTTTAAAGCTCTTCTGAATGAAAGTTTTGTTACTGAGGTATTTGGGTTACAACATATATTGCCGTTTATTTTGATTACCAGTTTTGGATTTACCACCATAATCATGTATAATTCTTCAAGAATTGCATATGATTCTGGAATAATCTTTTCTGAATTAAACATAAAATGAATGTTTTCTATTCTAACAAAATCTCCAACTTTAGCCTTAGCAAACCTTGCCGACAATTCTTTTTGCTCTTCTTTTATTCGTTTTAATAACTCATTTTTTGGAATATTTGATTCAGGGAAAAAATCATTCTCTTTGTCGAAATAGGTTATAATTACTTTTCTATTTTCTTGCTGATTATTTGAGAGTTGAAAATCTTTCCCATAGGGTATCAGCTCTGTGGCGTCACTAATCTGTACATTGTTATTTTTTAAAATATTCAGAACTGATTCAATTCTTTTTTCTGCTAATGATTTATTATATTCTTTGGTATCTATACTATCACAAAAGCTTTCTATTTTGATAACTTCATTATTCTTATCAACACACCAATCCTTGAGTATTTGCATAGATTGTTGATTAGGGTTTTCGTCATTAAAATCAAAAAATAGTTCAAGTTGTCTCTGTCCAAAACTCCATGTTGAAAAAAACAAAAGAAAGAACAAAACGAATCTTTTCATCAATTGGATACTATTAATATTTCTACTCTTCTGTTGGCTGCTCTTTCTTCTTCATTTTTTTCTGGAAGAGAAAATAAAGGCTGTGAACTTCCAAATCCTTTATAAGATAATCTTCCTGGATAAATTTCATTTGAAACTAAAAAATTATAAACTGCTTTGGCTCTTTGAGTAGAAAGATCCAATCTATCAACTGGCATACAACAAAGATGTCCTTGTATTTCTATTTTCAATTCAGGATTGCTTTGTAGAACCAATAACAGTTCATATAATTTGCCTCTAGACTCTGGTACCACAGCAAAGGTGTTGATGATGAAATTCAAATTTTCTATTTTGAGTTTTTCTCCAACCGAAGCTTTACCAACTTTTTTCATAAACTCTCTGTCGAGTTTATAAACTGTTTTAGTACCATTAGGGTTTTCTAAAACAAGTTTTTCGGGGTATTCAATTTCAGGTTTTGGTTTTTCTTCAACCTTTTCCTCGGGTAAACCCAATATTTTATTTTCGTTGACTAAGTCTTTTTCGAGTAGATAATATATAATTACTTTGCGGTTTTCAGCTTTGTTTAAAGAATGCTTGTGTTTTTCACCAAAACTTATTGATTTGTAATCTTCACGTATTTTGATGTTTCCTTTTACTAAATTAAAAATACTCTCAACTCTTTTTTTTGCCAAAGTATCGTTGAACCCAATGGTTCCATCTTCATCTGTATAACCGTTTATGGCTAAGATTTTTGAAGTTTTGTTTTGCGCTACCCAATTTTCAAACTTACTTTTTTCGGTAGAATTTAATTCAAATTTATTGCTATCAAAATAAACTGAAACTTGTTCTTGTGCTCCTAAAAAAGCGACGTTAAAAACAAGAAGCATTATAATATATATTGTTTTCATGAGTTTAAAATTCCTATAAATTTACAAATTACATGATGCGTTGCAAAATTTATTCCAAATAAAAAAGCCTGCAAATTGCAGGCTTTCATTTTTTATTGAGAATTATCTTGTGAATAATAACTCTCTGTATTTAGTCAATGTCCACATTTCATCATCAACCAAAAGTTCTAATTTATCACAATGCTCTCTGATGATTTCGAAGTAAGGTTTAACTTTTTCACAATATGCATCAGCTTGCTTTTCAGCAGTAGCTAAATTGTTAGCTTTCTTACGTTCTTCTGTCATCAAATCAACATTTTTGTTTATGCCTTCAATGTGTGATGAAATTTCCTTGATAAGAGAGATTTGTTCTTTAGCAATTTTTTCAAAATCTTTTCCAAAGATTTCTTTTAATCCTTTTACATTTTCAATCAAAGTATTTTGATATTTGATAGCAGTAGGAATTACATGATTGCGAGCAATATCGCCTAGAACTCTTCCTTCAATTTGAATTTTCTTTGTGTACTCTTCTAATTCAATTTCATAACGAGCTTCAACCTCAACATGGTTCATTACGCCAAGCTCTTCAAATAATGCCATTGCTTCTTTTGAAACTTTTGCTTTCAAAGCTTTTGGCGTTGTTTTATGATTACTTAAGCCACGTTTTTTTGCTTCTTTTTCCCAAGCTTCGCTGTATCCATCTCCTTCAAAAAGTATCGCTTTTGTTTCTTTTATATATTCTCTAAGGATATTAAAGATTGCTTCATCTTTTTTCAATCCTTTTTTCTCAATTAGTGAGTCAACTTCAACTTTAAAATCTTTAAGTTGTTTTGCAACAATACTATTTAATGTTGTCATTGCCACAGCACAGTTTGCAGAAGAACCAACAGCTCTAAACTCAAATTTATTACCAGTAAAAGCAAATGGAGATGTTCTGTTTCTGTCTGTATTATCTAACAACACGTCTGGAATTTTACCAACAACATTCAATTTTAAATCGGTTTTTTCCTCTGGTGAAAGCTTACCTTTTGTAACGCCTTCGAGTTCAGCTAAAACCTTTGTTAATTGTTGTCCAATAAATACAGAAATAATTGCTGGCGGTGCTTCATTTGCTCCTAAACGATGGTCATTACTTGCTGATGCAATAGATGCACGCATCAATTCTTCATATTTGTAAACCGCTTTTATTGTATTGATAAAAAACGTTAAAAATTGAAGATTACTCATAGGAGTTTTTCCTGGACTTAAAAGATTTATACCAGTATCTGTAGCCATTGACCAGTTATTGTGCTTTCCTGAACCATTTACTCCTTTAAATGGTTTTTCATGCATAAGCACTTTAAAATCATGACGTTCACCTACTTTGCTCATCACATCCATCAACAACGAGTTGTGATCAACAGCTAAATTGGTCTCTTCAAAAATTGGTGCCAATTCAAATTGATTTGGTGCAACTTCATTGTGACGAGTTTTTACTGGAATTCCAAGTAACATACACTCATTTTCTAAATCACGCATGTAGTTCAAAACTCTAGTAGGTATTGAACCAAAGTAGTGATCTTCTAATTGTTGTCCTTTTGCAGAAGTATGTCCAAGTAATGTTCTACCTGTCAACATCAAATCTGGTCTCGAAGCAGCTAAAGCCGAATCAACAAGGAAATATTCTTGCTCCCAACCCAATGTAGGCGTAACCTTTTTTACATTTTTGTCAAAATATTTAGCAACATCTGTTGCTGCTTCATCAATAGCGCTTAACGCTCTCAACAAAGGCGTTTTGTTATCTAAAGCTTCTCCTGTATAAGAAACAAAAACGGTAGGAATACACAATGTAGTTCCGTAGATAAAAGCTGGAGAAGTTGGATCCCAAGCGGTATAACCACGAGCTTCAAAAGTATTTCTAATTCCACCATTTGGGAAAGAAGAAGCATCTGGTTCTTGTTGTACTAATTGGCTTCCGCCAAATTTTTCAACAGGATCAGAACCATCAAATGAAGTTTCGAAGAAAGCATCATGTTTCTCAGCAGTTGTTCCTGTTAATGGTTGAAACCAATGGGTATAATGCGTAACACCTTTTGATAATGCCCATTCTTTCATTCCCATAGCAATATAATCTGCTAGTCTGCGGTCGATTTTTGTTCCATGCTGTACTGCGCTTTGCACTGCTTTATAAGCCTCTGGCGTTAAAAACTGACGCATAGCTTTATCATTAAACACATTACTACCAAAAATAGCCGACTTTTTATCCAGCTCTTCTACTTTTACAGGTTTTCTACCTGATGTAGTTTGCAACGCTTGAAAACGAATTGTTGACATAAAAATTAGTTTTATAGATTTATACCCTATTATTTTGATGCAAATATATCAATATTTTATTCAAATTTTATATTTACCCTATTTTTTTAGGGGTAAAATTGATAAAATGTTATTTTATATCGATAAAAGTAAATTTTAGTACTATAAAATATTGACTTATATTTGAAAAAAAATGCACTTATGACAGTTTGGATACTTTTTTTAACCGCTATTTTTATCTTTTTAGCTCTTGATTTAGGAGTTTTTAATAAAAACCCACACATTATTAGCTCAAAAGAAGCTTCTTCATGGACTTTGTTATGGGTAACTTTATCATTCTTGTTTTCGGGAATAATATTTTTGTTATATAAACACGAATATATAGTGAACCCAACAGAATTAAAACCTCAACAAGCTGTTATCAAATATATAACTGGATATTTGATTGAGCTTTCGCTGAGTATTGACAACATATTTGTGATTGCTATTATTTTTTCTTCTTTCAAAATTCCGCAAAAGTATCAACATAGAGTTTTGTTTTGGGGAATTCTTGGCGCCATATTCTTTAGAGGTTTAATGATTTTCTTGGGAGTTGCTCTAATCAATAAATTTTCATGGATGACATATATCTTTGGTGGTTTTTTAATTTTCACCGCCATGAAAATGTTGTTTACCAAAGAAGAGGATGATTTTGACCCAAAGGAATCTAAAGTCTATAAAATCGTTGGAAAACTGTTCCCTATTAAATCTGAAATCAATGGTCAAAAGTTTTTTATAAGAGAAAACGGCATAAACTATGTAACACCTTTATTTATAGCTTTGATTGTAATAGAATTGATGGATGTACTTTTTGCGTTGGATAGTGTTCCAGCTATTTTAGCGATAACATCTGATCCGTTCTTGGTTTTTAGTTCTAATATTTTTGCTATTCTAGGTCTTCGCTCTATGTACTTCTTTTTGGCAAATATGCTTGAAAAGTTTAGTTATTTAGAGTACAGTTTGATTGCAATTTTAACTTTTGTTGGAATTAAAATGCTTGTTGTTCACTATTTCAAATTCCCTGAATGGGTTTCACTTTCTTTTATTGCACTTTCGCTATTAACTGGAGTTATAATTTCATTGAAAAAAAACAAGGCTAATCAAAATTGATTAGCCTTGTTCAAATTAAGTATTTAGAATAGTTTATAACACGAAGAAATTAGTTATCAAAAACAAGAAAAACAACGTGTAATAACTTATCGTTTTCTTTTTTCTGCTCACTTTCCTTTTCATCTCTGCTACTTGTTTACTTGGTGTAAAATCATAGTGCAAAGTTGTAGTTTCTGGAGATTTCTCTGCAAAGAGAGTTTTCCAGTAATTAATTGTCATAATATTTTTCAAATCTTTCATAGTCAGGCAATAAATCCATCTTACAAAAGCAGGTAAATTCTTTTTAAAGAATTTTATTCAGTATAGTTGTAGATTATTGGGACTGTAAATTTAGCCAAAAACCAAGTCTTAGTTTCTTTTTTCCACCAACAACAAAATAAAATCGATAAATAACATCGACCTTTCCGTTTATCGATAAAATAGTATCACAAACTCTTCTTATAAGTTCTTCTTCTTCTAAAAATTGTTGGGTTGAAATGTTTCCAGATGTTGTGTATGGCATGATTGTCCTCTAACTCTGGAGTTCTTATACAGTTTTTAATCCCTTTGGCTTGGAATGTTTTATAATATTCTGCAAAAACAATAGCCGTTACGCCTTTGCTTTGATATTCTGGATCTACACCTATTAAATAGAACAATACATCTTTGCTGTTCTTTTTGGCTTTCAGCAAATGAAAGATGCCAAAAGGAAATAGTTTACCTTTTGCTTTCTGCAATGCTTCAGAAAAACTTGGCATTACAATACTGAAACTTATTATTTTTTTGTTTTTGTCGAGTATAAATTTGATGTATTCTGGATTTATAAAGCTGATGTATTTTTTTTTGAAATATTCTTTCTGAACATCGGTAATTGCTACAAATGACGATAGTTTTGCATAAGAACTATTGAACAAATCAAACATTTCATCTACATAGGGCATTATTTCTTTTGTCGTTGTAAAATTAACTGGTGTCAACTCATACCTCTTTTTGACAAGTTCTTGAATTTTCATGAATGTATCAGGATGAACAGCATCGAATGTGAATTTGTTTTCCAAATATTCTTTTTCTTTTACAAATTCCAATTTTTCAAGATGTTCTTTATAATATGGATAATTGTACCAAGTAATCATAGAACCTATTTCGTCAAATCCTTCTGTTACAACTCCTACTTTGTCTAAATTTGAAAATCCCATTGGACCTTCAACATATTCAAGGTTGTTTTTTCTTCCTAATTCATAAACTTTCTCAAGCAAGGCTTTGGTTACTTCAATATCATCAATGGTTTCCCACCAACCAAAACGAACCTTTCTTTTCTGCTGATGATTTACCTCATCCCAATTGATTATAGCTGCAATCCTGCCAACAATTTCGTTGTTTTTTATGGCTAAATAAAAATAGGCTTCTGCGTTTTGAAAAGCTGGATTTTTGTCTTTATCAAAAGTTTCCATCTCATCGGCAATAAGTGGCGGAACCCAATATGGATTGTCTTTGTAAAGCTTAAAAGGAAATTTGACAAAATCCTTTAAAAGTTTTTTTGAATTAGCTTCAATTACTGTAATCATTAGGGTTTAGTATTTTCGAGTTCTACTTCGTCTTTTCTTTTCTTGCCTTTATTTCTTTTATCTTTTTTGCCTTTTTTCTCTTTATCTTTTTTCTCGTCTTTTGGTGATTTTGCTCTCATGTAAACTGTTTCATGATTAGCATCAAATCGCCATGCAATTCCAAATCCTGCCATCAATATTTCGGGAGTTGTTTTTACATTTTTTGTTATGGATAAATCGAGTTGTATATTTTCTCTAACAAGATAAGCTGCTCCAAATCTAAAAAGCAAATCTGAATACTCATCTCCTTTGAAAGCTTGTGCTTCGAGAAATCCTGACCAACGCATGTTAAAACCTCTTGTCATTGTTGAAATCCATCCAATTCCTTGATATTTTGACATGAGCTTGTCTAGAAAAAAATTATTTACCCAAACCCATCTACTTCCAAAATGATTTTGAGTAATCGCCATCAACTTAGGACTAAACTTTGTGTCGCCTGGATAGAACGGATTATCTCCTAAACCTAAATTAAATCCAGCATATAGACCAACGGCAGGAATAAAATCTTTCCAGTTGAATTTATGATTTGCTTTCCAACTGTATAAATTTGGTTTATCGTTTAGTTTTAAAAATGGATCATAAATTAGATATTTTGCTCCCAAAGTAATTTGCTTGAAACCACCTCGAGTATCATTAATAAGTGGTGCTTTGTACCAATCGTATTGATATTGTGCGTCTAATGAAAACTCTAATT
>Ga0116175_1000724_pt1 | contig 22247 bp, 29 predicted proteins | sample AD_UKC125_MetaG_FD_89802 | JGI IMG/M metagenome (GOLD analysis project Ga0116175, IMG submission 89802) | Active sludge microbial communities of municipal wastewater-treating anaerobic digesters from USA - AD_UKC125_MetaG | ecosystem: Engineered > Bioreactor > Anaerobic > Digestate | place: USA... | reverse complement strand
CAATCACTACTGGTTTTCAAATAAGAATGAATCTTAATTAAAAGTGTTAAGAGAAACGGAGGAGAAAAGAAATATGAAAAAGTTACAATACATCAAACAAAAACGTATTCAACCAAATAATCTTGAAATAGAAATGCGTAAGAATTTAGTATGGAATGTAATTATTATTACTATAATGTTTATAGCATCATCATTTAATATATATAATATGTCAAAAGTAAGTGAAACTTATGAAACTTATAAAACTTATGAATCTTACAATGATAAAACCACAACACCTTATGTGCCTAATTTGACTACATTTGAGCCTCAAATAGAAGAAGAATCAAGTGAATTAGTTGTAGAGGAAACTACAAAGAATGAGCCATTTGAAGAATTTGAAGAAGAAGAATTTGAAGAAGAAGAATTTGAAGAATTTGAAGCAACAGCTTATTGTGCATGTCCTAAATGTTGTGGTAAATGGGCTGATGGAATAACAGCGTCAGGAACTAAAGCCACAGCAAAAAGAACGATAGCAGTAGACAGTAATATAATACCATTAGGTAGTAAAGTAGAAATAGAAGGGATAGGTACATACATAGCTGAAGATACAGGTAGTGCAATTAAAGGTAAAATTATAGATATCTATTTTGATACGCATGAAGAGGCTCTAAAATTTGGAAGGCAAAAGGTAAACGTTAGAATAATACCTTCAACAAATGGAGGCAATCAAATTGAATAGAGCAGAAAGAAGAAGATTGCAAAGAGAGCAGCAAAAAGCTCCAACTTATTGTATAAATCAAAAGCAATTATCAAACTTAGTTCGTGATGAAGTTAATAGCAGACTAGAAGAAATAAAAAATGAAGCGATAAATAAAACAATTCAAGCATACACCGCAGCTTGGGTTATAAGTCTACATGATGAATTTCAATTTGGGCATAAAAGATTACAAAGAATACTCAAAAAAGTAGAAAATCAATTTGAATGTATAACGGCAGAAACTGTAACAGTAGAAGATTTAGTAAATTGGTGTGAAGAGTATGGAATAGAAATTAAATAAAAAGGAGAAGATAAAATGGCTAAGTATAGAAAGAAACCAATAGTGATTGAAGCAATACAATGGACAGGAAGTAACTTAAATGAAATCAAAGAATTTGTTGGGGAAGCATTAATTTATGACATTGTAGATACAGCCTGGAAAGTAGGTAAAGGTGTTCCTCGTGTGGATATGCAAATCAAAACACCTGAAGGAAATCACGAGTGTTCGAAAGGCGATTATATCATCAAAGGTATCAAAGGTGAGTTCTATCCATGTAAACCAGACATATTTGAAGCAACATATGAAAAAGTAAATGATGAAAATACAGAAACAATAACAAAAGAAACAAGTTTAAATGTAATAGTAAAGTCTTTGGTTGAAGGTGCTAATAGTTTTGTAATGAAATGTCCTACATGTGGAAGGCAAACTATTAGTAGTCAACAAATATACATTCATGATAATGTTAAAATGGAATGGTATTGTAGAAACTGTGGTCAGAAATTAAATAATCACAATTTGGTAAAATAATCTGTAGTAACAGTTAAAATAAATTGCAAAAACTTCAAAAATTTTTGAAAAAGGGTGTACAAACTCTAACTTTTATGATATAATATAATCATAAGATAAATAAAAAAACAAATCAAATTAAGTGTCCAGGAGGATGATAACATGACAAACAAAGCAATAATTAAAGAAGTTAGTAAAATATTAAAAGCTGACGAAAAAGAATTTGCAACAGAACTAAAAGGAAAAACAATATTGGTAAGACAATACAATGAAGATGTTGAAGGTTTAATAGTTGCAGAATTTAAAAGAAATAAATTAATAATCAAATAAATTAAAAAATAAATTAAGTGTTAGGGAGGAACAAATTATGAAAATCGTTAAAAATCTTTCTGTTGAAAATATTCGTGAGTTCGAAGATTTCGTTAGAAGAGAAGAACTTGACTTATTTGAAAATGGTAAGTACCATGAAGTTTATTCTTACAAAGGAATACCTATTACAACTTTGAGAGAGGGCATCATCACTTATCTTTGTATCCGTGTTGATTGGCTTGAAAATGAGTTTACTTACGAAGAATGGTTAAAATATAAAGAATGGATGCAAAGTGAAGAATATAAATTGTGTGATAAATATAATGGAGTTTTTGAATTTGATATTGATGAATTAGTTGAAATTATTGAAAACATTATCAAAAAAATATATTACTAAGAAAAGTTAACAAACAAAATAAAATGTTAAAGAAGAACTAGCTTGGATGAAACATTCCAGGCTTTGTTCTATTTTAGAAGAAAGGAGAATGCAACACAATGGCGTCAGAAAAGAAAACAAAAAACGAATGCATTGCCACTGAGTGGTTAGAAGAAGATAATCTGATGCTGTTGGAATGCTGGGCAAGAGACGGTTATACGTTTCAAGACATTGCAAATCGAATTGGTATTTCACTTTCTACACTTAGAATGTGGAGAAGTAAATATCCCGAAATTGACAATGCTCTTAAAAAAGGCCGAGAAATCATTGACTACAAAGTAGAAAATGCATTACTCAAGTCTGCTTTAGGGTATAAAACAAAAGAAGTAAAAGTTACTACTGTAATACGTTATGGTAAAGTAGTTGAAACAGTTAAAGAAGTAACTGACAAAGAACAAGCACCTAATGTATCAGCTATTCAATGTTGGTTGTATAACAGACTTCCTAATAAGTGGAAGAAGAATAGAGACAACCTTATTGAGTTGGGTGATGAAGATACAAAGATTCAAGTGACAGTAACAAGGGCAAGTACGAGTCAGTCAACGAAAGCTCAGCAAGATGAAACAGCAGAAGATAAAGAGCGGCAAGATGAACTTAGTACAGTGAATCAATCTATTGAAATTAGAGGTATGACAAAAGAAGAAGCAGACGCTGCAGCTAAGCAAAAAGCTCAAGAAACTGAGCAAAGTACTTCAAATATGGCAACTAAAGTAGAGCCCGAGGCAAATGATGAGGATTTGGACTATTGGCCTGATGATTGGGAAGATGAAGAATGGGAGGACTAAGCTTATGAAGATTACAAAAGCAGTCAGCCCAGCATTTGAGGACTTCCTATTTGATTGGGACTATGAACGATATTTGCTTATTGGTGGATATGGTTCAGGTAAGTCATATCATATTGCATTCAAGATAATCTTAAAGCTACTTGAAGAAAAGCGTAAAGCTTTGGTTGTTAGAGAAGTATATGATACCATTCAAGAATCTTGCTATGATTTGTTTTGTGAGATACTTGATGATATGAACTTATTGACTACCGACCCAAAGGAATTTAAGCGAAGACAAAATAAAGTTTTGGCATTGAAAAGCCCACTAAGGTTCAGGTTTAAGAATGGTAGTCAGATAATCTTCAAAGGAATGGATAAGCCTGAAAAGGTAAAGTCTATCAATGGTGTTTCTATTGTTTGGTTAGAAGAGTGTTCCGAGATTAAGTATGATGGCTACAAAGAATTACTTGGTCGTATTCGTACGCCAAATGTAAGTATGCACTTTATCTTAAGTTGCAACCCCGTTGGAAGAGATAATTGGGTGTATAGACATTTCTTTGTAAGACTAGATGATGAAGGTCAAGAACATGTAATGGTAGATGAAAATAAACTTTATGAAAAGAAATGCCTCATTCATAATGGAACATACTTTCATCATAGCACACCTGATGATAACCCTTGGTTGCCTTGGCAGTACATAAAACGATTAGATGACCTTAAGAACTATGACTATCCATTGTATAGGGTAGCTCGTTTAGGAAGATTCGGTGCAACTGGAACAAGAGTATTACCACAACTCATAGTTGCAAAAGATAAAACTACATTTAAGCAAGCTATTGAAAGACTTGGTCCAGAGAATCAATATTTTGGATTTGACTTTGGTTTTGAAGAATCATACAACGCTGTTGTTAGTATGAGTGTGGATTTGAAGAATGGTATCTTATACATATGGGATGAAATATACATGAATCGTGTGACAGATGATGTATTTGCAAATCAACCAGAAATGCAAGCCTTAAAGAAACGATTGAATGACTTGTATGATGCAGGTTATAACAAAATGATTGTAGCAGATAATGAAGACCCAAAAGCAATTGCATACTATAGACAAAACGGATTTAGGATTCGTGCTTGTAAAAATAAGTTTCCAGGTTCAAGGTTATCTAATACAAGAAAGATAAAACGATTCAAAAAGATTGTAGTAAGTCCTAAGTGTAAGAACGTCATAAGAGAACTTAAGGACTTGACTTATAAGAAAGATGCAAAAGGCAATGTGATTTATGACCAGTTTAATATTGACCCGCATACTTTTTCAGCTATTTGGTATGCACTTGACACAGTGACAGTTGCTGATGTTAAAGAAAAGAACTTTAATAGTAGACTTGGTTAATGGAGGTGCTTTATGAAAGTTCAAAGGAGACGAAAACGAAAGAGCATCTTCAAAAGAATAAAAAAATGGATTGGTAAAATAGGTACATTGAATATTGTGCTTATTTGTATTGGATTGTTCTTCATATGGTTTAACTATCAGATGTTGGAGCTATTCAAACTTTGTGGTGCTATTCCTGAAACTTATGCATGCGCAGTTATTGCAGCGACTATTGGTGAGTGTGGATTTTGTGGATGGATAAAGACAACTAAGATTAAGAGAATGCAAAGGGAATGGGATAAAGAGGACCAAAAAGAAAGAGAATTAAATAACAATAAAGAAGGAGGAGAAGGATAATGACTATCGAGATTTTTTTGACAATGTTACTTGCATGTTCTATTTTGACTACACTAACTGTAGAAGCAATTAAGAAGATGTTTACCAATGGTGAGTCAAGAAAAGCAAATATTGTGGCAGCTGTAGTAGCTATTGTTCTGGCAATTGCTATTTCCATTATTTATGCTATCATGTTTACTGTGACTATAAATGCTCAATATATCGTGATGATTATTGCTCTATGCTTCCTATCTTGGTTGTGTGCTATGGTCGGCTATGACAAAGTTGTTCAAGCGATTGCTCAGATTACAGGTGAGAACAAGAAGAATTAAGGGAGCAGTTGGTTGATACCATAACTACCAAGGAAAAGGAGGAGATGAAAGTGGGATTTACAAATAGTCCTTTGGTAAGTTATACAAAGCTCAGCCCAAATCATTCAGGAAGAAGAACACATGCAATTGACCGTATTACTCCACATTGTGTAGTTGGTCAATGTAGTGTAGAGACACTTGGTAATATCTTTGCCTCAAAAGCAAGACAAGCATCATGCAATTATGGTATTGGTGCTGATGGACGAATTGGAATGTATGTTGAAGAAAAGAATCGTTCTTGGTGTAGTTCATCTAATGAGAATGACCAGAGAGCAGTTACAATTGAATGTGCATCTGATGCAAGTCATCCTTATGCATTTAAAGATATTGTATATAATAAGCTTATTGAGTTGTGTGTAGATATTTGCAAGCGTAATGGAAAGACTAAACTACTTTGGTTTGGTGATAAAAATAAAACATTATCTTATAAACCAGCATCAAATGAAATGGTGCTTACAGTTCATCGTTGGTTTGCAAATAAGAGTTGTCCTGGTGATTGGATGTATGCTCGTATGGGTGACCTTGCTGCTAAGGTTACTGCTAAGCTTGGTGGTGCAACTACTACTGAGTCTAAGAAATTCAACTCTTATAAAGTTAGGGTATCAATCAAAAACTTGAATATTAGAAAGGGACCGGGTACCAACTATGCATCTAATGGATTTTGTCCCACTGGTGTTTATACTATCATTGAAGAATCAAATGGTGTAGGTGCTTCTAAGTGGGGTAAGCTTAAGAGTGGAGCAGGTTGGATAAGCCTGGACTATGTAACAAAAGTCTAAGGAGGTAATGGAAGATGGCTAGTGAAGAGGCTAAAGTCCAAGCGGCCGAAAATAGTACTGAAGTCTTGACAGCTTTCAACCGTATTCCTTATGCATTGATAAATGCAGAAGCTTCAGGTGCAGCAAAAGACATTTTGGACGAGCTAACACAAATTTGCAAATACTATAAAGTGTATAAGAAAGGTGCAAGTTTCACTGTTGAGGGTACAAACGGTGACTATGTACCTGCTCAGCTTAATTATAAGATGGCCGCATCCCTTATCAATAAGGAAGCGAGGTTCCTCTTTGCTGAGCCACCTGATATTACGGTTGAATCAAAAGGCGATGTTGGTAAAGTTACTGAAGATGTAAAGAAAGCATTGACAATCATGAACGACTTGGTTAAAACAATTCTGGATGCCAATAACTTTGAAGAAGCTCTTATCAAAGCAGCAAAGGATTGTTTCATTGGTAAGCGAGTTGCCTGTTTGGTAAACTTCAATGAAGAGGACGGAGTGACAGTTACATTCCTTCCTTCTACACAGTTTATCTATGAAACAAAGATGGGCAATCCGAATATAATAACCAAGTTTGTGTGTTTCATCATTGTAAATGATAGCGTCACATTGAGTGAGAAACGAATCTTCAAAAAGAAGTTTGAGCTTATTGATGATGTGGTGTATTTAGAAGAAGTTCTTTATGACGGAGCTGGAAAGGAATTAGAGGTTATAACTGAGTATCAAGAAACTCTGATGTCTATGATTCCGGTAAGTATCATCGTCAATGATAGTTTATCTGGTGAAGATAAAGGTGAATCTGAAATTGAAATCCTACAAGATGAAGAATCTTGGTATAGTAAACTATCCAATGCAGATATTGATGCTCAGAGAAAATCAATGAATCCTACTAAGTATACTGTGGACATGGAGCCAAATTCTACCAAGAATCTTTCTACTGCAGCTGGTGCTTTTTGGGATTTAGGTTCAGACCAGAACTTGGACCACGCACATCCACAAGTTGGTTTACTTGAGCCAAGTATGAATTACAGTGATTCTCTTAATACTACACTTAAGCGAATAAAGAAATCGGCTTATAACCAAGTTGATGTGCCTGATATTGAGGAAGTGCAAGCTACAATCACAAGTGGTAAAGCACTTAAAGCGATTTACTGGCCATTAATTGTAAGGTGTAAAGAGAAAATGAAAACATGGGGACCACAGCTTAGAAAAATGGTCGACATCATTTTACAAGGTGCAATGGTTTATCCAAATTGCATTAAAAAATATACAAATGATGTAATTAGTCCTGTCGCATATAAAATTTCTGTTGTCGGGAATCTTCCTATTCCTGAAGATGAAATTGAAGAAAAGAATATGGACTTAGCCGAAGTTGAAGCTAGGACTATGAGCCGTAAAGCTTATATGAAGAAGTGGAGAGGTCTTACTGATGATGAAGTTCAAGAGGAACTTGAACAGATTGCACTTGAAAGACAGATACTTGAGGAAAGTTCATTTGCAATTAGTGACGATACTGAGCCATACCCTTTTAGTGGTAAGAATTCAAAAGAAGAAATTGAAGAAAATATCAAGGCAGATGAAACAATTGAGAAAGGTGAGGTGTAATAGAAGAATGATTGAGAAAGTAAATCCATGTCATCCTGATAAAATAGCAGATAGGATAGCTGGGGCAATAGTTGACCTGGCATATACAAAAGAAAGAGACCCAAAGGTGGCTGTTGAGGTGTTAGTTGGGCATGGGATGTGCCATATTATTGCAGAGACATCTTGTAATATAAAAACAGATGAGGTGCGTCCGATAGTGCGCCGAATAGCTGGTGACGTTGATATTGATTTTGTATGCGTTAAGCAAGACATACATCTTGCAGCAAACCAAGTGGGCAAAATCAGGTGTGGTGATAATGGTATTTTTAAAGGTGTGCCTCTTACGAAAGAGCAGATGAAGTTGTCACAGATAGCAAGGAGTATTTTTGCAAAGTATCCGTCAGATGGAAAATATATTCTGGATGGTGAACGATTGATAATATGTCAAAGTAATGCAAACACAAGCGACATACGAGCTATGTATCCATACGCGGAAATAAACCCAATAGGAGAATGGACGGGTGGCACAGATGTTGACACCGGGGCAACAAACAGAAAACTTGGCTCAGATATGGCAGACAGCGTCACAGGCGGTGGGTTGCATGGTAAGGATTTGAGTAAGGCAGATGTTTCTATAAATATTTATGCGTTTCTGAAAGCACAGGAAACCGGTAAAACTATCGAGTTATGCTGTGCTATTGGCGATGAATATGTAGATGGTAAACCCTATGAAGAAATAGTGGAAATTGCGAGACAGTACATTAACGCCAAGGGCGGTTTTGAAAAATTTGCGGAATGGGGACTGTATTAAAAGAGAAAGGAGGATGTCATAATGGCAGGTAACAAGTTAATATTCAAGAATGCTGAAGAGGCAAAGAATGCCATTATGGCATCCCAGAAAAAAGAGATTGCCAAGCTCTATGAAGATTGGGCAGATGAGATTGGTGAGAGAGCTAAATACTACTCTCGCAAATCCACTGCAAGCGCTTCAATATCTGAGCGATATTACAGAGAATTGCAGAAGCAGTTAAGAGCCACAAGTCAAGAAATTTCAAATGAGATTTATAAGAAGATTAAGTCAAATATTTATACTGTTGCTGATGCAGTTGTGTCAGATAATGTTAAGTGGCTTGCTGACTTTGGTTTCTCTATGGATGGATTGAACGCAGCATTTAGTTATGTGCCTGATGAAATTGTACGAAATCTTATTACCGGTCAAATTTATGAAAGTGGTTGGAGTTTAAGTGCAAGAATTTGGGGTGACAACGAACAAACGCTTAAAGACATTTATCAGGTTATGGCAAGAGGCTTGGCTGAGAATAAACCTATTTATGAGATTGCTAAGGACCTAGAATCTTATGTGAGACCAAGTGCTCGACTTCCTTGGAATCTTCGTATGAAAGATGGTGTAAAGATTTATAAAAAGCAGGTTGATTATAATGCTCAGCGATTGGCAAGGACTTTGGTTCAACATGGCTATCAACAAAGTTTCATTGCAGTAACTCAAAAAAATCCATTTATCACCGAATACATTTGGCGTAGTAATGGTAGTCGAGTTTGCCCTTTATGTATGGAGCGTGATGGTGTTCATTATAAAAAGGATGAATTACCTATGGACCATCCAAATGGAATGTGTACAATAGAGCCTGTTGTAGTAGATGATATGGTTGACCAATTGGCAGATTGGTTTAATAGTCCTGATGGTACATATCCTGAAATTGATGAATTTGCAAGTAACTTTGGCTATCAAGCTTTTAAAGTTAATACAGTTCAAGACTTCATTGCTAAATATGGTATGTCGTCTAAGTCACCTTCTTCTTGATTAAGTTTGATAAAAGCTATGCCATGTGTATAATAATAATTCAAATATTTTTTAAAAAATATGTACAAGTTAGGAGAAATATGGTATAATATATACGAGTGGTTGTGAGGACCAAAACAAATAAGGAGGAACATTTAATGAGTGAAATCAATCAAGAACAAATGTCCTTGATGGTTGAATGTGAAGATTGCAAACAGAAGTTTAAGATTACTTCAGGTGAAGCTACACATTCGATAACTTATAAGAAAGAGTTTAATGTAAATGGACAATCAATATTTCTCACGTATTACGATTGTCCTAAGTGTGGCAGACGTCATTATGTTCAAATTGATGATAGGACATCCCTTAATAAATTAAAAGAAGTTTCTCAGCAGTTTATTAAGTTGTCTATTGCAAAAAGAAAAGGTAAAAAAATCCCACAAAAACAATCAGATAAATTCAAGAAAACTCGACAATGTTTGTCTGACTACAGGATGAATCTTATGAAACAATATACGGGTAAGTTGATTCATGACAACGAAACAGATTCTGACTTTGTATTGAGGTTTTCAGTATGAGCCAGAAAATGACAAAAGTAAAATGTAATGAATGTAAGCACGAGTTTATCTTGAAAGTTGTGGGAATACATGAAATCATCATTCGATTAAATGATGTGCCAACTACCCTGGTTTATTTTGCGTGTCCAAAGTGTAATAAGATTTACTATATATCTATTCAGAATAACTATATATCTATTCAGAATAAACATTACTATAAATTATTAAAGGACTTTGAAAAAGCTAAAAAGAGGATACGAAGAAACCATAATATCAATAATAAGATAGCAAGAATGCTAAATTCTATATTTACTAGAAAGCATAAACATTTGAAGGTATATGTTGATGAAGTAAACAAGATATTTCCAAAGACGTTTACCTTTGTGGCGTCTAAAAATAATCACAAGGAACAAATTGTTAAATTATCTACCATGGGAATCATGGAATAAGAATAAGGAGGAAATTAGAATGGCTGAAGAAACAAAGAACAACCTCATTGATGAGGAAATTGAAATTGAAATTGAAGAAAACGAGAACGTTGAGGACCAGGATAACAACAAAGATGATTCTGGAAAGTCTGGTAAAGACAGAAGTGGAGACGAAAAAGATAAGTCTAGTAAGACTTTCACCCAAGAGCAAGTAAATAAGATGATGACCCGTGAGAAGAATCAAGGTCGTAATGCTGCTCTTAGGGATTTGGGTATTGACCCTAAGGACTCTAAGATGATTGCAATGGTTAAAGCATTTATTGAAAGTCAAAAGACAGATGAGCAGAAAGCTACTGAAAAAGATGCCGAAAACCAGGCAAAAATAAATGAAGCCGAACGAAGAGCCCAAATTGCAGAAGCTAAAGCTGAAGCTATGATGAGGGGTGTAAAAACTCAATATGTGGAAGATGTGGTTACTCTTGCACTTGCAAAGATGACCGAAGATTCTGACCTAAAGACTATCCTTGGTGAGTTTAAGACCAAGTATCCTATTTGGTTCGGTGAATCTGAAGATGATGATAATGATGGAAAAGATAAAGAAAAAGGCAAGACTGGTCAGAGGGGAACAGGTTCTTCTATTAAAGCTTCTAAAGAAGATAAGGGCAAAGAAGTAAAAAGCCTTGGTGCTCGTCTTGCTGCTCAACGCCGTGGTACTGGTAAAAAGTCCAGCTACTGGGGCAACAACAAATAAAATAAATAATATGGAGGTATGTGAGAATGTTGAATCGTAGTGGTGTTTCAAAGACTACTTTGACTGCAACTAAACAGATTCTTGCTAATGTTGAACTTCAGAGCTCAGTTGGTTGTATCGTGCCTCAATCTCTTGGTGTTACCGTAGGCAATAAGAAAATCGTAAAAGCAGGTACTCCTATCAAGATTGACTTGATGGACCTTCAGACTACAGCTGTCAAAGCTGACGATACTACGCCAATGAATGCAGTTGTTCTACATGACATTGATGTAACTAATGGTAATGCCAATGGCACTGCTTTGATTTTTGGTTTTGTGAATGTGAATCGTGTAGATTCTGATGTTGCTGATGCAATCGCTACTGCAGTCACAGCTAACGGTGCTTCACAGTTGATTACATTCATAAAAGCGTAAGTAAAGCAATAAAGGAGGATGAAAGAGATGACTATTTTCGATTTGATGCAAAGTTCTGAACTTGTTGCATATTGGGAAGAGCTTACTCAAGATGAAGCTCCTTATCCTTGTGAGGAATTGTTCCCAAATGATAAGAAGAGAGGAATTTCCCTTAAATGGATAAAAGGTTCTAAAGGGCTTCCTGTTGTACTTAAGACTTCTGCTTTTGATGCACATGCTATTCCTCGTGCACGTATTGGCTTTGAAAAGCTCACTGCAGAAATGCCTTATTTCAAAGAATCTACTTACATCGATGAAGAACTTCGTCAAGAACTCAATCTTGTTCTTGAAACTGGCAACCAAGCCTATATTGATTCTGTTATGAACAAGATTTTTGATGATGAAATTCGTCTACTTCGTGGTGCCGCTGCTGCTCGTGAGAGAATGCGTATGATGGCACTCACTACTGGTATTATTTCTATGACTGCAAATGGTCAAAATTTCATCTTTGACTATGGTGTAACTCATAAAGGTAATGCCGCTGTGTCTTGGTCTGACCATATCAACTCTGACCCTATTGAAGACATTCGTGCTGCTAAGGAAATAATTCAAGATGAGACTGGTGCTGTTATCACTCGTGCTATGTGTGATGGCAAAACTTGGAGAGATATCCGCAACAACGAAAAAGTTAAGAAAGCAATCTTTGTTCTTACCAATGGTGCTGGCGCTGTTTCTGATAGGTTGCTTCGTCAATACCTTATGGATGAACTTGAAATTGATGTTGTTGTTAATGATAAGCGTTACAAAGATGAAAACGGGCAGACTGCTAAGTTCATGCCTGAGAATACTTTCGTTATGTTCCCTGATGGTGAACTTGGTAAAACTTGGTTTGGTACTACTCCTGCTGAATCCGACCTCATGTCTGGTTCTGTTGCAAATGTATCTATCACAGATACTGGTGTTGCCGTTACTACTGTTCAAAAAGCTGACCCCGTTCAAGTTGAGACTATTGTTTCTATGATTTGTCTGCCTTCCTTCGAAGCTGCTGACCAAGTTTATATTCTTGACACTAATGCAAGCACAGACGAAGATTAAGTAAAGCACAAGTAGAGGAGGACTAAACTATGGTTAAGATTACAAATGGTATAAATGTGTTTGAAGTAACAAGAGGTGCCTTTGACGGGATTTACTCTCGTCAAGGGTACAAATTGGTTGATGAAAAAGCTAAAACTAAAGCTTCTAAAACTTCTAAAGCTCCTGAAAAGACTGAGGACGAGATTTTTGTGGAAGAAATTCTTGAAAAGCCTATTTCTCAGTGGAACAAAGAAGAAGTAAAGCGTTTTGCAGCTATTAAGAAGATTGATATTTCTGGTACTAAAAATGCCAACGAAGCCAAAGAGATTATTAAGTCTTTTATTGACGGCAAGTAAGAGGTGAGCCTATGACAGATATTGAAAGAATCAAGATTGAAAGAATCAAGAAAGAAATACGAGAGGCTCAGTCACCGTATTTTGACGAAGATGATTTCCAGTATTATTTAGATAAGAACAATGGTGACGTAAATGCTACCATTTATGAGATGCTTATCATTAAGTCTGAAGATTCTACAATATCTGTCAGTGGTTTATCCACTCAGGACACTTCAGCTTATTTTAAGCGATTAGCATCTCGTTTTAAACCGTTTAATTCAGGCATCCTCAATGAATAGGAGGTGCCAAGATGATAAACACTCGATTTGAAGCATATAAAATTAAAAGAGAATTAAAACGAAGCGGTATTGATTACGAGTTTAAGAGGTCTGGTTTGAATGACTTTGGGGAGCCGGTTGGTGAGTCTACTGTAGTTGGTACAATTCGAGGATTGTATCACGAGCAGAATAGCAGTGTTCAAGTCACAACTGGAGACACAACTCAGGTTCGTACAAAGAAAATTCCAATGATTTTGTGCTTGTATGAAGATACCGCTCGTTTAGCTTTACAAGTCGGTGACACTGTTACAATCAATGCTAAGACATTCAAAGTCACAGGTATTGTAAACATTCAAGAATGGAATCTCATCTCTGATATTTCATTGGAGGTGGTTGACAGTGGCATTCCAGCTTAATTATAATGAAAGTACATTGAAGAAAAATCTTGACGAAATGGGAACAAAACTTGGTGCAGTTATTTTGATGTATTCTGCAACTAAAGCGAGTGAGCTGCAGGCAAAGATGAAAATGAATCGTCCTTGGACCGATAGAACTGGTATGGCGAAAGCTTTGCTAAATGCGAAAGTATCACAACCAAGTCCGACTATAGTTCGTATTACACTTGCTCATGGTGTAGATTATGGTATTTGGCTTGAACTTGCACATGAAAAGAATTATGCAATTATTGCTCCAACAGTTAGAGAGGAAGGTCCAAGAATCATAAGCGACTTGGACAATCTTATGAGCAAATTGAAACTGTGAGGTAATAAGTATGATTGATGCAAATTTTGAATATGCTGATTCAAGGTGGCAAGACATATTTTTGCATTTAAAGAAAGCAGGATTTGATGTTTATTCTCCGGGTACAAAGGTTGGTGAATGTACTAAAGAATATATTGTTGTGAAGAATGACGGTTCGTTCAAACATCCAACAGTAAGTTCTGATAATGACCTGTATGCAATTATGTGTTATGTGCCGAAAGAGAATTATAGTAGACTTGAGCCGATGGTTCAAGAAGTTAAAAAAGTGATGAAAGAGTTAGAGCCTATGATTATGCCATATGGAAGTCAGACCCCAAGCTATTATGATGATAGTTATAAAGCTCATATGATTAGCATTGAATACAAGAATTATAAGAAAATTTTATAAGGAGGAAACAACGATGGCTGTTAAGAAATCTAAAGCTGAGATTGCAACTATTGACTGCTGCCTCGTTACAATCGAAACCGCAGATGGAGAATTTGGTTTTGACACTGCAAATAAAGTTGAAGTCGAGCCTCAAATTGAAGAAGAAGAAGCAGTTAAGTTAGTTGTGAAAGGCATCCTTCGTGCTCAAAAGCCGAAGACTACCACTATTACTGGTAATGAGATTACTCTTACCGATAACGTTTTCAATCCTGAACTTGTTTTAATTCTTCAAGGTGGTACTATCAAGTATGACCCTGAAGACCCGACTAAGATTATTGGTTACACACCTCCTGTTGCCGGTTCTTCTGACAAGGGTGAAGTGTTTAAATTGAATGTATACTCTGCCCAGTATGATGCCTCTGGTCAGATTGTTCAATATGAGAAGATTACTTATCCTAACTGTCAAGGTGCTCCTGTAGCGTTTGGGGCTGAAGACGGTGTATTCCGTGTTCCTGAGTATACCATCATCTCTGCACCTAAGAATGGTGAAGCACCTTATGAAATCAACTATGTAACTGAACTTCCTACTTTTGAAGATTAAGTAAACAAAAAGAAAGGTGAGAAGCATGGATAATAATGCGTATGGAAATAATAATGGAGTTATAAGTAATCAATTAGGGGGACAGATGATATCTCAGTCTCAGCAAGTTAAGCCAGTGAATTGTGATACTCCGATGAATATTACCACATTGGCAGACTTGCAGAGTTATGCCGCTGGTACAATCGTTCGTTTCCCCGATTTTGCAGAAGGACAACCTTTTGTCGCTCGTGTTCGCAGACCGAGTTTGCTTGTTTTGGCTAAGCAAGGTAAGATTCCAAACACCCTTTTGGCTACAGCTAGTGAATTGTTTTCTAAAGGTGGAGCAGGTATGGATACCAATAATGAAAAAATGCTCTCTGATGTGTATGACATTATGCATATTGTTTGTGAAGCATCTCTTATACAACCAACTATGAAGGACATTGAAGATGCAGGTCTTACCTTATCTGACGACCAACTTATGGCTATCTTTAATTACACCCAGAATGGAGTAAAAGCTCTGGAATCCTTTCGTAAAGAGTAAAAATATTTTAAATGTACTAGGGCTGGCAAACATTTATCATTGCCGCCCTAGTTCTTTATTAGATATAACTGACCCTTATACAGCATATTGTTTTGATGAAGCTTGTGCTTATATTATTCGTCAAATGGAAGATGGTAAAGAGCCAACTTTTAAACTCAAATTCAAGTCTTTCAAAGATTTATACAAATATTATACTGGATAAGCAAGGGAGGTGAGGCTGTGGCTGTTGAAGTCGGTTCTGCAGTTGGTTATTTAGACCTTGATATTTCTGGTTTTTTAGATGGTTTAAAAACTGCTCAAAGTGAAGCTAAGGCTTCAACAAATAAACTTGAAGCCGTTGGTAATAAGTTTGCTTCTGTTGGTGACAAAATTACTGGCGTAGGTACAAAGTTGACGACTGCGATAACAACTCCACTAGTAGGAGCAGGCACAGCTATCATTAAAAATTATGCTGACATGGAACAAGCAATTGGTGGTGTTGAAACACTTTTTAAGAATTCAGCGCAAATTGTCATTTCCAATGCAGAAACTGCTTATAAAAGAGCCGGTATATCTGCAACAGATTATATGGAGCAAATTACATCATTTTCGGCAAGTTTATTGCAATCTGTTGGTAATGATACAGAGCAAGCTGCAAAAATTGCTGATATGGCAATGGTTGATATGGCAGATAATGCGAATAAGTTTGGTACAAGTATTGAAGCTATTCAAAATGCGTATCAAGGTTTCGCAAAGCAAAACTATACAATGCTTGATAACTTGAAACTTGGCTATGGTGGTACAAAGGCAGAAATGGAAAGGTTACTTGCCGATGCCGAAAAGCTGACAGGAATTAAATATGATATATCAAATCTTGCTGATGTGTATTCAGCAATTCATGTAATTCAAGAAGAGTTGGGTGTAACAGGAACAACTGCACGTGAAGCTACCGAAACTATTTCCGGTTCGTTCGGAATGGCTAAAGCTGCCATCTCCGACTTCCTTGCTAATCTTGGTAAACCTGGAGCAGATATGGAGCAACTTAAAGAGAACATGATTGAAAGTATTAAAACTGTTGTTGATAATATCAAAGAAGTGCTAGCAACCATTTGGGAGAATATTCCACTGGAGGGTTGGCAAAAGAATCTTATAGCAGCAGCCGCAGCCGCAGGTCCTTTTCTAATGGTTGTTGGTAAACTGACATCTGGTATTGGTAATATAATCACTACACTCATTAAAATTCCCGGAGCGATTTCACAAGCTAAGAGTGCATTCGCTACAATTAGTACTGCCATTGGTGGAATCTCTGCTCCAGTTATGGCTGTAGCTGCTGTAGTTGGTATTCTAATTGCTGCATTTGTTAATCTGTGGAAGAACAATGAAGAATTCAGAAACAAGATGATAGCAATTTGGGATGGTATAAAATCAAAGTTTGAATCGTTTGCTCAAGGCATAGTTGATAGATTAAATGCTCTTGGTTTTGATTTTGAGAATTTTGGTGAGGTCATAAAAGCAATTTGGGACAGTTTATGTTCTGTATTGGCACCTATATTTGAAGCAGCATTTGAAATTATTTCGAGTGTACTGGGAACTGTTCTTGATGTATTGACAGGAATACTTGATGTATTCATTGGTCTTTTTACAGGAAATTGGGAACAGTGTTGGAATGGTATAAAAGAGATATTTACTGGAATTTGGGATGGATTGGTTGGAATTCTACAGTCTCTTGGAGATATGCTCCTTGGTATTTTTGATGCAATATGTGGTTGGTTTGGAACGACATGGGATGAGACTTGGACAAATATCAAACAATTCTTTGTAGATATTTGGGATGGAATCACTGGTTTCTTTTCGAATGTGATAGATTCTATTAAGACGACAGTATCTAACTTTATTACGACTATCACAGATTTCTTTGCTCAACTTCCTACGAATATTGTAAATTTTATTACAAATGCATATAACTCAGTTGTGACATGGGTAAGTAATATGGTTGCCAAAGCAAAAGAAATGGGACAAAACTTCCTAAATGCAGTTGTAAGTTTCTTCACTCAACTACCCAAAAAGATACTTCAGTTTATTACGAACGCTTTTAATAACGTGAAAACGTGGGTCACTGATATGGTTAATAAAGCACGTGAAATGGGTACTAATTTCATCAATAATGTAGTAGACTTTATGAAGCAGTTGCCTGGTAAAATTAAGCAATTTCTTGATAGTGCAATAAATAACCTCAAAACTTGGGTTACTCAGATGGGTCAAAAAGGTAAAGAGGCAGTTCAATCGCTCATTAGCAATGTCATGGACGCAGCAAAAGACATTCCAAGTAAGGTTTTATCGATTGGTACTGATATTGTTACAGGTGTTTGGAATGGTATTGAAAATGCAGCAAGTTGGTTTACAAGCCAAGTTAAGAGTTTCTTCACTGGTATTGTTGATAGTGTAAAGAGTGCATTGGGCATTGAATCACCGTCTAAGGTATTTAGAGATGAAATTGGTAAGTGGTTACCACTTGGTGTTGCCCAAGGTTTCGAAGCTGCAATGCCTTCAGCTATGGAAGCAATCCAGAAAGACCTGAATAAGGGAATCAATAATATTGATGTTGATGATATTTCTATTGGTGCTGGTATTATAGCATCTGGATTTGCTGATAAACTCAAGTCGATTTACAATGAGGTTGCACTTTGGTTTGAGTCTATTGAAAGTAGAATTGGAAACTCTGTTGATAATATGATGAAGTCACTTGACATGCTTATAAAAGCTGGCCAGGTAGTTGTAAATTCCGATGGCACTCTTGGATACATTGGCTATAATGGATTTACTAAGTCTAGCAGTTCTAAAGGTTATATTGATGGAACAAATTCGAAAGATAAAAATGCTAGCGGAAATGGTGATACATTTATCTTCTATAGTCCTAAGCCTATTGATGAAATTGAAGCAGCTAGACAGATGAAGAAGGTAAAACAAGATATGGCAGAAGGATTCTAAGAAAGGAGTGGTGAATGTGGTCGAAGGAATTAAACTTCAGAATGTAGAAACCAGAGCAATTCTTACACTTGACATGATATCTACGTCCGATTACATACTTGATTCAGTGGATTGGGGCTCTGTAGAAAGTATCCATCACTCCTATAAGTATGTAAACCAGATTGGTGTATATGTGACAAGCACTAGTTTGGAAACAAGGTCAATTACAATTCAAGGTTGGGTTATTGCAGACACTGAAGCTGTAATGACTAAACGTAAGCAAATGTTAAACAGATTCTTCAATCCCCGACAAGCTATTGATTTATTTTACAAAGACTACGTACTTAGGTTTTTACCAAACACATCTGTAAGATATTCAGCGAATATTGCAGAGAATAATGAAATAATTTGTAAGTTTAAAATTGAAGGATATTGCCCTGACCCATTGTTCAGTGAACGGGTCGAAAATAAAGTTTTAGCAGCAAGTACAATTCCCAAATTTCATTTTCCTTTGATTCTTTCAAAGAATCCATCACCTCCTGGTGGTATGATTTTTGGATTGAGGCAGCCAAGTTTGATTGTTGTAATTACTAATTCGGGTGCTGTTGATGTTGGTATGAAAATTGTATTTAAAGCTAATGGTACTTTATCTGGACCAAGCTTAATTAATGTTAATACGCAAAAATATTTCAAGATAAACAAAACAATGCAAGCTGGTGAGGAAATCATGATAAATACAAATATCGGTGAAAAGAAGATTATAGGAACGCTAAATGGCATAACATCAAATTACTTTAAATATCGTGACTTTGATAGTGAATGGCTTCAACTTAAAGTTGGTGATAATCTTTTTAGATATGATGCCGATGAGAACATTGAAAATCTTGAGGTGTATATCTATTTTAATAATAAGTATCTGGAGGTGCAAGAATGCAATTAGAAAAGCAAATCCAAATACTTGTATTTAAAATAGATAATAATACATTTGAGAATATTGGTGAAATTAATCAGTACAACAGTTTAATCTGGACAGATAAGTTTAACGGTTATGCAAGTTTTGAACTTTGGGCGCCAATCACTGAAGAAAATTCTGAGTATTTTAAGAAAGGCCACGTTCTTTGGTGTGGTGGTGATAATGCAGCAGTCATTGAGATTGTAAAGTCGACTGTTGATGATAAAGGAACAAAAACATTCAATGTCAAAGGCAGAACGCTTGAGATGCTTTTAACGACTCGTATTATTTGGGGTACATATAATGCTTCAAATAAATATGCATCAACTATTATGTATGAAATTGTAAATCAAAATTGTGTGAATCCCACAAATATTAATAGAAAGATTCCTTATTTAGAGTGTGCAGAGGACAGGCAACTTGGTGGTAAAATGTCAATTCAAAAGACTGGTGGAGAAGTTTATGATACGTTAACCACTATCGCAAGTAATAAAGACCTTGGTTTTAATATATTATTTAGACCGAAAGAAAAGAAACTTATTTTTGAAGTTGTTGCTGGAGTCGATAGGACAATAGAGCAAAATGAAGTTGACCCTGTTGAGTTTAGCACAGACCTTGAAGATATTCTTTCAAGCTCTTATTATACGAATAATCAAGATGAAAAGAACGTTGCATTTATTCAAGGAGAAGGTAAAGATGCATCAAGAGTATCTCAAATTTCTGGTAATAATGGACTTGAAGGTTTTAATAGAAAAGAGTTATATGTTGATGCAAAAGATATTCGGTCTAAGTTTGTAGATGAAAATGGCACTACAATCACTCTTACACCTGAAGAATATGGTGCAGCTCTTATAAATCGAGGAAATGATAAACTCGCAGAATATAAAACAATCGAAACATTTGAAGCGCAGATTCGTGTTTTTGGTGATATTCAATACGAGTTTGGCAAAGATTATAAAAAAGGTGATAAAGTTACAGTTAGAGATAAGCAACTTGGTGTTATGGTGTCTGCAAGAATTACTGAAGTAGAAGAAGATTTCGATGATGAATATGCATTAATTCTTACATTTGGGTATTCATATCCAACGATAATGCAGAAAGTGAAACAACAAATTTCATAAGGAGGTGTGTTAAATGGAGAGGTGTGGATTTTTTGATGCCAACCTTGTTGGAGGAGAATATGATAGAGTTTATCTCGCAAGTCAATTCGCTGCATATTTTGCAAGTTTTATTGGGAATGGTGTTTTTGCTAAGCATTCTAATCAACTTCAGGTTGTGGAAATGGCAACGCCTCAAATGCAAATAGGTGTTGAAAGAGGGCAAGCTTGGATAAATGGATATTGGTATGAAAACACTGATATACTTTATCTGCCAATTGATGTTGCAGATGGTGTTTTGAACAGAATCGACTCAGTTGTTCTTCGTCTTGGGTTCGCTGAAAGAAATATATGGTTGACTGTGAAAAAAGGAACTCCTGCTATAAATCCCATAGCTCCAGAAGTTACACGCAATGCTGACTATTATGAACTTCAACTTGCTACAATTAGTATTCCTGCCGGTTCAATCAAAATTACTCAAGCCCAAATTACTGATACTCGTATGAATAATGATGTTTGTGGTTGGGTAACAGGTATAATTGACCAAGTTGATACTACAACGTTATTCAATCAATATATGAGCTGGTATACTACAACAACAGGGCAAGCGGAAATAGATATAGAAGCAATCAAACAGCAATTTCAAGATGATTTAATGCAATTCGAACAAGACTGGAATAATTGGTTTTCACAACAACAAACAGAAGGATTTGTAATGGCTGCAGAAAAAGGCCAACCTGATGGAGTAGCAACTTTAGATGAAAATGGGAAAATACCTTACGAACAAATTCCCCCAATTGAAATGCCTGTAACCTCTGTAAATGGAAAAACAGGCGACGTAGTATTGACAGCTGATGATGTTGGTGCAGCGACAAAACAATATGTCGATAGTAAAACATTAACATTTAATGCAACACTTAATACGTCATGGTCGGGTAGCAATCCCCCATATTCAAAGTCAGTTACAGTTACAGGCATACTTTCAACAGACAATCCAATAATTGATGTTGTTATGTCTGGTACATATGCAACCGATGAAGCGCGACAAGAAGCATGGGGATATGTTTATAGAGCTGTAACTGGTAATAATTCAATTACATTCTATGCAACCGAAAAACCGACAGTTAATTTACCTATTCAAATAAAGGTGGTGAGATAAGTATGGGTGAAGCAATTATAGCAAGACGTGGTGGAATATTAAAGATTGCAGGGCAAACAGAAGAAACAGTTATGTTTGGCGAAGCGATAAATAAATATGACCCTATTTGTGTTAAATTTGGATTGGTGAAACTGTCAAATCCATCAACATTACCAACAGATGGAGCGCGTGGAGTCACATTTGATTCAACAGGTACGTATCTAGCTGTGGCTTATACTAGTAGCCCATATATTACAATCTACAAACGAAGTGGGAATACATTCACAAAATTGCCAAATCCATCAACATTACCAACGGGCCCAGCACTAGGAGTAGCATTTGCCCCATCAGGTACATATCTGGCTGTGGTTCATACTAGTAGCCCATATATCACAATCTATAAGCGAAGCGGAGATACATTTACAAAATTGTCAAATCCATCAAGATTACCTACTGGTATTGCATATGGAGTAGCGTTTGATTCAACAGGTACGTATTTAGCCGTGGCTCAATATTACGACCCATATGTTATATTTTACAAACGAAGTGGAGATACATTTACAAGACTGTCAGACCCATCAGAATTACCAGCAAATATTGCGCATGGAGTCGCATTTAGTCCAACAGATTCATATTTTGCTGTAGCTCATGCTAGTAGTCCATATGTAACAATTTACTATCGAAGTGGGGATACATTCTTAAAACTGTCAAATCCATCAACATTACCAACAGGTACTGCGTGTGGAGTAGCATTTGACCCAACGGGTACGTATCT
>Ga0116175_1000721_pt1 | contig 22312 bp, 16 predicted proteins | sample AD_UKC125_MetaG_FD_89802 | JGI IMG/M metagenome (GOLD analysis project Ga0116175, IMG submission 89802) | Active sludge microbial communities of municipal wastewater-treating anaerobic digesters from USA - AD_UKC125_MetaG | ecosystem: Engineered > Bioreactor > Anaerobic > Digestate | place: USA... | reverse complement strand
CTCGCGACTTGCGCAGGGTGCTCACGTCGGCCGTCGTCGGCTCGGCATCGTGTGGTTCGGCGCCTGGTTTGGTCAGGTCGAAAACAGCAACGGCGTCGCCGCCGACGCGCTGCGCGGCATACGCGAGGGGGTAGAAGCCGGCGGTGACCGGAACCTTCGAGGAGGCCGCCTCTGCCGCTTCCTGTGCTGCTCGCGGAGACCCGCAGGCACCCACGGCGAGCGTGGCGAGCGCGACGAGGGCCGTGACGAGGCGGGCGCGGTGGGGGAGCTGGTGGCGAGACGGCATACAGTGATCTTGACGGAAATGAGAATCATTGTCAATTGGGCCCCCAGTCGGACGCTGACGTCCATCGAGCCGGGCAACCGTGATGTGATGGGAGGGCGATGGCAGCGCACCACGTCAGCCCTCGCAGTCAGGAGCGCGACATGGCCGTACTCGACTGGAGCCCGCTGACCGAGGCGGACCTGCCCGCCCTGATGGCCTTGGCCCAGGACTGCCTCGACGCCGACGGTGGGCTGCCGCAGCTGGCCACTGGCCCCTACCTGCGCGAGCTCTTCCTCACCGATGTCGGGATTGCGGGGCGCGACGACACGACGGAAGTGCTCGCCGCCGCAGCGCTGGGCCACCGTGGTGATCGGCGCACGGCGACCGGTCTGGTGCATCCGTCGGCCCGGCGGCAGGGGCACGGTGAGCACCTCGTCGACTGGTGTCAAGGCCAGGCGGGCAGCGACTCGCCGCTCGTCATCGCCGAGACGATGTCGATCGAGGCCGAATCCCTTTTCGCTGCAAGCGGATTCCATCGGGTCTTCGCCGAGTCGGTGATGCGCCACAAGCTCAAGGCCGTGCCCCGGGTGCGACGGCCCGAGGGCGTGACCACTCGTCCTTTCGGTCCCGAGACCGCGTCGGACTTCTTCACCGCCTTCTCCGCGAGCTTCGCCGACCGACCGGCATACCGGCCGGTGCCCGAGCAGGAGTGGCTGGCCGAGCTGCTCGCCGACCCGACCTTCCGGCCGCGCGACTCGCGCGTGGCCCTCGACGGGGAGGGTATGCCGGTGGGTTTCGTCATCGTCTGCGACGGCTGGATCGACCAGGTCGGCGTCGTGCCCACCTGGCGGGGCAGGGCGTTGGGCGCTCACCTGGTCGCGCGATCGCTCACGGCGCTGCGCAAGGCCGGCACCGACCGGGTCTATCTGTGCGTCAACGTCGACAACCCGTCGCGAATCCTCTACGAGCGGTTGGGTTTCCGGGTCTACGGCACTCGGGCGCGCTACGAATCCCGGCCAGCGGGGGCATCAGGTCCGGCCGATCTGGTGGCCTCAAAGATGCCCACCGCGGTCAGCGCGGGACTGCCTGAATGATCGCGACGGCCAACACGATCGCCAGCACCGCGATCCGCATGAGCTTCTCGACGCCCACCAACCGCGGCCAGGTGAGGAAGATCAACCACACGAGGAATGCCGCGACCACGAGCGTGAAGAGGAACCCGACCTTCGGCACAAACGTGCCCGCCGCCATGAGGGCGAGCACGATGAGGAAGGACGCCACACGCGGCAGCGAGTTGAGGCGCTCGATGAACGGCGCGGATGCGTGCTCGACCTTGGAGCGGAAGGGCAGACTCACGAGGCACAAGGGTAGACGCACCGGGTGCCTTCGCGGTTCGGGCCGGGGGCGGGAGGGCCGATAGCCTGTCCCTTATGGCTTCCAGCACCTCGACCGTCGACACCGTTGTCAGCCTCTGCAAGCGCAGGGGCTTCGTCTTCCCGTGTGGGGAGATCTACGGCGGGACGCGCTCGGCGTGGGACTACGGCCCGCTCGGGGTGGAGCTCAAGGAGAACATCAAGCGGCAGTGGTGGAAGTCGATGGTCCACGCCCGGGAGGACGTCGTCGGCCTGGACTCCTCGATCATCCTGCCGCGCGAGACCTGGGTGGCCTCGGGTCACGTCGGCACCTTCTCCGACCCGCTCGTCGAGTGCTTGTCCTGCCACAAGCGGCTGCGCGCCGATCACCTCCAGGAGGCCGCCGCGGCCAAGAAGTCGGGCAACGTCAACCCCGACGACATCCCGCTGGCTGAGATCGCGTGTCCACACTGTGGCAATCGGGGCCAGTGGACCGAGCCGCGCGCCTTCAACATGATGCTCAAGACCTATCTCGGCGTCGTCGACGACGAGAGCGGGCTGCACTACCTGCGTCCGGAGACCGCCCAGGGCATCTTCATCAACTTCAAGAACGTCGAGCAGGCCGCCCGCAAGAAGCCGCCGTTCGGCATCGCCCAGACCGGCAAGAGCTTCCGCAACGAGATCACTCCCGGCAACTTCATCTTCCGCACCCGCGAGTTCGAGCAGATGGAGATGGAGTTCTTCGTCAAGCCGGGCGAGGACGAGCAGTGGCACCAGTACTGGATCGACGAGCGCACCCGTTGGTATGTCGATCTGGGCATCAAGGCCGACAACCTGCGCCACTACGAGCACCCGAAAGAGAAGCTGTCGCATTACTCCAAGCGCACGGTCGACATCGAATACCGCTTCAACTTCACCGGCTCCGAGTGGGGGGAGTTGGAGGGCATCGCCAACCGCACCGACTTCGACCTGTCGTCGCACTCCGAGCACTCCGGCACCGACCTGTCCTACTTCGACCAGGCCACCGGCGAGCGCTACACCCCCTACGTCATCGAGCCGGCGGCGGGCCTCTCGCGCAGCTTGATGACCTTCCTCGTCGACGCCTATGCCGAGGACGAGGCGCCCAACACCAAGGGTGGCGTCGACAAGCGCGTCGTGCTGCGCCTGGACCCGCGGCTTTCGCCGGTCAAGGCCGCCGTGTTGCCGCTCTCGCGCAATGCCGACCTCTCGCCCAAGGCCCGCGACCTGGCGGCAACGCTGCGGCGCAACTGGAACGTCGAGTTCGACGACGCGGGGGCGATCGGCAAGCGCTACCGCCGCCAGGACGAGATCGGCACGCCGTTCTGCATTACCGTCGACTTCGAGACCCTCGAGGACCACGCGGTGACAATCCGCGAGCGCGACACGATGGCCCAGCAGCGGGTTGCGCTGGATCAGGTCGAGGGCTACCTCGCCGCGCGGCTCATCGGCGCCTGACCACGATCGGATAGGGCCACCCCTGGCCGCGGCCGGGGGTGGCCCTTCGTCACCCCGTCGACGGTCGAGCCAACCTATCTGGGTATGCCGTGCGTTGACACGGCATACCGCCTATCGGCGGTGGACCGACGGGACGGTGACCGGACGGGAGGGCGATGGCGGGCTCGGCGCGAGGCTCTGGCGATCCGACCGGCTACGCGGGGTTTGCCGCGTTCGTGACCTCCCGGGAGCGCGGCCTGTTGCGGGCGGCATACCTCGTCTGTGGCGACCTGACCGAAGCCGAAGACATCGTCCAAGGCGCCCTGATCAAGCTCGCCGCTCGCTGGGGGCGGATCCGGGACGAGCACCCCGATGCCTACGTGCGGCAGATCGTCTATCGCGACGCCGTGTCGTGGTGGCGCCGTCGGCGCGCGGAACGCAGCGCGATCGAGCGCTGGATCGGGCTGCGCCAGGGGGTCGAGACCCGCTCCCGGGTCGCCGCGCAAGACGGCGGGGCGGGGTATGCCGTGGCGCGGGTTGACGTGGCCCGGGCCCTCGGCGCGCTCACGCCCAAACAGCGGGCCGTCGTCGTCTTGCGGTTCTTCGAGGACCGCAGCGAGCGCGACGTGGCCGAGATCCTCGGGGTCACCGTGGGCACCGTCAAGAGCCAGACCCATGCGGCCTTGGGCAAGCTCCGCGCGGCGCTGCCCGCGACCGACGAGGCGGGCGGCGTCGACGACGTCACGCTGGAAGGGGAGCGGAGATGACCGACCGGTTGCGCACCATGTTGACCGACCTGGCCGACGAGGTAGAGCTCGTCGATCGCTCCGGGAGCGCTGCCCGAGCGTGGGCGGGCGCCCGGCTTCTGCGACGGCGTCAGCGGCGGCTCCAGGTGGTGAGCGCAGCGGCCGTCGTGGCCGCTCTGACCGTGGCTGTCCCGCTCGGGCTGTCTCGGGTGCAATCACCTCGCATCGACCTGCCCGCCACGGCGCCGACCGCGTCGAGCGTCACCCGATCCGGCCAGGCCGCCCCAGTCGTGGTGGGGGGAGTGACCGTCGACCAGTTGCCGGCGGCGACGCTCGGCTCACTGACCTCGCTCGTCGTCGAAGCGGATGGGGCGCCCTTGCCCACGGCGCTCACGGTGGAGCGTGACGATGTGGTGCCGGCACTCGGCGGTGGCGTCGGCACCGGCGGGCGCGTCGGTGCCGTGCTGGTGCGAGACCTCGGCGCCGGTCGATTCCATCCGGTGTTCTTCGTCGGCGGTTCCGTCGGGGGCTTCGTGGAAGCGACCCGGGTGACGCTCAGGCCGTTCGGCAGCCCGGCCAACGGGAAGAGGATGGTCCTCGGAGCCCACATCGTCGCTCCGGACGGATATCGGGTCGGCTTCGTCCAGGACGGGGCGGTCATCTTCGTGGATATCCGGGATGGCTCGGTGCGCCAGGTGTCCGTTCCCACCGACCACCTCGAGAGCGGGGGGTGGTCGGCTGGAGGGACCTGGTTCATCGCCCACTCCGAGAGCCGCACCTGGCGCGTCGACCCGGCGGGTCCGACGGTACAACCGGCGGCTGAGGGCGTTCACGAAGGACGCGATCTGGTCACCTCGGATGGCACGACGGTGCATCTGGTCCGATACGACGACGCTGGCGCCCCGGTGTCCCTGCGCGAGGTGAGCGCGCTGCTCGGGTCGAGCTGGGCCGATTCGGTCACCAGCCCCGGGGGCCGGGTAGCGACCGGTTGCTTCACGGCGCCGGACATCTCCAGCGCGGTCAACGGGTATCAGGGGATGAGTTTCGTCGGCTTTGACGAGGACGGCTCGTTCGCGAGGCCCAGGGCAATCGTGTTGACCGGCCAGATCGATGCTCCCAAGGGCGCCTTCAGCGCCCTGCGGTGGGTGTCCGAGGACCTCGTGCTCTATCGGCTGGCCAGCAATGACGCGGTGCGGCTCATGGCGTGGGACATCGTGCAGGGGCGCAGTTGGTTCGTCGCCGACCTGCCGCGGACCGACCTGGGTTATGGCTTCACCCTGGGCGTGGGCCTGCAGGCGATCTCGGAGCGACCTGGGAGCACACCGAACAACGGCAGGGGCTCCCCGGCGACGACGTAGTCTGATCGGGTGCAGCCACCCCGCGCCCGGTTGGTCCTCGTCCACGGCACCCGCGTGAGCGGGATCCAGTGGGCCGCTCACCGCCGTTGGTTGGAGCCCGAGTTCGAGGTCATCACGCCCGACCTGCCGCGACACGGCCGATCGGTCGACATCCCGTTCACCATGGCCACGGCCGTCGAGACCGTGGCGCGGGCCGTGGAATCCGCGCCGGACGGCATACCGGTCGTGCTCGCGGGCCACTCGTTGGGGGGCTACGTCGCGATGACCTATGCGTCGCAGCACAGCGAGCATCTGGCCGGGTTGGTCCTCATCGGGTCGACCGCCGTGCCGAAAGGCCCGGGCGCAGCGGTCTATCGGGCGCTCGGGTGGGCCACCGAGGCGGCCGGTCCGGAGCGGATGACCCGCTTCAACGACCGCATCCTGTCGAGGATCTCCCCGCCCGAGGTCGCCGGAGCGATCCGCAGCGAGGGCTACTACTTCACCGACATCCCGACGATGTGGGCGGAGGTGATGGCCGGCGGTCGTCCCGAACTGCTCGACACGGTGACCTGCCCGGTGTTGATCGTCCATGGCACCCTCGATCAGGTCGCCATCAACAGCCGGCAGTATGCCGCCCACGCGCGGGATTGCCGGGTGCGGACGATTCACCGGGGGAGTCACCTCATGCCGCTGACCCACCCGTGGAAGACCAGCGCGATCATCGCCGAGTTCGCCCGAGAGGTCACCTCCGGGGTGACTCGGGGGTGACTTGGGGCTGCCTCGGCGGGGCTGGGGGCGGCCGATAGGGTCGGGTTCGTGAGCGCGACGCTGAGCGTGTATGCCGTGGCCTCGGCGGACCTGGTCGGTGCCGACATCGACGCGGTCCTGGCCGCGGCAGACGCGCACAGTCGACGCCGGGCGCAGTGCACCCCGTGGGTCCAGGGCCACGAGGCGGTCGCGATCCTCGCCCGGCGCGGCATTCCCACGGCGGACACTCCCGACGGATGGTGGGGGCCGGTGCCGGAGGGTTTCCCGCAGGTGCCGGACGGCACGCTCGTCGGGTGGCGCAGCCCCGAGGCGGCGCTCGCCCTGGCCGACCGGTATGCCGTGGTGCTCAGTCGACTGCGCGGGGCCGAGGCCGACGTCGTCTCGGACTACCTGGAGGGGATCGACGTCGTGCTCGCGGCGTTCTCGTGGCTGCAGCCGAAGGCACGTGCTGCCGGCCGCCCGGAGCCAGGGCTGCTGGCCGTCCTGCGCTGACCGCGACAGCGACCCGTCGGCTGCCGGTTCGGCGGTGCCGGCGAGGTCACGCTCGGCCTGGGACAATGGGCGCATGTCGACTGCCCTCGCTGCGACGCTGCCCCCCGTGCAGCTCGGCCGGCATACCATCGCGACCCCTGTCGTCCTGGCGCCGATGGCCGGGATCACCAACCGGGCCTTCCGGCGGCTGTGCCGCGAGTTCGGCGGCGACTGCCTCTACGTCTCGGAGATGATCACCTCGCGGGCGTTGGTCGAGCGCAATGCCGAGACGATGCGCCTCATCGAACACGACGCCGACGAGCAGCCGCGGTCGGTGCAGCTCTATTCGGTCGACCCGGTGACGGCTCGGGCGGCCGCCCGGATCCTCGTGCAGGAAGACCGCGCCGACCACATCGACCTCAATTTCGGGTGTCCGGTGCCCAAGGTGACCCGCAAGGGCGGTGGTTCGGCGCTGCCCTGGAAGCGCGACCTCTTCCGGTCGATCGTCGCGGCGGTCGTCCAGGAAGGCGCCCGACGCTCGGTCCCGGTGAGCGTGAAGATGCGGATCGGCATCGACGCGGACCATCAGACCTACCTCGACGCGGGGCGGATCGCCGCAGCCGAGGGGGTGGCTGCCGTCGCGCTGCATGGCCGGACCGCCGCGCAGCACTACTCCGGACAGGCCGACTGGACCGCGATCACGCGGCTCAAGGAGGCATTGCCCGATCTGCCGGTGCTCGGCAACGGCGACATCTGGTCGGCCAACGACGCACTGCGCATGGTCGCTGAGACCGGGTGCGACGGTGTCGTCGTCGGGCGCGGGTGCCTGGGTCGTCCGTGGCTCTTTGCCGACCTGTCGGCGGCCTTCGCCGGCCGGCCGGACCGGATGCAGCCCACGCTCGGTGAGGTCGCGGCCACCCTGGCCCGCCACGCGGCATACCTCGTGGAGTTCTACGGCGACGAGCGGCGCGGTTGCCGCGACATCCGCAAGCACGTGGCGTGGTACCTCAAGGGGTTCCCGGCCGGGTCGGCGCTGCGCAACCAGCTGGCACTCGTCGACTCGCTTGCCGCACTGGATGACCTGCTCGGCGGGCTCGACCCCACCGCCCCGTGGCCGGGCGCCGACGCCGAAGGCCAGCGGGGCCGGGCCGGCACTCCCAAGAAGGTCGTGCTGCCCGAGGGCTGGCTCGACTCACCCGAGCTCACCGAGGCCCAGCGCGCGCTCGTGGCCGAGGCCGAGCTCGACATCTCGGGAGGGTGACTCGGTGTGCCGTTCGACACGTCCCAGCCCGAGGTCACCTTCTTCGAGTCGGCCAGTGAGTTCCGCGAATGGCTTGCGGCGCATCACGATTCGGCCAGCGAGCTGTGGATGGGCCTGCGCAAGAAGCATGTCCAGCCGCGCGGCCTGACCTGGGAGGAGGCCGTGCCCGAGGCGCTCTGTTTCGGGTGGATCGATTCGGTCGTCTACAGCCTGGGCCCCGATGCCGTGCGGCAGCGGTGGTCGCCGCGACGGCGGGGGAGCACGTGGAGCAAGGTCAACATCGCTCTCGTCGAGGCGCTCACCGAGCAGGGGCGGATGCACCCGGCCGGTCTGGCGGCGTTCGCGGCCCGGAGTGCCGACAAGCAGGGCATCTACGCCCACGAGCAGGCCGAGGCGGGCCACCTGCCGGCCGAATATGCGGCAATGCTCGCCGCCGATCCCCGAGCCTCGGCCTTCTGGGGGCTGGCAGCACCCAGCTATCGCAAGTCGTGCATCTGGTGGGTGGTGTCGGCCAAACAGGAGTCGACCCGAGCGCGCCGGATGCAGACCCTCATCGACAGCTGCGCGGCGTACGAGCCGATCCCGCAACAGCGCTACGGTGACCTGCCCGGCTGGGTCACCCGCGCCCGAACTCAACTCGAGGGGCTCTGATCGGCTCGGGTCGTTAGTCTGGCCCCATGGGCTGGTTCTCCAAGAGCAACCGGAGCGAGCCGGATGCGCCCAGGGCTGCTGACCTCGCCGCCGACGGCGTCACGGATGTCGTCGCGGGCGCCGTCACGGACAGTGCGGCCGACGACGATCCGCTCCCCGCACGCCCGCAATGGCGCGCACTCACCGGCGACCAGCAGGCCGCCCTCGACGCCGAGGTGGCTGCCCTTGCGGCGAGCGGGGCCAACCACACCGACCTGCAGACCCTCGGCCGCGCCCTCGATGCGGCCATGGACGCCTGGTATGCCGTCCCGGAGCGCAACCGCGAGGACTACGCGACCGTCACCCACCGGTGGGGTGTGGCCCTGGGCGCCTACCTGGCGAGTGCGACGGATCTGCACTGGGGGATGGTCACCGACGTCTACGGCACCGACCTCGGTCTCATGGGGGCTCGGGACGACATGGTCATCGTGCCGCAGAACCTCGTGAGCGCCCGCTGGCTCAACCATCACACGGGTTGGGTGCCAGGGGTACTGGGCCACCTGGTGAGCTTGCGGAGGCGGTGACGGCATGACCTATGCCGCCCGGGACCGGCAGCGGTGGGTGTCCGAGGACCCAGCCCACAAGCGGGCCGACCGCGACGATTTCGCCCGTGACAGAGCGCGATTGCTGCACTCGGCGGCGTTGCGACGGCTATCGGCCAAGACCCAGGTGGTGCAGCCGGGGTCGGACGACTTCATCCGCACCCGGCTCACCCACTCTCTCGAGGTCGCCCAGATCGGGCGCGAATTCGGCGCAGCCCTCGGGTGTGACGCCGATGTCGTCGACACCGCGTGCCTCGCTCATGACCTCGGCCACCCGCCGTTCGGGCACCACGGCGAATCGGTGCTCAACCATCTCGTCTCCGACATCGGCGGATTCGAGGGCAATGCGCAGACCCTGCGGATCCTCACTCGCCTGGAGCCCAAACGCGTCCACCCGGACGGCAGGTCGGCAGGGCTCAATCTCACCAGGGCCAGTCTCGACGCGGCGACCAAGTATCCGTGGGGCCGCGGCGAAGGACCCAGTGCGACCGGCAAATTCGGTGTCTACGAAGACGATCGGACGGTTTTCGACTGGTTCCGTGAGGACGCCGAGCCGGGAGACCGCTGTCTGGAAGCCGAAGTCATGGACTGGTCTGACGACGTCGCCTACTCCGTCCACGACGTCGAGGACGCCATCGCCTCCGGGCGGGTCGACCCCCGCGTCCTCTACGACCCCACCGAGGTGCGGGTCGTCGCGCAGGTGGCACGCACGGCATACGCACCCGATCTGGAACTCGCCGCGCTGGAAGCCGCCGCCGCGCGCCTGGTGGCCACGGGGACGGTTCCGCGCGCCTTCACCGGGACCCGCGCCGACCTCGCGGCCCTCAAGGACATGACCAGCCGGCTGATCGGCCGATTCGTGTATGCCGTGGAAGTCGCCACCCGCTCGCGGCACGGCGAGGGCGACCTCACCCGCTACGGCGCAGACCTGGTCATCCCCGACGAGGTGCGGGCCGAGTGCGTGCTGCTCAAGGCCGTGGCCGCGCACTACGTCATGCACTCGCAGGAGCGCCGGGAGGTCGCTGCACATCAGGAAAAGGTGCTTCACACCCTCGTCGCGTGCCTGCTGGAACGGCCCGACTACCTCGATCCCGACCTCACCGCGGACTTTCTCGCGGCCCCCGACGACGCGGCGCGACTCCGGGTGGTCGTCGACCAGGTGGCCTCGCTCACCGACGCCCGCGCCTGGTCGCTCTTCCACGCGTGGACCGGAGGCGCAACCCGCACGCCCTGAGCCGAGTTCATCCCGGTGACGTATGGTCACGCGATGAACTGGCCACTGGTATACGTCCTGTTCCCGGGCACCGCGCGTGCTGCCCTCACCTACTACGCGCGCGTCTTCGGCGGGGAGCTGAACTTGCACGACTACGCCGAGATGAGTCGCACCGACGGTCCCGCCGACGCGGTCGCACACGGCACGCTGGACGGCCCGGTCAGTCTCGCCGGCGCCGACGCCGCTGCAGGGGAGCCAGCCGTGTCGGTGCAGGGTGTCATGCTGTCGCTGCTCGGCACGGACGCCGAGCGGCTGCGGGGCTGGTATGCCGCGCTCGCCGACGGCGGCGAAGAGATCGATGCGCTGGCGCGCCGACCCTGGGGCGACTGGGACGGCCAGGTCCGGGACCGTTTCGGGTTGACCTGGTTGGTGGGCTTCCCGCACTCCGAGTAGCTCGCCCCGAGCGGGGCCGAGCGGCATACACTCGCGGCAGGACGCAAGGAGGTGGCGATGGCGGGGCGAATCAATGCCGATGACATCGCCACCGTCAAGGAACGCGCCTCGATCGAAGACGTCGTCCGCGATCACGTCACCTTGCGGCGCGCCGGCTCCTCGCTCAAGGGGCTGTGCCCCTTCCACGACGAGAAGACGCCGTCCTTCACAGTCAACCCGACTACCGGCTACTACAAGTGCTACGGCTGCGGGGAGGGCGGCGACGTCTTCTCTTTCCTGGAGAAGGTCGAGCATCTGAGCTTCACCGAGGCCGTCGAGCGGCTCGCCGGCAAGGTCGGGCTGGTGTTGCGTTACGAGGAGGGCGGCCGGCGAGAGGACGCTCCCACCGCCGGGCGCCGTGCCCGCCTCATCGAGGCACACCGCGTCGCGCAGGAGTTCTACGCGGCATACCTGCTGTCGGCCCCGGCCGCGCGAGCAGGACGCGACTTCATGCGCGCTCGTGGCTTCGATGGGGCGGTGGCCACCCGCTTCGGGGTGGGCTTTGCTCCGCGCGGCGGTGAGGAGCTGGCCCGGCACCTGCGGGGCAAGGGGTTCACCGAGGACGAGGTCACCCTGGCGGGGCTGGTCGGGCGCGGGTCGAGGGGGCTCTACGACCGCTTCCGGGGTCGGTTGGTGTGGCCGATCCGCGACATCACCGGCGACGTCGTCGGCTTCGGGGCGCGACGGATCTTCGACGACGACCGGATCGAGGCGAAATACCTCAACACCTCCGAGACGCCGATCTACAAGAAGTCGACCGTGCTCTATGGCCTGGACAGTGCCAAGAAGGCCATCGCCGCCACTCGCTCGGCGGTCGTCGTCGAGGGATACACCGATGTGATGGCCTGCCATCTGGCCGGCGTCGAGACAGCCGTCGCGACCTGTGGGACGGCCTTCGGGGTCGAACACATCAAGATCCTGCGGCGGATCATGCGCGACGAGGCCGACCTGGCGCCGGCCCGAGTCATCTTCACCTTCGACGGCGACCGGGCCGGGCAGGCGGCCGCGATGAAGGCCTTCAAGGAGGATCAACGCTGGGCCTCACAGTCCTTCGTGGCGGTCGCCGCCGGTGGCCAGGACCCGTGCGAGTTGCGGCTCAACGAAGGCGAGGACGCCGTCCGGGCCCTGGTCGAGGACGCCGTGCCGATGTTCGAGTTCGCCGTGCGCACGACCATCTCGCGCTTCGACCTCGACTCGGCCGAAGGCCGGGTGGAGGCGCTGCGGGCGGCTGCGCCGATCATCGCCGGCATCCGCGACGAGGCGTTGCGTCCCGAATACACCCGCACGGTGGCTGGCTGGCTGGGCGTCGAGGTCGAGCAGGTCTCCGACGCGGTCAAGCGGGTCGGGCGCGGGGGCGGGCCCCGCACCCACGGACCTGCGCAGGAGCGCTACGCCGAGCCGTCCGAGGCGGCCCTGGAGCCCTCCAGCAGCGAACTGGCCGCGAGCCTGCCCGCCCCCAACCTGCGCGACCCCGTTGTGCAGGCCGAGCGCCAGCTGTTGCAGTGCGTGCTTCAGTTCCCCAGCGCGGTTGACCCGCTCGAGCTGGCCCTCATCCAGCCGCTGGACTTCACCGCGCCGGTGCACCAGGAGGTGTTTGCTGCGGTTGCCGCCGTGGGGGAGACCGCGGGCCAGAGCATGTCGGCCTGGCAGGCTGCGGTCGCGGCGGCTGGCCCCGCAGCGCTGCATCCCCACCTGGTCGATCTCGCGGTGGCGCCCTTGCCGACGCTGCTCGACCCGCTGACCGGAGCGCCACCCGCGCGGTATGTGTCGGCCCTGGTGAGCCGGGTGCAGGAGGTGTCACTGCGGCGCCAAATCGCCGACGCGATGGGTATGCTGCGCCGGCTGGACACCGCTGCCGACCCCGAGCCGGCCACGGTGCGCGCCCTGTCGCAGAGTGTGCAGGAGCTCCAGCGCCAGCTGGCGGCGCTGCGTGATCGAGAGGAGGCCTGACGTGGGTCTGTTTCGTCGAGCGTCCGCGTCCGCGTCGGCGTCGAGCCTGCCGCCCGACTTGCTCGCAGCCCTCGGGCTGGAGCGCGGCGAGCGACTGTTGGCCGCGCACTCCACGTCGACTAGAGCCGGCGCCGCCTGGCTGCTCGCGACCACGTACCGGCTCGGGCTCGGCTCCGCGAGTGAGGGATTGCTGTGGCTGCGGCCGTGGCATGAGGTCGACCAGGCCTCCTGGCAGCGCGAGGCGCACACTCTGGCGGTGACCTTCGTCGACAGCAGCCGGGTGCAGCAGTACCCCTTGGAGGAGGCCACCCACTTCCTGCAGGTCTTCCGCGAGCGGGTGCAGGCGAGCGTCGTCTCTGCGGTCGATCTTGCCTTGAGCGGTCCGCGCAAGGCCCGCGCGGTGATCCGCGCCGACCTGCGCACGGGCGACCTCATCGAGCAGGTGGTCCTCGGCCGCGGCACCCGCTCCAGTCCCGAGATCGACGAGATCGCGGCCGCAGTCCTGGTCGGCCTGCGCGAGGAAGTCGGCCTGCCACCCGCTCGCGGATGAGGCCGAGTTGTGTCGCGGTGGCCTGGATTTGCTAAGGTGGCCGCCGCACCATTCCTCCATAGCTCAATTGGCAGAGCAGCCGGCTGTTAACCGGCAGGTTCTTGGTTCGAGTCCAAGTGGGGGAGCCCAAGACACGGCGGCTCAGACACGGCATGATCGGCCCATGCGTTGGCTGGCCGTCTGCGAAGACGACATTCCCTCCGGAGACGAGTGGCTCTCGGCTGCCGAACGCGCCCGGCAAGATCGGATGCGCTTCACCAAGCGGCGCACCGAATACCGACTGCGACGGTATGCCGGTAAGCGCGCCGTCGCGGTCGCTCTGGGCTTGACCGACCGACTGTCCGATCCCTCGCGCCTCGCCCGCGTCGAGTTGCTCAACCGACCCGGGGGCGCGCCCTTCGTGCGGCTCGACGGCCAGGACGCGGCAGTCGACGTTTCGCTCACCGACCGAGCAGGCTGGGCGGTCTGTCTCGTCGGCCCGGAAGGGACGATGGCCTCGGGCACCCTCGGGGTGGACCTGGAGATCGTCGAGGACCGCAGCGCCACCTTTGTCGCTGACTACTTCACCCCCGCCGAGCACGCCTTCATCCATACCTGCGGGGCATCGGGCAGCGATGGCTGGGCCTGGTCGGCCAACCTGCTGTGGTCGGCCAAGGAGGCAGCCCTCAAGGTGCTGCGGGTGGGGCTGCGGGCCGACACCCGATCGGTCGAGGTCAGCCTGGATCTCCAGCCACGCGCCGACGGTTGGGCGGCCCTGTCGGTCGAGGCATCGTCCGGCGAGGTCTTCCCCGGTTGGTGGCGTCGTGATGGCGCCTACCTGCTCACCCTCGCCGCCCGCGAACCACACCAGCCGCCCGCCCTTCTGGACGGCGGCAGTGACCTGGCGCACGGCATACCGACGCATTCGTGGATCGGGCGTCCCCTCGTCGAATGACGAAGGGACGCCCGATCTGCCGCGTGGTCGCGCCTCAGGCGCCGTCCGTGGTCAGGACGTGAACTTGGCCATCCCGCGCTCCAGCGCGTCGATGACATACGGACGCAGCGACTCGGCGCTGATGATGCGGTCGACCGACCCCATCCGCTGGGCCCGCTCGATGGTGTGGATCGAGTCGAACTCGTCGGCCACCTCACCGAGCTTCTCCGAGCGCACCGCCGCTGCGATGGCGGCGGCGGCTGCCCGCAGGCGGCCGGCCTCGGCGCCCTTGGCCTTGGCCGCAGCAGCGAGCGCCTCGACGACCCGGGGGTCCTTGTCGGTGCGCACCTTGACCTCACGAGCGAAGACCGTGGCCGCTGCCGGCGCACCGCCGATGACCGAGGCATAGGAGCCCTCGATCGCAGCGATCTCCATCGTCTCGGTGAGCGCCTTGGAGAAGACCACGAACGCCCCACCGTGATAGCGCGAGACGACGATGAAGACGATCGGGCCGTCGAAGTTCGTGATGGCTCGGCCGATCTCGGCGCCGTACTCCAGCTGCCACTTGCGCATCGACTCAGGCGATCCGTCGAAGCCCGACAGGTTGGCCATCACGACCAAGGGTCGGTTGCCGCTGGTGGCGTTGATGGCGCGGGCGGTCTTGCGGGAGGCCTGCGGGAAGAGCGTGCCGGAGGTCCACGAGGGGGGACCGTCGGCGGGAACGAAGCCCTTCCGGGGCAGGGCCCGCGACGACAGGCCGAGCATGCAGACCGGTATGCCGCCCACCGTCACGTCCCACACGATGGAGTTCTCGCCGTCCTGCCAGTGCAGCCAGCGCTCGAGCGGGGCGCAGTCGCTGTCGGCCACTGCCCGCATCACCGAGCGCATGTCGAAGGGCTGCTTGCGGTCGGGGTTGGTCGTGTGCGCGAAGACCTCACCCACTGTCGTGAACGTCGTACCCGGCACCTGCTCGTGCACGGCCTCGCGGACGTCGCGGTTGCGCGCATCGACGGTCGGCCGCCGACGTGGGAAGCGTTCTCCCGGAACGACATACGCGTAGTCGTAGTGCTGCAGCAAGAGCAGGCAGGCGTCCTGGAAGCTCGGCGCCCAATACTGGCCCTGGCCGTTGAGACCCATGACCCGGTCGTATCCGCCGATGCCGAAGTTGTCATCGGCCGACACGGCGCCGGAGAAGTCGAGCGCCTGCTTGCCGGTGAGCACCATCGTCGAGGCGGGCGTCATGATGAGGATGCCCTTGGTGTGCATGAGCATCGTCGACTCGGCGTTCCAGTAGGGCTGGCCGCCGACGTTGATCCCGGTGACGATGATGTTGATCTCGCCGCCGCCCTGGGTGAACTCGATGATCCGCCGCAGGGTGAGCGCGATGAAGTCCATGTTCTCGGTGCCCGAGTCCATGGCGATGAGCGCGCCGGAGGAGCAGGCATACCACTCGACCGGGATCTTGCGTTCGGCCGCGAGTTTGAGCGCCGCGTTGATGCGACGGCACTCCGGCTCGGCGAGGTTGCCCAGGCCCTGGGTGGGGTCGGAGAGCATCGCGACGCGAGTCATCCCCTCAGGGACGACATCGGTGTAGGTCGTCAGCAGGCCCACGACGATGTGAGCGGTGTTGTTGGCCGGCGGCCGGTCGGTCGGGACCAAGGTCTCGCCGTCGGCGTCGAGCTCCAACTCCTGGAAATGACCCCGCGGGAACGGCGACGCGTCGCCCTCGGCCGGCGTGAGCATCTGGACGATCTCGTAGGGGTAGGGCGTGCCGAACCGCTCGGCCGTCATGACCTTCTGGGCATAGCGGGTCAGCGAACGGATCGGCTTCGGGCCAGGGTCGCCGAACCGGATCGTCGTGCCGGTGCGTCCGATGCCGTCGACGGTGAGGACCTTGTCCTCCTCCAGCGCTGCCCCCGACTTCTCGTCGACGATGACGTGGCCGTCGTCATCCCGCACGGGCTGATGGACGTGCAGCACGACCTTGTCGAGCCCCGCGCCCTTGGCCAACGGCAAGTAGTCGGCGGCCAAGGCCGGCCATTCGCTCGGGGGCACCTCCCACGTGGGCCGAACCCACAGCACCAACCGGTTGGCCGAGGGCCGCTCCCGTGGCGGGTAGTGCGACAGCGCCGAACGCATCGCGGCCAACGCCTGCAGGCCGACCCGACCGAGGCGCGGGTAGGTCTCCCGGCCGGTGTCCTCGTCGCGGACCTTGAGCAGGTCGCGGACCTCGGCCACCGCGAACAGGCGACGGTCCTTGGGGTTGTCCTTGGCGACACCCGCGAAGAGGTAGACATCCTCGGGGGAGGGCAGCCGCTCGAGCGTGAAGTTGGACAGGCGCCACAGGTCCAGGCGCTTGCCGAGCATCGGATGCAGGTTCCGGTAGAGCAGGTCCTCGACGAACGATCCGTCCGGCGCCTGCCGGAAGGTCAGGTGCTGGGTGCCCTGACCCTGCGCATCCGAATCGCCCCGGCTGGTGATCGTCAGGTCGAGGCGGTGCAGTCGGCGGCCGAAGTCGCAGTTGTCCAGGCAGCCCAGGGCTTCCTCGACGAGAGCCTCGATCTCGGGACGCTGCTGGTCTCGCCACAGCACGAGGTCGACGACGACTTCGCGTTCCTGCGGGACTTCCTGGAGGTGGTCCTTGATGGCCGAGGCGAGGTGCGAGAGCTCGGTCGTCGGGGCGTAGGAGACCACCGAGTGGACCGGCATACCCTCGTGTTCGTAGTCCGCCACCCCGAGCAGGAAGCCGCCGACCTCGTGCGAGCCGACCCCGTGCAGCCCGCGGATGCGGTAGAAGCGCCGGGTGTAGACCTCCAAGACGGCCTTGCGGTATGCCGTCTCACCTTCAGCGCCAGCCTCGAGCCAGGCATCGAGCAGGTCCCGGCGCAGCGGGTGGGAGGCCGCGACGAGCGCCTCGATATGCCGCTTGCGCGTGTCACCCTCGGCACCGGCCCGCAGCGCGTCGAGGTGCTCTCGCGCGGCGGCTTGGGCCTCGGCCGCAGCGCGCAGCATCGCGGGCTCTTCGAAGACGTGGAAGATCACGTCACGGGCGAGGTCGGCGACGTTGGGCTGGCGGCCCTCGGAGGCAGCGACGAGGCGGTCGAGGCGCCGACGACTGTCGGGGGTGGCCAGGGGCTCGAGCTCGCCGGCGTGGGCCAGGCGCCGGTTGAGGATCGCCGTGATCGCGGGCACCATCTCCGGCACCCGGGCGAACGAGCGGAACAGCCACACGGTGGCCGACTCGAGCGAGCGGGTGCGGGTCAGTCCAGCAACGCCGTAACGCGACAGGGCGCGTTCCAGCCGGCGGCGATAGCGCTCGGGCAGACCGGCCTGGTCGGCATCGAGCCATTGCAGGTAGGCCAGGAAGTACTCCTGAGTGTTGACCGTCGCCATGCCGTCCGTGCCGGAGGTCTCGGCTTCGGTCCGCGGACGATAGAGCGCGCCGAGGTCGGAGAACAGGTCCAGGAGGGTGTTTTCGCTCTCCACCAGCACCGGGTCGTCGGCGGGCAGGCTCGCCGCAAGGGCGGCCTGACGCTTGAGCAGCGCCTTGAAGATGTCGGGGTCGAGGTCGTACCCCAGCAGGTAGTCACCGAGCCGGGCGTGCACCCAGGAGGCGTCCTTGTCCTCGGGGGTGCCATTGGTCAGCGCCAACGACCCGAGGTCGACCGAGCCGTGACCCTCGGGGACGGCGAGCTCCTCGTCGCCCTCCAACGGAATCTGCCGGGCCGGGCTGTGCTGCGCAGCGGCCTTGATCCGCATGAGCGCGGCGCCCCGCTCGACCTGGGTGTTGTTGGTGACGGCCAGCGACGTGACCACCCCGTCGAAGGGGGAGGTGACCGTCGAGACCATCTTCATCGACTCGAGGACGGCCAGCGGCTGTCCGGCCGTCACGGTGTCTCCGGGAGCGACGAGCAGCGAGGACACCAGGGCCGGCCAACCGGTGCGCACGACCAGGCCGTCCTCACGACTGAGGCTGTGCGCCACGCCGTCGACCTCGAGCCGGATCTGGGCGCCCTGCTCGATGGCCACGACGCGATGCTTGCGGCCGTTGCACGTGATGCGGCTTTCGAAGTCGCCGATCCGGTCGACGGTGCACTCGACGATCGCGGCGCCCTTGATCTGGTAGGTGCGCGGGCCGGTGCGGTCGACCCGCAGGCGGTAGTCCCGGTCAAGGTAGTGCAGTTGCACCTTGGTCCCGACCCGCTCGGGGTGCGCCGGTCGGCCGCGGGCTGCGCTGGCGTAGAACGCTGCATTGACCATGGCACTGTCGGATTCGTAGGCCTCGACCGCCGCCGCGATGAGCGCGATCGGGTCGGCGGCGGGCACGAACGCACCCTCGGCCAGCAGCCGGTCGTGCCAGCCCCCGTCGTGAGCCTCGTCCGGGTCGGCCAGTAGACGGTCGACCAGGGCCAGCAGAGCAGAGCGGTTGCTCGCCCCGATCTCCATGACGACCGTGGTGCGCTCGAGGGCTCCGTGGATGCGGTCGAGCGCTTCGGCCCGGTCGCGACCCCAGGCGGTGATCGTGGCGATGAGCGGCTCGACCCGACCGTCGACGGTGTCGCCCTCTCGAATGCTCGAGTCGAAGCGCACCCCGGTGCCCACCGGCAGGGAAAGCTTTTCGATCGACCCACCCGACGCGGCGAAGCCTCGCAGCGGGTCCTGCGCCAGCAGTCGCACTTCGACGGCGTGGCCAGTCGGTGCCGGCGGCTCGGGGTCGAGGGCCCCGCCGGCGGCGAGCTGCAACCGCAGACCGATGAAGCTCGCCCCGGTGGTCTCCTCCAGCAACGCCCGCTCCGGACGAGCCAGGGTGTCGACACCGAGCAGCCAGAACGACTCCCCGTCGTGCGAGAGCGCGAACTCCACCGTCCCCGCACCCCGGTATGCCGTGGACCGCACCAACCGGCGCGCCGCGTGGGACATCGCCCCGGCCGTCGTCTCCGGCACCTTGCGGGCCGGCATCTCGGTGAGCACCTGGGTGGTGCCCCGCCGGATGCTGGAGTCACGCAGACCCAGCGTCCACACCGTGCCGTGGTCGTCGGCGAGGACGTCGACCTCGACGCGACGCCACTGGTCGGGCGCCAGATCGGCCGGCAGGGCCGCCAGACCAGCCTCGGCGGCGACCGCGGCAAGTTGGTCCTTGTCGGCCAGTCGCCGGATGAGGGCCGCGTCCGGCCCGACGACCGTCAGCCCGGCCTGCTCCAGCAGCGCGACGAGCGCGGCGCGATCCAGGCACGGGGTGTGACCGAGCCACACGGTGTCGGCCCCTGAGCCGACGACCGCCTCGGCCACCACCTCGGGCGACAACCCGGCATACGGGTCGCCTCCCGGAGGTGTGGGCGGAGGGGTGATGATCTCGTCTGCCTCCCGGGCATACCACGCCCGGTCGCGGCTCTGCTCCGTGACGACGATGGTCGTGATGTCACGGCCGTCATTGCGGCGGTTGAGGTTGCCGACAGCGGCGAGGACGCGCACCACGGGTTCGCCGCGGTCCACGATCGCCAGACGAGAGATGTCCTTCACGGGGGCTCCGATTCGGTGAGGGGTCGGTGACAGGGACGGGCGCGGGTCAGGGTTGGTAGGTCTCGCGCAACGCGGTGCCGACCGAGTCCGGGATGGGTGCGGGGAACGCGATGCTCTCGTAGCCGTCCATGACCATGACGACGGCACCATTACGGTCGACGACCGCACAGTCGAAGGAGCTTTCGCCAGTGGGAGTGGCGATCGCGTGCAACGGTCCTTCGGCGGCGGCCGGGTCGAGCAGCACGCGCACCCGGCGGACCCGGGTGGGCAGCGCCATCCGGCCCTCGGTGCCGGCCTCCCATAGCCCGGAGGTCTGGAAGCACAGCTCGGCCAGGCGCGGGGCACTGACGAGCGGGGCGTCCGCCGGGACGTGGTTGTCCGGAAGCGGGTCGACGAGCTTGGTCACCGATCCACCGCCGGAGCGCCAGGCCTGCGAGACGACCTGGTATGCCGGTCCGTGGAAGTAGAACGTGTAGACCTGCTCGCCACCGAGCTTGGCGCCGTCGGCCTTCTTCGGGACCTTGCGCGACTGCGCGACGACGTCGTCCTTGGTCAGGCGCACGGTGCCGACGAAGTGGGTCGTCGTCACCGGGGCACTCTGGCCGGGGAGGGTCCGGTCGGCGGTGAGGGTGCACCGCACCAGCAGGTCGCTACCCTCGGCGGCAGGAGTCGCCTTGGCGGTGATCGTCAGAGTGCGCGGCTGGTCGCGGAAGAACTTCACCGGGGCGAGGAAGTCGACCTCTTCCAGGCCGTCCACCCGATAGCCCTCGGGGGCGATCAGGGCAGCCGCCTCGGCGAAGGACTCCATCCCCATGACCCCCGGCAGGACGGGCGTGCCGTCGATGCGGTGGTCGTAGAGGAAGGCTTGCTGGGCCGGGTCGAGGGTCGTGGTCACGACCAGTCCGTGGTGGACCGAGCCGGTGACCTCACCGATCATCGGGCCGGTGGCCCGCCCGCCGCGCAGTGCCGCAGTGTCGAACCCGCCGGTCTCGTGGTATTCGGCGGCCATCATGCCGAGCACGCCCGCGACGACGACCTCGCCGCTGTATGCCGATGCGGTGAGTTCGCGACGGATCCACGCCACGCCCGCGTCCGGCGGCAGCATCTGGACCCCGGCCATCTCCATGATCTTGGGGATGGAGCCACGGGTCGCCATGCCGATGCCACCCCATGCCGTCCAGTCCAGGGCCAGGCCCCGGGTCTCGGGCCGGGTGTGCCGCAACGACGAGGTGATCTTGCACAGCAAGTCATTGGCCGCGCTGTAGTCGGTCTGACCCTGGTTGCCGAAGCGCCCGGCGACCGAGGAGAACACGACGACGGCACCGACCGGCATACCGGCCGCTGCGGACCACACGCTGAACCACCCGGTGGTCTTCACATCGAAGACCAGGTCGTATTCGCGCGGCTCCTTCTGGGGCAGGTTGCGGCTGATCTCCAAGCCCGCGGCGTGCAGCAGCACGTCGATCCGGCCGGAGCGCTCGCGCACGTCGGCCATGACCGCAGCGACGGCCTCGGCGTTGGTGAGGTCGACCGAGTGGTAGTGAACCGTGCCACCGGCCGCTTCGACGGCCTGGATCGCCGTGAGTGCAGCGGCCAGGCGTTCGATCCGGGCGAGCTCCTTGTCGATGACGACGGGGGTCGGCCGCTCGCCGCGCTCCTTCATCCGGGCTGCGAGGGTCGCCTTGAGGCCATCTTTGTCGGTGCGGAAGGCCGCTAGGTCAGGGTCGGCCGCATCGGGGGTCGGAGTGAGGTCGAGCAGGTGGAACGTGCCGCCCTGCGCGCCCTTGGCCAGGTCGGCCGTGATCGCCGAGACGATGCTGCCGGCGGCGCCGGTGACGAGGAACACCGAGTCGGGCGTGAGCGGCAGACCGCCCGGCCCGTCGGGGGAGCCGTCGGCCTGCAGCGCGGGGAACGGCACCTCCGCAAACGCGACACCCCAACGCAGTCCGTCGGCGTGGCCGACTTCGACTGCGCCCGGGTCACGCAGGGTTTCCTCGAGGAGCAGGTCGGCCAGTGCAGCCGTCTTGCGGCTGGCGGGCAGGTCGACCGCCTTGACGAGGGCGTCCGGGCGCTCCTTCTTGTAGGACTTGGTGAAACCGGTGACTGCTCCGCCCATCGGGCTGGTCGCGCCCTGAGCGTCGTAGCCGTGGCGGCCACCGAGGCGGGTCGCCGACACCAGGAAGGGGCTGTCGTCCCACATCCGACGCATCGTCGTGTAGAGGGTCTTGACGCGACGGCGCAGCAGCTCGGTCCACGTGTCCAGGTCGAGCGCCGCGTGGTCGCCTTCGTCGTCGAGAGCGGGCAGCCAGTAGACGCCCGCGATCGGGCCGTCGGCCAGCCACTCGTCCAGTTGAGCAGACAACTGCTCGGTCGGTATGCCGGTCGGCAGGGTCAGCGCCGTGGCACCGGCCTTAGCCAGTCGCTTGGTCAGGGCCTCGCCCACACCGCCCTCGTCGAGCATGACGATGACGCGCGCACCCTTGAGCTCGACGCCGCTGGCCACGCACGCCGCGAGGTCGGGCCGCACGACAGCAACGGGCAGCCGCCGCGGCAGCGCGTCGATGGCCGTGAGGCTGCCCTGGATCACGTCGGGAGCCGCGGGCGCCGGGGCAGCGGGTGCAGCCGTAGCGGGTGCGGCGGCCGCTCCGGCAGCGGGAGCTGCCTGGGCCGAACTCGGCTCGGGGAGGCCGGCCTTGGAGCGGACCCAACCGGCGACGTGCTTGATCGTCGGGAAGTCGCGCAGCTTGAGGCTGTCGTCGCGTTCGACGTCGTAGTGGGCGCGGACGG
>Ga0116175_1000716_pt1 | contig 22379 bp, 26 predicted proteins | sample AD_UKC125_MetaG_FD_89802 | JGI IMG/M metagenome (GOLD analysis project Ga0116175, IMG submission 89802) | Active sludge microbial communities of municipal wastewater-treating anaerobic digesters from USA - AD_UKC125_MetaG | ecosystem: Engineered > Bioreactor > Anaerobic > Digestate | place: USA... | reverse complement strand
TAGTATTTTTAATAAAATAGGAATTTTTCACCTACTAGGATAGGCTTGTTGATTTTATACTATATTACATCCTAAAGTATTTTCCATTTCCTTTAGTGCGAATTCATGAGCTTCTTCATCAAAAGATGCAACCCCTTCTTTGAATACGTTTACTTTATAAGCTAAATTTCTAGCATCAGCTGCAGTATATAATACACATATATTTGTACATACCCCTACTAGATAAATTTCATCTACTCCTTTTTCTCTTAAATATAGATCTAAATCTGTACCATAAAATGCACTATATCTCCTTTTTTTAATAATCTTGTCCCCATCTTTCACCTGAAGTTGTTGGATAATCTGGCTACCTTCTGTACCTGCTATACAATGAGGTGGAAACATATCAAATTCTTTATCGTCCTCTTCATGATTATCGCATATATAGATAATAGGATAACCTTTTTTTCTAAATTCATCGGTTTTCTCTTGGATAAATTCCACAATTTTTTCCCCTGCTGGTCCAGTGGTAAGTTTCCCTTCCTTATCAATAAAATCTCCTAACATATCGATTATCAATAATGCTTTCATCTTGAACCCTCCTTTAAAATACTATTAATATAAATTTGATAATTATTATTTCTCTCACACATAAGACATATATTTTGTTTACTTATTATTCTATAAAATAATATTTTGCTTTATATAATTCCTCCAATATAATCAATAAAATTCCTTATATCTTCCTCAGTAGTATCAAAAGAAGTTACTATTCTTATTATGTTTTCCCTTTCATCAGTTACATACAAAGGATATTTCCTCTGCAAGGGTTCATTCCAACTCCTTGGGATTTTAACGAACAATATATTGCCTAAGGGTTCATTGATAATCTCCACTTGGGAAAACTTCTCCAATTCCTCTTTTATAAACCTTGCCATATTGTTGGAATTAATAGCATTTTTCTTCCAAATTCCTTCCTCCAAATAGGGTATAAATTGGGCTGATATAAATCTCATTTTAGAAATTAATTGCATCCCTTGTTTTCTAATATATTTGAAATTTTTAGATATTTTTTTATTAAAAGAAACTATAGCTTCTCCCACCATCATACCATTTTTAGTACCACCAAAGGATAACAAATCTACACCTGTATCCGTTATCATCTCTTTGAAACTAGAGTCAAGAGCTACCACTCCATTAGATATCCTAGCACCATCTACATGTAAAAGCATATCATTGGCATGGGCAAAATCTGCTAACTCCTTTATTTCCTCAACAGAATAGACTGTTCCCAACTCGGTAATTTGGGATATGGATATAACTTTTGGCTGTACTTGATGCTCGTCCCCTATGGAACTTAAAAAATCTTCAATGTCTTCTGGATATATCTTACCATTTCTATTTGGTACATATAGTATTTTGTTTCCTCCAAATCTTTCTAAGGCACCACATTCATCTGTATTAATATGGGCAGTATCGGCGCAAACTACTCCTTCAAAGGGCTGTAATAGTCCAGTTAGTCCAATGATATTTGCAGCAGTTCCTGAAGTAACGAAATATACATCTACATCTTTCTCAAATAATTTTTGAAATAGTTCCATAGCTTTTTCTGAATATTTATCATTTCCATAGGAAGGTTCATGACCATTGTTACAATTATATATGGCTTCTAATATTTTAGGATGGACTCCTGAATTGTTATCGCTTAAAAACATTTTCATCTACTTTTCCCCCTTATACTTTTCTATACAAGATTTGCAAATACAAGCTTTTCCTTTTTTCTCTTCTGGAACTAAATCTAATAAACCTTTTGGAATCTCCATATGAAAACACCAGCATTCTTTTTCATGACTTTGGCAATTATTATCCTGACCACATATTGGGCATGTTTTATCTATATCCAATTTAATTCCTCCTTACAAAATTGTAAAAGAAACCATTCTTTATTTTTCAATTATATTGTTTTATCACTGTTCTATGGCTTTATTGATTTTACCTTTTCAAATAAATAAGGCTGAATTTCAGCATATGTCAAATTGTCTGGAAGCTTATGAAAAAATTTAATCTCCTTTATTTCAAAGTCTGGAAGCGTGTCCAATTCTTTTATTTCACTAAAAAATAGTCTTCCATATGTAGTAATACTATCCCTAGTTACAGAATAATCACATACTGGTTCTATTTGAAAATCCTCAGCTCCTGTCTCCTCAAATAATTCTCTTTTTGCAGTTTCATCAATATTTTCTCCATTTTCTCTATGCCCTCCAGGTATTTCCCATGTGTCTCTATCTCTGTGCCTAACAAATACCCATTTGTCTTGAAATTTAGAAACAATTACTGCAAATTTTAAATTTCTATCATCTATTTCTCCTATATTATAAAAATCAATTTTCATAGAATCACCATTTTCTATTGTTTTAATTACATTAATGTCTTATAAATAAGGTAATACATAATTTCCTCTAAGTCAACAGTTTTCACCTATAAAGCCAATATGAAATACTTTTGTTCCCAATGTACAGTTCCAATAAAAGAACCCTAATTGATACATAAGAATATGATATAATCATATAGTAAATATTGTGGAGGAGAATGATATATGGATAAAAATATAATGAAATGTAAAGTTTGTCCCATTGGCTGTGAACTTGTTATTAGTAAAAATCACTCTAGTCCTCATGGCTATACTCTAGAAGGAAATAATAGAACCATCTAGAATATTAACTGGTAGGGTTATGCTTAAAAATGGTAATATGAAAAGACTACCTGTTAAAACCACAGGGATTGTGCCTAAGGATAAAGTAGATGAAATTATGTTTATACTTAACAATACTGAAGTATCTGCTCCTATTAAACGAGGTGATGTAATTATAAAAAATATTTTAAGATTAGGAATAGAGGTTATTGCTGCTAGAAAAGTTAAAAGCAATTCTTTAACTTAATCTTCCTTGAAAATTCTCCTTCCTCTATTGGAGGGGAATTGCTGCCAATTATTATGATTTAAGGGTTCCATTGCATCTGAATCTTTAATTAATATCATATATTGAAAATAATCAGTAGTAACCCCATCCTTAGGAAATTTATGGGCTATTGGCCAAATTAGCTTGTCTTTGAAAGGAGAATTTTTTCCATTTAGTTTAAAAATGGTGTATTCATTATTGATAAAATCTTCAAAAACCCCAATTGATGAATCTAAAGTGTTAATGGAACTTATATAATTTTTCCAAGTAGTTGGATATAAATATTTGCAATTTTTATATACATAAGCTATGGATAATACTTTTCCTTTAAAAATGGTGTTTTTATTTAAAGCTGCTCCTAGCCAATTAACATAGGGGAAGGATTTTTGAAATATATGAGAAAGTCCTAATTGTCCATAATATTTGCCTTTAGGTAATTTCTTATGGAGTTCAACAAAATTTTGATACATTTTATTGTCTCTTATACCATTAAAATTATTCCCTTCATATACTTCATACATATTTAACAAATTTTGATTCACAAATTTAAACCCAAAGTAGTTTTCTTTTAAGATTGATCTATAGAAAATTTCCCTATCTTTTAAATCCTTAGCTAATTTGTGAAAAAATATCTTAAATTTTTTTGAATTAACAAACTTATCCTTTAGTTTAATTTCATCTATATTATTGATTATCCCATTGTGAATTTCTCCGATTTTTTTATGTGTGTTTTTTTCTGGTAAACAATATTCCATAAATTTTAGTGCATTTATAGGCTGATGTTCAATATCTATACCAACAATAGTAATTTTTCTATCTTTAGACAAAGTTTCATTATATTTGTAAACTTCTTTCCAATGAAAATAATCATCTTTATTCCAAGCATCAGTTCCTTTTAAAGCAGTGTAAACCTCTTTTAGTATATCCTCATTTCCTGTTTTTAAATACATATTAATAAAATAAGCAGTACTATAAGGAAGTTCACAAAGATAATATTTAAAATCTATCTTTTCTTTAAAATACTTTAAAAATTTCATCCTAAGCTCTACATTAGCCTTAACTCCATGATTTTCTCCAGTTAAAAATATTTCCTTATCTCTTAAGTCCTCATCTATAATGGATAAACTTTGAATATCCTCTTCTCCCATGATTATTTTATTGTAATTATTCATTAAATATTTCTTTAGCTGATAATCACTCATTATATCACTCCATTTTTACTAATTGGTACATTATGCTAAATGTAATACAGTTCCCCCAAGGACAAATACATGCCATATAGTGCAATGGGGACAGTCCTTGGTGCATTAGTGTCAATCTATGCAATGCCCTAGTAGACGCAATGTAAAAAAGACTTTTGTCTACATTATAAACAATCACTCCATCAAACTTCAACCCCTTTGCCATGTAAACTGGAATAATGAAAGTTCCTATTATATCTTCATGAGTATCATCTATTATTTGAATATCTATATTATCCCTTATTCTTCCATACAATTCTTTTGCTTCTTTTAAACTTTGACATAAAACTGCAATAGATTGATACCCTTCTTCTCTATAATCCTCTATAATTTCTATAAGCTTTTCATCTAAATCACCGCTGTTGTCTTTATATACAATTTCAGGTGGAGTTCCACTACGACTAAAAGATTCAATTTTTACAGATTCATCTATAAATTTTGAACTAAATTCTATAATTTCATTAGTAGAACGGAAAGATTTAGACATAGTTAATAATGTTGATGTTTTTTACGGAAGATTTTTTATATTTCTTCATAAAAACTTAATGTGGTCTGTTTTTCTATGGTTTGATTTATATCAGCTAAAATAGTGTATTTAGCTCTAGGAAAAAGTAAATTTAATATTTTAAAATGGATTGGGTAATAGTCCTGAGCTTCATCAATTACCACCTGTTTAATATCCTTAGAAATATTATTATCTCCTATTTTTATTTTTAGAAAAGTTAATGCTAAAGCATCTTCATATTTTAATTTTTCTCTTTGTAAATTTTCAACTGTGTAGCATCTAATTTCTTCAATATTTTCTGGAAGTTTTAAACCTTGAGCTAAAGTATAAAATAAGTTTTTATTAGAAAACATTTCATAATAAAGTTTAAAATAATCTATTGTGGTGAAACTATGAATTTGATAAACTAATTTAGCATTTTCTTTAATGGAAAGCGTCCTTGCATATTCCTTAATTTCAAACATATGCTCTGGATATTTAGATATGAATTTTTCCAGATTTTTTATTCTACTATTCTTTTCCTCCCTAATTTTTCCTAAAATCATATTTTCAATTTGCGTTAAACCTGCATAGGTAGAAATGTATTTACTTCTTTGCAAAAATTTATTTTTAAGGGATTGTCTATGGAATAAATACTGATTATTATAGTAAATATCTTCAAAACCTAGGGCAGCCACATTCTCCTCTCCCAGTTCAGGTAAAACATTGGAAATGTATTTTCCAAATAAGGGATTTGGAGAAATAATCACAATATTATCATGAGATAAATTAGATACTCCTTCTTGATACATTAAATAAGCAATACGATGTAATGCTACGGAAGTTTTTCCACTACCAGCTACTCCCTGTACCATTAAAAGCTCATTTTTTTCATCTCGAATAATCAAATCCTGATCCCTTTGAATAGTTTCTACTATATTGGTCATTTTTGCAGAGGCATTTTGGGATAATAGTTTTCTTAAAAATTCATCTACTATTTGAATATTGGCATCAAAAAAGTACTCAAATTTCCCTTTCTTGATTTCATACTGACGTTTAAGTAAAGTCTTTCCAAATATTTTGCCTACTGGTGCTTCATAGTGCACATCTCCCAATTCAAAACGATAAAAAACACTTGCAATGGGAGAACGCCAATCATAGACAAGAATTTCATGTTCCTCATTAATTAAAGTATATTTGCCAATATATATTTTTTCTACCTCATCATATCCATATTCCTTAAAATCTATTCGGGCAAAATAAGCAGAATCCTGTAGTCTTTTAAGTTTCTCTATTTCCTCCACTTCTGAAAAATATGATGAAGTTTTCATATTTAAATTTTGTAAATACTGAGCTAATTCCCCTAATTTGTCTTTATCTCCTGCTGAATGCCCTATATCCTCCCATATTTCTTTTCTAAAAGAAATTATATCCTCTTTACTGGCCCCAAATTCAATAAGCTTTTCAGATAATTGTAATTGGATTTCATACATGGTGCCATTAAAATACTCCATTTATTCTTTTAATTGGTCTTCATAATTTCCCATATCACACTCCCCTTTCAAAAGCTCAAAATAAGATAATGACTATATTCTAATATAGATACTAGGGAATTATAAGTCTTTAATTTTGGAAAAATTTATGATATAATATATATAGAAAATAAGAGAAAGAAAGTGCACTAGGATAAAATCTAGTGCATTTTTTCAACTTATATTGGAGGAAATTTTTATGATTAATTTAAAAATCTTTAACAAATTAAAAAATACTTTTCATTTTCTCGACTATCTTAATGAAAGAGATAAAAATATTATTATTGAAAATGCTAACTATTATAACTTCCAAAAAGGCCATATATTAATGAATGCAGAGGAAAAATTTTGTGATATATTTTATATGGTACTAGACGGCTCTATAAAAGTTTCTAAGATTTCTGAGGAAGGTAGAGAAGTGGTCCTTTATCGAATAGGTAAAGGAGAAATATGTATTGTCAATGTCTCTTGTATACTTAGCGAAACTGTCTTTTCAGCTACTGCCACAGTAGAATGCGATTCTGAAATTGTAGCAATTCCTTCCTATATTGTATCTAACTATTTAATACAAAATCCCCAATTTCAAAAATTTCTTTGTTCAAACATTTTGTTGAAAATGGAAGAAATAGTAATGAAATTTGAAGATGTAACTTTTAAAAGTGTAAATGAAAGAGTTCTAGATTTTTTAAAAGCTGAAATGATAAGGCAAAATAGTAATGTATTGAATATTACTCATGAAGAATTGGCTTATGAAATAGGAAGTGTTAGAGAAGTTGCCAGTAGATCTTTAAAATCTTTGGAAAAACAAGGTCTCCTCCAAATAGACAGGGGAAAAATTACTATAATAAATCTATAATATGATATATGTGACAAAGTTACAGAAAAATTATGGATTTTCTATTATTATAGTAGTAAATGGATAGTTTTAATAATGGAGGATTGAAGTATGAGTAATTTAATTTATCTAGGAATTGGATTATTTTTAGGAATAATATTAATGGGGATTGTTGTTTTTAAAAAAGCACCATCTCTTATGATGTTAGAAGATGAGAGCAAGTACGATTTTGAAACTACTATATCTAATTTTGAAAAAGAGGTAAATTTAGCAGGTTGGAAAATATCTAAGATTCATGATATGCAAGAAATTTTAAAAGGCTTTGCCATGATATTAGGGAAATAAAAGTCTATGAATTATGTTCTTCTAAATATTCTTCAGAAATCTTAAAATTAGATTATGAGAGAATCGTATCTCCAATGATGCCTTGTAGGGTTTCTTTTTATACGAAAAGTGATGGAAAAACCTATATAGGGAGAATGAACTCTGGACTAGTTGCTAAAACCTTTGGGGGCATAATCAGTGAAATTATGCAAAAAGCTGCAGGAGATACTGAAATTATGCTTGGTAAGTTAATAAAATAAAACTTATATTTCAACTTGTAGAATAAAGGCAGGCTTTTTATATATAAAGCCTGCCTTTTGGCTTTCTAAAATAAATAACAGAATTATATGGAGTAATATTGTTTCCTTGGGGAATTATATATTTAAGAGGTGAATAATTTTGATAGATTTTATACCTAAACAAGTATTTAATGTTTTCCCTAATATCAAACTTCCTATGAATGAAGAGGATAGGAAATTTAAATATGGACAATTTGGCTATGGTAAATATATTTATAGTCCAGAAGAAATAAATGAATTAAGGGAATTTTTTCTAAATAAAACAGAAGAATATTTCCCAGGAGCAAAGATTGAATATTTTATATGATTCAGCCTTTGCTCTTGGAATTTATTAAAAACCCTTTCTTTTCAAGTCTTTATGCCAAAAACCAAAATAAAACTTCATCTCTAATACACATTCCAAATGTCTTTAATAAAGCAAATTATCCTATTTGCCTCATTAAAACCTACTTTTTGATGAAATTTATAGCTTATATCATTATCCATTTCAATGTCTGACCCTATTTGTGTACATCCTTTAGACTTTGCCCATTCTTCACCTTTAATTATTAATTTTTTTGCAATTCCCTTATTTCTATATTCTGGTTTCACATATATTCCTTCTACGAATCCTACTGGGCTTGAATTAGACCCTTCTACATAATCAGTTCTAATGGAAAGATTAATAAAGCCAATATATTCATTATTTAATTTGTAAATAAAAGCCTGTTCTTTTGTTGTGCACCAGGGACAGTTCTTGGTGCACTTGGTGCATATCATATATTCCCAATTAATCATATTTTCTTAGCAATATTATGAACAATTCCTCTATTTATACCTAATAAATCAGCTACTCTCCTATGGGATAGCTTGCTTAATTGTAATAAATCAATAACTATCTCATCTATAGCATCCTTATTATTACATAATTGTTTTATATCCTTTACTTTATATTTATCGCAATAGTCTTTTAAAATTTTTCTAGCCTTAATTTCTCGTTCCACTTCTAAATCCTCTTTAATCTCTAAAAATTCCAGCATATCATCTTTTAAATGAAATCGTTGAAATTGATCAATTGATCCTCCTAACATGTTCATTATCATTTCTTTTTCATTAGAGTCAACTAAACTATTCCCACTATTTAGATAATCTCTATAACTACTCCATTTGTAATTTTCAGCCTTAAATACTATTCCAGCTTTTACAGGATTATTATGTATATATCTTATAACACTAAGTAAATATTGATCTGTATTTATCACTTCGCTTTTATATCTGCCTTGAAATACATGGCCTGCCTGCTTATATTTTTTATTATATCTTAAAGCAAATTTCAAATTAATTCTTCTAAATGCATCTGCCATTGAATCAATATCTGAATTGATTAAGAGATGGATGTGATTATCCATTATACAATAAGATAATAATGTAAGACTTCCTTCTTCTATTGCCTGTTCTAATTCATCTAAATAATACTGTTTCTCTGAAGGATTTTTAAATATCATTTCTTTATTATTACCCCTGGCCATTACATGATAATATCCTGAATCACTAACAAGTCTAGCTACTCTAGCCATATTATCACTTCCTGTTTTTATTTTTGATAAATTCATTCTCATATCCCTATTTATAAAATATTATATATCTTATTAATAGTCAATAAATTCTCAGAAATATACAAAAATAATATGGGATAATCTCTTTTGTATAAGAGTCTATCCCATATTAATCAAGTAATTAGCAATAGCATATTGGAAAAAAATGGACTGCAAAGAGAACTGTCCCCGGTGCACGGTGCACACTATCTTTTTTCATAAGTTCCATCAGAATATTTGGCAAATCTTGTTTCTTCATTGGAATGGACTGGATCTGTACGTTCCCAAGGCCAGCCACCAAAACCAGTTTCCTGAAAATCCATATAGGCTTCTCTAATCTCCTCCATAGTGTTCATTACAAAAGGTCCACGGGCTACAACTGGTTCAGCAATAGGCTCTCCTTCCAAAAGAAGAAAATAGCTTTTCTTATTCCCATTTTTTATACTCACCTCTTGGTCCCCTTGTAATTTTATTCTATTATTAGAATTTATAGTAGTATTATCAATTTCAATATTATCTCCTTCATAATAATATAAATTTCTAGTAATAGTACTGGATACTGCTGGTATTTTAAATACTCCTCCTGGTTCCATTTTTATCAGCCAAATATTTACATTGTTTTCCTCATTATTTGCCCAAGATGCAGGTGCTGGATCTAAACTTCTAACCTCTTTATATTTTCCTGCAATAAGCCTTATATTAATCTTTTTGCCATTTGAATCAATTTCCTCTATAACTGGTATATCCTCTGCCCATAGCATTTTATAATAGGGCTCAGTGAATTTATCCTTTTTAGGCAAATTTAGCCAAACTTGAAATAAATGTAATGGATTTTCTTTATCCTTATAAATTAATGGGAACATTTCTGAGTGCTGTAAACCCCTTCCAGCAGTCATCCATTGTACATCTCCATTTCCATATCTTCCGTAAGCTCCACGGGAATCAGAATGGTCTACAAAACCTTCCAATACAATGGTTACAGTTTCAAACCCTCTGTGGGGATGGGCTGGAAAACCAGGAACTGTTTTACCATGATACATTCTCCATCCATCCTTTATTTCAAAATCATTACCTATATTTCTCCCTAATAAAGCTGAAGCAGGTGGCCCTAATTCATCATTTCCCTTTGGATAAGCATCTTTATGATGGGCACAAAATAAGAAAGGATTCTCCGTTCCAAACATAAAATCTAATTTTTCTATTTTTACTATTGGATTTGTCACTATATTATTCCTCCTAATTTTATTTAATAACTAATTTTTTACACATTATTAATATTCTTATACCCTATTAGAGGAATAATATTAAACTATTACCTAGATTATATTATAGTAATTGCTTCATTGTTTGAAATTCCTTTGCTCTAATTTCATCAAAATGTAATTTACTTTAATCATATCTATCTATTAGCACCTTTTTTCAGCTTTAGCACTAACTACAACCATTCCAATTGGAATAATATGTTTGGGTAATTTTGAGTAGCTAAAACTTCTTCCCTAATAGATTCTCCTATAAATTCACAAATACTCCCTCTAGTAAATATAGCTTCTAACACATTCATTTTATTTCATCACTCTTTTTACATTTATAAATATATATATTATACTTAAAGATATTATAACATATTGATTTAATTTAATCTTATGATTGATTTTTAATAATTTAAATATAAAAATCCTTATACTAGACATAAAATTAAATTAATGATACAATCAACTTAATTAAAAATTAAACATTCTATCATGAACAGAGGGGAGCCTTAAAAAGCTGAGAAAGGTTGTACCTGACCCTTTGAACCTGATGTGGATAATTCCAACGAAGGGACGTGTTCTTTCCAGTTGATTTTAATTAAAACTGTGTAAAAACTGTATGTTTCTTTGGGAATATACAGTTTTTTTATTTAAGTAGAAAAGGAGGTACAAATTGATGATATAAAAAATATTAGTTATAATTGAAATATAATACAATCATCTAATGGAGGAAAAACATGATATATGTCATAAATAATAGCAATAATCCTTTTTTTAATCATGCAGCAGAAGAATATTTAATGAAAAATTTTGATGAAGAAATTTTTATGTTATGGATAAATGTCCCTTCAATATTAATTGGCAAAAATCAAAATACATTATCTGAAATAAATCTAGATTATATCAATAAAAACAATATTTTTGTAGTACGCAGACTTTCAGGAGGCGGAGCTGTATATAACGATCTAGACAATATCAATTTTACTTTTATTGCCCACAGAAATTCTTCTTATACTAAAACAGAAAATAAATTTGAAAAATTTGCATTACCAATAATAAATGCTCTTAAGTCTTTAGGAATTAATGCTAAATTCACAGGTAGAAATGATATTACAATAGATAATAAAAAAATTTCAGGTAATGCTCAATATCTTTTAAAAAACAAAATTCTTCATCATGGTACCCTTTTATACAATTGTGATATAGAAAAATTATCTTCTGCCCTTAAAAATAAAAATATTAAATTCGTTGATAAGTCAATAAAATCCATAAGTTCTCGGGTTACAAATATTGCTCCTTACATGAAAAATAAAATGACTACACAAGAATTTAAAAATTATTTGAAAACCTATATTATAAAAACTTACAATATAGAAAAAATATATAAATTTAATAATAAAGATATAGAAAAGATAAATAAAATATCCAAAAAAAAATTTGAAACTTGGGAATGGAACTATGGTAAAAGTCCAAATTATAAATACAAAAATTTAGTTAAATATCCTAGTGGAATAATTGAATATCATTTAAATGTTAAAAATGGCATCATAACTAATATCTCTATATATGGCGATTTTTTTGGAGAAAAAAATATAAAAGAATTAGAATTAAAATTAATAGGAGCGAAACACAATGTAAAGGATTTAAAATATATTCTAAATAATATAGATCTACATAAATATATTCAAGGCTTATCAACTAACAATTTTATTAAAGATCTAATGAATATTACACCAAATACGGAGGGATAGTAATGTATACAAAAAAACCAGAATGGCTCAGAATAAAAATGCAGGGAGGAAATGTATCAACAAAAGTACAAAATTTAATCTCTGACCTTTCTCTTAACACAGTATGTGATGAAGCAAATTGTCCTAATAGAATGGAATGTTTTCAACGAGGAACTGCTACCTTTATGATATTAGGTAGAAATTGTACTAGAAATTGTACATTCTGCAATGTAACTAAAGCTAAGCCAGATGAAGTAGACCCAATGGAACCAGAAAAAATTGCTAAAGCTGTCTCCAAGCTCGGCTTAAAACATGCAGTTATTACTTCTGTTACTAGAGATGATTTAGAAGATCAAGGGGCTAATCAATTCGCAAAAGTTGTAGAAGAAATAAGAAAATCTACTCCAGAAGTAACTATAGAATTATTAATACCAGATATGCAAGGAAATAAAGAATTAATAGATATTATATTAAATTCAGAACCAAATATATTAAACCATAATGTTGAAACTGTTCCTGAACTATATAATAAAGTTAGACCTATGGCTGTATTTGAAAGATCTATAGAGCTACTTGGCTATGTGAAAAAAACTAAACCTAATATAAAAACTAAATCAGGGATGATGCTAGGATTGGGAGAAACTAAAGAACAAGTAATAAATGTATTTAAAAGGTTAAGAGAAGTAAATTGTGATATACTAACACTAGGCCAATATTTACAACCCAGTAAAGCTCATATTCCTGTAGTGGAATATATTTCTCCAGAACAATTCGATGAATATAAAAAAATCGCTTTATCTATGGGCTTTAAAAAAGTAGCCTCAGCACCTCTTGTTAGAAGTTCATATTATGCTGAAGATTTTTGCTAAAATATTTTTATACATACTTTTACACACTACAACAATAATCTACTATTTAGGAGAGTGAATGTAATAATGAATAAAACCATAAAAAAATGTAAAGCATGTCCCATAGGGTGTAAACTAATAATAACTAAAGATGAGTCTACTACTTCTGGATATATTGTAGAAGGAAATAATTGCAGTAAAGGAATTGAATTTGGAATAAAAGAAGTAACTGAGCCTTCTAGAATCTTAACTGGAAATGTATTACTTAAAAACGGTATTATTAAACACTTGCCTGTAAAAACAACAGGAATAGTCCCTAAAAACAAAGTAGATGAAGTTATGAATATTTTAAATTCTACTGAAATATCAGCTCCTGTTAAAAAAGGAGATGTAGTTATTGAAAATGTATTAGGATTGGGAATAGATGTAATTGCTGCAAGAAAAGGGGCTGTTGCAAAACACCCCAAATAAAAATCAAAAGGACTCCATCTGGTAATTAGCCAGATGGAGTCCTTTTTTGATATAATTGATTTATGAATACCACTTCAATAAATCATTTTAATAATATCAAGTTTAAACGATCAGTGCAACTCAAAATGTCTTTTGATGTTGATGTAGATATTCTAGATAATGGCGAGATACAATTGATTGAATATATCGTTGAAAGGATGGATTTAAGTTCGATAATCAATTGCTATTCAACACAAGGTCGTAAACCAGCGGTTTGGCCTCATTCAATGTTGAAAATTCTTTTTCTTTGCTATTCAAATGGAATCGTCTCCTGTCGTAAAATTGAAGAGTTTTGTCGTTATGATTTAAGAGCAAAATATTTTTTGTCTGACCAAAAGCCACCAAGTTACTCAACAATTAATCGTTTCAGAAACCTTTTAGAAGACCATACAACTAACTTACTTCAACAATTTGTAGACATCTTAATTGAGATGGGCCATATTGATTTAAGTTCTATTTACATTGATGGAACCAAAATTGAATCTTATGCTAATCGATACACCTTTGTTTGGAGGAAGAATATTGAAAGATACCAAGAAAAACTTAGGTTAAAAATAGCTGAATACTTCAACTTTTCAGCGGATACAAGTTTAGAATATTTAACAAAATTAGTTCATGAAACTTACGGAAACAACAAAATATATTGCACAGAGAATAATATCGTCTTTGTATATGGATCTGGTAAAAGAAAAACTCAAATCCAAAAAGAGCAGGAACTACTAGAAGAATGGATAGAAAAATTAAACCGTTACAAAAGAGATTTAGAAATTATGGGAGAAAGAAATAGCTATTCTAAAACAGACCACGATGCTACATTCATGAGAATGAAAGATGATCACATGATGAATGGACAACTAAAACCCGCATATAACGTGCAAATGGCCTCATCAGGGAACTTCATTGTTGGAGTTAGTGGATATCAATTAGCAAGTGATATGCATACTCTAATACCCTTTGTTAACCAGATTGATGACCTTCACCCAGGTCAATTACATAAGATAGTAGCAGATGCAGGCTACGAGTCAATTGAAAACTATAAATATTTAGATGAAGAAGACTTGATTGTCTACATCAAACCATCAAATTATGAACAAAAGAAAAAACGCAAATACAAAAAAGATATTAGCAGATTTGAAAACATGACCTACCATGAAGATATTGATGCCTTTGAGTGTAGCCAAGGTAAATTACTTAAGCGTCAAAAAGATATATATAGAACACGTAAAAAAAGTGGCTATCGAGAAATTTTGCATTGTTATGCATGCTTCGAGTGTAAAGATTGTCCAGTAAACAAAAAATGTGTTAAGTGGTCAAAAAAGGAGAACCCAGATCAAAAAAAGATAATTTTCTCACCAGAGTTTTGGGCATACCGTGAAGAATCAGAAGCAAATTGCAAATCAGTAGAAGGCATAAATCATAGAATTAATAGATCAATACAAGCAGAAGGAGCCTTCTCGTATCTAAAAGATGGATTGCGATATGATAGATTCAGGCATAAAGGTATGAAAAAGATAATTTCAGATTTAGAGTTAATGTCAATTGGGATAAATCTAAATACGCTTTTATCTAAATTAAAAAATGGGAAAACAGAGCCTACATATTACAAAAAGGTGGAAAAAGAACTAGCCTAAAATCAAAAAACTAGAAGAAAGGTTAGGGCTTATTAAGGTTGCCCATTTTTAGATCAATACTAGAAGAAGTATAGATTTGTTGAATTAAATTGATTAGATGAAAGCCATGGAAAACTCAAAACAATAAAAAGGAGCTGCCACAAAACTAATTTCTTAGTTTTGCAACAGCCCTTAATAAACATCCAAACATTATTTTGACCTTGCTTAATAAAAATTTTTAAAACAATATTGACTATTATTTTTATTAATGGTATCATATGTGTGTATATGATTAGCCGGCTAAATATATTCAAATATATTTAGTTCTTTTTTATTTATGGGAAATTTAAAATATTAAAGATAAGGAGGGATTTTCATGGCGTCCTTAAAAGATAATAATCAAGATATATCTTTTTTCTTAGAAGCTAAAACATCCGCTGATGTACGTAAAGCAATATTTAAATTAGCTTTACCTGCTATGCTTGAATTTGGGCTTATGATGTTAGTTCAAATGATAGATATGATACAAGTAGGATCTTTAGGCCCTTGGGCTATTGCTGCTACTGGATTAGCAGCTCAACCAACTATGCTAATCTTTTCAGTTTTTAGTGCATTAGTTGTAGGAACCACAGCTCTTGTTGCAAGAGCTGCAGGAGCAGGAAATCGTGATTATGCTTGTCGTGTAACAAGACAATCCTTTATAATTGTACTAATTATGGGAATTATTATAACTGCAATAGGAATTCCTGCTTCAGGATTTATTATAAAACTAATGGGTGCAGATGTGGATACACTAGAACCTGGAACAATATACATGAAAATTGTAATAGCTGGAACAGTATTTACTGTAGGCAATATGGTATTAGCAGCTTCTCTAAGAGGTGTAGGTGATATGATAACACCTATGATCTCAAATATTGTAGCAAATATTATCAATATATTTATGAACTGGGTGTTAATAAACGGTAAACTTGGATTTCCAAGATTAGAAGTAGCAGGTGCAGCAATAGCTACATCTTTTTCTAGATTAATAGCCTTTGCTATTACATTACATGCTGTATATGCACGAGATAAGTATATTCATATATCTATCCATGACTCATACCGCTTTGAACCTGATATAATAAAAAGTGTATTAAACATTGGAATCCCGGCAGCAATAGAGCAATTGATTATGAGAGGTGGTGCATTATTATTTGCACGACTAATTGCAGGATTTGGTACTATAATGTTTGCTGCACATCAAATAGCAATAAATATTGATGGTCTTGGAATTGTTCCTGCAATGGCATTCCAAATGGCCGCAACTACTCTTGTAGGGCAAGGAATAGGGGCACAAAAACCCGAATTATCAGAAGAAGCAGCACGACAATCCACCATTATTAGTACAATAATGATGTCACTAATTGGTGTTATTTATTTCTTCCTAGGAAAATATGCAATAGGAATTTTCACTAAAGATGCACAAGTTATTGCATTAGGTAGAAATGCTTTAAAAATATTAGCTTTTTCACAACCCTTTACTGCTATATACTTTGTCATCGCTGGTGCTTTACGAGGTGCAGGGGATACAAAATATGCTATGTATGCTAGTGCAATTGGCATGTGGGCCGTAAGATTAGGAATAGGATATATATTAGCAGATTTATTAAATATGGCACTTGCTGGTGCATGGATTGCCGTTACTATAGATATGGCAGTAAGAATGGTGCTAGTGCTTAAAAGATTTTCTAGTGGTGTATTTAAAGAATATAGTAAAGAAAACTTATAGACGTACATGAGGCGTGCATGAGGGACGTGAGGCGTGCATGAGGGACGGATCTTTTTGCACGTCTATAATCATGTCTATAATAGTTACAAATTAGCATATTTTAATTTATAATAATCAAGCTAAAAAAACCATACCAATTATACCATTATAATTTCTTCGCAATATTATGCACCTTTCCTCTACTTATACCTACAATTTCAGCTATTCGCCTATGGGATAATTTAGTTAACTGTATTAACTCAATAACAATTTGCTCTATAATATTTCTATTATTCTGAATTTGCTCTATATCTTTTATTCCATATTTGTTGCAATAATTATCTATAATCCTTTTAGCTTTCTCTTCTCGTTGCCGTTCTAAATCCTCTTTAATTTCAAGAAACTCTTGCATATCTTCTTCTAAATGAAATTGTTCAAATAGCTTTACCGAACCACTGAACATATCCATTATCATTTCCTTTTCCTTAGGATTTATTATACTATCTTTTTTTCCCATATAAGCATTATAGCTACTCCATTTATAATCTCCTACATCTGCTACTATTTCAGCCTTTACAGGATTATTATGTATATATCTTATAACACCAAGTAAATATTGTTCTGTATTTATAACCTCACTTTTATATCTACCTTGAAACACATGACCTACTCGATCATATTTTTTATTATACCTCATTGCAAATTTAATATTTGTCCGCTTTAATGCATCTGCCATTAAATCTAAATCAGCATTAATTAAAAGATGCACATGATTATCCATTATACAATAGGATAATACTGAAATATCTCCCTCATTTACTCTATCTTGCAACTCTCTCAAAAAATATTGCTTTTCTGAAGAATGTCTAAATATCATTTCTTTATTATTTCCCCTAGCCATTATATGATAATACCCAGTATCACTTTCTAACCTAGCAATTCTCACCATGTTTTCACCCCACAAAATTAAACAACCATATAGCTGGGAATAATTGGACTGCAAAAAGATCCGTCCCTGGTGCATGTCCGTCCCTGGTGCATGTCCCTGGTGCATGCAAAATTATTCTATTTTTTCCCTACTGTTGCAAGATAGACAACAAATTGTTCCTCTCCATCTATTCCTATTAATTTATTTAATTCATCGTCATCAAAAGCTCCTATTGCACAGACTCCACAATCTATAGATTGTGCAGCTAAATATAAATTTTGACATACATGCCCTGCATCTAGATGCACATATCTATATCCCCTCTCTCCATACCGCCACTTCATCCTATATATTACTGTACTCCATATAAAAGTCACCCCACTATCGGCTATAAACATCTGCCTGCAACAACTATGAGCTACTTTTTCTCCTATATTAGCTTCTGTATTAATTTCTATTAATTTATGCTCAATAGCTAAATACCTATAGATGCCTGGCTTTATACCATCAACCCTATTTATAAGGAGATAGGTTTCAAAAGAATGTCTAGCTCCTGCTGAAGGCACAGTTCTTATAGTTGCTGGTCTTGAAACAATCCTTTTTACCCCTTGAGTACACCATAAAAGATAGGATAATTCTTCTATAGTCAAAGGTTTATCACTATACTTTCTTAAACTTTTTCTCTCTTGAATTGCCTCCCTTAGATCTATATTTTTTACCTCGATATTTTCCGCCAATGGTAAATCAATAATAGTTGAATTGCTATCATATTCTAGCTCCAATGGAGGTTGAGGCAATCCTTTCTGCTGATCTGTTTCATCTAAATATTGATATTTTGTTTTCTCCATAAACTCTTTCCCTATATTAAGGGTCATAAATATCCACTCCTTATGAGTATAATTCATTTTTTATATATTTTTAAAAATTTAAATCTTCTTAAGTAAATTGCCCATTTATATGAATGAGGTTATTATATATTATCCTTTAAGTCAATATACTTTTACTATATTAAACACTTAGCATTGCTTTTGAATAAAATCAAGTAGTATTAGTATCATTATATATCTTCAATAGGCAATTTAACTATGATTTCAAACCCATCTCCTTCTTCTATTATATATAGAACTTTTCCTCCAAAATTATCCATTTTCCCCTCTATTCCAATCAATCCATTTCCTTTAAGTATCTCTTCACATCCAACCCCATTATCCTTTATGGATATAAATATTTCATCTTCTATTTTTAAATCTATTTCTATTTCACTACATTTCCCATGTTTTATACTATTGGTTATGCTTTCTTTAATTGTAGTATATATAATATTTTTGTATTCTGGAGAGTAATTCTCTATATTTTCATCTATATTGCTGACTATTCTTATGTTAGAACCATCATCAATATTATGAATTAAATTTTCTATGGCTACGATAAATCCTTGGGACAGTTCTTCATCCTTTAGAGCATAAACAACCTTTCTTAAATTTTCCATACTATTTTTAGTTAATCTTTGACATCTAAGTATTATGTCCTCTATCTCATTATCTTCGTCTAACATATTGCCTACTACATCTAAATTCATATTTAGAGCTACAAGGTTATGACCTAAATTATCGTGGATTTCCTGGGCTACCCTATTTCTTTCCTTCTCAATGGTTAGTTTTTCTATTTCTTCGTTGAGTTTTTCAACCCTATTCTTCTCTATAATTAATGCCCTATAGGAGAACACACTTGTAGTATTAAAAAATAATAATGCAGACACCATCAAAAAATCCAATATATTCTCTCTAAGTACCTGTAAAATTCCTATTCCTTCTAATAATGTAATCCTTAATAAAAGAATAAATATAATCAAAAATATATTTAAAATATATAGATATTTCATTGCTTTTTCATTTTTAAGAAAAGCGATATCTATTAAAATAACATATTGATAGACTCCTATATATCCGCCAACGAAATAAACTAGAATAGCACCAATAAAAGTTGAAATTAATATTGAAGCACAATATGTTTTTAAATTCTTGTATATGTATGAACTATTAAGCCTTAATTGATCATTAATAACTAATATTAATAATATAGAAGAAAATAGGATTAATTTTTTCATATTCCCCAAATTTCTAGAAATAATATCTATAAAAAAACTTATATATAGAAAACACCTTAATATATAAGTATATCTTGTCCATTTTCCCATATAAACACCACCTAATAGCCAAGAAGCAAATTACTAGACTATTTAGTTTTTAACACCATGATACTTAAATTCCTCATTAAAAAATATAATTGACAATATACAAATGCCTATAAGTAATATTCCTTTAACATAAAATACCATTGTATTTCCTAAATGTTCATAGATATAGGTTCCCACTATAGGACCAATTATCCCTCCTATGCCAAGGGCTAATTTATACTTCCCATAAGCTTTTCCCCTTTGATTTTCCCCCACAATATCAGCTACCAGAGCCGACTGGGCTGGACCATAAAACATTGAAGTTATAGCAATTAAAGTATCCATGATCATAAAATAAAAATAAGCCTTCATGGCTGGAATCAATAAATATAATATGCCAGTAATAAACATACCAAAAAACAGTACTATCTCCCTACTATATCTATCGGATATTTTCCCAAATTTATTTGGCAAAAACATGGATAAAATTGCTCCTGGTAAAAACAAATAACTTATAAGGTGAAATTTATCTGTAATGTTTTCTCTAACATATATAAGATAAGTATGACTAGTTAAACAAGATATAAAAGCAAATAGACTCATAAAAACTAAAAACAAATTGAAAGTTTTGCCTTTTTTCATAGTTTCTTCCCCATAAGTCTGTCTAAACTGAATAGTTTCTTCTACCTTTATAATAGTATAGAAAAGGCTAATTAAACTAGTACCTAGATATATTAAAAATACGATTTTAAAAGAATCTTTAAATAAATCATTTAGTAATATACTAAAACCTATAAAAATTCCTAAAAAAGCACCTTTATTTATGGATTCATCTATTATTCCAAAGTTTTCAGATCTATTACCTTCATGGCTTATATCGGATATAATAGTATCTATACTAATCCAATAAAAAGACCCGGCTATACTTTGACATATTCTAGCTGCTAATAAGTATTTAAAATCCATGCCTATTAAAAAGAAAACATTTACCAAACAGTAAAAGCAAGTTCCTATGATTAACCCTGTTTTTCTTCCTCTATTATCTATTAGCTTTCCAACAGCTGGACGTATTAAAATAGAAAATAAGGAAAAAGCAGAATATATGATCCCTATTCCCATAATAGACACACCTTTAGAATAGGCGTACACTGGAAATAAAAAACCTATTAATGAAAAGGGAAAAGATATATAGAATACAGATTTCTTTAAGGCCTTTAAATTGTCCACGGTAAAACCTCCTAATTTTAATCTTTCCTACCTAATTCTAGTATAGCTTTAAGGGCCTATGTTTTCTTGAATCCAAAGTCACCATTTTGGTCATGTTTTTAATATGACTAAAGTCATACTTCTGTTCTTGTTCCTAAATAACATTAACGACCTTTTAATAGGATTGCTAATTGAGTTCTGTCCCTTAAGTCCATCTTATCCAGTATTTTAGTTACATGATTTTTAACTGTGCCTTCTGTTATATATAGTATTTCACTTATCTCTTTGTTGCTTTTCCCCTCACCTATTAATCTAGCAATCTCCATCTCCCTGGGAGTTAGTTCATTAAATATATCTTCTTCCCTTTGTATATTTACATTTCCTTTTACAGCGCCAGCTATAGTTTTAGCTACCTCTCCATGAAATAGCATATTTCCTTTATATATGGATTTAATGCTATTTACCAATTCCTTTGAGCTAACATCCTTTAACACATAGCCATCTGCTCCATTGTTTAATCCTTGGAATATATACTCATCTTCATTAAAAGTAGTAAGTATTAATATTTTTATATAGGGGTGCCTTTCTTTTATTACCCTTGTTGCCTCGACCCCATCCATAATAGGCATTCGGATATCCATAAGAACTACATCTATTTCTTTTTCTTCTACCAAATCAACTGCTTCTTTCCCATTGGTAGCTTCTCCAACTACCTTTAGTTCTTCATAGAGACTTAACATCATATTTAATCCTTCTCTTATAAGAGCCTGGTCATCCACTATTAAAACCTTAATCATCTTTAGACCTCCTGATTTTATCACTAAAATTGAATAGTGTTTTAAATAAACAAGAGCTTATATTATTTTATCATATATTAACATAATTCTAATACTATTTATACATAAAAATAAAGCATAGCTTCTCCTAAAAGAAACTATGCTTTATTTGACTGTTTTTTATAATCTTTCAGAAATAGATTTGACCTCCATGAACAGTAGAAGATAGTCTTCTCCACCAGCTTTAGAACAAGTTCCAGACATTTTAAATCCACCAAAAGGCTGAATTCCTACTAAAGCCCCTGTACATTTTCTATTTAAATACAAGTTTCCTACATGAAAATATTTCTTTGCTTTTTCTAGTTTTTGT
>Ga0116175_1000711_pt1 | contig 22424 bp, 21 predicted proteins | sample AD_UKC125_MetaG_FD_89802 | JGI IMG/M metagenome (GOLD analysis project Ga0116175, IMG submission 89802) | Active sludge microbial communities of municipal wastewater-treating anaerobic digesters from USA - AD_UKC125_MetaG | ecosystem: Engineered > Bioreactor > Anaerobic > Digestate | place: USA... | reverse complement strand
GAAAAGTTCATGTAACAGATTATTCAAATGCGTCAAGAACATTGATGTTCAATATTAATACACTTGAATGGGATGATGAGATTCTTAAGGAATTCAACGTACCTAAATCTATGCTTCCTGAACCTAAACCTTCAAGCTACATTTACGGCGAAGCTGATCCGGAATTCTTTGGTGGTCCTATTCGTATCGCAGGAGCAGGCGGAGATCAGCAGTGTGCACTTTTTGGTCAGACATGCTTTACATCTGGCGAGGCCAAGAATACATATGGTACAGGATGCTTCATGCTTATGAATACAGGTGAGAAGCCTATCTTCTCAAAGAATGGACTTCTTACAACAATTGCTTGGGGTCTTGATGGAAAAGTTAATTACGCCCTTGAGGGTTCTGTATATGTAGCTGGTGCAGCTATTCAGTGGCTTCGTGATGAGCTTAAGATTGTGGACAGTTCCCCTGATTCAGAATATTTTGCAACACAGGTCGAGGATACTAATGGATGCTATGTAGTACCTGCATTTACAGGTCTTGGAGCTCCTTATTGGGATCCGTATGCACGTGGAGCTATTACAGGACTTACAAGAGGCGTAAATAAATATCATATTATCAGAGCTACTCTTGAGTCTCTTGCATATCAGACATATGATGTCCTTCATGCTATGGAACTTGATTCCGGAATCCATCTTTCAGCGCTTAAGGTTGATGGTGGTGCCTGCAAGAATGATTTCTTGATGCAGTTCCAGTCTGATATCATCAATGCTCCTGTTCGTCGTCCTGCATGTGTTGAGACAACAGCTATGGGCGCAGCTTACTTTGCTGGACTTGCAGTTGGATATTGGAAGAATAAAGAGGATGTTGTTAAGAATTGGTCTGTAGATAGGGAGTTTAAGCCTAATATGACAGATGAGAAGAGAGCCGAAGAACTTAAGGGCTGGAATCAGGCTGTTAAATCCACATTTGGATGGGCTAAATAAGATCACTTTTAGGAAAAGGTAATGTGGGCGGTTTTTGCGGAAAGGAACCGCCCTGTATATAAAATATTTCAAAGGGAGGAATAATTTTATGACAATTTTTATCAATGAGCTTATCGGAACGGCACTTCTGGTTCTCTTAGGTGATGGCGTATGCTGTAACATCAACCTGAACAAATCAGGAATGAAAGGTGGTAACACAGTTCACGTAGCTATTGGATGGGGTCTCGCAGTTCTGCTTCCTGCTTTCGTATTTGGAGCATCAACTGGAGCACATTTTAATCCTTCAGTTACAATTGCACTTGCAGTTGCTGGTAAGGTAGCTTGGAATGTAGTTCCTATGTATCTTGCAGGTCAGATGGCTGGTGGTTTTATCGGAGCAATAGTTCTTATAATCCTCTTCCATGAGCAGCTGGTTGCTACACCTGACGCTAACGTTAAGCGTGGATGCTTCTGTACAGGATCACAGTGCAGCACACCTTTTGCAGCTATTTCAGAGTTCGTATGTGGCTTTTGCCTTCTGTTCTTCATCTGCGGAATCCCTGCAATTACAGGCAAGACAGGTCTTAACTACATCTTTGTATGGGGCATCATCATGTCAGTTGGTCTTTCATTTGGTGGTCTGACAGGATACGCTATGAATGCAGCAAGAGATACATCTCCTAGATTAGCTTATGCTCTGTTCTGCCCTGGCGAAAGAGACGCTCAGTGGGGATATGCTTGGATCCCGGCAATTATGCCTATTCTTGGTGGTATCTGTGGAGCACTTCTTGCAGGTAGCTTAGCGTTGTAATATAATAAGTATAGGATTTAGGTAAAATTGATCACTACATTGTTATAAAAGTACAATAAAAAAATAATAATATGATGTTAGAGAAAAAGTCGGGCATGATGAACGTGAGAGGTCACGTTTATTGCCTGACTTTTTTTATAGAAAAATGGATTATCCCGGATGATTTTCCGGATATCAGATATATAAACCAGAGAAGTAAAAGAAAGGAGAACGCAAAGTGATATATGATGTTCTTATAATAGGTGCCGGTGTAACCGGAAGCTCAGTTGCAAGAAATTTGTCAAAATATAAGAATCTGAATGTGGCAGTTCTCGAAAAAGGAGAGGATGTTTGTTCTGGAACATCTAAAGCAAATAGTGCCATAGTTCATGCAGGATTTGATGCTGCAGAAGGATCCCTTATGGCCAAGCTTAACCTAGAGGGAAATGAGATGATGGGAGATCTTGCAAGAGATCTCGATATTCCATTCAAGAGAAACGGATCATTGGTTGTCTGCATTCACAAAGAGGAATTAGATGGGCTAAATGATCTGTACAATAGAGGAATTGCAAATGGCGTTAAGGATATGAAAATCCTTTCTAGAGAAGAAGTTCTTGAACTTGAACCGAATCTTTCGGACGATGTAGAAGGAGCTCTTTATGCCCCTACAGGTGGAATAATCTGTCCGTTTATGCTTAACATTGCTATGGCCGAAAATGCCAATGTAAATGGAGTTGATTTTTATTTCAACACTGAGGTGGAAACACTAAAGAGAGATGAAAATGGTATCTGGCATCTTAGAACTAACAACGGCGAATACAAGACAAAATATATCGTAAATGCTGCCGGTGTCTATTCCGATTATTTCCATAATATGGTTGCAAAGGATAAGATTCATATCACACCAAGACGTGGAGATTATTGCCTGTTAGATAAGGCTATGGGAGATTTTGCAAAATGTACGATTTTCCCTCAGCCTACCAAACTAGGTAAGGGAGTTCTTGTATCTCCGACAATTCATGGCAATATAATAGTGGGGCCTACAGCAGTTGATATTGAGGATAAAGAATCTACAGCAACAACAGCGGATGGTATCAATGATCTTATGGAGAAGGCAGGGATGCACGTTAAGGATCTTCCAATCGGAAGAAATGTTATTACAAGCTTTGCCGGACTTCGTGCGCATGAAGATCATCATGAATTTGTCATTAAATGGGTGGATGAAGCTCCTGGCTTCTTTGATTGTGCAGGAATTGAATCTCCTGGACTTACGAGCTCACCGGCAATTGGACGTATGGTCGGAAATATGTTCAAGGAAAAATTAGGACTTGAAGAAAAGGAAGATTGGATAGGAACCAGAAAGGGTATACTCAATCCTTCTAAACTATCAGTTGAAGAACGACATGAACTTATAAAGAAGAGCCCTGCATATGGCAATATTATCTGCCGTTGTGAGTCTATTTCTGAGGGAGAGATCCTTGATGCAATTCACAGACCACTTGGTGCTAGATCATTAGATGGGATTAAGAGAAGAACGAGAGCTGGAATGGGACGTTGCCAGGCTGGATTCTGTTCACCTAGAACCATGGAGATCATTAACAGAGAACTTGGTATTCCTATGGAAGAAATAACTAAGAGCGGCGGTGCATCCAATATCGTTCTTGAGAGATCGAAGGGAGGAATTGACTGATGAGCAAGTATGATATCGTAATCGTCGGCGGCGGCCCTGCAGGTCTTGCGGCAGCTATTTCTGCCAGAAAAGCAGGAGTACAGAAAATACTTATTCTCGAAAGAGATCACGAACTGGGCGGAATATTGAACCAGTGTATTCATAATGGATTTGGGCTTCACACATTCAAAGAAGAACTCACAGGTCCTGAGTATGCATATCGTTATATGAAGCAAGTATATGATGAGAAAATCGAATACAAGCTTAATACTATGGTAATGAATATCAGTAATGATCGTGTAGTAACGGCAATGAATCGTGAAGACGGGATGTTTGAGATAGAGGCAGGAGCAGTAATTCTTGCGATGGGATGTCGTGAAAGACCGAGAGGGGCTTTGAACATTCCAGGATACAGACCTGCCGGAATCTTTTCAGCCGGAACAGCTCAGAGGTTGGTCAATATGGAAGGCTATATGCCTGGACGTGAGGTCGTTATCCTGGGTTCTGGTGATATTGGACTGATTATGGCACGTCGTATGACGCTTGAAGGTGCCAAAGTCAAGGTTGTTGCTGAGCTTATGCCTTATTCTGGTGGATTAAAGAGAAATATTGTCCAGTGTCTTGATGATTTTGGAATTCCACTTAAATTGTCTCATACAATTATTGATATTGAGGGAAAAGATCACATTTCGGCAGTTACTATTGCTGAGGTAGGACCTGATAGAAAACCTGTTTCTGGAACAGAAGAGAGATATACCTGTGATACGCTTTTACTTTCATGCGGTCTTATTCCGGAAAATGAGCTTTCAAGAGGAGCAGGAGTGGAGATGAATCCTGTTACCAGTGGACCTATTGTAGATGAGAGCCTTGAAACATCGATTCCGGGTGTTTTTGCTTGTGGAAACGTTCTTCATGTTCATGATCTTGTTGATTTTGTATCAGAAGAAGCTGACAGGGCTGGCAAAAATGCAGCCAAGTTTGTGGATGGCGGATGCAAAGCTGAAAAGTCTAAAGAGGTTATTGAACTTAAAGCAGAGGGCGGCGCCAGGTACACTGTTCCCAGTACAATTGATGTCAGCAAGATGGATGATCTTCTTACAGTTCGCTTTAGAGTTGGAGCTGTATATAAGGATGCATTTGTAAATGTATACGTTGATGATAACAGGGTAATGCATATCAAAAAGAGAATTATGGCTCCAGGAGAGATGGAACAGGTGATTCTTCAGAAATCCAAGCTTGAAGCAGCTGGTAATATCAAAAAGATAACAATTAAAGTGGAAGAAGAATAGGGCAAAGGAGGTAAAAAATGACAGAATTAAGAGAACTTACCTGCATAGGCTGCCCTATGGGCTGCCAGCTCCATGTTGAGATTGAAGATGGTGTTGTTAAGAATGTTACAGGTAACACGTGCGCAACTGGAGACGTCTATGCTAGAAAAGAAGTTACGAACCCTACCAGAATTGTTACTTCTACCGTTGTCATCAAAAATGGCGATAAGCCTAGACTCTCTGTTAAGACAGAGTCAGATGTTCCTAAAAAAGCGATATTCAAGGTTATGGATGAGATCAACCATGTAGTTGTTGAAGCACCAACAGAAATAGGTGATACGATTATCGAGAATGTAGCTGATACAGGAGTGTCTGTAGTAGCAACCAGAAATATTGGAAAGCGCTGATACATTTTTTTTAGGCTTATATTACTATTAATAAAGCATAGAACAAATACAAAACCCCTGTCCTCATAGGCAGGGGTTTTAATATAAAATTGAAAATAAAACACTTGACAAGATTATATTGTATAAAATATAATATGAGATATAAAAAGCACATACAAAATGTGCTGATAAAATTTACTAATTATAATAAGAAGAAACTAATGCTGAATCTACCGATGTATATATATATATGACTTTTATTTATATGAAATATCTAAATACAGACTAAGATAAAATAGAACCTATACATAGAGATCGATATTTCCTCCTATTGAAGGGTTGACCATACGCTCAAGAGAAGGCGCAGGAGCCTCAGAGATAGTTTTCGCGATAGCTTGTCCCATCTGTTCTTGACTATCTAATTCCTTACCAAGAATTCCTGTACTGAAAGAATTCGCAGTGGTAATATTATTTAATGCAACACTTAATGCGTTAAATGACATTGAAAACATCTCCTTTCAAAAGAGTGTAAATGAAGTATGACATAAAAGTTGTCAATTTTCAATGATTTTACGCTAAAAACAGGTAGCAAATATTAAGTATATTCGGTGAATTATCTGACAAATGCCACAGATAAATGGGCTGAAATATTAACCAAATGCAATAACTGGTAGTAGATGAAAATCTAATCCACTAAATAAAGTAGTTAAGATAATAAGATGAAGCATGAACCAACAAAGGAGAAAAATTAAATGAAAAATTATGATCTGATAATAATTGGTAACGGGCCGGCCGGATTATCTGCTGCAATATATGGAAGAAGAGCCGGAATGAAGACACTGATTATTGACAAAAATCCAATGAGTGGTGGTCAGGTTCTTGATACATATGAAGTAGATAATTATCCTGGCTTACCTGGGCTGTCAGGAATGGAACTGTCTGGCAAGTTTAGAGAGCATGCTGAAAAACTTATGGCAGAATTTGTCATAGATACGGTACAGGATATTTCAGACAAAGATGGAATTAAAATCGTAACATGCGAGAAAGAAACCTATAGCACCCCAAATGTGATTATTGCAACAGGAGCAAGCCATAGAAAGCTGGGAGTCAAGGGAGAGGAAGAACTCAGAGGTGCAGGTGTGTCATATTGTGCCACCTGTGATGGAGCTTTCTTTAGAAACAGAACGACTGCCGTTGTTGGCGGCGGAGACGTAGCACTAGAGGATGCAATATATTTATCTGGTATATGCGACAAGGTATATCTCATTCATCGAAGGGATGAATTTAGAGGAGCCAGAATATTACAGGACGAGGTTGAATCCAAAGAGAACATTGAAGTGATATATGATACTATATTAAATGAGATAAAGGGAAAAGATTTTGTTGAAGAACTTATATTAAAAAATAAAAGGACCGGCGAGACTTCATCTATATCAGTAGACGGTGTTTTTATGGCAGTAGGTATACTGCCTAATACCACAAGCATATCAGGCCTGCCAGAGACAGATGAGAGTGGGTATATCAAGGCAGGTGAAGACTGCATTACAAGCGTACCTGGAATATATGCGGCAGGCGATGTCAGAACAAAAAACCTGAGACAGATTGTTACAGCTGCTTCAGATGGCGCCAACGCAGTTACGTCAATTCAGAGAAGAAACAAAGTCTGAAGGTCAATAGAATTTTTATGATTTGTAAAATTGCATAACCGCTTTATGCCTACTATTATTGGGGAAAAATAGAAGAAAGGGAAAATTAAAATGTTATAAAGCGTCACAAATTGTTAACATTTATGAACCCCAAAAGTGTTGACATAATGATATACAGCTGTTACAATACGATAGAAATGTTTGTAACAAGTTCGTAATAATTTGAACAAAAAGCTATTTGGGAGGTACTGTTAATAATGAATTGGACACGCAAAGCTGTAAAGGCGGTTACACTTTCACTTGCAACAGGATTAATGGTTGGGGCAGGAGCATTTGCTTCTAGTGCAGCACCTGTAGCCGGTGTATCCGGAGCAATTAGTTCGACAGCAACAACTAAGGGCGTTAAGAGCATCGAAGATGCAGCCAATGAAGTTAAGAGTAGTTCATACAATACAAGATCAGGAGTAAGTTTACTTCTGTCAGGACTAGTCGCTAGTGCTAATACATCAAAAAATAACTCAGCAGCAGTCATGACCGCAGCTCCTGAGAACAAAACTAATTCAGCAGCCAGTACTTCAACAGGGACAACAACACAGACGGTAACGGCTCAGACTACAACACAGACAACACAGACAACACAGACATCACAGGATATAACATCTTATGACAATGCGGATATTTCAAAAATTGGAATTGCAAATGTCACATCATATGTTTATATCAGATCAACACCAGATGCTACAAGCGATTACACTGGTAAGCTTTATCCCAATGGAGAAGCAACAGTAGTCGGAGAAAATGGTGAGTGGTATCAGGTTCAATCAGGAGATGTCATTGGATATATCAAAAAAGATTTTTTGACTGTTGGTAATCAAGCAGCAATCGATTCTGCATCCAGAAAAGTAGCCACAGTTACTGCTCAGACGTTGTACGTTCGTAAGGATCCAAACAAAGATGCTAAGGTTCTGACAATGGTTCCAGGAACGGATGATCTTACTATTACTGATGACTCAATGAAGAGTACAGGTTGGGTTAAGGTTGATACAGAAGAAGGCGATGGATACGTTTCAACTGATTTTATAACGCTTTCTAAGACATACACATATGCAGAATCTAAAGGCGATGAAGCAGCAAGACTTCTTGCGGAACAGCAGGAGAGAGAACAGGCTCAGAAGGCAGCAGCTGCAGCAGCAGTTGCCAAGGCTAAGAGCACTTCCAAGAAGAGAGGTTCGAGCAGTTCATCTAGCAAATCATATTCTTCAGCAAGCGGAAGCTCGGGTTCATCAGTTGTTTCATTCGCATCACAATTCGTTGGTAATCCATATGTTTACGGTGGAACAAGTCTTACAAATGGAACAGATTGTTCTGGATTTGTAATGAGTGTATATTCCAACTTTGGCGTTGGCCTTCCTCATTCATCGGCAGCTATGAGAAGCGTAGGATATGGCGTATCCACATCTGATATGCAGGCAGGAGATATAGTTTGCTATAGTGGTCACGTAGGAATATATGCAGGAAATGGAACGATAGTTAATGCATCTAACCCTAAAACAGGTATCATATACACTAACGTAGGGTATAGAAATATCCTTGCAGTAAGAAGAATATTCTAATTTGAATTGTTGATAATGTTGCAAAATAGGCTCATGCCAATCGGCAGGAGTCTTTTTTTAGATTTATTTTTAACTAATATTTATGACTTAATATATACTAAAAGCAAGCTTTGCCATCATTTTATCGATATGTTGAAATGTTAATCCACTAAAAAGATGATTTTGAACTGATTGAAGATGTGTAAATCCACAAAAGATCCATAGAAGTCAGTAAAAACAGAGGTTATGTAAAAAATAACCAAATAAATTTATAAATAAAAAATAAACAAAAGTAATAAACAAAAGTTATCCACAAAAAAATGCCGAGAAACCTTAAAAAATCGACTTATGAACGAAACTATCAACATTGTCCACAATTTAGAATTTTTTAAATAAGCCAAAAACGAACTTGAGTTTTGGGATTATATGATAAAAATCAAAAAAGTTTGATAAAAATGTTGACTTCGAAATAGTAATTCAGCAATGAGAAATGTGATGTTATTTTGCGAATATTTTGAAAGTATGCTAAAATGTTACAAAATAATTAAATTTATAGGATTAAATAAAAATCATCAACACATCAAAAACAAGTTAAAACTTAATCGTTTACTAAATAATGCATAAAACCACCAAATTTTCTCTTTTATTTTTATGCGATTTATATTAAACTTTAAAGTGTGGTATAAAAACTAACATAAATTCGCTAGTAATAATTGTACATTCTGTATATGCCAAGTGGCATGATATGGGGAGGAAGTTTAATGGTTTCAAATCAGGTTCTTCAAAGGACAATAGATGGACTGACACAGATTACACATGTTCAACTTTCTGTAATAGATGCAGAGGGAACTGTCCTTGCTTCTAACATGGAAGATTCTAAGAGCTATGTTTCTCAGGTCGATGACTTTTCGAGGTCAGATGCTGACAGTCAAGTAATATTTGGTTGCCAGTTTATAAAAGTATATGATGAAGAGCACTTGGAATTCATTGCTGTCGCCAAAGGCGAGAACGATGAAGCAGTTGCTTGTGCCAAGATTCTTGTGTTTCAGATCGAGGAACTTCTGGTTGCTTATCGAGAGAGATTCGACAAAGACAATTTTTTCAAGAATCTTTTATTGGATAATTTGCTTTTGGTTGATATTTTTAACAGAGCCAAGAAACTTCACGTTGAGTACAAGGCAAGAAGAGTATGCCTGATCGTAGAGACTGGTCCTAGTAAGGATGGGTCGGATATCGAACATGTTCATTCAATAGTTGGAAAGAGACCTGAGGATTTCGTTACAGCTGTTGATGAGAACAGTGTTATCATTATTAAACAGTTAAGTGAAAATGATACAGAAGACGATATTGCCTCTTGCGCCCAGAACATTGTAACTTCAATGAGGTCAGAGGGCAGAGATGTAAGGGTATCTTATGGAACTCCATGCGATGAGCTTAGAGAAGTATCCAAGTCATATAAAGAGGCTAATCTGGCTCTTGATGTAGGCAAGATATTTTTTAGGGAAAACAAGGTTATAGCATATTCTGTACTAGGAATCGGTCGTCTTATATATCAGCTTCCTATTCCTCTATGTAGAATGTTTATTCAGGAAATATTTAAGGGCAAGTCTCCTAATGATTTTGATGAGGAGACAATCACTACCATTAATAAATTTTTTGAAAACAGTTTAAATGTTTCAGAAACTTCGAGACAGCTTTACATACATAGAAATACGTTGGTATATAGATTGGATAAACTACAGAAGAGCACAGGACTTGATCTTCGTGTGTTTGAGGATGCAATTACTTTTAAGATTGCTCTTATGGTGGTAGAATATATGAACTACATGGAAGACCATGTCTTCTAATTAAGTAGTAATTTGGAGATTTTTTATGATAAAAATGGAACACGTCAGCAAGACGTATCAGACAGGGATGCCAGCATTAAGCGATATTAACCTGCACATACGTCCCGGAGAGTTTGTGTTTATCACTGGAGTAAGTGGGTCAGGCAAATCAACTATGATCAAGTTGCTTCTTGATGAGATGAAACCGACAAAAGGAAGAATATTTGTAAATGGAAAGAATCTAGCTGGGATTACGAGAAGGAATATTCCGTATTTCAGAAGAAATATAGGCGTTGTATTTCAGGATTTCAGATTACTTCAAGATAGATCTGTTTATGATAATGTTGCCTTTGCAATGAAGGTTGTAGAGACGTCCAATAAGAAAATCAAGAAAAGTGTGCCGGAAATATTGTCAATGGTAGGTCTGGCAGCGAAATATCGTTCTCTTCCTAAACAACTGTCCGGAGGTGAACAGCAACGTGTGGCAATTGCCCGCGCTCTTGTTAATCAGCCGAAGATACTATTGGCAGATGAGCCCACCGGTAATTTGGATAATCCAAATGGATGGGCGATAATGAAACTTTTGGAAGAAATCAATGAGAAGGGAACTACGGTTGTAGTTGTAACCCATAATCTTGAATTCGTTGAAAAAATGGATAAGCGGGTCATCACGATAAAAAAAGGACAGATAGTCAGTGATAAAGAATCGTCTGAGGAGTTTTAACCAATGAAATTAAGAAGTATTATGTATTCCATTGGACAGGGTTTTAAAAGCATCTGGAGAAATAAGATGTTTTCTCTTGCATCAGTAGCCACTATGACTGCATGTATTTTCCTGTTCGGAATATTCTTTTCCCTAGGTGTAAATTTTTCCGGTATGTTGAAGAACGTTGAAGAAAGCGTTGCGGTAACCGTATTTTTTGAAAAAGGGATCACACAGGAGCAAAAGGACGCAATAGGCAATGATATTAAGGCCCGTACTGAGGTCTCAAGTTATAAATATGTATCAGGTAAACAGGCATTTGATACAGTTATCAAGGATTTTTATGGTGGTAATAAGGAATTGGCAGAATCATTTGCTGATGATAATCCTCTTGCAGATTCTGACAACTATCAAATATTTATGAATGATGTTTCATCACAACAGAAGCTCGTGACTTATTTAAGTAAGCTTCAGGGAGTAAGAGAAGTACATCAGTCTGAGGCTGCGGCTAGAACGCTCACAGATTTTAGCAGATTGATTTCTGTAATATTTGGTTCGGTTATCATAATACTGATAGCAGTTGCAATATTCTTGATAAGTAATACTATTACAGTGGGAATTTCGGTTCGAAAAGAAGAGATTGCAATAATGAAGTTGATAGGAGCCAAAGATAGTTTTGTAAGAGCTCCATTTATTGTAGAGGGAATCGTGATCGGGCTTTCAGGCTCTATTATTCCGCTGATCATTCTTTGGTTCATGTATAAGAATCTTATCGTTTATATTGCTTCAAAATATCAATTCTTATCCAATCTATTCAAGTTCGTTCCAGAGACCAGCGTATTTAAGACACTAGTGCCGATCGCACTTATTCTTGGAGTCGGAATAGGATATATCGGAAGTAGATTTACACTTCACAGACATCTTAATGTTTGATGATAATATAGTGCTTTTAGGGGCTGCATGTGCTTATAGTGCATTGCAGTCCATTTAATTTTTAATTCAAAGGAAAAACAGAGGCAATATTATGGCAGAAGAAGAAAAAAAAGTTTCAGGCGAGATATCGCCGGATTCAGAGAAAAGTAATACAAATAATCTAAACACACTGAAGACAGATATAAATGATCCGAAAACGTTAACTGATGCCAGAGATAGAGAATTTCCTGTTTATCAGGAGACACCATCATCTTACAATGATGCACCGGAGGATAATGAAAAGAGACCATTCAGAAAGGGAGTTTTTGCAGGTATAACCGGAACACTGGCTGTTATGCTTATAATATGCATAATTCTTTATGCAGTATTTAATTTCCGTTTGGGCGATAATTTCTTGTCAGTTAGGGATCTTCAGAAGCTTGGAGCATTGGATCAACTGATGAATGAATATTATTATAAGGATGTGCCTAACAAGGATAAGATAGATGGCATTTATAAAGGCCTTCTTGAAGGCTCCGGAGATAAATACACAGAGTATTACACTGCAGAAGAGTATAAGGACCTTATGGTAGAGCTTTCTGGTAATTATGCAGGAATCGGAGCAGTGCTTCAATTAAATGAGGCCACTGGCAATTTTGATATTATTAATGTTTACGAGGGGTCTGCGGCAGAAGCGGCAGGACTGAAACCAGGAGATTCTCTTATATCTGTTGATGGACATAAAACATCAGCGGCTGAAGATTTTAACAAATTCATTTCTGACTATATACGTGGAAAAGAGGGAACAGTTAGAGATATAGTATATTCCAGAGATGGAAAAGAAAATGATGTTAAGGTTCAGCTTAAGCAAGTAATAGTTCCTTCAGTATCATATAAAATGCTTAATAATAATATTGGATATATAGAGATAACACAGTTTTCAGATGGAACCCAAAAAGATTTTGAAGAGGCTGTGGCCTCGCTTAAGAAGCAGGGTATGACCAAGGTTATATATGACCTCAGAGGAAACGGCGGAGGAATGGTTGATTCTGTTGTAGCCATACTTGATGATATTCTTCCTGCTGGCAGGGTTGTATACACCAAGGATAAAAATGGGCATGAAGAGGATTATCGATCTGATGGCAAAAAAGATCTTAATATTCCTGCAGTTGTGCTGACAAGTGGCAATACAGCAAGCTCGGCAGAAATATTCACAGGTGCGATGAGAGACTTCAAGAGGGCTACAATAGTCGGAACCAAGACATTTGGCAAAGGAATAGTTCAGACCACTCTTCCACTTAATGACGGAAGTGCTGTAAAGATTACAACGTCTAGGTATTATACTCCATCAGGTGAATGTATCCATGGTAAGGGTATCAAGCCCGATATTGAACTTGAATATAAATTTCTAGGGACAGAGAACGATCAATATAATATAAGTCTGGATAATCAGGTTCAGAAAGCTATTGAAGTATTAAATAATAATTAGTACAATACAATGCAATGCTTAGCGTCCCAAAATGGGAAAAGCATATGTATATGATTTATGAAGCCAAAGAAACCGTTTTTTGAAAGAGGTGATATTCTGTGGTAGAGCTTGATGAATTAAAGATCAATCTGGCAACCTTCTGGGAGCCACTGCAGGAGGCGAGGGATTCACTTTGACCTGGCTAATAAAGGTCATAGGATAGAAGAACTCGAAAGAGAGATGGAAGCCCCAAATTTTTGGGATGCCCCGCAGGTTTCCACCGAAAAGACAAAGGAATTAAAGAGTCTCAAAGATGATGTAGAGACTTATGATAAACTGGAAAATCAGTACAATGACATTATGGATTATATTGTCATGGCTAATGAGGAAGACGATCCCGATATGGTTCCGGATATTCAGGCAGAATATGATGAATTCTGTGAAGATCTGGAGACATTACAGGTCAAGACACTTCTTTCTGGAGAATATGATTCGGAAGGAGCGATAGTTACTCTTCATGCAGGAGCAGGTGGAACTGAGGCTTGTGACTGGACGTCGATGCTTTTCAGAATGTATACCCGTTGGGCGGAAAAGAAAGGCTACACAGTTGAAGTTCTTGACCAGCTTGAAGGTGATGAGGCAGGTATCAAGTCCGTTACATTTCAGGTTAATGGTGAAAATGCATATGGATATCTCAAATCTGAGCATGGAGTTCATAGACTGGTTAGAATCTCTCCATTTAATGCAAATGGGAAGAGGCAGACTTCGTTTTCATCCTGTGAGGTAATGCCGGATATTGAAAAGGATCTTGATGTAGAGGTAAGAGATGATGATATTAGAGTCGACACCTATAGATCAAGTGGAGCTGGTGGCCAGCATATCAACAAAACGTCATCGGCGATTCGAATCACTCATTTACCAACAGGAATTGTAGTGACTTGCCAGAACGAGAGATCACAGCATATGAACAAGGACAAGGCCATGCAGATGCTAAAGGCCAAACTGTATATGCTGAAAGAAGAAGAAAATGAAGCTCTAGCATCCGAGATCCGAGGCGAAGTATCAGAAAATGGATTCGGAAGTCAGATAAGGTCATATGTACTTCAACCATACACAATGGTCAAGGATCTTAGAACCGGAGTAGAATCCGGTAATGCCAAAAATGTTTTGGATGGAGCTTTGGATCTGTTTATGAATGGATATTTGAAATGGATTTCCCTTGGAAGACCCAAGTGGAAGGGCGTTGATGCCGACTGACAAGTTGGCATCAAAACAAAGTATCAAGTGAATTGTTATTGAAATACCAACGCTACTTGACAATAAAAGACGAGCTGTCTCTTAATGGGGACAGCTCGTCTTTCTTTAGAAAAAAGGATACAAAGGGTTGGATTTCAAAGGAAAGGGAAAAGATGAAGATTGCAATTATGGGGTATGGCACCATAGGTTCAGGAGTAGCCAAGGTACTGACAGAAAACCATAAATTAGTTAAAAAGAATGTCGGGGAAGAACTGGATATAAAATATATCCTTGATCTTAGGGATTTTCCAGAAGACCCACATAGAGATAAAATAGTAAACGATATAGATGCAATAATAAATGATCCTGAAGTAAGGATCGTAGTAGAGACTATGGGTGGATTGCACCCCGCTTTTGAATTTGTAAAAAGATGTTTAGAAGCCGGTAAATCAGTAACGACATCTAACAAGGCATTGGTAGCTGATTACGGAGTTGAACTTCAGGAAATAGCGAGAAAAAATCATGCAGGATTCATGTGTGAAGCATCAGTCGGCGGTGGAATACCTATTTTAAGAGTCCTAGATACTTGTCTGACTGCAGATCTGATAGAAGAGATATCAGGTATAGTAAACGGAACAACCAACTATATGCTCACAGAAATGGAAAAAAACGGAACTGATTTTGAAACAGTATTAAAAGATGCTCAGAACAAAGGCTACGCCGAAAAAGATCCGACCGCAGATATAGAAGGATTTGATGCGGCTAGAAAAATTGCAATTCTTACTTCAATAGTGTCACACCATAATGTTGATTTTAATGAGATCCCTGTTGAGGGAATTACAGGTATATCTGTCAGAGACATAGGATATGCAAAGAAAATGAATATGGCAATCAAGCTTATTGCTAATGCCACCAGAGAGAATGGAAGCTATAGTTTAAGAGTTGCTCCATACATGATCAAGAATGATAATCCTCTTTATTCTGTAAATGGTGCCTTTAATGCGATATTTGTGAAGGGCAATATGCTTGGGGACAGTATGTATTATGGAAGTGGAGCTGGATCCCTTCCTACGGCCAGTGCTGTTTGCGCTGACATAATTGCTCTTGCTAAAAAAATAGATGAACCGGAATATGAGTTTTACTGGGATAGCAACAACTTAGAGCTAGCTGATCCAGGTAAAACGAAATGTAGATTTTTTGTCAGAGCAGATACAACAAAGACAACAAAGAACGAAGCAGAGAATATGTTTCCTGATGCAGAATTTAGGGAAAGCATATATGATAACGAGATTTCATTTATTACAGGAAAATATCAGGACGAGGAAATACTGAACAGATTAAATAGACTTAAAGGAGTGATTCAGAAAATCAGAATAAAGGAATGATAATCTTTATCACTTAACAAGAAAAATTGAAAAAGGAAAAATAAATAGAAACAAAGGAAAAAGGAAAAAAACATGCTGGTTGTAAAAAAATTCGGAGGATCGTCAGTTGCTAATGCTGAGCGCATAAAAAGTGTAGCTAGGCGATGCGCTGAAGATTACCAAAAGGGCAATAAGATTGTTGTAGTTCTTTCGGCTATGGGAGATACAACGGATGAGTTATTGGAAAAAATTAGATCGGTTAACCTCCATCCGCCTAAGAGAGAGATCGATATGCTTTTGTCCACAGGTGAACAGGTCTCAGTATCACTTATGGCGATGGCACTTCATGGGATGGGAATCCCTGCAGTTTCACTTAACGCTTTTCAGGTACCTATGAAAACTACCTCGGCATTTTGCAATGCAAGACTTAAAAAAATCGATACCGAGAGAATAGAGAATGAACTGGATGCAGGTAAAGTAGTTGTAGTAACCGGATTTCAGGGAGTTACCAAGTTTGATGATGTTACAACTCTTGGAAGAGGAGGATCTGATACAACAGCAGTTGCACTTGCAGCAGTTCTTCATGCAGATGCCTGTGAGATATATACAGATGTAGACGGAGTATATACGGCAGATCCAAGACAAGTACCTACGGCAAAAAAATTAAAAACAGTATCATATGATGAAATGTTGGAAATGGCCACATTAGGCGCCCAGGTGCTTCATAACAGATCAGTTGAGCTGGCAAAAAAATATGGAGTTCAGGTTGTAGTAAGATCAAGTCTTACAAATGAGGAAGGTACTATTATAAAGGAGGGCACTAAAGTGGAAAGTATGATAATCAGCGGAGTTGCTGTAGACAGGCATGTAGACAGAATTGCACTTGTTGGTTTAAAAAACGAGCCTGGTACCGCATTTAAGCTCTTTAGCCAATTGGCAAAACACAATATCAATGTTGATATGATACTTCAGTCTATCGGGCATGAAGGTAAAAAAGATATTTCATTTACGGTGGCGGATACTGATACAGAAGATGCAAAGAAAGCATTGGAAGAGATCAAAAATGTATTAAAATATGATTCTATGGATTCTGAGATTGATGTAGGAAAAGTGTCGATTGTTGGAGCTGGCATTCAGTCTAATCCGGGAATTGCAGCCAAGATGTTTGAAGCACTTTATTCGGTTGATGTAAATATAAGAATGATAGCCACTTCGGAGATCCGAGTAACGGTTCTTCTTGATGAGACAGATGTGGATAGGGCAGCAAGAGCAGTTCATGATGCGTTTATGACAGAGTAGTATCATAGGTACGCTTGAGGTACGATGTTGTTTGTATAATACTTGATATAGCAAGTAACTCGATTTACTTGAGTTTTTTGAACAAGGGAGAAATCGCATATGGATACTGGTATGATAGGTTTCCCAAATTTTATAAATTATGATAACCATCTTGGTAATCAGCCATCTGTAGGAAATACTGATAATTCTACATCTGGTAGCGCTGTGCCAAAAGGGGTACCAGCTTCTGGAAGTATAAAAAATGACATGAATCATAAAGTGAAGAACGGATATCGTTCATCACCGGCAGAATGTCAGACCTGTAAGAATCGAAAATATCAGGATGGATCAGATGAAAATGTTTCGTTCAAATCTGCAGCGCATATTTCTCCTGAAGCAGCAGGTGCAAGAGTTAGAGGTCATGAGAGTGAACATGTGGCTAATGCATATACCAAGGCCGCAGAAAAAGGTGGTAAGGTACTTTCGGCTACGGTCACCATACATACGGCGATTTGCCCGGAATGCGGTAAGTCTTACGTGTCTGGAGGAACTACCAGTACGATTATTTCGTATCCAAAATCAGAGGATAGCGGACGAAGCAGTATAAAATCCGGAGAAAATTTTGAAGTTTGATTAATTAATGGAAGCTTGTATTTATATATAAGCTTCCATTTTTATATGTATATTATCAGCAAAAGATTGTAAAAAATGTAATTCTCTGATAGATTTTTAACGTAATAATATTTCAAAGCTATTTTTCTTGCCTTTAATAATGGGTATAATCAATATGGAAAAGAGGAAGAGAATATGAATATTGTATGTTTAGATCTTGAAGGTGTATTAGTACCAGAAATATGGATTGAAGTAGCCAATAAAACAGGGATAGAAGCTCTTAATAGAACTACCAGAGATGAACCGGATTATGATGTACTTATGAAATACAGGATGAAAATACTAAAAGAGAACAACTTGAAGATTTATGACATTCAGCGTACAATAGCCGGAATGTCCCCTATCGATGGGGCGCTTGAATTCTTGGATGCTCTTCGGGAGAAAACGCAGGTTGTGATCATCAGTGACACATTTGAGCAATTTGCTATGCCTCTTATGAAAAAACTTAAATATCCCACTATATTATGCAATACGCTTTCAATTTCCGGAGATGGATATATAGACGGATATAAAATGAGAGTTTCTGAAACCAAAAAGACAACGGTCAAGGCACTTCAATCTCTTGGGTATGATACAATAGCAAGTGGAGACAGTTATAATGACTTGGGAATGATCAAGAATAGTAAGGCAGGTTTTCTATTTAAGAGCACTGAAACTATCAAAACATCTAATCCTGATATACCGGCATACGAGACATATGAGGAACTCATGAGTGCTATAGATAGAAACTTATAGTTCGTTTATTTAATTGGAGAGAAAGATTTGGAAAAGATTATAGAATCATATTCGCCGAAAGAAACAGAGAATCTTGCAGCAAGTCTTGTGGATAATGCAACACCTGGAACAGTTTTTGCCCTATCGGGAGATCTCGGCGTAGGAAAAACCATATTTGCCAAAGGGATGGCCAAGGGACTAGGCATAGAAGAACCGGTGGTAAGCCCTACTTTTACCATACTTCAGGAATATAGATCAGGGCGTCTTCCATTTTATCATTTTGATGTGTATAGAATAGAAGAACCGGAGGAGATGGAAGAGACTGGATTTGACGATGCGATTTTTGGAGACGGAGTCAGCCTTATAGAATGGGCAGAGATGATAGATGATATAATGCCAGAGCATTATACAAAGGTTCTGATAGAAAAGGTACCTGAAAAGGGATTTGACTATAGGAAAATAACTATTACTCATATATGATAGAGGATAATAACCGTTTTCTAGAATATAGATTAGAAAAAAGAGATATTTATAACATAAATGCAAATAGAACATAACGAAAATAGAAACAAGGTATTTTGATGAACATTTTGGCAATTGATGCTTCAGGGCTTACTTGCTCAGTAGCGATAGCAAGCGACAAGGAAATAATAGGGGAATACACTCTTAACTATACCAGGACACACTCAGTTACGTTATTACCACTTATTGACAAGCTTATAAGGGAGACTGGTTTTATAGTTAAAGAATTTGATTACGTTGCAACAGCAGGAGGACCTGGAAGTTTTACTGGTCTTAGAATTGGCTCAGCAACTGCAAAGGGCCTATCGTTTTCCTGGGGCACGCCTATCATATCGGTTCCAACAGTAGATGCACTGGCTTATAATATGTGGGGATCTGATGGAATTATCTGCCCGATAATGGATGCCAGAAGACATCAGACCTATACTGGAATGTATAGATTTGAGGGCGCTACAGATACATCGAAGAAACTCAAAGTGATTCATGAGGAATATGCAACGGAAATAGATACTCTGATCGAAGAATTGTCTGGGTATAATGAACCTATAACGTTCCTTGGCGATGGTGTTCCTGTATTCAAAGATCATATAGATAAGAACCTTGAAAATGTACATTTCTATGCGCCTGGTAATCTGTGCAGACAAAGAGCTTCATCTGTGGCACTTCTTGCATCAGAATATGCAGAAGAGGGCAGGTTTCAATCAGCAGAAGAGCATAGACCTATATATTTAAGGGAGACTCAGGCTGAACGAGAGAGAAAAGCTAATGAAGGAAAATAGTGCTTTTTCAGAAGATGAGATTTTTGTGACATTAAATAATTCATATGAAAAAACTAATGTTACAATAGCTCCGGCCACTGAAGAAAGTATTGCAGAAATAACGAAAATTGAGGCTGAATGTTTCAGCGAACCTTGGAGCGAAAAAAGCTTTAGGGATGCGTTAAAATTATCATCGGCAGAAATTTTTGTTGCTTTAGATGATAAAATGGATGTGCTAGGATACTTTGTATTATACTATTCATCTGATCAAGGAGAACTGCAGAATATTGCAGTTTGTCCGGGATATAGAGGATATGGAATAGGCAGCCTTTTAATGGAAAAACTCATTTCAGAGAGTCTGAAGCTTGGAATGTCACAGATCTATCTGGAAGTCAGATCTACTAACGAGCCGGCTAAGGAACTTTACCGAAAATATGGTTTTATACCAACTGGAATAAGAAAAAATTTCTACAGATTTCCGACAGAAGATGCTATTGTAGAGATGAAGGACCTTTTGATACAGATTTAGAAATGGAATATATATGCTTGATGTTTGTTTGCTGGGGACTGCCGGCATGATGCCGCTTCCCGACAGATGGTTGACTTCATTAATGACGAGATTTAATGGATCCAGCCTTATGATAGATTGTGGAGAGGGAACTCAGATTGCAATGAAAGAATGCGGATGGAGTCCCAAACCTGTCGACACATTACTGATAACGCATTTCCATGCTGATCACATAAGTGGTCTTCCTGGACTTTTGCTTACAATGGGCAATTCTGAAAAAAAAGATCCGCTGACGATCGTAGGTCCAAAGGGGCTTAAGAGAATAGTAGATTCCCTCCGTGTGGTTGCACCGGAACTACCATTTCCGGTGGAATATATTGAATTAGAAGAACAAGAACAGGACCTGACCATTAAGGGATATCAGATCCACGCATTTAGAGTAAAACATAATGTTACATGCTATGGATATTCAATTTCTATTCCAAGGGCCGGTAAGTTTAATGCTGAAAAGGCAAAGGAAGAAAATATACCTCTTAAATATTGGAATAGACTTCAAAAAGGGGAGACCATTACGGATGGAGATGAAATATATGCTCCTGATTTGGTAATGGGCTCTGCAAGAAAAGGAATCAAGGTCACTTATTGCACGGACTCAAGACCTACTGATAAAATTGTTGAATGTGCGGCAGGATCAGATCTGTTTATTTGCGAAGGAATGTACGGTGAGCCAGATAAGCAGGAAAAAGCAAAGCAATTTAAGCATATGACTTTCTACGAGGCCGCCCAAATGGGCAAGGATGCAGACGTTTCTGAAATGTGGCTTACACATTTCAGCCCGTCGCTTGTAGCACCCAAGAGATATATGAATGACGTTACGAAGATATTCCCGAGAACATCCCTTGGATATGACGGAAGGGTTAAAGTGTTTGATTTTTCTGACGAGGAGGAATAGTAATGAGAAAAGTGATTCGTATCGGAGTGGCACTTGTCATAATGGCAACACTTATTGTGGGATATTATTATTATTTATCTAGAAAAACAAGTGATGGTAGCACATCCAATAAATCCGAGAGCGTTACCGAATATGCGATGCTTAAGAACACTGATCTGGATAAAAATTATCCAAAGACACCTAGAACAGTTATCAAGATGTATAATCGGATAATTACTGAATTCTATGCCAAAAAGCACAGCGATGCAGAAATCGAGATTCTGGCTGGTAAGGCTAGAAAACTTATGGATAGCGATCTTTTGAAAGCAAACCCTAAGGATACTTATTTTGAAGGAGTTAAGAAAGATATCAAGTCATATTCTGACAGAAAAGCCAGAATAATTAGTTCTGATGTGGAAAATTCTAGTTATATTGAGTACAAAACGGTAAAAGGCTATGAATGCGCTTATGCTGAAGCATATTACTTTTCAAAAGAAGGCTCTAATTTTCTGAGAACTTATCAGAATTATTGCTTACGAAAAGATAAGGATGGAAACTGGAAGATACTTACGTGGAAAGTAGTTGATGGAGATCCTGACAACTTCGAGTAATATAATATAGAAATCTAAAATTTTTAAAATTGGAAAAGAGGCAAGTACCATTAATGCTAACACTTGGAATTGAAAGTTCATGTGATGAAACGGCGGCAGCAGTTGTAGAAGACGGCCGCACACTTCACAGCAATGTAATATCAACACAGATACCTATTCATACTTTGTATGGTGGCGTTGTTCCTGAAATAGCGTCTAGAAAACATATTGAGAGAATTAACCAAGTGGTACAAAAGTCACTTGATGATGCGAATGTTACGCTTAAGGATATTGATGCAATTGGAGTTACATATGGACCTGGGCTAGTAGGCCCTCTTCTGGTAGGCTCATCTTTTGCTAAGGCAATGGCATATGCAGCAGGAATTCCCCTTGTTGGGGTTCACCATATTGAAGGGCATATAAGTGCCAATTATATCGAACACAAAGATTTAAAACCTCCATTTTTATGTCTTATAGTTTCAGGAGGTCATACACACCTTGTAAGAGTTATGGATTACGGAAAGTATGAAATAATAGGAAGAACTGTGGATGACGCTGCGGGAGAAGCATTTGATAAGGTGGCAAGAGCAATTGGTCTTGGATATCCAGGAGGCCCAAAAATCGAAAAAAAAGCATTGGAAGGT
>Ga0116175_1000710_pt1 | contig 22442 bp, 18 predicted proteins | sample AD_UKC125_MetaG_FD_89802 | JGI IMG/M metagenome (GOLD analysis project Ga0116175, IMG submission 89802) | Active sludge microbial communities of municipal wastewater-treating anaerobic digesters from USA - AD_UKC125_MetaG | ecosystem: Engineered > Bioreactor > Anaerobic > Digestate | place: USA... | reverse complement strand
TGGGGCAGCCGTTGACGACCCTGTCCGGCGGTGAACGGCAACGGCTCAAGCTCGCGACCCATATGGGCGAAAAGGGCGGGGTCTACGTGCTGGACGAGCCAACAGTCGGCCTGCATCTCGCCGACGTCGAGCAGCTCCTTGGTCTGCTCGACCGGTTGGTGGACTCCGGCAAGTCCGTGATCGTCATCGAACACCACCAAGCGGTGATGGCCCACGCGGACTGGATCATCGATCTCGGTCCGGGCGCCGGTCACGACGGTGGGCTGGTCGTGTTCGAGGGGACACCGAGCGATCTGGTGGCCGCCCGGGCCGGGCTGACCGGACAGCACTTGGCCGACTACGTGGGGGTTTGATCCTGGCTCGAGGTGTCTTCCGGGATCTCGCCCATGCGAGCCAGTGCAACTGAGCCGCCGATGGCCACCAGCATGCCGACGACCACCACCATCGCGAACCCCGGCCGCACCTGATCGCCGAGGAACAGCAAGCCGATCGCCGAGGGGATGACCGTCTCGGCCACCACCATGGCGGCGGTCGCCTGCGTGACCCCGCCGCGCTGCAGGGCAGTAGCCAGCGCCAACAAGGACACCGCACCAGCGGCGACCAGGCCGTAGGCCGAGGGGTCAGTCAGGACCCCGGTCACGGACAGCGGTTCGTCGAGAGTTCGAGTGGCGATGCCCACCAGGCCGAAGCCCAGACCGGCCAGGCCGCCCAGTACGGTGACGCCCGCGCGCCCTTTGAGCCGAGCGCCGAAGTAGGTGGCAACCAGCAGTGCAGCTGCAGCCGCGAGAGGCAGCCACTTCTGCGCTGGTGTCAGGGCCACGTCCCGGTCGGGACCGGCCGACAGGCCCAAAGCCAGCAGGCCCACCGTGACCGCAACCACGCCCAGCCATTCTCCGCGCGACAGTGGGATTCGCAACCAGGTGGCCGCGGCGACGGCAGTCACGGCCAAGGCGCCAGCGGTGAAAGCCTCCACCACGAACAATGGCAGCGTCTGCAGTGCCACCACGGTCAGCACGTAACCCAGCCCATCCAGACCCAGGCCGATCAGATAGGGCACCGACCCAAGCAGGCGCACGATGAGGCCAGGGTCGAGGCCGTCCCCGGCAGCAGTGCGTTTGGCACCGACCGACTGCAGAACCGTGGCCAGGCCATAACTGACGGTGATGCCGAGCGCGGCCAGCAGAGCCAGGGTCATGGAGTTCAGGCTATGGCCCAGCGGGGTTACAGCGCTGCCAGGGCGTGCAGCAGGCGGGGCCGGTCTCCGAACGGCAGTGCCAGCAGCAGGTCGGCACCCGCATCCGCGTAGGCCGTCACCTTCTGCTCGAGGGTCTGCTCGGTGGCAGCAATCGCGGCCAGATCGATGACATCGTCGGTGAGCAAGCGCGCCGCCCCGGCATGGTCGCCGGCCAAGAAGGCATCCTGGCAGGCCGAGGCGACCTCGCCGAAACCGTAGCGGGTGGCCAGGTCCACGTAGAAGTTCTTCCCGCGCGCCCCCATCGCCCCGAAATAGAACGTCAGGATGGGACGCAGCAGATCGCGGGCCTCCCGCTCCGTAGCGCCCAGAGCGACCGGAACGGTGGGAGCGATGCTGACGTCCTGGCGCTGTCGTCCGGCGTCAGCAATGCCAGCCAGCAGCGGGGCATTCAGCGACTCGGCGTGTTCCGGGCTGTAGAAGGCGGGCAGCCAGCCGTCGGCGATCATGCCGGCCTGACGGACGGTCTTCTCGCCGATCACACCCAGGTAGATGGGAATGTCGTCCTGCACTGGCCGGCCGATCATTCGCAGCGGCTTGCCCAGGCCGGTGCCGCCCGTGGACGGCAACTGCCAGTGCTTGCCCTGGTAGCTGACCTTTCCGCCGGCCAGAGCGGTCCGGATGATCTCCACGTACTCGCGGGTCCGGCCCAGGGGCGAGGTGAACGGCACGCCGTACCACCCCTCCGAGACCTGTGGCCCGGAAAGGCCCAGACCGAGCATCGCCCGACCGCCACTGAGCTGATCAATGGTCGAGATGGCGGACGCCGTGCTGGTGGGCTGGCGGGCGGGAATCTGCATGATCGCCGCCCCGAGCCGCAGTCGTCGCGTCGTCGTGGCCAGCCCGCCCAGGACGGCGGTGGCATCCTGGCCCCACGTCTCGGCGACCCAGGCGCTGTGCAGGCCCAGCCGGTCTGCCAACTGGCCCAGGGTCAGTTGCTCGGGCAGGGGAATCCAGGGGGCATAGGCCAGATAGACCGCGATGTCCATGCGGTCAGTCTGACATCAGGCTTCGAGGCGCTCGGCGATTCGGGTGAGCTGGTCGTGCAAGGCGAAGTACTCGGCGGGACTGTCCACGAGCCGCGCGGCGACCTGCTCCGGGACGGCTCGCGCCCGCTCGCGCAGTTCGCGGCCGGCCGGGGTCAGGTGCACGGTTACCTGCCGCTCATCCCGTGGGTTGCGGGTCTTGTCGACCAATCCGGCAGAGACCAGTCGGCGGATCAAGGGGGACAGGGTCCCCGAGTCCAGACACAGATCGCGACCGAGATCGCCCACGGTTCGACCGTCTTGTTCCCAGAGCACCAGCATCACCAAATACTGCGGATACGTGAGTCCGAGGTCGGTCAGCAGGGGCCGGTAGGCGGCCGTCAGGTCACGGGTGATCCGGTGGAACAGGAAACAGAGCTGGTTGTCCAGCAGCAGCTCGGGGCGGTCCTGGCTCATGCGGGGGTGGCCGTCAGCAGGTGCTCGATGTGGCCGCTGAGCTTTGCCGGGTCGGTCTTGGGGGAGAAGCGCTTGACGCTGACCCCGTCGCCGGCGACCAGGAACTTCGTGAAGTTCCACTTGATGCGCGAACCCAGCAGGCCGGATGAGTGGTCCTTGACGAATTCGAAGACCGGGTGGGTGTCGGGGCCGTTGACATCGATCCTCGTGCTGAGTGGGAACGTCACCCCGTGGTTGACCCGGCAGTACTCTTCCACCGCGGCATCGTCGGCCAGTTCTTGGTTGGCGAACTGCCCGCAGGGGAAGCCCAGTACAACCAGACCCTGTGGCCCGTAGGTCTCGTGCAACGTCTGCAAGCCGTCGTACTGCGGGGCAAACCCGCACTTGCTTGCTGTGTTCACGATGAGGATCGGCTGGCCCTGGAACTGGGCCAGGTCCATGGTCTGGCCGCTGTTGGTGGTGAGACTGAGATCATAAATAGTGTCCATGATTAGATTGTGCACGATTTAATCATGGACGGCAAGTTGTGGGCACACGGCAGCGCAGGCTGGCCCGGTGATGCAGGGCATGCCGCGAAAGCGGCGATTGCGGAAGGTTCGCCCGTTTCGTTCAGGTGCGCCGATTCGGGAGCGGCGATTGTGGACGAAAGGGGCGGTGCTGGCCACGTCGGGGTGAGCAGGTGGACGGTCTCTGTAGCACTGGGCGACGACGGACCAGAAGCACAGATGGCTTTGCGGGCGGTCACGGTGAAGGTGTGAGCGGTGCCCTTCGTCAAACCCGGCACTTTCGCGGGACTTTCGCTGGCTACTACAGGTGGCCGCCGGGGTGGCTGTGGGCACGTACTCCGGACCACCGCCATTTGGGTCGACCAGGACACCGTCGCTCGAGAGTCACCAGGTTCTGCTCGTGCGGCTACGGGCGAGTTACCCCGCAGCGGCCAAATAGTCACAAGGTGCGATTCTTCGCGGCGTGTCGCAGCAACTACCGCCCATTCGCTCAACGTTCCCGCCTCGGGCGACCTGTCGGCGCCAAGACCGGCAACGGGCCATCCCTGTCCAACGCCCGTCTGGCTGGGCGGCCGCGCTCGTCTGCTTTGGCAGGACCGCGGCACCGTTCGCGATTACGTCCTGGCCCAGCGCACCCAGCAGGTAAGGCGAGCGTTGTGCCGGGGGTAATCTCTAGTCGACGGCCGTAGGAGGAAGAGTGCTGACTGCAGGTAACGCCGCGTATGACAGCCTGCTCCAGGACTACGTGAGGTTCCACGAGGCACTGGTCGTCGTTGGCGGGGTTTTCACGCTTGCGCTCACCGCGCTCGGTATCTTCGCGTGGGTGCGATTTAGGAGGGCGCCCCGCCCCGCGCAGGGCGGCCTCGGCTTCGAGAAGCGCACATACCTCCTATGCGGCGTCTTCAGTCTCGGCCTCAGTGCGCTGCTGGCACTGGTTGTCGCTGCGAATCTGAGCAACGTACTCAACCCGCGCGCTGGGCTGGATGGCGCGATCGGCGACGTCGCATACCCGCGCGCCCTCGCGTCGTGGCTGGACTCCGGCAGTCCCGAAGTACCAGCGTTCATCCAGGAGAGGGTTGAGGAACGGTTGGCTTGGCAGATGCCGAAGGCCATCATCAGCACGATCCTTCTTCTGCTCTGTGCCGCCCTCACCGTGTACCTGTGGCGCCGCCTAATGATGCGTTACCGGGCGCATCGGGAGGTCCGGGGGAGGGGCCTGGTTCTGTCGGCGGCATCCTTTGGGATCTTGGCCTGCTTCGTCCTGATGCTCATGGTGATGGGCAATACGCAGGCGTCGTATGCGCCGGTCGTGATGACCCTGCTCTATGGCTAGCAGCAGTCAGTCCCCAACCAGACGTGCGCACACCGCCTAGCGCGTCGGCCGCGGGTTCCCCTGCGGCAACTTCCCTGTCTGCGCGAGATGCTCGGCGAGGTCGTTCAACCTGAGGTTGAGGCGCTGAGACGCCCGACGCAGGACGTCAAACGCCTCAGCGGCCGAAAGCCCTTGCCGCTCCATCAAGATGCCCTTGGCCTGGCCGATCACGTCGCGAGTATTCAAGGCGCGGTGCAACGACGCCTCGCGACGCTCAAGATCCCGGTCCCGTTGGATCGCCCCAACGGCAGCGGCAAAGTTCGCGGCCAGGATCGCCATGAATTCACACACCTCGTCGCTGAAAGCCTCCGTACTACTGCTGTAGAACGTCAACGAGCCCAGCGACTGTCCCCACCGGCCACCCTGCACCACGAGACCACAGGACAGAACTTGGCACACACCGAACGTTCCGGCCGCAGCGGTGGTTGCCGGGGATTGTTCGTCCAGTTTCAGGTCCAGGACGTGCACCTGCGCTCCCTCCTGCATCGCCTGCCAGGCCGGACCCTCCCCACTGACGAACTGAATGTTGTCCAGCGTCGCTGCGGCGGCACTGGTGGCAAGCGTGTCGAAGAGACTGGAATTGCGCCAGGTCGTCAGACTTGCGCCGTGGCAGTCAGGCGTCACCTCGGCCCCGTTGTCCAGCGCTTGCGACAACAACGAGCGGGATCCTCGCCAGCGAACAACGCGCTGGCCACCTCGGCGAAGCTGGCGATCAGCCGTGGGCCGTACTGCTCGGGTCCCCACAAGGCCGCAGCACGTTCCCGGGCATGAGCCGCGTCCTGACGCTCACGAGCGGTCCGAATCCGTCGCGCCCTGACGTCGGCTCGTGAAGATGCAAGAAGGGTGGGGTCTGATGCTCCCGGGGAGAGCCGGAGTACGCCGGCCCGACGGCCCCGCGCGCGACCCTGCTGGTGCCGTTCTCGCTCGCTGACCGCACGGTCCCGCTTATCGGCGAGCTCCTCGCGGATGACGGCGGACTCGTCGCGGTCTTCCGCTGAGTCCTCGCGGCTGTCCGCCATGCGATCGCGCTCGGCGGCGACGAAGTCGCGCCGCTCCATGAGCCACGCCCGCTCCTCCTCATCGGAGGCGTCCAGCAAGGTGCCGGCCGACACGGCTCGGTCACGCCCGGCACCATCGCGGAGCATGCGGCCCTCAGTCCGGGAGGCGGCCTGCCGGACGCGGGCGAGTTCTTCAGTGGCACGTCCCGGCGCGGGCTCGGCGCGACGAACCGCCTCCCGCGCAGCAGACAGTTGGTCCTTAACATCCAAGCCCTGCTCAGCTAACGCGGACTCCAGGCGATCCAACTCCAGCTCACGCTGCTCGATGAGCCGGTCACGTTCATCGGCGAGCCACTCGCGCTCATCCGCGACCGAGTCACGCTCGTCGGCGGCCCGTTCGCGTTCATCTGCGGCCGCCTCCCAGAGAGCTGCTCGGCGGCTCCGCTCCTGCGCGTCCACGGATCGGGCAGCCTCCTTCGGCAGGTCCTTCCGTCATTGTCGGAGTCGTTGGCGATGACCACCCTGGCCCCCTCTGCTCTGCTCTGACTGTACGTCTTTTGGCGTGCCCTGCATTACCTCCCCTTTCGGCACCCGGCAGGCGTGGCGGCCATCTGAGAATCAGCGGGTGGGCAACGGGTACTCACCACCGAAACGAGGAGGCACGGTGGCCGTTGGTCGCAGTGCAGTTGTTCGAGCTACACATGCGCAACCAGATCGCTGGTGTGGCTCGCGTGGTCGCGGACGGCAGCTTCCTTCGGGTGAACCCCGCACTCTGTGCCTTCTTGGGTCTCGATGCGGATGAGTTGCTTGGTTCGACATGGCAGGGGTTGACACACCCAGGCACGTGAAGCCGACTGGTCCCTTGCGCGTGAACTCTGCGTAGCCTGCCGGCGGAACGATGACCGGTCGGTCTGTTGCTTCGTCTCGCACATTCTGGACAGCACAGGACTGGTCCGTGCCCGGAAGGAACTCACCCTGAGCGAACAGCACTACCGCTTCGTGGTGGAAGCCTCCAGCGGGCCGCGCTCCGAGTCTGATCAGGAGGCGGGCTTGACCCTGATGGTCAGCCAGGAGGACTCGATGGCGCCGAGGTTCTGAGTGACGATCACACGGATCTTCTGCTTGCCGGTCGCAGTGAGGACCACTCGCATGCTGCAGTCACCACGGGCGCCGACGTCACGTCTGGCGTTGATGGTGGCGCGCTTCTGGTCTAGCTGTGCCACTGCCCCCTGGAATCCGGACTTTCCGACGAGTTGGCACTTGATGCGGAACAGTTGACCAGCCGTGACGGTGCCCGGGGCCGACACCTTCTTGAAACCCGGATCGGATGCGGCACTCGCGGCACCCGCGCCCACCATCACAGCACCACCAGCTACCGCCACTGTGGCGCCGAGCGCCACGATCTTGTGCATAATCATCTGACCAATCCAATCTGTGAAGTTGTCCCACCTGCAATCGCAGTATGCCCTTGACCCGCCGTTGTGACATCCGACAAGACGTCGCGTTTGTCGCCCGCGGGTTTCGGGAGGGTTCGGCATTTAGCACCAAGTGCCTGATTGCTGCGGGGCGGCCGTCGTCCGGGAGGGGTTCGGCAGTTGTTGCGACACGCCGTGGTGGATCGCACCAAGTGCCTGATTGCTGCGGGGCGGCCGTCGTCCGGGAGGGGTTCGGCAGTTGTTGTTGCGACACGCCGTGGTGGATCGCACCAAGTGCCTGATTGCTGCGGGGCGGCCGTCGTCCGGGAGGGGTTCGGCAGTTGTTGTTGCGACACGCCGTGGCGGATCGCACCAAGCGCCCAATTGCTGCGGTGGTACGCCCGAAACGACGCCTCGGGCAGGGCATCCGGGAACGTACTCAGTGGTCGACGATCACGCAGGAGCCCCCGGACTCTTTCGCCGCGTACATCAGACGATCCCCACGCTGCGGCAGAGCCTCGGCCGTCTGAGCGGGGTCTGTGGTGAGGGCGACGCCCACCGAGGCGCCGACTGCCCAGGACACTTCGGGGTCGTTCAACAGCGCTTCCAGCAGATGCTCTGCGCGGACCTGGGCCTCGGAGCGGTCGGCGAGGCCGGAGGTGATGATCACGAACTCATCGCCGCCGGATCGGGCGGCGAGTTCATCGGCGCCCACTGTCTGGCTCAGACGCTGTCCCACGTGGCGGAGCACCTGATCACCGACCGCATGCCCGAAGCGGTCGTTCACATCTTTGAAGCCGTCCAGGTCGATGTAGGACAGACTGACCACGCTGGTGGGGCTGGCCGCGGGCAGCGTCGCCTCTAGCACGTGCACCAACTGTCTCCGATTCGCCAGGCCGGTCAGCGGATCGGTCACCGCCTCATGGCGTAGCCGCGACTCCCGACGCCGCACGTCGGTCATGTCCTCCGCGAGCACGAGGCGGGCCACGTTGGCACCCGAGCGAAGCGTCCCGTAGCGATCGAAGTCGTCAGCGGCCACCGCAACGACGCGCAGCCGGACCTGCAGTGGATCACCTGACGGATCCACGGCTGCGAACTCGCCGGTGCGGGTCTCGCGGGTGGGACAGGCATCCTTGAGGAACTGCGTTACGGCGTCGCGCTCGCCTGCGGGGAAGTACGACGGCAGATCGGACGGTCCCGTGTCCGCGAGCAGTTCGCGGAAGGCCCGGTTGGTCCGGGTGATCTGCAAGCAGTCCGGTGCCAGCAGAGCCGTGGCTATCGGGGACTCCTCGAGAATGGCGTCGAGCAGCGCCTGCTGGCCAGCCATCATCGTGCTGTGGCGCAACGACCGGGAGACCATCAGCGATACGGACTGCACGGATACGGCGATCACGAGCAGCACCAGCTGCAGTGTGCGCATCGGGGTTCCGTCACCCAGAGCCAACTCTTGGAACGGCCCCACCCCCCAGGCGGTCAGCGATGCGGCGATCCAATCCATGCCGAGCAGGAACAACGACATGGCCAACAACCCGAAACGCAGGCTGTAGAGGACCACGAGCGGGGTGGCGACGATCAGCCACACCCATACCGGCAGGGCCGGATACACAAAGCCCGCGAACTGCACCAAGAGGCCTGCCAGCGCTACGACGAACCAGGCGAGCGCCTCGAGGGCGCGCCGTCCGCGCGGCGGGCTGGCCCGTCCCAGAAGCAGGATCAGGGGCACGACCAACACCACGCTAAGGACGTCCGACCCCCACCAGTCCGCCCAGAACCGCGTGGCGTCCACGTCGGAGACGGAGGCCAGGCTCAGGGATCCAACGACCGCCACGATGGCAGTGACCACAGCGGCCACCGCCGCCAGCACCACTGGGTCGCGGGGCCGGGACATGTCGACCTTCGCCCGGCGCAACAGGAACGCCAGAGCGAGTACCTGCACGGCGTTGCTGACTCCCCAGATGGCGGCGACCTCGAAGGTGGCCAGTCCCAGCACCGTTCCGCCCCCGACATCGGTGGCCAGCATGGCACCCAGAACCCACCACCACATTCGGCCCGGGAGGCGCAGCAGCAGCCCCACCCCCACGCCAGTGGGCAGGAACAGCGCGGGGATCCCCACGTCCGACACCGTGATCTGGGCCAGGGCGTAACTGGCGATCCAGGCGCCGAGTCCCACCCCGAGTACGACGCGCGGATTCAGGCGCCACGGAACGATGGGCGTCTCAGCCCCCGTGGGTGGGGGACGGAAATCGCGCGGGATCGACATGTGCCACCAGCCTCCCGTCCAGTGTTGCATCGGGCGAGGCTCCAGCACAGTCCCCGGACGAGTGTCATTGACCAGGCGTCGCCTGTGCCTGGCGGCCGGGGATCGCTTGGCGCAGGTGCGCTGCACGCCGGGAGCTCGCGCCGATCGTTGGCGGCGATTGTTGGCGGCGATTGTTCGGCGGGCCAGTTGACCCTGACAGAAGATCGTCTTGACAGACACGCAGATCTACGAGTCCTGGCCGATGGCAAATCCTCTTTTCGGCGAGTGACGATCTTCGCCGGATAGCCCCTAGGGTTATGCCACTTGGCCCAAGCGGTGGGCCCGTAACAGAGGGATTCCCCTTATGAAAGCTCAAATATGGTTGGGTGCTACGTGCATGGCCGTGCTGTGCGGAAGCATCACGACAGCTCCCGGACAGGCGACGACCTCGTCGGCAGCATCGGCACCGGGGGGAGAAACGAGAGTTGCGTACGCCATGTGCGCAAAGAAGACCACCGGCAAGGTCCGCCTGGTGCCGCCTGGCGCAAGCTGTCGCGCTACGGAGGTTCGCCTCGCTACTGTCGCCTACGGTCCACCAGGGGTACGCGGTCCAGCGGGTCCGACCGGTGCGACCGGTGCGACCGGGACGACCGGGGCGACGGGTGCCGTGGGCGCCACCGGTGCCCAAGGACAGCAGGGCATCCAGGGAGACAAGGGCGCGCAAGGCCTGCCGGGGGCCGACGGCTCACCCGACACCCCGCAGCAGGTTCTCGACAAGCTGTTGACGGTGGACGGCCCCGGCTCGGGGCTCAATGCCGACCTGCTCGACGACCTCGACTCCGCGGCCTTCCAACTGCTGGTCACGGGCGACTGCGCGACCGCGAACACGTATGTGACGGCCGTGGCCGCCAATGGTGACGTGACCTGTACCGGGATCACCGCTCCGCTCGTCCTTGCCGGTGTTCCCAGCGCGGCCACCAACGGAGCCACGATCACGATGCCCAATACGAACACCGGGCGCGGGATCTCCGTGGATCATCAAGGTTCCGGGCCGGGAGTTCTGGCGACTACGGTGGGGAACTCCCTCTGGGGTATCACCTCCAGTATCAGCTCCGCCGCAGTCATCGGAGACTCTTCCAGCGGTGAGGCGGTCGTAGCCCGGCAGAACGGCGCCGTGTGTGAATTGAACATTGGCAAGTGCAACGGCATCGGAGCGCTCGTCGGCCGCCACGATGGACAGGGCGGCTACGGGGTGCGCGGGTTTGTCACCGACCCCAACGGGGCCATCGGTGTGATCGGCCAGTCGGGTATCAGTGGGGGCACGGGTGTGGCCATCAGGGCTGAAAACGTCAACAATGCAAACGCCTCGAACGCCTTCGAAGCGGTGACCAATGGCGACGGCGCTGCTGTCTATGCCGACGGCGACCCGCTCGCAGGTGTCTTCGCCGGCAACGTGCAGGTCAACGGCAATCTCAATGTGACCGGCACCAAGGCGTTCCAGATCGACGATCCCCGCGATCCCACGAGACGTACCATCACGCACGCCGCGGTGGAGACCGACGAGTTGCAGGTCATCTACTCCGGCAACGTCACCACCAACGCCGACGGCCGTGCTGTCATCGAGCTGCCCGGATACATCGAGGCGTTGGGCGCCAATTGGCGCTACCAGTTGACGCCGATCGGCTCGTTCAGTGGACTGATGGTCGACCAGGAGATCGCCGACGGCTCATTCACCGTGCGCAGCGAGGAGCCCAACGTGCGCCTTTCATGGCAGATCACGGGCAGTCGCATCGATCCCTACGCGGCACAGAACCCCTTGGATGTCGTCACGGACAAGCCCGCGGCGGACCAGGGCGAGTACGTCGACCCGGAGGCCTACGGGGCGAAACCGTCGAAGCAGGCCGGCCCAACCCTGTACGAGGCGCAGGACAGCGATCGTCGGCTGGCCTCTGATCAGGCCAGCGACCGGTAGCGGGCCTGCGCCAGGGGCACTGCGCACCTCGCAGAGTGTCCTAATACGCCTGATCGGTGGGTTGATGGCAGACATCGACCCACCGATCAGGCCCGCGGTGCCGTCCGCTTCCATCTCGTCGTCAACGCTGCCGTGCGGGACTGGGGCGAGTACATGTGTCTGCGTCCGAGCGGCAGGGTTGTCGAACTGACCAGCACATCTGCAGCGGCCACCTCCTGACCGGGCAAACGCTGCCCACGCGCCCCTAGCATTTCCAACACCACCCGATGTCCGGCCCAGGAGAGTGAACTCGCGTGAGACTAGGCAGAATGTCGGCGGCCGTGACCGCGGTCGCCGTGACAGCGGCGCTACTGATCCCGGGAAGTGCGTCGGCGGATATCGGGCAGAACGCGAACACGCAGGCCGCCGCTGATTGGGGCAGCATCAACGTGCAGTGGGACTGGTCGATGCCGGCATCCATGACCGACACCGACCAGTACCCGGGCATCCCCGACCAGCCGATGCAGCCGGTACCCGGCTATCAGGCCGCGGGCAATGCGCTCTACGGACCCCTACCCGCAGACGGGCTCTTCCAAGTAGTCCTCAACGCGGGGGCCTCGACGGTGGGCGGCGGATTGCCCACCCAGTTGTCATGCACCTGGACCCTCTCGACCAATCCCGTCTCGACCTACGCGGGCCAGCCGTGCAGTACCCCGCTGAACGCGTCGCTGCCGGAGGGGACTTTCCCGCTGCAGCTGGCCGTCACGGACACCAAGACCTCAGTGACGAAAACCGTGTCGAGCAGCATCACGGTTCGCAACACGCTGATGAGCATTGCCGGGGACTCCTACGCGTCGGGTGAAGGCTTCCCGCCGTTCCGCAATGCGGACGGGACGATCGACTGGGATGAGCCGGCCTGTGACAGGTCACGGTGGAGCGGGTTCGTGCGAGCCGCGCTCACCCTGGAGCAGTCGGATCCCCGATCGAACGTGACGGTCGTGGACGTGGCGTGCTCCGGGGGCGAGATTCTGGAGCAACCGAACAACCCAGCCGTCTCGCCGAACGGTGGCCTGTTGTCGCCGCAGAAGAAGATCAAACAGCCGTCGCAACAGAGCAACACCGGTCCCGGCGACTACATGCCCCCGCAGATCGACCAGTTGGCCGCCATCGCGGGGAACCAGACCTACGACGCCGGGTTGCTCTCGATCGGCGGCAACGACGCCGGGTTGTCCCCAGTCATCCTCAGTTGCGTCGCGACCGACGTCCTGCCGGTGGTCATCAACGGGTTCCCGGACAGCGGCATCTCCGGGATCCTCAAATCCAAGATCCAGGGCTTCCCCAACTGTCAGGACGGGGCGCAGGTCTCTGGCAAGCTGGACCTCGCCAACCTGCAGGACATCACATTCACATGTGCGCCCAATGGACCCAGCGGCTCGTTCAATGACCTCGGCGGGCTACTCACCCTGATCGGCGACATGAACCTGATCACCCCCGGCGATGTGGGAGGGTATCGCTGCCTCACCTCCGATCCTGACGCTCCCGACCCGGTCCAGGACAATCCCGAACTCGAAGAGGCCGTCTTCAACAACCTCACAATGCTGCAACAGGACTATGCGAAACTCGCGCCCTGCCTCGGTGCGACCGGGGGTGCACCTGACTGCAAGACCCAGAAATTGGTCAATGGGGTGCCTCAGCCCGGCTTCACCGCGTCCACGCCCGTCAAATACACCAAGATCGGGAACCTGACCCAGGCCATGTATCCCGACCTGACGCAGAAGGGCACCCCGGGCAACACCGAGTTCTGCGGCGTCCAGCAGGACCCGACGCAGCCGTGGGGAGGGCAGTTGACGCTGAAGAATCCCGCTGGCCTGCCGGAGCCGAGTAACATCAACTTCCCGACGATCGAGCAGATGCTCACCAACCCGTTGATGTCGCCGCTCAACCAGATCGACAACGCCTGGGCGTACAACGTGCTCTATGAGGGGCAGGCCGGCCACGATGTGGTCGCCGTCCCGCAGACCACGTCGTTCCCGAGCAACGTCCCGGCGCTGAGTCCGGTCGTGACCGGGTTAGGTCCGTTCAATCCGGCCACCAATCCGCCCCTCGGGGCACCGAACACCCGCCTGGACAACCGCATCGAGGTACCGGTCAACGGGCTTGTCGCGCAGATCGAGAACAACGCGGCGACCTACGGCTGGAACACGGCCTTCTCGATGTACCGGGCAAGTCACCCGCACGGCATGTGCTCCCCAACCCGGTGGGTCACGAGCCTGACGGACTACATCGTCGACACCACAGCCGCGAAGGGCACCGGCGTCGGATTCCATCCGAACGAGGTGGGCCAGCAGCAGTACGCAAACATGCTGTCGGCGACGCTACTGGGTCAGTACCCGCCGGTTGTGCCGGCGTTCACCACTCTCGTGCCGCTCGGGCCTTCTGTCAGTTCGAAGATCAGGGCGAAGCTCGTCAGCCCGGCCACGATCAAAGCGGGCAAGCACATCCGGCTCACGGTCAAGGTCACGACGAAGGGGGCCAAGACCGGCGATATCGGTGTGCGAGCAGTCAACACGAACGCGGTTCTGCGCTACACCTCGGTGAGTCTGCCCAAGGACGGCACTCGCACGATCTCCCTGCCCAGGAAGTGGTCCAAGATCGGACCGAAGGGCAAGGTCAAGCTGACGGTCCAGTTCTTGGGCAACATCTCGGTCACACCGTCCAACAAGGACAAGGTGACGCAGTACATCGGCAAGCCGGGCAAGTAGTCAGGTAGGTGCGGGTCGCAGCCTGGAGAGGGTGTCACCCGCATCTGCGTGTGTGAAGATCAAGCCCTGCTGGGTTGACGGACTGGTTGGTAGGCACGTTCTGGATGACTTCGCCGTCGTATCAGGACTTCACAACCCCGAGCGGCCAGTGCGGGGACACAGACCTTCGGCACAGGGATATCCACGCACTATGGGATCGGTCGAGCCACGTTCAGCGCCAGTCGGGGGCGCCAAGCGTAGGCACCATAGTGCGATGGGAGACTACGCAGTGACACAGGCAGCTGGGACCGCACATGCGGCACCGGTGCTGTCCGGCACCGCCAGCCGGCTGATTGCGGTGAGCCGCGCCACGGGCGATGGCACGGAACCACCGTTGCGAAACCATTGAGGGAGAACGTATGGCTACAGACACCGAGGTCCCGCTCATTCCCGTGGAAGAGCGCAAGCGCGGCTTCCGGGTGTTCTCTGTGACCTTCAGTGGGGTCGGGATCTGGTTCGCCGTTCTGTTCTTCGCGTTCTCGCTGTTCCCGTCCCTATTGCCCCGCGCCGGATACCTACAGGGCATCGCTTCCGGGATCACGATCATGGTCGGATACCTCATCGGGGTTGGGTTGCAGACACTGTGGCGATATCTGCAGATCCCCTCCCTGCCGGTCAAGGTCGCGCGGTGGGTCACGGGCATCCTGTGGGTTCTTGTGGGTCTGGCTGTGGCGTCATCCATCTGGCGCTACGTCGGCTGGCAGAACGAGCTTCGAACCATCTTCGCCAAGGATCCGATCTCGCCGAGCGTCTGGCCAGTCATCGTGGTCGTGACCGTTCTGGTCGCCGCCCTGATACTGATCGTCGCGAGGTCCTTGCGCAAGCTCGCGAAGTTCGGAACTCGCCTGCTCAACAGGATCTTCCCGCCTCGGCTGTCGCAACTGATCAGCGTAGGGGTCATCGTGGTCCTGCTGTGGTCGCTGATCACCGGGGTGCTGGTCCGCGGCTTCTTTGACGGCGCCAACGCCATGTTCTCGACGCGGGACACCGCAACCAGCGAAGGGGTGGTCCCGACCACCTCGATGCTGCGCTCGGGGGGCCCCGAGTCCGCGGTCACCTGGGAATCCCTGGGCCGCAAAGGCCGGGACTTCGTGGCGACGGGACCCACTGTTGAGCAGATCGATGAGTTCAGCGGGGGTGGGGCCATCGAGCCGATCCGTGTGTACGTCGGGCTGGACACGGAGGCCGATTTGCAGAAGCGGGCCGACCTGCTCCTGGCGGAGTTGCAGCGCACGGGTGCGTTCGACCGCGAGGTCCTCGTCGTGGCCACCACGACAGGCACGGGATTCCTGGATCCGGCGGGGATCGATCCGCTGGAGTACATGTATAACGGCGACACCGCGATCGCCGGGGTGCAGTACTCGTTCCTGCCGAGTTGGATCTCACTGCTCGCCGATCAGCAGGCCGTCAAGGACACCTCCCGCACTGTGTTCGACACGGTTCACGACTACTGGGCGACGCTGCCGGAGGACTCGCGGCCCGACTTGTACCTCTATGGCCTGTCGTTGGGCTCTTACGGCGTCGAAAGCATCCTGAATTCGATCAACGTGCTCAACGAACCGATCGATGGTGCCTTCATGTCGGGCCCGCCGTTCGTGAACTCGCTGCACAACGACATCGAGGCCGACCGGGACCCGGGCAGTCAGGCCTGGCTACCCGCTTTTGAGGGCGGGCGGACCGTCCAGTTCACATCGTCAGGCTCGCAGATCAACGCGGTGGTGGAGCAGAACTGGGGACCGACGAGGCTTGTCTACTTGCAGCACTCCTCCGACCCCGTGGTGTTCTTCAACCAGAACCTCGCCTATGAGGAGCCGGAGTGGCTGCTGGAGGGGCAGCGGGGACCGGACATTCCGAAAGAGATGGTGTGGGTGCCGCTGGTGACGATGTGGCAGGTGGCGTTGGACCTGCCAGCCGCCGGATCGGTGCCTATCGGGCACGGGCATATGTACTCGCCACAGTCGAACACCGAGGCCTGGGCCGCGATGACCCAGCCGCAGGACTGGACACCGGCCGAGACTGCCCGTTTGGTGGCGCAGATGGAGGCTGACGGGACTGCGAGCTGACCGATGGGTGGCTCTTGGCGATCGTCGCCAGCCAAGATGCGCCTGTTCCGCTCAGAATCGCCTCTCCCGAATGGGCGCACATGGACGAAGCGGGCGAACCTGTCGCCTGAGGTGGTAGGTGCGGGCACAACGGCATAAGTGAGCTCCGCAGCGCAGCGGTGCGTGCCTATATTCGACCGGTGACGTTCTGGCTGGGAACTTCAGGCTGGGGTTATGACCACTGGACGGGCGTTCTTTACCCCGAGGGTCTGCCGCCGGTGCGGCGCCTGGAGACGTACGTGTCGCATTTCCGGACGGTCGAGCTCAATGCCTCTTTCTACCGTTGGCCCGCGCCGCGCAGCTTCGCCAGTTGGCGGCGGCGGTTGCCTGACGGGTTCCGGATGGCTGTGAAGGCGCCGCGAGGGCTCACACACGGCCGGCGGCTATCCGAACCGGGATTGTGGATCGACCGGATCTCGGCGGGACTCCACGAACTGCGGGGCAAGCGCGGGCCACTGCTCGTGCAACTCCCACCGGGCTTCACCCGTGACGACGTCCGACTGGCCTACTTCCTCGACCGGTTGCCGGAGTGGATCGAGGTCGCGGTCGAACTGCGCCATCCCAGTTGGCAGGCCGAAGAGGTGTTCCAACTCCTCGCGTCGCGCGGCGCGGCGTACGTGGTCATGTCGGGGGCGAATCTGCCCTGCGTGCTGCGGGCCACGGCCCCGTTCGTCTATGTGCGCCTGCATGGGCCCGACCACGCTCATCTGTACGCAGGCTCGTACTCGCAGGACGACTTGAGATGGTGGGCCGACCGCATCCGCGAGTGGGAGTGGCACAACGGAACCGACGTCTACGTGTATTTCAACAACGATGGTGGCGGCAATGCCGTGCGCGATGCGTGGGCCCTGGACAGTCTGCTCGGGCGGTAGGCATTGCCCTCGTTGGGCTTTCCGACGCCATCCTGGCGGCCCGCAGCCTCGGGCGGCGAGAACTGCCCGGCCGCCCGCCAGCAAATGGGCACAAGGCGCGATTGCGCGCGGCGTGTCGCAGCACCAACGGCCCAATCTTGCGGCCAGCCAGTCCGCGACGGCCTGCGGAAGCTACCGTATGCCAGCCGGACCGGGGCCCCTTTGGGCTGGCCCCATGGCAAGCCGGCTCGTAGCGACGACCTGGGGAGCGGCTACCAGCCGTCACCTGCCCCGGAAGCGGATCGTGGCCGCCGGTCCGGGGCCAAGCGGTCCCAGCGCCGCGACCTGAAAGCGGTACTTGCGTCCCTTGGTCACATGTACCTTGATCACGCGCTTGGTAGTGGTGTTCCAGGCTTTGTACTTCTTGCCGCCGGCCTTGGAGATCCTCACGCGATAGGCAGTGGCCCCGGTGCTGGGCTTCCAGGTGAGTTTCGCCATGCCCCTGTTCAGCGAGACTCTGAGGCCCTTGGGTTTGCTGGGGCCCGTGGGTTTGCGGAAGCTCTGCGGCGCGGTGGGCGTGACAGGAGTGGAGGCCAGCGACCCCAGCGACGTGCCGATCTCGTTTCGCGCCACCACGGTGAAGGTGTAGGCCGTGCCGTTGAGCAGCCCGGACACGATGCACGACGAGCCGCTTGTGGTGCACGTGGCCCCACCGGGGCTGGCAGTGGCGGTGTAGTCCTCAATGGGGGATCCGCCGTCATCGGCGGGCTGCTGCCAACTGACCGACACGTGCCCGTTGGCAGCCACCCCGGTCACGCCGGTGGGAGCTGAAGGCGGGGTCGCGAACAGCGCCAGGGAGTGGTTCCCGCCGGCATCGACCGCACGCACCCGGCCGCGACTCAGTGCGCCACTGGTATCCACCGCGACAGCGATCGCCGAGTTGGCTGTGGTGTTGTTGCCCAACTTCCCGAGTGCGTTACTACCCCAGCAGTAGGCCTGACCGTCGGCCACGGCGCACGTGTGGCCATAGCCCGCATCGACTGCTGTGACGGTCGTGGCCGCCAAGACGCCACTGGTGTCGACGGGTAATGGCGCGGCTGCGAAGGGGCCGCCGGTGGGGTTGCCCAACTGCCCCTCACTGTTGTCGCCCCAGCAGTAGACGTTGCCGTCGGCGAGAACGCAGGTGTGATTCTGGCCGACACTCAGGTCCGAGACCGACTTGCCTGCCAGCACACCGGTTGCCACTGGTACCGGCTCTGGCGATCCAGAACCGGCAGTCCCCAACTGGCCGACGCTGTTGTCTCCCCAGCAGTACGCACGACCCTGCGCGAGGGCACAGGTGTGGTCACGCCCAGTGCCGATAGCGGTCACGGTCTTCCCCGCCAAGGCGCCCGACAGCACCACGGACACAGGGACGCGCGATCCAGGACCACTGGTGCCATCGCCCAACTGGCCCCGGTCGTTCTCGCCCCAGCAGTACGGCTGTCCATCGGCCAGGACACACGAGTGGTAATACAAGCCGCTGATCGCAGTAACTGTCTTGCCTGCGAGGACGCCCCCCGGATAGACCGCAACGGGAACCGTGGAAGCGGCAGGGCTTTCCGTGCCCAGCTGCAGGAAGCCGTTGTCGCCCCAGCAATACGCGCTGCCGTCAGCCACCGCGCAGGAATGCCGCCGGCCAGCGCTGATGGCGGTAACGGTCTTGCCCTGCAGCCCACTTGAGGTGTCCACCGGGACAGGCGTCGACGACAGGCTTGTGTTGCCGGTGCCCAGTTGGCTTTCGTCGTTGGCTCCCCAGCAGTATGCAGCCCCGTCGGCTATGGCGCAGGAGTGGTTGCGACCAGCTGAGATGGCAGCCAATCGCTTGCCAGTCAGGTGACCGGCCACGTCGACGGTCACGGGCACGCTTGAGTCGTTGGTGGTGCGGTCGCCCAGCTGGCCGAAGGCGTTGTAGCCCCAACCGGCGAGGCGACCCGTTGTTGGTGCCGCAACGCCCGGTGCCATCAGCACTGACCCGACCAGCGACACCCCTGCTACGACGGCGAGTTTCCTTCTGATCCCCAACATCACGCACCCCCACGGGGAGGTGTCGGACGGGCGCCGGCCCCCCACCCGCTACATGACCATCGTAAGCCCGCTGGGCGTTGTCGAAGACGCTCAATGCGGCGGCATCTCGTCAGAGTTCAGCGGCGACAGTGTGCCTCGCGCGGGCGAGGGGCGAGTTCGCCCCGCCCCACGCTGGTCGCAGGCTTTAGCCTCAGGTCATGTGCACCCGCGTGTTCTGCTGCGAGAACAGCACGGCCAAGGTGGCGGGCAGGACCCTTGATGCCAGTTTCCTGGACGTGCCTCACCTGTGGTGGTTACCCGCCGGGCAGGTCCGGAAGGCCCACCCCGACCGCGATTGGACGTGGACATCGAAGTACGCGAGCCTCACCATCGCTGAGTGGCAGGACGCTGCCGTGGACGGCATGAACGACCATGGCCTAGGCGCACACGCGCTGATGTACACCTCGGCTGTGTACGAACCACCGGATGACCGTCCTATGCTGTCGACGCTGCGCTGGGTCAACTTCGCGCTGGACCTGTTCGGCACCGTTGCCGAGGCGGTCGAGGGTCTGGCTGGTATGCGGGTTACACCGTCGCTCCTGGAGGGTCTTCACCTCGGGGTCCACCTCGCACTGGAGGACGCCTCCGGCGACTCAGCGATCGTGGAGCCGGTCAACGGGCGCATGGTGGTTCACCACGGCCACCAGCACCAGATCATGACGAACTCACCCAGCCTGGACGAACATCTCGCCAACCGGTCGAAGTACCGCCCGTTCGGCGGTGAACTGCCACCACCCGGGGACATCACGTCGCTGGACAGGTTCGTTCGAGCCTCGTACTTCCACCACTACCTTCCCGAGCCCGCGGACAATCGCGAGACCGTCGCTGAGGTGTTTCAGGTCCTTTCCACCGTGGCCAAGCCCTTTGGGGCGCCCTATCCGGAGGGCGACATCTATCCGACGCGTTGGATCAGCGCTGTGGACCTCACCAATCTCGACTACTACTTCTGGTCGCGCATGAGCCCGAACATGCTGTGGCTGGGTATGCACGACATGGCCGGCCGGCCGGCGGGTGTGGTCGATCTGTTCGCTGACGGCCTGGCAGGTGACCTCGAGCCCGCAATGGAACCCGGGTCCATTTCGGACTGACCTTCGGCGTCAGCGACCGGCACGACCCTGACCTTCCCACCCGATAGGCTCGCCGGCATGTCCTCGGCAGAAGAGATGCCCGTGGCGGCTGAGATAGAGCCAGCTCGACGCCCGCCGCTGTCGGAGTCCTGGCCTGCGATCGCGCGCCTTGCCTTCATATCCGTCTACTGCCTGACGATCATCCTCGCCGGCTTCGGCCACTGGGGTCCTTCGACGGTGCGGATTCTGAACGCCATAGTGGCGGTCCTATGGGTCTGGCTCCTGATCATGTGGATTCGGCAGGTGCGCGGCCAAACCGGTCGACTCGCGTTCGTCCTGCGCCGTCCGGCGCTACCGATGCTGCTCATCGCGCCGCTGTTCCTGATCCTCTTCTGGGATCCGGTCTGGTTCATCTTGATCGTCGTAGCCTTCATTCTGGAGTTGCGGCAACTGTCTGCGGGCGACGGCTTCACGTTCTCCTTCGTCCTGATCGTGTTCGTGGGCGTCATGTCCGGGCTGACGATGGTGGAGTTGGAGAACAATCAGGAGTCTTCCGGCATCCATGGACCCGGGGACGCCTTCGCTTGGGCTTTCGGCAGTCTGCTGCACATCGAGACTGGGACGGACTTCGCGCCCACCACGCCGGACGGAAAGTTCCTGGGTGTGGTCGTCAGCGTCTGCGGCATCCTGGCTGCGAGTATGTTCACTGCCAAACTCGTCGCCTGGATTCTCGGTGACGAGAAGAGCAACTCCGCCGAAGGCTCCGCTTTGACCGCTGAAGATGCGCAGGCCCTACGCACCGAGGTGGCTGAACTGCGGGAAACGGTTTCGAGGCTCAACCAGACCATCCAGCAGCGGGCCGGCGAATCTGGCCAGAATTGACCGGCGTCAGTACTCCGCTTTGCCCCGCCCATCCTATTCAGCATTTCCCCTGGTCAGATCCGTATTCCTGCTCGGTTGCACGCGCTTCGGTTCGCCAGGCATCTTCGGAGTGTTCACGGGGTGACGGTGTGCGTCGTGAGGGGGAGGGGGGTGCGCTGTGCGACAAGATATTCCGGCGAATCGTCGTGGCACCCCGCGCGAGCGATGCCGATGTAGTCGCGGGTCGTCGCGTTGGATGGCGTTCGGGTAGTTGGTTGACGCTCAGGCTGCGACGAACCCCACCCAACTGCACAACGTCACCTAGCGCGGCGATCAGCATGGACTCAGTCCCGCGCCCGGCTCGGCTGCACCCGTTTCGGCTCGCCGGGCATCTTCGGAGTGTTCATGGGGTAACCGTGTGCGTCACGAAGGGGAGTGGGGTGCGAGGTGTGACGAGATATTCCGGCGAATCCGCGACCTTGGTTTCTTCGATGCCGGAGCACACTGCTTGAAGACTTAACGGATTGTGGTCGGAGCGATTCCTGGCCTATGCTCACGAGGTTCACAGAACGCTCTCGCGGACAGCCGGGGAATTGCACATGGCCGTAGACTTGCACCGCTACACCAAAGGGAGGCTCACATGGCGACGTTGGATCGGATCACCCGTGATCCTGCGGTCATGGGCGGGCGTCCCTGCATCCGCGGGATGAGGGTGACGGTGGGCATGATCGTGGGGCAGATCGGTTCGGGAGTGACAATCGACGGTCTGCTGTCCGACTACCCCTACCTTGAGCGTGAAGACGTTCTTCAGGCACTCCGGTACGCCGCCTGGCTGGCCGAGGAGCGGGAGATCGAGCTCGAAACTGCATGAGGTTCATCGTTGACATGAACCTTTCTCCACGCTGGGCTGATTGGCTGCGCGACGCCGGGTTGGATGCCGAGCATTGGTCGGAAATCGGTGAAGCAACGGATGCCGACGTGGTGATCATGCAGACTGCCAGGCACCGCGACGCTGTCGTTTTGACCAATGACCTGGACTTCGGTTCCATGCTGGCCTCATCGGGCGCCGCCGGCCCGAGCGTCGTCCAGCTTCGCGGTGGTGATCTGCGGCCTGAGGCGTTGGCGCCGATGCTGATCTCAACCGTCGCGCAGATGGCCAGCGAGCTGGAATCAGGAGCCTTGATCACGCTAGAGCCGGGTCGACAGCGGGTGCGGGTACTGCCCTTCATCGGAGAGTAGGCAGGGCTGCGGTCGTACTCCAGTCCGGACGTGGCTGATGACATCACCCAACTCCAGCACCCTTTCGGCGGCAAGTGCCTCCACGTCTCAAAGGGATTTCTCATTTTGTCAAGAGGACGTTTGACGCGGTGAGAAGACCGACCCGACGGCGATCTCCAAGGGCATCATGCGCGAGCGACGGAAGGTATTCCGGCGAGCTTGCGCTGTGCGTCAATCCTCCGCACGGTCCAGCCCACCCTT
>Ga0116175_1000708_pt1 | contig 22469 bp, 29 predicted proteins | sample AD_UKC125_MetaG_FD_89802 | JGI IMG/M metagenome (GOLD analysis project Ga0116175, IMG submission 89802) | Active sludge microbial communities of municipal wastewater-treating anaerobic digesters from USA - AD_UKC125_MetaG | ecosystem: Engineered > Bioreactor > Anaerobic > Digestate | place: USA... | reverse complement strand
TTTCTTTGTCCCTTTTTTCACAATCCCTTGTAAATATATAAGTCATTGTAGTATAAAAGGTCATAGATACCATGGCATGTCCACTGGGAAAACTATATCCCCCTTGTTCTATTAAAAAGTATTTTAAAGGTCTAGTCCTTACAAATATATTCTTAAGTATATAATTTAACCCATAGGAACCTAAGGTAGATAGTATTAATAAAAGAATTCCCTGGGTATTGTTTTGCCTTAGCATATATATAAATATTACTATCCCAATGGGTAAGAAAAAATATACTGACCCAAAATAAGTAATTGTTTTCATAATATTTGTACCTAGAGGAGTTGTTCTGCTATGGACATAGTCCATTATTATTTCATCAAATAAAATCCCTTCTTGAGAAGTTTTAATATTGATTCCTAATATTATAAATATTGCTATGGATATAATACTTATAATAAGCAATCTTTTTCTATTCATCTTTTCCTCCTATATATGGTATTTATCCATTATAATATATAAAATGCTAACAATATTTTTAATTATATCTATTGTTTTTTATCTTTACATTTAGAACAGTATCCATATAGCTCAAGCTTATGTCCTATAATATGAAAATTTGTATTCTCTTCTATAAAATATTCATATCCAATGATAGGACATTTATCTATTCTTATCTTTTTATTACAGGATATACATCTTATATAATGTTGATGATCCATCATATTTATTTGAAACATAGATTTGTTTTCCTTTTCTAAATTTAATTTCATCGCTATATCCTTTGATATAAATATATTAAGTGTCCTATATATAGTTGAAAGATTAATATCCTTATCCCTTTCCCTAGCTTTTATAAAAATTTCCTCTGCAGTCAATGGTTCCTCTTCTTCCTTTAATATATTTAGTAAGATGTTTCTCTGTTTTGTTTTTTTAATTCCACATTCTTTGAATATATCTTTATTATCAATATATTTAAGCATTTTATCCTTCTCCTTGTTTTGGTTAATTTTAATTATTATTCTTTAACTTCCTTATGAGAAAGAATAAAAGGAAGAACATTCCATTTATAATTACAATAGTTGCTCCTGTAGGCAAATTGAATATATAGGATATAAAGGTTCCCATTATAACACTAATTATCGACACTATAGAAGAAATTAGTATGGTGCTATTAAAACTATTAGATACCTGTAAGGCTGTTACCGTAGGAAATATTATCATACTGGATATAAGCATAGTCCCTACTATCCTAATCCCTAAAACCACGGTTATAGATGTTAAAGTAGATATTAAATAGTTAATAAATTTAGAATTTATTCCTAATACATTAGCAAATTCCTCATCATAGGTTATAGCAAATAAACTATTATAGAAAATACATATAATCAGTATAACTATAATAGATAATATTATGGATAATATCAAATCCATCTTGCTTATAACCAAAATACTACCAAATAAATAGGAAAATAGGTCCACATTAAATCCTTTAGATATACTTGATATTAAAACCCCCACTGCTATAGCCAATGAAGAAATAAGCCCTATAGCTGCATCCCCATGTATATCCGCTTTTTCATCTAATTTAAGTATTAAAAAAGATGAAAGAATAACTAAAGGTATGGATATTATTAAAGGAGATTTATTTAATAATAAGGCAATAGCCACAGTGGCAAAACTTACATGAGCAAGTCCATCTCCTATCATGGAATGCTTTTTAAGCACTAGAAATATCCCTAAAAAAGATGAAGAAATAGCTATTAAAGAACCTACTACTATTCCCCTTAATATAAAATCCTGTTGTAATGCCTCCATAATTAATGGCAAAAATTCTTTCATCTCATATCACCACCATTTGTTAATCCCTTGAAGTTATTCCAAAATACTGGGCTATCTCTTTTGAATTTTTAAATTGGTCATAAGGGCCATAAAATATTATTTCCCTATTTAAATATAGTATTTTATTTACATACTTTTTTATGGAAAGAATATCATGGGATATTAGTATTATTGTTACCCCTTCCCTATTTATTTCTTTTAATATGCTATAAAAATCCTCTCTTATTTTAGGATCTAAGGCACTTGTAGGTTCATCTAAAAATAATATATTTGGCTTTGACACCATAGCCCTAGCTAGTAAAGCTCTTTGAATTTGACCCCCAGATAGATTGCCTATTTTTCTATTCTTTAGGCCATATATTCCTAGTTTTTTAAGTATATTCTCTACTTTTCTATAGTCTTCTTTAGAATAAAATTTCATGCCTTTTTTTTGGGATAATAATCCAGTAGCTACTATTTCTTCTACAGTTGCTGGAAATAATCTATCCCTTTTTATAGCGCCTTGAGGCACATAACCTATTGAATTTTTGTTTCCTATTTCATCATTAAATCTTATTTTTCCTTCATAGGGGCCAATTAGTCCCAATAATATCTTTATCAAAGTGGTTTTCCCTGAACCATTGGGACCAACTATCCCCAGATAATCCCCTTCTTCAACTTGAAAACTAATATCCTTTAATATTTGGTTTTTCCCAAAACTAAAGTTTAAATTTTCTACGGTTATTACGTTATTCATCATAAACCAGCCCTTCTTTTAATCTGTCTAAATTGGATTCCATTATCTCTATATAGCTTATCCCTGATTCTAACTCTTCCTTTGATATATTGTGAGCCCCATGTAATAGTAGCATCTTCCCTCCTGTTTCCTCAGATATAATTTTAGCCACTTTAGGATCGATAAGCTCCTCATAATAAATCACATTAAGTCCTAAAGATTTCATATTATTCATCAGTTCTGATATTTTCTTAGGAGTTGGTTCTGCATTAGGACTAAATCCATCATAAGGAGATATATATTCTAATCCATAGCGCTTTGCAAAATAACCAAAGGCAAAATGGCCTCCATGTATAATGGTTTTGTGCTTAACTTTACTAAAAGTTTCGACAAATTTTTTATCCAATTCCGCCAGTTTTTCCTTATAGTTCTCTGCATTTTGTCTATAAAAATTTTCATTTTTACTGTCTGCTTTTATTATCCCTTCTAATATATTATCTACTATCTTTTGAGCATATACTGGATCTAACCATATATGGGGATCCTTTCCATGGTGTTCATGATTATGTTCCCAATCTTCTTCATCTACAAGCTCTATTCCTTTACTTATATCTATGACTATTGTGGAATCATCTATCTCCTTTATCATCTTCTCTGCCCAAGGTTCCATATATTTTCCCGTATATATAAATACATCTGCTTTTCTTATATCTACTATATCCTTAGGCGTAGGTTCATAAGAATGGGCTTCTACCCCAGGAGGAAGAAGTAATTTTACTTCTCCCTTATCCTTTACTATTTCATTGGCAAAATCATATTGGGGAAATAGTGTTGTAATTATTTTTATGTTATCATTGTATAAATCCTTTTCATATTCATAGCTATTACATCCAGTGATAAATATTACTATTAGAGCCAATATAATTATTATAATAAAAAATCTATTTAGTTTCATATTTTTCCTCCTATATTTTCATTCTCTATGGATTATACCCTATTATATGTTTTTTAATTATAATTGCAAATGATTTGCAACAAAAATAATTATATAGTAATCTTTAAATTTTATCAACTAAAAAATACTTTGAAAATATTTTCACTTTTTATACAAAATAAGTTTTTACATTGTTCCTTAATTTACCTTTTAAAAACCCAAATAAAAAAAGAGTAAAATGATTTTCATTTTACTCTTTTTTATTTACTTTCTTTTCTTTCTTGGAGGTGCCATGTGGATTGCCTTATCCTCTAAGCCATGAACTGCTTCCATGAAAGCCTCACTTAAAGTTGGATGAGCATGGATGGTTCTAGTTATAGCATCTAACTTCAAATCATTAGCTATAACTAAAGCTCCTTCATGGATTAAATCATTGGCATGAGGGCCCACTATGGTAATACCTAAAATCCTATTATCCTCCTTGGAAGCAAATACCTTTATAAATCCTTCTCCTTCTCCTAAAGATAATGCTTTTCCATTGGCAGCAAACATAAATTTACTGCTAATATAATCAATATTCTTTTCCTTCAACTGTTCTTCAGTCAATCCTACAAAGGCCACTTCTGGTAAAGTAAATACACAATTAGGATATACATCCAAATTAATATCTGGTGTTAATCCCATCAATCTTTCCATTACATATATACCTTGACTAGAAGCCACATGAGCTAATTGAATCCCTAAATCATTTACATCTCCTATAGCATATATACCTTCTGTTGTTGTTTCAAAATGTTCATTAACCTTTATGCCCTTGTGATCATATTCAACTCCTACACCATCGAGATTTAAACCTTCTACTACAGGGCCCCGGCCTGATGCTATAAGTACCTTATCTCCAACTACTTCTATTTCTTTATCTTTGTTTTTATATCTAGCAATTACCTTTAGTTTGTCTCCTTCTTTTACTATTTCCTTTGCTCTTATATCTACATAGGTTTCCATGCCTTGTTTCTTAAAGAACATAGGCAATCTCCTTGTTAACTCCATGTCCACATTTTTTAATATTCTAGATGCAAGGAGTATAACTTGGGAACCTAATTCCTGATATATGCTAGCAAACTCCAGCCCTATTACTCCACCGCCTACTACTATTAGAGTTTCTGGTATCTCTTCCATCTCTAAAAGATCATCACTTGTGATTACCCCTTCTAAATCTATTCCTTTGGTTTCGGTCATAGTAGGCTTAGAGCCTGTAGCTATGACTATATTGTCTACAGATATTTCACGAGGGTTTCCATCTTTTAAATCTATAACTATGGTATTTTTATCCTTAATAGAAGCTCTTCCAGGTATGAATTCAATATTATTATATGAGGATATCAACTTTTCGATGCCACCTACTAGTTGGCCAACTACAGCTTTCTTTCTCTCCTGTAGTGCTTTGCCATCTAATTTGAAGTTATCTACTGTAATCCCAAATTCTTTGGAACGCCTTAGAGTACGCATTATTTCAGCGTTTCTAAAATAAGTTTTAGTAGGGATACAGCCTCTATTAAGGCATGTACCCCCTACTTCCCTTTCCTCTATTAAATAGATATTAGCACCTAGTTGAGCTCCTCTTATAGCTGCTACATACCCTCCTGGACCTGCTCCTATAACTGCTATATTTTTGCTCAACTAATATTACACCTACCCTTCATATTTGAGTATAGGATTCCTTGCTGCTCTTGTTTCATCTACTCTCCTTACTGGAGTATCATGGGGTGCTTCTTTTAGTATTTCTGGATTTTCTTTTGCTTCTTCTGCTATCTTAATAAGTGCCTCTGCAAATTCATCTAAAGTTTCTTTGCTTTCTGTCTCTGTTGGTTCTGGCATTAGTGCTTCATTTACTATAAGTGGGAAATATACTGTTGGTGGATGATAGCCATAGTCTAACAGCCTCTTTGCTACGTCTAAAGTACTTACATCTAAAAAATCACCTTTTAATCCAGCTAATACAAATTCATGCTTAAAGATAGCATTTTCTTGTAAATTATAATGATCTTTCAATCTATGGGCTAAATAGTTAGAATTTAATACTGCCATCTCACTTGCTTTCTTCAATCCATCCCTACCCATAGTCAATATATAGGTATAAGCCCTAACCAATATATTGAAATGACCGTGGAAATCCTTCATCTTACCTACGGATTTTGGAATATCATAGTTTAAATAGTACCTATCTCCATCTTTTTCAACTGTTGGTACTGGTAAAAATTCCAACAAACATTCCTTTACTCCAACAGGACCTGAACCTGGTCCACCGCCACCATGAGGTGTGGAGAAAGTTTTGTGTATGTTAAAATGAACTACGTCAAATCCCATATCTCCTGGACGGGCTTTACCTAGTATAGCATTGGCATTAGCACCATCGTAATAAACCAATCCTCCTGCTTCATGAACTAAATCCGCTATTTCTTTAATATTTCTATCAAATAATCCTAATGTATTTGGATTTGTAAGCATCAAGCCAGCAATTTCATCATTTAATACAGCTTTTAAGCTTTCTAAATCCACTAGTCCTTCTTCTGTGGATTTAATCTCTACTGTATCAAATCCTGCCATTACTGCTGATGCTGGATTAGTACCATGAGCTGAGTCTGGAACTATTATCTTGGTTCTCTTAGTATCTCCTCTATTTTCATGATAAGCTTTTATTAAAGTTAAACCTGTAAGCTCACCGTGAGCTCCAGCTGCTGGTTGCAATGTCATCTTATCCATACCGGATATTTCACATAATGCTCTATCAATTTCATACATCAATCTAAGAGCACCTTGTACTGTCTCTTCTGGTTGTAATGGATGTATATTTGCAAATCCATCTAGTGCTGCCATATTTTCATTTATCTTTGGATTATATTTCATAGTACAAGAGCCTAATGGATAAAAACCTGTATCTACACCAAAGTTTTTATTGGAAAGATTAGTGTAATGTCTTATTATGTCTACTTCACTTAATTCTGGAAGGTCTAACTCATCTTTATTCAAATATTCTTCAGGAATTAACTCCTCAAGGGCTACTTGATCTACATCATTTTCTGGTAACCTATAGGCAGTTCTTCCTGGCTTTGATAATTCGAATATTAATTTATTATATGTTTTCATATTATCCCCTCCAATACAGAACTTAAGGTATCAATTTCTTCTTTTGTCCTCTTCTCAGTGACTGCATAGAGTATTCCATTTTTATATTGGGGATATTCTCTTCCTAATGAGTAACCTCCAAGTATTTTTTCTTCTAATAACTTCTTGTTTATTTCATCTGCATCTACAGAACTTGTTACTACAAACTCCTTAAAGAAAGGTTTGTCAAATAATGGTTTGTATTTGCCTGATTTAGTTATTTGTTCAAATGCATAATGAGCTTTTTGAGTTGCCTGAGTTGCTACTTCTCTTAATCCTTCTTTTCCTAAGGTAACAAGATATACTGTAGCTGCTAATGTATTGACTCCTTGATTAGAGCATATATTGGAAGTTGCTTTTTCCCTTCTAATATGTTGTTCCCTAGCTTGTAGTGTAAGTACAAAAGCTCTATTTCCATCTACATCTACAGTTTCTCCCACTATCCTACCAGGCAATTTTCTCATATGAGCTTTTTTAGTTGCCATAAATCCAAGATATGGTCCACCAAAAGCAAGGGGCATTCCCATAGACTGTCCTTCTCCTACTACTATATCTGCTCCTAGAGAACCTGGAGTTTTAAGAATTCCTAAAGATATTGGGTCTACAGAGGTTACAAACATAGTCCTCTTTTGGCTATGAGCTATCTCTCCAATGGTTTCTAAATCTTCAATTATGCCAAAGAAGTTTGGACTTTGAACTATTACTGCTGCAGTTTTGTTATCAACATGATTTTTTAATTGGTCTAAATCCGTTACTCCTTCTTTATCATCTATTTCAACTACTTCAATTTGCTGAAGATGAGCATAGGTTTTTAGGACTTTTCTGTATTCTGGATTAACTGTCTTAGATATAACTACTTTATTTCTCCTAGTTATATTAGATGCCATGAAAGCTGCCTCAGCAATAGCTGTTCCCCCATCATATAAGGAAGCATTAGATACATCCATTCCTGTTAAATTACATATGAGAGTTTGATATTCAAATATATATTGTAATGTACCTTGACTTATTTCAGCTTGATATGGGGTATAAGAAGTATAAAATTCACTTCTTGAGGTGATATGCCCTACTATTGAAGGTATATAATGGTCATATGCACCTGCACCCAAAAAACAAGTTAAATCATCTATAGGGGTGTTGGATTCTGCTAATTTTTTCATATATTTGGCTGCTTCTAGTTCTGACATGGAGGGATTGAGATTTAAATCTCTTTTTAATTTCACATCCTCAGGTATATCGCTAAATAGATCATCTATTGAATTAACTCCTATAACTTCCAACATCCTCTGTTCATCTTCTTTAGTGTTTGGGATGTAAGGATACATAATTAAACCTCCTCATCTAAGAACTTTTCATATTCCTCACTTGTCATTAAATCGTCTAATTGAGATTTGTCTGCTATTTCAATTTTTACTATCCAGTTTTCATAAGGATCTTGGTTTAATAAGCCAGGATCGTCTAATAATTCTTCATTTACTTCTAATATCTTTCCATCTACTGGCATATAAACATCTGCTGCTGCCTTTACTGATTCTACTGCAGAAAAAGCTTCTTCTTTTTCATATTCATCATCAATTTCTGGAAGTTCCACATATACAATATCCCCTAATTGATCTTGTGCATAATCAGCAAGACCTATATATGCCTCATCTCCTTCAACTTTAAGCCACTCATGATCTTCTGTATAATACAAATCTTTTAAAACCTTCATTGTTTAGCCCTCCTTAATTATCATTAATTTATATTAATTTTATTTAATTATTTTAAAAATTTTCTACTAACGATTTTAGCTTTTACAGGTTTTTTCCTAATCATTATATCTATTTCATTGCCTATTTCAGCTTCATTAATATCTATTAGTGCATTTCCTATACTCTTTTTAAGAGTTGGTGACATATATCCTGTGGTCACATGGCCAATCTTTTTCCCATCTTTATATACTTCATAGCCTTCTCTTGGTATACCTCTTTCTATCATTTCAAATCCAACAACTTTTCTAGTCAATCCTTCTTCCCATTGCTTCTTAAGAGCCTCTTTGCCTATAAAATCTTCTTCTTTATCTAATTTTACGGCAAATTTCAATCCCCCTTCTAATGGAGTAATATCTTTTGATATTTCATTTCCATATAAAGGCATAGTTGCTTCAAATCTAAGGGTATCCCTGCATCCTAAACCTGCTGGTTTAATTCCCTCGTCTTTACCGGCTTCTAGTATAGCATTCCAAATTTTAACTATATCATCCTTAGATGTATATATTTCAAATCCATCTTCGCCAGTATAGCCAGTTCGAGATACCATACACTCTACACCTGATATATTAACTTTTCTATCAAAATGAAATGGTTTGATCTTTGATAAGTCTGTATCTGTTAACTTTTGTAATATTTTTTCAGACTTAGGTCCTTGAATAGCTACTTCACCAATTTGATCGGAAATGTTTTCAATGATGATATTAAAGTCCTTTTTATTGTCTATCATCCATTTAAAATCCTTGTCTGTATTAGCAGCATTAACAACGAGTAGATACTCATCGTCAGCATACTTATACACTAAAAAATCATCTACTACTCCTCCATCAGGATAGCACATCATTGTATATATTATCTGGTCAGTTTCTATTGATGCTATATCGTTTGTTGTTAAGTATTGTAAATATGCTAAAGCATCCTCACCTTTAACTACTATTTCTCCCATATGAGATACATCAAATAATCCTGCTGCATTTCTTACTGCCTCGTGTTCTGGAATTAGACCTTCATATTGTACTGGAAGGAACCATCCTGCATAATCAACTATTTTTCCCCCAAGTTTTACATGTTCATCATAAAGGGGAGTTTTCTTTGCTACCATTTTACCACTCCTTCCTAAATTTATCCATAATATGATACCCTAAAATCCACGATTTAAACATAGTATTTTTTACTAAATGGTGGATTTAAAAGTAGCATCGATTTTATTATACAAGAGAAGGGATAATATTGCAATACTGTTATTTTTGCAACGAAAATAAAAATACAAAGATGTATTTTATCCAATAGAGCTTGTCTAAAAAATATCCACTTTATCCACATTATCCACATTCACAAGTGGATAACTTATGTAAACTTATATTCTGCCATGAAAATGCACTATAAGGCATGGTTATGTTTACATAATATTTGTTTGTCCACAGATTTTATAGTTATCCACAGAGCTTATCCACATTTAATTCTGTTTTTCTTCAATTTTTTCAAAATATTTAATTATACCATTGTATATTCCTTGGGCTATTTTCTCTTGATAGTTATCAGTCTGTAGCAATTGTTCTTCTTGTTCATTGGATAAAAATCCACACTCCACTAAAACCGCTGGAATGTTTAATTCACTCAATAAATATATATCTTCCCTTTCCTGGGGCACTCTAGTATTGTTTTCATCTAATGCCTTACGTAATTCTTCCTGAATACAATCTGCTAAAATCACACTTTCTTGGGATCCCTTTTTATAGAAAATTTGGGCTCCATGATATCTAGAATCGGTAAAACTATTTAAGTGGATTGTTAAAAATATATCGCAATTTTCCTCTTCTATAATCCCTTTCCGCCTCTCTAAATCTTCCTTTTTTACTTTCGATAGAGAATTTTTATTTTCCCTTGTTAATACTACTTTTCCCCCATGGGATTGAATTATATCTTTTAATTTTAATCCTATTTTTAAATTGATTTCTGCTTCTAATACTCCATTTTTACTTACAGTACCTGGGTCTATGCCACCATGGCCTGGATCTATACCTATTGTTTTATTACTTATGAGAGTGTTCATGGTAGGTATAGCTTTGTTTTTAAAGGAAATAATCAATAAAATTATTAAAATAAATATTATTGACAAAAAAATATATAGTTGTTTTTTCCTAATATATATTACCTTCAATATTATACCCCCTCTAATGAAATATATGGCTAGAAGGGGGTTTATATACAACAAAAAAACTGCCAAAGTTCTTCTTGGCAGTTTGTATATTTGATTATCTCTTGGAGAATTGTGGTGCTTTTCTTGCTTTCTTTAAACCATATTTCTTTCTTTCCTTCATTCTTGGATCCCTAGTTAGGAAACCTGCTTTTTTAAGTACAGGTCTTAATTCTTCGTCAGATTCTATTAAGGCTCTAGATATACCATGTCTAATAGCTCCAGCTTGACCTGTAAATCCTCCGCCCTGTACATTTACAAATACATCATATTTGTCTAAAGTATCCGTTATTTCCAAAGGTTCTCTAACTAAAACCTTTAATGTATCAAAATCAAAGTAATCGTCTATATCTCTTTTATTTATAATAATTTTCCCAGAACCAGGAAGTAATCTAACCCTTGCTACTGAAGTCTTTCTTCTTCCTGTTCCAATATATTGTACATTAGCCACTTACAGTCCTCCTTTCCAATAACAATTAAAATTCATATACTTCTGGTTTTTGTGCCTCATGATTATGTTCCGGTCCACTATATACTTTCAACTTCTTAATCATCTGTCTTCCCAATCTATTCTTTGGTAACATCCCTTTAACAGCTAGTTGAATAGCTTTTTCTGGGTTTTCTTTCATCATTCTACTATAGGGTATAGATCTTAATCCACCTGGATACCCTGTATGATATCTATATTCTTTTTGCTCTAATTTCTTCCCAGTTAATCTTACTTTATCTGCATTTATAATTATTACATAGTCCCCAGTATCTACATGAGGAGTATATATAGGTTTATGTTTTCCTCTCAATATAGTTGCTACTTCTGATGCCAATCTACCTAATACTTTGCCTTCTGCATCTATTACGTACCATTTTCTATCAATTTCATTTGGCTTAGCCATATAGCTCTTCATCTTTTTCCCTCCTTATCCAGCATTGAGTTGTGTCTCAAAGTTCCGGGGCTTTTAAACACTCTTATATATTCTAATACAAGGTATTATCAATGTCAAGACGTATTTTTAATAATAAACTTTTTCTAAATAGAGTCCTTGAGGTGGGGCTGTAGGTCCTGCTAATTCTCTATTTTTTGATTCAATAATATGGGGAATATTATGAGGTTTCATCACTCCTCGTCCAATTTCTACCAATGTTCCTACTATTATCCTGATCATATTGTATAAAAAACCATTTCCCTCTATGGAAAATATTATCAAATCTCCTTCTCTAGATAAAAAAGATTGATCAATCCTTCTAATGGGATTATCTACATTGCTATTAGCTGACATAAAAGATGTAAAGTCATGGGTACCTATAAAATACCTAATCCCTTTGTTCATCTCGTGGTAATCCAAAGGATAAAAAACATGATAGACAAATCTCCTATATAAAGGGTTTCTTATGGGATGATTATAAATTAGATATTTATATCTCTTGCCAATAGCATCATATCTTGAATGAAAATCCTTGGCTACTTCTTCGGATTTAACTATGGATATATCTTCTGGTAATTTACTGTTTAGAGCATACATAAATCTATCTGGAGGAATAGATGAGTTAGTATGGAAATTAGCTACCTGTCCTATAGCATGAACTCCACTATCAGTCCTACCAGATCCTATAAGATCTACTTCTTCACCAGTAATCTGTTTAATGGCTTTTTCTATTTCCCTTTGGATACTATCTCCTTTTGGTTGTTTTTGCCATCCTATATAGTTGGTGCCTTCATATTGTATTGTTAATTTTATATTAGCCATATTATCCCTCTATACATAAGCAATATATTTTGTAGATATTATAAATCCAAAAAATAAAGCTGCTATACTAATTGCTAATACATCCTGATTATCCAATTTTAATTCATTTAATCTAGTTCTATTCTCCCCTCCACGATAGCATCTAGCTTCCATGGCATTAGCCAATTCATCTGCCCTTCTAAAAGCATTTATAAATAAGGGAACCAATAAAGGGACTAAGTTTTTCGCTCGATTGATTATATTTCCCGATTCAAAATCTGCTCCTCTAGCCATCTGTGCCTTCATTATCTTATCCGTTTCTTCTAATAATGTAGGTATAAACCTTAATGCAATAGTCATCATCATGGCCAATTCATGTGCTGGTAAACCAAACTTCCTAAAAGGAGATAAAAGCCTTTCAATACCATCTGTCAAAGATATAGGTGATGTGGTAAGAGTTAATAGGGAAGTACCTGTTATTAAAAATATCAATCTTAATGCCATAAATACTGCTTGGCTCAATCCTTCCTTAGTTATGGCTATAGGTCCTAATGAGAACAATACCTCTCCCCTGGTAAATAATACATTTATAACAAAAGTTATGATTATTATAGGCATAAGGGGTTTTAAACCTTTTAGTACATATTTGCCAGGAATTTCGGACAGCTTTATACTTATTATTATAAAAGCCAATATTAATATATAGGGATAAAATGTATTAATAAAAAATAAAGAAGTTATGAACATGATGGTTATCAATATTTTAATCCTAGGATCTAATCTATGAACAAAGGTGTCCCCTGGAAAATATTGACCTATTGTTATATCTTTAAGCATTTTTTCTACTCCTTATTAATTTTAATATTTCCTCTTTGGCTTCTTCTACTGTTATTATATCGTCTCTGACTTTGTTTCCTTTTCTCTTGTATTGACGCATAAATGTCGTAATCTGAGGTATTCCTAAGCCCATCTGTTCAAGTTTCTCAGCTTGTTTAAATACCTCTTTAGAACTCCCTTCCATAGCTATTTTCCCTTCATGCATTACTACTATTCGATTTACTAATCTAGCAATATCCTCCATACTATGGGAGACCAAAATAATGGTTATACCTTCTTCCTCATATAGGCCTTGAATTCTTCCTAACACTTCATCCCTACCTCTAGGATCTAATCCTGCAGTAGGTTCATCTAGTACTAAAACTTCTGGTTTCATTGCTAATACTCCAGCTATAGCAACTCTTCTTTTTTGTCCTCCACTTAATTCAAAAGGAGATCTGTCTTTTAATGAATTATAATCTAGTCCCACTAATTCCATTGCTTTCTTTACTCTTGTTTCTATCTCCTCTTCTCCTAATTCTAAGTTTTTAGGACCAAAGGCTATATCTTTATAAACAGTCTCTTCAAATAGCTGATGTTCTGGGTATTGGAATACTAGTCCTACTTTCTGTCTTATCTTTCTTAAATCCGTATCTTTTGAAGTTATATCTATGCCATCTACTATTATCTTACCAGAGGTAGGTTTTATTAATCCATTTAGATGTTGTACCAATGTGGATTTTCCAGAACCAGTATGCCCTATTAGCCCAATAAAATCTCCTCTAGATAAATTTAAGTTAATATCCTTTAAAGCCATCTTTTCAAAGGGGGTGCCAGGATTATATATATAGTTTAGATTCTCTATTTTTATTATCATAAAGCCTTCACCAATTCCTCTACTGTTAATATGTTACTATCTATATTTATACCTTCTTTTTTTAATTCGTAAGCTAATTCAGTTACCTGAGGCACATCCAATCCTAATTTTTTTACCCTTTCTACCTGACTAAATACTTCCCTTGGAGTACCTTCCATGACTATTTTCCCTTTCTCCATAACCAATATCCTATCTGCTTCTACTGCTTCATCCATATAATGGGTTATATGAACTATGGTTTTGTGTTCTTCTTTATTGAGTTTTTTTATAGTATTTATTATTTCTTTTCGGCCATTAGGATCTAACATAGCTGTTGGTTCATCTAGTATTATACATTCTGGTTTCATAGCTAATATTCCTGCTATGGCTACCCTTTGCTTTTGTCCACCAGAAAGAAGATGGGGAGCATGTTTTTTATACTCTGTCATCTCTACTATCTCCAAAGCTTCATCTACCCTTTTTCTTATCTCTTCAGGTGGTACTCCTAAATTTTCAGGACCAAAGGCTACATCTTCTTCAACAATGGTAGCTACTAGTTGATTGTCTGGATTTTGAAATACCATACCAGCTGTTTCTCTTATTTGCCAGATTTTATCCTCATCCTTGGTATTCATATCATTAACATATACATCTCCCTTGGTTGGTAGCAAAAGTCCATTCATAAGCTTAGCTAAAGTGGATTTTCCTGAGCCATTATGCCCAAGGATTACTAGATGTTCTCCTTTTTCCACGGATATGTTTATATCTTTGATGGCTAATAATCTATTATCTCCTCCTAGGGAGTTATATTCAAAGGTTACATTTTCAATTCTTATCATTTCCTCTGCCATTTCTATCCCCTAACTTTAATTTATTTCCATAATAAATATAACATAAGGACAGGGTTTTATCAATTCACATTGCACTTTATTCAATGCACAATGTATAGGTCTTTTTTTAATTTATAATATACTTTTGTAAACTGAAAAAAGGGACTAAGTAATATGTTTAAGGAGACCAAAGGTCTCCCCTACTTAATCCCCCACCCTTTATACTAATTCTAAAATGGCCATTTCTGAACCATCGCCTCTGCGAGGCCCTAGCTTCAATACTCTGGTGTATCCACCGTTTCTATCAGAGTAATTTGGCGCAATTTCTTCAAATAATTTAGTCACTACGTCTTCATCATATATATAAGCTAATACTTGTCTTCTAGCGTGTAAATCCCCTCTTTTGGCAAGGGTAATCATTTTTTCAGCCATTCTTTGAGTTTCTTTTGCTTTATTTACGGTAGTTTCTATTCTACCGTGCTTCAAAAGTGATGTTACTTGGTTTCTAAGCATAGCTTTTCTATGATCAGTAGGGCGACCAAGTTTTCTTAATGTAGCCATATCTATCCCTCCTTCATGCCTTCTCGCTATTCATCGCTTTTTCTTAAAGATAAACCTAATTCGGCTAGTTTGCTTTGAACCTCCTCAAGGGATTTCTTACCAAGGTTTCTTACCTTCATCATGTCTTCTTCTGTTCTTTGAGTTAGTTCTTCTACCGTATTGATGCCTGCTCTCTTTAAGCAGTTATAACTTCGAACTGATAAATCTAGTTCTTCTACGGTCATCTCTAATACCTTTTCTTTTTTATCTTCTTCTTTTTCTACCATTATTTCCACATCGTTTACATGTTCTGTTAAACCAATAAATAGATTTAAATGTTCGGTAAGTATTTTTGCACCTAGCGAAGTAGCCTCTTCTGGTGTCATAGTACCATTGGTCCATACCTCCAGGGTTAATTTATCATAATCCGTAATCTGTCCCACTCTAGTGTTTTCGACTAAAAAGTTTACCTTTTTAACAGGAGTAAATGAAGAGTCTACTGGTATAACGCCTACTGGCTGACCTTCCCTTTTGTTCCTTTCGGCTACATTATAACCTCGACCTTTTATCATCTCTAATTCCATATATAGACTACCATCTTCATTGATGGTGGCTATATACAAATCTTTGTTTAGTATTTCTACATCTGGACCAGTGATAATATCTCCTGCAGTAATAATCTGTGGTCCTTCAGCTTCTAATCTTAAGGTCACTGGTTCATCTGAGTATATTTTTGCTGCTATATCTTTTATATTTAATATAATCTCAGGAACATCTTCTAATACACCTGGTACTGTTGAAAACTCATGTAATACCCCTTGAATTTTTATAGAAGATACAGCAGCCCCAGGTAAGGATGACAAAAGTACTCGTCTTAAGCTATTTCCTAAGGTGGTGCCATATCCCCTTTCAAGAGGTTCTACTACAAACTTACCGTAAGTGTTTTCTTCATTTACTTCAACAATCTCTATTTTTGGCTTTTCAATTTCTATCATTAACATTAACCCTCCTTGTTTTTAGTATTATCAAAGGACGAGGGCAACTGATTTTATTAGATATTATTATTTAGAATACAACTCAACAATTAAGTGTTCTTCTATTGGAATATCAATGTCTTCTCTAGCTGGTTCAGCTACAATCTTACCCTTCATTTCTTCAGGACTAACATCCAACCAACTAACTGTGCTTCCTCTATGGTTTTCTACAAATTCCTTAAATTTAGGGCTGTTTTTGCTTCTACTCTTAACTTCTATCTCGTCGCCAACTTTTAATATAGCAGATGGTATATCTACCTTTTTACCATTTACAGTAAAATGTCCATGGGTCACCAATTGCCTTGCCTCTGGTCTAGAAGAAGCAAATCCCATTCTATATACCACATTATCTATCCTTAATTCCAATAACTTTAATAAGTTCTCACCTGTAATTCCATGCATTCTATCTGCCATATTAAAATATTTTCTCATCTGAGATTCTTGAATCCCATAAAATCTACGAACTTTTTGTTTTTCCCTCAACTGCAATCCGTATTCTGTTAATTTCTTTCTGGATTGTCCATGTTGTCCTGGGGCATAATTTCTTTTAGCCACTGGACATTTATCAGTATAACATTTGTCTCCTTTTAAATATAATTTTTGTCCTTCTCTTCGACATAATCTACATGCAGGACCTGTATATCTAGACATCTATTCACACCTCCTATATTAAACTCTTCTACGTTTTGGTGGTCTACAACCATTATGTGGAATTGGAGTTACATCCTTTATTAAATTAACTTCTAGACCTGTTGCTTGAAGAGATCTTATAGCTGCTTCTCTTCCAGCACCTGGCCCTTTTACATATACTTCTACGCTTTTTAATCCGTGTTCCATGGCCTTCTTTGCAGCTTCTTCTGCAGCTTGTTGAGCTGCAAAAGGTGTGGATTTCCTTGAGCCTCTAAATCCTAATTGACCAGCACTAGCCCAAGATATAACATTACCTTGCATATCGGTAAGGGTAACCATGGTATTGTTAAATGTTGAAGTAATATGAGCTTGACCTCTCTCTATGTTTTTACGCTCTCTTTTTCTAACACGAGTAGTTTTTGCTTTTTTCGCTGCCACTTAACTTCCCTCCTTATCTACTTCTTAGATTTTTTCCCAATTTGCTTTTTAGGACCTTTACATGTTCTTGCATTTGTTTTAGTACGCTGTCCTCTTGATGGAAGTCCTCTTCTTTGTCTCATTCCTCTATAACAATTTATCTCTCTTAATCTCTTTAGATTCATTGCAACTTCTCTTCTCAAATCACCTTCAACGTGATATTCATCTATAATATTTCTTAGAGCATTAACTTCCGCCTCTGTTAGATCTTTGACTCTAGTATCTGGATCTATACCAGCTTTTTCTAATATCTCATTGGATCTAGATCTGCCTATTCCATAAATGTAGGTTAAACCAATCTCTACTCTTTTATCCCTTGGTAAGTCAACACCTGCAATTCTCGCCATTACTAATTACACCTCCCAATTATCCATATCTGATAGTTTAAGCTGCGAATATAATATATTTTTTAGCCTTGTCTCTGTTTATGTTTAGGGTTTTCACAAATTACCATTACTTTTCCTTTTCGTCTAATAACTTTACACTTTTCACACATCTTTTTTACTGATGGTCTTACTTTCACTTAAATCCCTCCTATGCTACTTCTTTCGCCAGGTTATCCTCCCCCTAGTTAAATCATAGGGTGATAATTCCACTACTACTTTGTCCCCAGGAAGTATTCTTATATAGTTCATCCTCAATTTCCCAGAAATATGAGCCAATACCTCATGACCATTTTCCAATTCTACTTTAAAAATAGCATTTGGCAGGGCTTCTACAACAGTACCCTCCACTTCTATTACATCTTTTTTAGACATTCAGTTATCGAACCTCCTATTTAGCCGATTTTAAAATTTCTTATTGAAAGGTTCTAATAATTTTCTAATATAAGCATTATTTATTTTTATGTCATTATCTAGCTTGTATTTTAATTCCGGTAATACTGTGTTATAAACCGTCAAATGTTTTACCTTTTTTTTCTTGGGTTTGTCTAACTTTCTCAAATCTCCATCTACTATTAAAACATGCTGATCGTCTATAATACTTAATACTAAAAAAATATTACCTTTATCTCTACCAGCCCTGGACTTAACCACTTGACCAATGGTTATGTCCTTAGTTGAATCCATAGAGTTCACCTCTCTAATGGTGCTATTGATAGCTTTTGTTTCCATTGGGAGAAAGGCCCTATGCCTTTCTCAAAAATTAGCCTTCTAAAGCCTCCACTATTTCATCGAATATTTCGCTTATTTTTTTAGTTCCATCTACATTTAATATTAACCCTTTTTTAGTATAATAATCAATTAAAGGCTTAGTTTGTTTTTGATAAACTTCGATTCTTTTTTCTACCGTCTCTTGTGTATCATCATCTCTTTGATAAAGCTTACCCCCACAGTTATCACATATCCCCTCTTTTACTGGAGGATTAAACTTGATATGGTAAGTTGCGCCACAATCTTTACAAATTCTTCTTCCTATGGTTCTTTCGATTAATACTTCTTTTTCTACATTTATATTTATTACCTTATCCAGTTTTAGATTCATTTGGGAGAGCTCATCATCTAAAGCCTCACCTTGATTTAGTGTTCTTGGGAATCCATCTAATAAAAAACCATTTTTGCAATCTTCTTCTAGGATTCTATCCTTTACTATGGATACTACTATATCGTCTGGAACTAATAAACCTTTATCTATATATTCTTTGGCCTTTTTGCCTAATTCTGTTCCTTGTTTTATATTTTCTCTAAATATATCTCCTGTTGATATATGAGGTATATTGTATTTTTTAACTATAGCTGATGCTTGAGTTCCTTTGCCTGCACCAGGAGGCCCAAGTAATACTAATCTCAATTAAATCATCTCCTATAGCCTATTTCAAGAAACCTTTATAGTGTCTCATCAACATCTGTGATTCAATCTGTTTTACCGTTTCTAGTGCTACCCCTACTACAATTATTAAAGCTGTACCACCAAAGTTAACATTTAGCTTGAATATGTGAGATAATATAATTGGCAGCGATGCTATTAATGCAAGGGATATAGCTCCTACAAAAGTAATTCTTGATATCACCTTATCTAGATATTCTGCCGTAGGTCTTCCAGGCCTAATGCCAGGAATAAATCCTCCATATTGTTGTAAATTCTTTGCATATTCAACTGTATTGAATTGAATAGCAGTATAAAAATACGTAAAGAATATAATCAACAATACATTTAGTATGGAATATACCCATATTCCTACAGTTCCTTGGACTGTTAAATATTTAGTTATCCACTCCGATGGCTCTCCTTTGAAAAACAAAGCTATAGTCTGTGGAAAAGCCAACAATGATGTTGAAAATATTACTGGAATAACTCCAGACATTGATACCTTTAAAGGTATATGAGTACTTTGCCCACCATACATCTTTCTTCCTACTACTCTTTTTGCATATTGTACTGGTATTCTTCTTTCTCCTTCTTGCAATGCTACTACTATAGCTATTATCACCAGGGCTACTATTAAGAATAAAATCATTTTTATTGGGCTTAATGCTCCAACACTAACCAATTTAATGGATTTTACTATCTCTGAAGGAAGCCTTGATATTATACCTACAAATATGATAAGAGAAATACCATTACCAATACCTCTATCCGTAATAAGATCTCCTATCCATATTAAAAAGGATGTTCCAGCTATTAGAGATATTATCACTATAGTGTTTTGTAAAAAACCCTCTGCTCTTACAGCTTGATAAAAGAACCCTCTAGTCATTGCTATGGCTTGTATTGCAGCTAGTATTACACCTGCATATTTGGTCCATTGAGCAATTTTTTTCCTGCCTTCCTCTCCTTCCTTTGCTATCTCTTCTAATTTGGGTATAGCTATTGTTAGAAGTTGAAGGATAATAGATGCAGTAATATATGGATATATATTTAATGCAAATATACTAAAGTTACTAAAGGTTCCACCTGCCATTAAATCTAGAAATTCCAATACTCCAACTTGCCCCATTTCAAACATCTCTTTTATCACATTTTTATCCATATATGGAACTGGAACAGATGAACCTAATCTAATTACCAATAACATCAATATAGTAAAGATGATTCTCTTTCTAATATCTGGTATCTTCCAGGCATTTCTCAAGGTCGATAGCATTTATATCACCTCTACCTTTCCCCCTGCAGCCTCAATTTTTTCAGCAGCTGTTTTGCTGAATTTATGGGCTCTTACAGTTAGTTTTTTGTTTACTTCTCCATTTCCCAATACTTTTATGCCATCTACAACCTTGCCTCTTTTGATTATCCCCTCATCTATTAAAAGATCTGGGGTTATTACGGTGTTTTCATCAAATCTATTTAAATCCTCAACATTTACTATTGCATATTGCTTAGCAAATATATTGGTAAAGCCACGTTTTGGCATCCTCCTAATCAAAGGCATCTGTCCACCTTCAAATCCTGGACGTACTCCTCCACCTGATCTAGATTTTTGTCCTTTATGGCCTCTTCCAGATGTTTTTCCATGTCCTGAACTAGTTCCTCTACCAACTCTTTTTGTCTTCTTAGTGCCACCTCCAGCTTGAGGTCTTAAATTGTTTAATTTCATAGGTACACCTCCTCAACGATTATTCTATTACTTCAACCATGTAGTTTACTTTATCTATCATACCTCTGATCTGAGGGGTATCTTCTTTTTCTACCACTTGGCCAATTTTTCTTAGTCCAAGAGCTTCTATAGTTTTCCTATGCTTTTCTGGTTTTCCAATAGTGCTTTTAACCAATTTTATCTTGATTTTAGCCATCCTACTCCCCCCTAACCTAATATTTCATCTACTGTTTTTCCTCTTAGTTTTGCAACGTCTTCTGCTCTTTTTAAGTTAACTAGTGCATCCATAGTTGCATTAACTACATTTCTTGGATTGTTTGAACCTAAGGATTTTGTCCTTATGTCTCTTATGCCAGCTAACTCACATACTGCACGGACTGGTCCTCCTGCGATAACTCCAGTACCTTCTCTTGATGGCTTTAATAGAACTCTGCCTGCTCCAAATTCACCTATTATTTCGTGGGGTATGGTAGTTCCTACGAGGGGAACTTCTATAACATGTTTTCTAGCATCTTGGATTGCTTTTCTTATGGCTTCTGGTATTTCAAGAGCTTTAGCCATCCCCACGCCTACATGACCGTTTTCATCTCCAACAACTACCAAAGCACTAAATCTAAAATTTCTACCACCTTTAACTACTTTTGCAACACGATTTATACTAACTACTCTCTCTTTCAAATCTAATTCGCTAGGATCTATATATATACGTTCCATTTACTTCCCTCCTTCTCCTAAAATTTAAGTCCAGCTTCACGAGCACCTTCTGCAAGTTCTTTTACCCTTCCGTGATATAGATATCCAGCTCTATCAAATACAACTTGTTCTATCCCTTTTTCCAATGCTCTTTTACCTACTAATTCACCTACTAATCTAGCTGCTTCTTTATTTTGAGTAGATGATAGTTTTTCTTTTAATTCCTTGTCTAGCGTTGAAGCTGAAATCAATGTATGACCATTTGTATCGTCAATAATCTGTGCATATATGTGATTATTGCTTCTAAATACATTTAATCTTGGTCTTTCAGGAGTTCCATAAACTTTTTTTCTAACTCTTTTATGCCTAAATTTCCTTGCTTCATTTCTGTTAAATTTTTTTTGCAATCTCCTTCACTCCCTTCTACTTACCAGTCTTACCAACTTTACGTCTTACAACTTCGTCAGCATATCTAATGCCCTTGCCTTTATATGGTTCAGGTTTTCTAAAGTCTCTAATTACAGCAGCGTAATTTCCTACTTGTTGCTTATCCGCACCTTTAATTATTATTTGATTAGCTTGGGGTACTTCAACTTCTATCCCTTCTGGATCTTCTAATTCTATTGGATGGGAATATCCTAAATTTAGAACTAGCTTCTTTCCTTGCTTTTGTGCTCTATATCCAGTACCCTGGATTAATAATGTTTTAGAATAACCTTCTGTTACTCCATCTATCATATTAGCAATTAATGT
>Ga0116175_1000704_pt1 | contig 22558 bp, 21 predicted proteins | sample AD_UKC125_MetaG_FD_89802 | JGI IMG/M metagenome (GOLD analysis project Ga0116175, IMG submission 89802) | Active sludge microbial communities of municipal wastewater-treating anaerobic digesters from USA - AD_UKC125_MetaG | ecosystem: Engineered > Bioreactor > Anaerobic > Digestate | place: USA... | reverse complement strand
GGCTCATCGAACAGATCGGCCACGGTCAAACCCAGTGGAGCCACCAGGTCCTCACCGCGCGCCTGGCAGCCGAAGCAGTGCAGCAAGACGAACCCACCCCGGTTGCTCGCCTGCCACGTCACGTGCAGCGAGCCCGTCTTCTCGTCATGCGCCGGGCAACCCAGCATGTACTCGTGGGACCGCATCTGGCGCACCGACAATCCCAGACGCTGCGCAGCCCCGACGACCCGGTCAAGGGACGACCGAGGCCCCGAGGACACCCTCGGGGGTTGAGTGGGCTCAGTCACGTGTCACTCCCAAATCGGGATGACACGCCGAAGCGTGGCGAGACCGAACTGTGAGTCAGAGTTCGGTATCCTCGCGGTGAGCGAGTGCACGAGATCCTTTCGTGAGTCGGAGATGCCACCCCACCGAGCCGCCAAGCACCGGGGGTGGCCTTCTTCGTTTCTAGGGGCCTATCCAGCCCATGGCAGTTGCTGTTGTCGACGAGCTCCGCCGGGATTCGCGTACTCCGGCACCCGCAGGTTGTGCTCTTTCGCCAGCAAGGCGCACACGTAGTCGCTGAGCGACCCGTAGCCCTCTCGGTCGGCCGTCTGGCGGTAGAAGTCCCACTGATCGTCGGGTACGCGAACCGTGATGGCGTGACGACGGCCCTTCGGGGGCGTACCAGGCTTGCGGCGCTCCATGCGACGTTTCTACCGCTGTCCTGATGCAGCATCGTGGACCCGCTTCGTTGCGGCGTGTCGGTCGAGCATGCAAGCGCCGGCGAGGTGGTCACGGGGACAGAAGGTGCGCTCCCCCGCCGATGTGTGACAGGACCCTCCTCGACCCCAGGGTCAGGTGTTTGGGTTGTCGTCGACCTCGAAGTGGCCTTGGCCCAGCGGGACGGTGGTGGGCTGGCCACCCTGCGACAAGAAAGTGAGACGACGACAGTAGGCCGAGACACCCCCCCTTGACTTGGGGTGTCCGCCTCACGCGCGCACACGAGCCCACTCGCCCATTTGGTGGGAAGTGTGGGAAGTGAGGCCGTTTCCGCAGGTCAGAGGCCGTTTACCACTTCCCACAGGGGTGGGAAGTGAGGTGGGAAGTGGGGTGGGAAGTGAGGTTAAAAAACGCTCCTGGGGCCGATTTCGGGCTTGGAAAACGCCCCTGAAGGGCTTGGAAAACGCTTCCAGGGGCTTGGAAAACGCTTCTGGAGGCGTTGGAAAACGCCCCCAGGGCGTTAGAAAACGCCTGATGTGGGGGGCGCTGAGGGGAAGGGACTACACGGCCAGGCGTAGCGGGTAGCGCTGTTCTGGGTGTCGGCGAGGATCGTCCGGGAGTCCTCGGGCCTCGCGCTGGTCGTTGACTCGCAGCTCGAGTTGCCAGCCGAGCCGGTCCGTTGTGAGTGCCGCCAAGTTGTCCCACCCGTGCCTCGGGGCGAGCCGGGTCGCGAGGTCGCACAGCTCGTCCTCGAGCAGGTCGACGGCGGCGCGGTGCATTGCGTGGACCTGTCGCAGTTCCCAGACCCGGCTGAGCGGGTTGGGAAGCGGGAACCCCCGAAGCGCGCGGCGCACCTGCGGGTGCACCGGCTGGTCGGGGTCTATCCGATGGGCAGTGACGATGATGAAGTTGGCGTCGGCCTCGCTGAGGTCGAGCAGCCGGCACCCCTCGGCCCACTGCTTGCGCAACGAAGATCTCGCGAGCCGAAGCTCCGGGCCCATAGCGTCTTGGATCTGGCCGGTGTACTCGCGCAGCTGGAGGAGCTGGGCGTCGAGCCGGCGAAGGTGGCCAGGCGTCTCGAAGGCGCACCGTCCATGCACCCAGGTCAGGGCGATGTGACGGGCCTGCTCTGGAACCCAACGGAAGTGGCTTTGATTGAACATGCGCCGGTGCCAGTACATGTCGTCGACCCAGTCCTCGACCGTGCGTGGCGGCACGGTGAGCGTCGGGGCCTCGTCAAGTGACACGAGACCCATGATGCCCGCAAACCGGGGCCGTACACCATTAGCCCACCACTGACACACCACTCCCCCACCACAGCACCACCGGATGCCCACCTGTCTCTGCTCGCTGTCCCCTCGGCTCACCGCCCCTACACCACTTGCACACCAGACCCACACCACTAGCCCACCATTAGCACAGTGGAGCCTCCACAGAGGCGCAATGGTGGCTTTGTGGAGGCTCCACTGTGCCTCTATGGCGGCTCTGTGGAGCCGTAGTAAAGGCTCTGTGGCGGCACCACAGAGCCACCATGGACCCTCTGTTGAGGCGCCACTGCGGCACAGTGGACCCACAATGGATGCGCCACTGAGGCTCGACAGAGCTACCGTGGCGGCAGCACAGAGGCTCCACTGCGGAACTGGTGAGGGTCTGTGTCACAGCTCGATCCCGAGCGCCACCTTGTGTAGTCGTGAATCTGATGGAGGGACGAATGTCCGACCCGCAAACCCCCGATCTGGGCGCGTTGTCGCGCGTCTTCGCGGTGATCAACGGCAAGGGGGGAGTGCTCAAGACGTCGGTGGTCGCCAACGTCGGGGCGCTGCTGGCTGGTGCCGGGTGGAAGGTTCTGGCCATCGACCTGGACGTCAGCGGCAACCTCAAACTCGACTTCGGGCTGACCGATGAGCCCGAGGACGACATGGGCCGCGGGCTGGTGGAAGCGATCTGGTACGGGGAGAAGCCGCTTCCGGTGGTCAAGGACGTTCGCACGAACCTGGACTTTGTCTTCGGCGGCCGCGGGCTGGAGCAGCTGGGCAGCCTGGCCCGCTCGAGCATGGTCGATGACCTGCCGACGGGCTCCCTGGCGGGGGAGTTTGCCCGCGCCCTGACCGAGGTGGCCGACGACTACGACCTGATCCTGTTGGACTGCCCCCCCGGCAACAGCGAGATCCAGGACATGGCTCTGGCGGTGGCACGGTGGGTACTGATCCCCACCAAGACCGACCAGGCGTCCTTGGACGGTTTGCGGACGGTAGGTCCGCGGGTGAAACGGGCTCGGCGCACCAACCCCGAGCTTCGGTATGCCGGCGTCGTGGTGACCGCGCACAACCCGGCGGCGACGCGCGTGCTGCGGGAGGTGCGCGCCATGCTCTCCCAGCTGGGGGACACGGTGCCCCTGATGGAGACCACGATCCGCCACTCCCAGACGGCCGCGTTCGACTGCCGCGCCCGGGGACAGCTGGCGCACGAGCTCGCCAAGGACGCCGAGTCCTTCAAGTCCACCCGGCTGAAGTTCCTCAGCGCCCGCCGCCGATCGCCGGAGGAGACCAACGTGATCGAGCTACCGACCGCGCTATCGGGCACCGCCAGCAGCCTCGCCGACGACTACAGGCACCTGGCCAAGGAGATCCGCGAGCTGATCACCAAGACCGAGACCGCCTCCTCCTCAACCGGAAGGCACGCGCGATGAGCAACCGCACCGACGGAACGGCGCGCGCCGTGTCCCCACAACGGCTGGCCAACTTCGAGGACGAGGACCTCGAACTCGACCTCGCACCGCCGCCGCGGCCTCGTCGCGACAAGGGCCCGGTGCCCACCGCCAGCGCCGCGGCCGACCCAGTCCCCGCGGCTGCGCCTCGGCGGGCCCGTAAGAGCCCCCAGACGGCCGCTGCGGCCCCCGTGACGCCCGCGGAGCCTCCTGTCGAGGCGAAGGCGCCGGAAGCACCCCAGAGGCCGGCTGAGGCGCCAAAGGCGGGCAAGGGGCCCGAACAGCGTGTTCGCCGCTCGAACGTGCACATCCCGGCGCGCCTGCTGGGGCCGATCTCGGCGAAGACCGAGAGCGAGGGCCTGTCCAACGGCGAGATCATCATCGCCGCCATCGAGCACACCTTCGACCAGCTCCCCGACCTGATCCATCCCGCGCCCACCACGGGCGGGAACCTCTTCGACGCGCGCCGATCCCGGGTGTCGAGGTCGACCGACGGGGTCTTGACCCCGCTGAACTACGGGCTGCGTGAGGTCGACTTCGAGACCTTGGATCGCCTCGTCGAGCAGCTGCGCGCCTCCTCGCGCGGACACCTGATCACCGCCGCGCTGTCGGCGTACTTCGCCACCTGACCGCCCAACTCACAGCAGGGGATACCCACATGACCGCCCAGCCCGTCTCCACGCCGCCGACCGCCCCACCCGCCGTAGCTCGCCGCGGCCGCCCGAGCCCCTTGGAGGATGCTGCCCCGGCGCCAACCCCACCCCGGCCCAAACTGCGCCGCCGGCCACTGCTGATCGCGGCCGCTCTGATCCTGGTGACCGTGGGCGCCCTCACTGCGGCGTGGCTGACCACGGTGGTGGGGCACACCGTGCCCGTGCTGGCCTTGCGGGACACCGTCCACCGCGGCGACCAGATCACCCGGGCAAACCTCATGACGGTCAACATCTCCCCGGATCCGGCGCTGAAGACGGTGCCAGCCAGCGACCTGGACACCATCGTCGGCAAGTACGCCGCCACCGACCTGCCCGCCGGCGGCATCCTGCCCGCCGACGCCTACACACCCAGCAACGCTCTGCCCTCGGGACAGGCCCTGGTCGGGGTCAGCCTCACCCCGGCCCAGGCACCGAGCCACACCCTGTCCGCAGGCGACCGCATCAAGATCGTCGTCACCCCACGCTCCCAAGACGACCCACCCACCACCGCCCCGGCAACCATCGACGCGACCGTGGTCTCATCCCGATCAGTGGGGGACCAGGGCCAAGTCATCCTGGACGTGAGCGTGCCGCAGAGCCAGGCCGCGCTGCTGGCCGCCACCGCAGCCACCGGACGGGTCGCGATCGTCCTCGACGGAACGGGCAGCTGATGGCCATCATCACCCTGGCCAACGCCTCCGGAGCCCCGGGTACCACCACGGCCGCCCTCGCCCTGGCGATCAGCTGGCACCGCCCGGTGCTGCTGCTCGAGGCAGACCCCGCCGGGGTCAGCGCCATCTCGGCAGGCTGGTTCAAGGGGAACCCGCCCCACAACCACGGCCTGGTCAACCTCGCCGTCGCCCACCGCCAGGGGGACCTGGCCAGCGCCATCCGCACGAACAGCTTCCCCCTCGACAACTTCCCGGTCACCGTCCTGCCCGGGGTCCGTTCTCCGGCCCAGGCCGCCAGCACCCAAGCGCTCTGGGAGCCGCTGGTCCCGATCCTTCAGGACTTGGACCACAACGGGATGGACGTCATCGTCGACGCGGGTCGTCTCATCGCCTGCGCCTCGCCCTGGCCGGTGGTCCGCGCCAGCGACGCACTGCTGCTGACAGCCCGCACCACCTTGCCCTCCATGGCTGGCGCGAAGGTGTGGGGAAGCCAACTGTTCGGCGAGTTCGAGGCCACCGGGATGGCCGACCGCCTGGCCCTGCTGCTGGTGGGGGAGGGGCGCCCGTTCACCGCGAAGGAGTTCAAGAAGCGCACCGGCCTGCCGACCGTGGCCTCCCTGGCGTGGGACCCGGTCAATGCCCAGAAGATCTCCGACGGCGACGCCCGCCGACTGGAGGGCCCGGGCTTTCACGCGGACCCACTGGCCAAGGGCTCCTACGGCCGATCCGTGCGGGCTGCCGCATCCGCGATCCAGACCCTGGTCGCCGCCAACCGCGACGTCCTGGCCGGGGCACCACATCCGCAGGGGGGACCCCGATGACCGACCTCACCAACGACATGACCTTCTCGATGTGGGATGACGACGAGGAACTGCCAACCGACACCCTCCCGGCGACCCCTCCTGCCGCCCCGTCGACGTCGCCGGGGATGTTGCTGCGAGGCACCCCGATCACCCCTAGCCGTCCCACCGCGCCCGCAGCGTCGACCTCTCCCACGAGCATCCCCATCTGGACCCCCTCGCCTTCCGCGCCCGGGTTGAACGGCTCGTCCCGACGCCCCGTCCAGGACCCGCCGGCGGCCTCACCCGCAGCAGGTGACCAGCTGGACTGGGAGCTCGTGGCAGCCTTCCGGGCCCGAGCCTCCACCAACCTCACCCAGGCCATTCAGGGCCGAGAGGTGATGTCCGTCGAGGCGCAGCGCGAGCTCGGCCGCTCGATCATCCTCGAGCTGCTCGACGCGGCCGCCCAGGACGCCATCTCCGACGGATCCGCGGTCCTGGACCCCGTCCAGCAGCAACGGATGGCCCAAGCCGTCTTCGACGCCCTCTTCGGCCTGGGGCGCCTGCAACCACTCGTCGACGACGAGCGCGTGGAGAACATCGAGGTCTACGGCTGCGACGACGTGCTCCTGGAGCACGCCGACGGGACCCTGCACACCGGGCCGGCCGTCGCCGAGTCGGACCAGGAGCTCATCGAGTTCCTCGGCTTCGTCGCCACCCGCAGCGAGGGCAATGCCCGCCCCTTCAGCGAGGCCCGCCCCCGGCTGCACATGCGCCTGGACAACGGCTCCCGTCTGGCGGCCTCCGCTTGGGTCACCCCCCGGCCTGCCGTCGTCATCCGTCGCCACCGCCTCACCGAGGTCACCCTCGAGGACCTGGTCGCCCGCGGCACCATGACCCCCGTCATGGCCTCCTTCCTGCGCGCCGGCGTCCAGGCCCGCAAGAGCTTCGTCGTCAGCGGCCCTCAGGGCGGAGGCAAGACCACCACTCTGCGGGCTCTGTGCGCCGTTCTCGACCCTTACGAGCGGATCGGCACCTTCGAGACCGAGTACGAGCTGCACCTGCATGAGCTGCACGACAAGCACCGCCGCGTGGTGCCCTACGAGGCCCGACCCGGGTCGGGGGAGCGGGGCCTGGACGGTCGCCCCGCGGGCGAGATCACTCTCGACGAGCTGCTCTATGACAGCTTCCGGATGAACCTGTCCCGGCAGATCGTCGGCGAAGTCCGCGGCCCCGAGGTCATCGCGATGTTCAAGGCCATGCAGAGCGGCAGCGGATCCCTGTCGACCACGCACGCCGGCAGCGCCGCCGACGCCATCGACAAGCTCATCACCTGCGCCCTAGAGGCCGGGCCCCACATCACCGAGGCCTACGCCCAACGCGCCGTGGCTCGGCACATCAACCTGATCGTGCACATGGCCCTGACCGACGTCGAGGACGAGAACGGCGTTAGTCACCGCCGCCGCTACGTCAGCGAGATCATCGCTGTGCACCGCGGCGAGGGCGGTGCCCCCTCGGTGACCGACATCTTCCGCCGCAACGGCCGCGGCCCCGGCACCCCGCACGTCATGCCCGACGACCTGGCCAGCGAGCTCATCCCGTTCGGCTTCGACATCGACGCTTTCAACGCTCAGATCGGCGGCCAGCCATGACCGCCCTGATCGCTGCTCTCGCGGCCGCGTGCGTGCTCGGCGGCCTCATTCTGCTCATCGCCGGACTGCGCAAGGTGCCGCCGGCGGCGCCGCGTCCCACCAAGCGCCGCAGCGACGCCGGCGCGCTGACCCGGCAGTGGCAGCGATCCACCCAACGTCAACGGATGGCGCTCTTCGCCGGCCTTGCCGCCGGCGTCCTCATCGCCGTTAGGACGGGCTGGATCATCGCCGTCGTCCTCCTGCCACTGGCCGCCGTCGGGATCCCCTACCTGCTGTCCGCACCCAGCACCGTGACCCGCATCGACCGCCTCGAGGCCATGGAGGAGTGGTCACGCTCACTGGCTGGTGTCCTCACCGTCGGGTACGGCCTCGAGCAGGCCCTGATCGCGACCCTGCGCTCAACCCCGGACGCGATCCGCCCCGAGGTCAGCACCCTGGTGGCACGGCTGCGGGCACGCTGGGACACCAAAGCGGCGCTGCGCGCCTTCGCCGACGACCTGGACGACCCCGCCGGCGACCTCATCGCCGCGAACCTTTACCTCGGCGCCAGCAAGCGCGGCGAGGGCCTGGCCAGCGTCCTGGAAGGCCTGGCCCAGTCCGTGGCCGACACGGTGCGCGCCCGCCGCGGCGTCGAAGCCGACCGCGCCAAGCCACGCGCCACCGCCAAGTGGGTCACCCTCATCACCGTCGGCTTCCTGAGCCTCCTGGCCCTCAACGGCGACTACATCCGCCCCTACGGCTCACCGCTCGGGCAAATCATCCTCGTCCTGCTGCTCTCGCTGTACGTCGCCACCCTGCTGTGGATGCGGCAGATGGCCAAGGGGGAGAAGCCACCCCGCTTCATCGGAGCCTCGGTCGCGCAAAGGACCCAGTCATGACCTCACTCACCCTCGCCCTCTTCGCCGGCGGCCTCGTCGGTCTCGGCCTGGCCATGCTGCTCTGGCGCTTGGTGCCCGCCCAGCCCGACCTCGGCGCCGCCCTGGACAACCTCGCCCCCGAGGCATCCCTGGCCCGCCCGGCCGACACCCCCACCCCGGCCGACACCCAAGACCGACTCGGACTCTGGGTCATGCGCACCCTGCCGATCCGCAACATCTGGAGCACCCCCACCAAGGAGCTCGCGCTGCTACGCCGCACCCCCCACCGCTTCTACGGGGAGAAGGCGCTGTACTTCCTGATCGGGCTGCTCTTCCCGGCCGTCGCCTCCCTGCTCTTCTACCTCTTCGGGGTGACCCCACCGATCGTGGTGCCCGTCCTGGCCAGCCTGCTGCTCGGCGCCGCCCTGAGCTTCCTGCCCGACTACAACGTCCGCTCCGACGCCGCCGAAGCACGGGAAGAGTTCACCCGCGCCCTGACGGCATACGTGGACCTGGTCGCCCTCGAGCGCATCACCGGCGCGGGCCCCCGCCAGGCCATGACCTCGGCCGCCGAGGTCGGCGACAGCTGGGTCTTCAAACGCATCGCCGAGGAGCTCGCCCGCTCACGATTCAACGGCGTCCCACCCTGGGACAGCCTCACCAAGCTCAGCGAAGACCTCGGGCTGCCGGACCTCGCCGAGGTCTCCGACATCATGCGCCTGTCCGGCGAGGACGGCGCCGCCGTCTACCAGATGCTGCGTGCCCGGGCTGCCAGCATGCGCGCCGCCACCACCAACGCCGAACTCGCCCAAGCCAACGCCGCCGGGGAGCGGATGAGCCTGCCGGTGTCCGCGCTGGCGCTGATCTTCACGCTCATCATCGCCACCCCGGCCCTCCTCCGCGTCGTCCTCAGCGGGTGAAAACAGGTCAGGATCCCGCACAACATCCGAGACGACCCACAGCAAGCGAGCAAATCCGGCGGTCTGTAGGCAGACTGGACCTGCCACGTCACACATGCGGGGGCACGCACACCTTCTCTGGGTGTCAGGGAGGGCCGAGAGAAAGCAGGACAATCCATGCAGTACTTCACAGCCACGCTCCACACGTTGGGCGTGACCAGCACCACCAAGTTCCAGGACAGGGTCGACGAGCTGCGGGCCGCGCGCGAGCGGGGCTCGGTCACCCTCGAGCAGGTCGTCATCGCCCTGGGACTGTTCCTCATCGCTGGGCTCGTGGTCGCCGGCATCACCGCCGCGATCAACTCCCGCCTCGCCAGCATTCGGTGAGTTCGGAGCCCTTCATCCATGACGTCCCCACCCACGATCACCACCCGATTGCGCACTCACCTGCGCAACCGGTTCAGTGGTGATCGCGGGTCGACGTCGTTGCAGCTGGTCATCGTCTTTCCCGCGGTCCTCGCGCTGATCTTCGGGGGAGTGCAGACCGCCCTCTACTTCTACGCCCGCAACGTCGCGATCGCCGCCGCCCAGGAAGGGGCCCGCGCCGCCGGCGCCCAGAACGGCAGCGCCGCCGCCGGTACCGCTGCCGCGGCCGACTTCATCGCCCGCGCCGGCGGACCGGACGCGCTGCCCGCCTCCAGCGTCTCAGGGAACCGGTCAGGCACCACCGCCACCGTCACCGTCCGCGGACGGTCCCTGTCCCTGGTCCCCGGATACGCCGGCATCGACATCATCCAGTCAGCGTCGGTCCCCGTGGAGAGGATCACCCGATGATCCGCCACACCTCACGCGACCGCGGATCCGCCGCCCTCGAACTGGTCATCATCGCCCCCGGGCTGCTGATCGTCCTCGCCGTGCTGATCTTCGCTGGCCGGGTAGCGATCGCCCAGCAGGCCGTGGACTCCGCCGCAGCCGACGCGGCCCGCTCCGCCTCGATCGCCCGTACCCAGGGCGCCGCCGGCGGCGCCGCCCAAAGCGCCGCCAACTCATCGCTGGCCAACCAAGGTCTGCGCTGCCTGAGCACCAACACCTCCGTCGACACCAGCGGCTTCGCCTCCCCGGTCGGCACCGCCGCCTTCGTCACCACCACGGTGTCGTGCACCGTCAACCTGCGCGACCTCGGCGCCCCCATCCCGGGCACCCGCACCGTGACCTCAACCGTCCGCAGCCCCATCGACACCTACCGGACCAGGTGAGCACCAATGAACGCCCTCCGCAAGGCCCTCAGCCGCCGCTCCGAACGCGGCTCAATCAGCCTGTTCGCGGTCGTGGTCACCGTCGGCCTGATTGTCGTCATCGGGCTCGTCGTCGACGGCGGTGGAAAGATCCACGCCCAGCAGCGCGCCCAGACCGCCGCCCGCGAAGCCGCGCGCGCCGGCGGCCAGGCCATCGTCGCCGGCACCGCGATCCGCGGCCAAGGCGCCGTCGTCGACACCGGAGCCGCCCGCACCGCGGCCCAGAACTACCTCGCCGCCGCCGGCGTCGCCGGCACCGTCAGCATCCAGGGAGGAAACACCGTCGTCGTCCGCACCAGCGAGAGCTACCAGCCGACCTTCCTGAGCATCGTCGGGATCGGCACCCAAACCGTCACCGGCAGCGCCGAGGCACAGATCATGCGCACCCTGAACGGAGCGGTCCGATGAGAACCCTCCGGACCCGACTCCTTGGCCTGCTGGCCATCGTGGGCATCCTCGCCCTCGTCGTCGGCGTGCCCCTGCTGCTCCTGGCCGTGGGCGCCAACCCCATCCCCAAAACCCTCCCCAGCTGGGACGCGATCCGCACCGCGATCACCAGCCCCGACGACGGCACAGCCCTCCTGGCCGCCCTGCGCGTCATCGCCTGGGCCGCCTGGGTCTTCATCGCCGGCTCCGTGCTGCTCGAGATCATCTACGCGCTGCGAGGAATGTCGGCTCCCCGCCTGCCCGGCCTCTCCCTCCCCCAAGGGATGGCCCGCGGACTGGTCTCCGCCGCCGCCATGCTGTTCGTCTCCATCCCTGCCGCCGGCGTGGCCACCGCCGCACCCGTCCACGCCGCCCCTGCTGCGGTCACTGCCACCGTCGCAACCAGCTCCGCGGTCGTCGCACCCACCTCTCGCGCTCCCACCGTGAGCCCCGCTCCCGCAGCCCCACCACAGACCACGACCTACACCGTCCGGCAGGGCGACACCCTCTGGTCGATCGCCCAAGCAACCCTCGGCTCGGGGGAGCGGTACCAAGAGATCGCCGACCTCAACTACGACCGCGCCCAGCCTGACGGCAGCCGCCTGGACAACACCCACTGGATCCGTGCCGGCTGGAAGCTGGAGATCCCCACCGGCCCCTCTGCGACAGCCGACACCTCCGAGCGTCAGGTCACGGTCACGAAGGGCGACACCCTCTGGGACATCGCAGACCAGCAGCTCGGTGATGGCGCCCGATACCCAGAGATCTTCAAGGCCTCCACCAACATCACCCAGCCCGGCGGCCGCCAACTCACCAACCCCGACCAGATCGACGTCGGGTGGACGCTCAACGTACCTACCGCTGCTCCGGCGGCTCCGGCTCCAGCCGCTCCGGCTGCCCCGGCGACCCCGGCCCCGGCACCCGCTGCTCCGGCGGCTCCGACACCCGCTGCTCCTGAAGCCCCGGCGGCTCCGGCCCCTGCGATTCCGACACCGGTGTCTCCAGCCGCTCCAGCCGCTCCGAGTGTCTCGGCACCCACCACGCAGACGGCTACGACTGAGGCGGACGAGACTTTCCCTGTCCGCTCAGTCGGGACAGGCGTCGGCGCCGTCCTTGCCGCCGGCGTGATCACCCTGCTCGCTCGTCGCCGTCGCGAGCAGCAGCGCCGACGTCGCCCCGGGCAGCGGGTCCCGATGCCGGCTCCGGCCGCTGCTGCCGTCGAGGCCAACCTGCGCTCAACCGCCGACCCCATCTCCGTAGAGCAGGTCGACATCGCTTTGCGGGCTCTGGCCCAGTCCTGCGCCGACTCCTCCGCGCCTCTGCCTGTGGTCCGAGCAGCCCGGCTGACCGGTGACCAGTTCGACCTCTACCTGGCCGAACCGGCAGACCTGCCGTCCCCTTGGGTCGGTACAGCCGACACCAGCGTCTGGACCCTGCCGGTGGAAGCAGTCGCCGACCTGCCCTCCGACCTCGCCGACACCCCCGCGCCTTACCCGGCCCTGGTCACCATCGGCCACGACCTCGAGGACGGTCACGTCTTCCTCGACCTGGAGTACCTCGGAGCCCTCGCGATCGCTGGCGACCCCCAGACCACCCGCGAAGTCCTCGCAGCAGTGGCGATCGAGCTCGCGACGTCCAGCTGGGCCGATGACCTCCAGGTCACAGTGGTCGGCGCCTACCCCGAGCTCGAGGACGCCCTCCAGACCGGCCGGCTGCGTTACCTGCCCTCAGTGGGCCGCATCCTCGAGGAGCTCAGCTCCCGCGCCGCCCAGGACCGCGCAGCCTTGGCCGCCGATGACAGCCCCGACCTGCAGCACGCTCGTGTCAGCGGCTCCGCATCCGACGCTTGGACCCCGGAGATCGTCCTGCTGGCCGGCACCCTCACCGACCGCCAGCGCAACCAGCTGCAGGCCCTCGTCGACGACCTCCCCAGGGTTGCGATCGCAGCGGTCACCAGCGGATCCGCAGTAGGGGAGTGGACCCTCGAGCTGACCGAGTCCGACGACCTCGCCGTCCTGAACCCTATCGGCCTGCAGATTCACCCCCAGCGCATCGACGCCACGGCATACGGCCACATCCTCGACATGGTCAGCCTCACCGACGACGACTACGTCGACGTCGAAACGGATGAGGACGTCCCTGCCGAACCCACCCTCGCCGACGTCGCCACCATCGAGCCGGCTGAGGAGCCGGTGGAGGCCGCTGGGCCGGCTGAGGAGCCGGTGGAGGCCGCTGGGCCGGCTGAGGAGCCGGTGGAGGCCGCTGGGCCGGCTGAGGAGCCGGTGGAGGCCCTCGCGACAGTCGAAGGACTCCCGCTCCCGATTCCCGTCATCAAGGTCCTTGGCCCCGTCGAGATGGACAACGCCGCCGGCAAGGTCGAACCCACCAAGAAGGGGCGCCTTCTGGAGTACGCCGCCTATCTAGCACTCAACCCAGGCTCGTCACACACCTCTATCGACGACGCGATCTGGCCCAACCGACGCAGCGAAGACAACCTGAACACCCGCAACACCGCCACCTCCAAGCTGCGGACCTGGCTCGGCAAGAACCTCGACGGCGAGGACTACCTGCCCCGACACCAGGCCGGCAACGGCTACGGCTTCCTGCCCGAGGTCCGCACCGACGTCGACCAGTGGCACGAGCTCGTCGCTGGCGACCCCCTACGCGCCTCATCAGAGAACCTCGAGGCCGCCCTGCGCCTCGTCCGCGGCCGCCCCTTCGAGGGCCACCATCCCCGCTACTACGGCTGGTCCGAACCCATCGCCCAGCGCCTCATCAGCGAGATCGTCGACGCGGCATACGAGCTGTCCCGCCGGCGCCTCATGGAAGGGCGCTGGCGAGCAGCAGAAGCCGCGATCGTCGTCGGGTTGTCGATCGAACCGGCCCAGGAGCGCCTCTGGCGTCTACGGATCCTGGCCGCCCACGAATCGCGCAACGCGGCCGCGGAACGCGAAGCCGTCGACCGACTTCTCACCATCACCGAAGAACTCGAGTGCGACCTCGAACCCGAGACCGAGCAGCTGCTCGGCGCACTCAAGACACCCGACGCAGACTTCGACGACCTACTCGCCAACGCCCTCTAGGAGACCACCCCATGAACCGCCTCAAGCAGCCCGCCGTTCTCGCCGCCGCGGTCGTGATCGCCGCGACGCTCGGTGCCTGCACTACTGCCGGCGGCAACGGGACGCCCACTGCGACAACTAGTCCCTCGCAGTCGGTCACGACTCCGGCTACGCCGACGCTCTCGCAAGCCGAGTTGGATTCGGCGGCTGCCAGCGCGGCAGTTGTCACGATGTGGGAGGTAATCGACCGCTTGGGGGCTGACCCAAAGAGCGACCTCGGTGAGCTCGGGTCAGTGACTCGAGATGCCGAGAACACTCAATGGACCAAGCTGCTGTTCGAGCGACGAACTCGTGGTGAGCGCTTCATTGGCAACACGAAGGTAACCGTCAAGAGCGCGACCGCTGGCGCCGAGGGCGAGTATCGGGTCGATGCGTGTCTGGACGTGAGCAAACTGAATGTGGTTGACGCCCAGGGCAAGTCCATCGTGCCCGCGGAGCGCAAGCCCACGATCGGCTACTCCTATGACGTCACTCAAGACCAGACCTCGAAGCGTTGGTACGTGATAAGCGAGAAGGTGGTTGAGGCGTGCTGACTTCACGGCTGATGTCACTGCTTGGCGCGGTTGCCGTTTGTCTAGGCCTGACGCTCTCGGGTGCTCCTATGGCTTCCGCAGCCGACCCACTGGTTCAGTGTCCGCCCAATCAGGTTCTGGACCCGACGACGCAGACGTGTGTCATCGTCATTGTTGTCCCCCCTAGTGGCGATGGTGGTGGTGGCGGCGGCGGCGGCGGTGGAGGTGGCGGCGGTGGCGGCGGTGGTCAGCCGCAACCGTGCGTAGATAAGCAACGCAACAACACGGTGGTTCCCTGCAACTCCTCGGCTTACCAGGGCCTCACTGGTTACTGGTCAAACAGTTGGAACTGCTACATCTATGCGGGGATCCCACAGCCTCCAAAGACCGACCCTGTATGGCAGGGGCACACCGACGGGGCAATCTACGGCTGCGTCTATCCGTGGGGGTTCGCCGGGTTCCCGGTCGCCGCAACCTTCTGGTCCGCAACGCCACCAGCGGGACCCGTGATTCCCCCGGACCCAGCGGCCCTGGCTCGGGTGGCGATGGCTTCGATGAACCTCCGGGCGATCACCATCGGGATTGTTCCCGAGCCTCGTGCAGGAAGTATCGGCGTGATCGGGATGCCGACATGGATGTGGGTTTCCAATCGAGCCGACAACACCTGGGGCCCGATAACTCGCGAAGCCACCGCGGCCGGGTTCACCGTAACCGCCACTGCCAAGGTTGTGAAGATCGTTTGGAACATGGGTGATGGATCGTCGGTGACCTGTACCGGACCTGGGACGCAGTACTCCGATGGCTATGGCAAGCAGTCGTCGCCGACGTGTGGTCACACCTATACCCGGCCTGGCTCGTATGCCGTGTCTGCGACCTCCTACTGGGAGGTCTCGTGGTCGGGTATCGGCCAGAGTGGGGTGATCCCAGTGAACTTCACGAGCACGGCGAACATCACGATGGGTGAGGTGCAGGTCCTCAACCAGTAGCCAGCCTCCCCGGTGAAGAGGAAGGGCCCCGCGGATCTTCCCCTCCCCGCGGGGCCCTTATGCGTGCTCTGGCCTCTTCGCTGCGGGCGTGGCCTATGTGGTCAACTGCCGTGTGAGCGGGTGCCTGAGAGGACCGTGCGAGATCGCTGCGAGGTCAGGTACCAGCACTAGGGTCGGCTTCCGTCTGAGGACCCCGGCTCGGGGCTGTCGGGAGCCGATACCGGACGTGGCCGGAAGCTCTGGTTGCCGATGTACCTATACCTCGCACTCCGGGCCCGTTGGGCGGTCCCCTCCGAAGCCGTCAGGTCCGAGGTCTGGCACGGCTAACGGAACTTTCGGAAAGAAGCGTTAGCCCGCGTGGTCAGGCGCTGAGTGCGGTCTCGTCCTGGTCGGTGCGGAGGTCGAGCTCTTCGCGGACCGCGACGACGAGGAGCTTGCGGGCCCTGCTGCACCGTTGGCGGACGGCGGCGTCGCTGAGCCCGAGCTGGGTGGCCGCGGTGGCGGTCCCGGAGGTTCCGGGCTGCGGCAGGTAGACCTGCACGAGCAGCTCGGCGTCCTCGCGGGTGATGACGTCACGGGAGACGGCCCAGGTGACGACCTGGACGAGGTCGTCGTCGACGGAGAGCCCGACCCGTCCGACCTCCGCCGCGGCCGCGGCCATGAGCCGGCCGGAGTGCTCCTCGGGAAGCTCGGTGGGATCGACCGGCCGGGCCGGCTGTTGACCTCTGGTCTCCCCGGTGAGGCGGTGCAGAGTGTCCAGGGCCAGGTTGGCGGCGATCTTGTGCGGCCGCCTCGCGATCGGGTAGCCGGACAGGATGTCCCAGAACTCGGCGACGGCGATGTGCCGACGGTCCTCAGCCCAGGCGTTGTCGCTACTCGTGCCGCGGGTGCGCAGCGTGATCCGTCCCAGCTTGATCAGCATCGACTGCAGCACCACCCGGCCCGCCAGCTGGTGCCCGGCCTGGAAGAGCCGGATCAAGGCGCCGAGGATCTCGTCCTTCCCGGCAGGGTTGGCCGCGTCGACGGCATCCACGAGGTCGCCGGGGGAGTGGTACCCGGCTAGGGCCGGCTCGAGACGGCCCCACTTGAGGATCGCGGCCGCAGAGGAGGCGAGGGCGTTGAGGCTGACCCATTCGCCGATCAGCTGACGAAACAGGGCCGACTCGACCCGGACGGGGACCTGGTGGTGCTGGCGGAAGGCTGAGCTGGTCACGGGAGGGCTCCGATCCGTGAGGTGTGCGCTGACCTGCCCCACCCTCCTCAGCACCCCTTGCCCGGATTCTTGCCCGAATCGGGGGCTCCAGAACTTTTCTTCCGGCAAGGGGTGCCAGCCCCCTTGCCGGACACCCGACAAACGCCCGTTGACCTGCGGAAACGCAGCCTGGCCGACCGTCGGAAAAAAGTTTGGGCCCCGGGGTGCCCGGCGGTCACGAACGCGGGGGTCCGAAGACCTTCTATGGGTGTCCGCTACCCGAAGGAGTCCCCGCGACCATGAACGCGACTTCTCGCGAGGCCCGCGAGCTCACCGATGCTGCCACTGTGCACGCCGCCCGTGAGGGTGTGGTGCACGCTCTGGCGCCGCTAGCTGCCAGCCCTCTGGATGAGCAGGCTGCCGCCCAGATGCGTCAGGCCTTGGCCAAGGCCACCTCCCCACGGGTCCGGGAGGCGCTGCGCCGACTCGTGGCCACCCCGCCTCGTCCGCTCCAGCGCCCCACCCTCAGCGCGGTCCCCGCGCCGGATGGCGGAGACCCGGGATCGGTTCGTCCGGCTCCGACGACACCGGCCCCGAGTCCCTGCCAGCCCACTCCCGCGCCCGCCGGAGGTGTCGCATGAGCCCGACCCTGTCCCTGTCCCGCAAGAAGCACCGGGACAGGGAGGAGACCCCCGACCCTGCCGACGACGTCGACCAGGCCCCGATCGCCACCGCCAAGCAGCAGGTCGGCTCGACCCTGGCCACCAAGGCCGCGACCCTGCTCCTGCTGGGCTGCCTGTTCGCCGGCCCATTGGGCCTACTGGCCGGCGGCCTGGCGCTGCTCTCGGCCACCGCCCCAGCGCCGCCGAGCGCGGCCAAGGTCGTCGACCTGTCCGGTCAGCGAGCGGTCGCCGGCGAGTTCGCCCAGCGAGTGGTCACCACCTGGCTGACCACCGCCCGCGGCCACGAGGCCGACCTGACCGGGCTGATCCCGGGCATCGCGACCAACACCTTCCCCCAGGAGGCCTTCACCGCCACGGACGCCACCGTCTCCGGGATCACCCAGGTCGAGGGCACCTGGTCGGTGACCGTGGCCGTGACCGTCACCGACCAGCGCAAGCAAACCGCCCGCCGCTTCTTCCAAGTACCGGTCGCGATCGCCACCGACGGGTCGGTGTCGGCCCTGTCGCTCCCGACCCCTGTCGCCGGCCCCGCCGTCGCCGCCGGCACCGGTCTCAACTACCAGGTGCAGGTGCCCTCGACCGGCCCGGTCGCCTCCACGATCAGCCAGTTCCTGGCGGCATACGCCGCCGGCTCCGGTGACGTGACCCGCTACCTGACCCCCGGAGTGCAGATCCGCGCGATCGACCCCGCCCCCTTCACGGCCGTGACCGTCACCGACCTGCGGGCCATCTCCAGCGCCGCCGGCGTCGACACCACCGGCACCCCCAAGGACGGCACCACCTTGCGGGTCCTGGTCACCGCCACCGGCACAGTCTCGGCCACCCAGCAGCTCAGCGCCGCATGGGCGCTGAGCCTGACCGCCCGCGCCGGCCGCTGGGAGATCACGGCGATCGACCGCACCCCGGCCCAGCCCCCCACCCAGCCCCCCGCTGCCGCGCCGGTCGCGGGCACCGTCTCGCGCCCCAGCACGGGACAACTCAACCCCACTCCCGCCGGCACCCCGTCGGCCACACCGTAGGAGGCATCACCCATGTCCACCCTGCTCAACCTCACCACCGCGGTCAGCGCCGACCCCATGGTCGTCGCCGCCGGCGGCACCGGCCTGCTCGACTGGCTCACCAACAAGCTGACCGACCTGCAGGGCGTGTTCCGCCTGCTGTCCGTGGTCGGCGGGATGGGCTTCGTCATCTGGCAGGGCCTCGCCTCCCGCGGCGCGATGGCCCGGATCATCATCTCCGGCATCGCCGCCGGGATCTTCATCTGGATCGTCTGGAACGTCACCGCCCTGCAGGACCGGGTCAACAACGAGGTCAACGCCGAGCGTGCCCCCGTGACCCAGTCCCAGGTGATCGCCGCCAGCTCGGTGACACACCCCTTCACCCTCACCCATCCGGCGACCTGAGCCGCCCCCGGCGCCACCTCATCAGTGAGTCGCGCCACGGCACGCCATCACCACCAAGGAGAACGCGATGAGCACCCGCGAGGACCATCACGAGGTCGTCAAGTGGTACACCCGCGCCCGCAGGTTCCCCCAGCTGATCGGGAAGACCCCCGACGGCGCACGCCTGTGGGGAGGCCCCTACACCTACACCCAGGTGGTCGGGGCCGTCGCTGTGCTCGTCGTCGGCATCAAGACCGTCGGGTTGTGGGGTCAGTTCGGCCTGATCGGCAACGCCCTGATCCTGCTCGGGGTGGCGTATGCCACCACGCTGGGACTGGGGCGGTTGCCGATCGGGTCGCGCAACCCCCTCTCGGTAGCCCAGGGAGCCCTGAAGTCGGTCAGCGCCACCCCGGCCGGCTCCTACGCCGGCCGACCCCTGAAGATCCGCCGGCCCCACAAGGTCACCTCCCGGGTCGTGGTCGCCCACACCGACCACACCTTCCTCGACCTGGTCCCGGCCCCGGCGCCGGTCCTTGCCGCGGCCGCGCCGGCACCCAAACCGGATCGCGGCCGGCCGCGCTGGTCGCGTCCCACACCGTCCCAGCGGCCGCAGCCTGCACCCGCCCGCCCGACCACCCCGCCCGCCCTGTCGAACGTGCAGCGGCTGCTGGCCTCCAGCGGATCCGCCCACCAGGAGAACTAACCCGATGCGCACCCCAACCCGATCCATGGCAGCCAACCTGCGCTGGACCCGCACCGGGAGCGTGTGGGCCGACTTCCTGCTCACCGGCCTGCCCTACGGCCTGCGACCCAACAAGGACAAGCACGCCGTTCGCTCCCTGCACCAGGCGTTCTTCCGCGCTCTGCCCGGCGAGTCCCTGCTGCTGGGCCTGTGCTCGGGCCTGGACCCGGCCGCGGTCGTGGAGAAGATGCTCGAGGGCGTCGACGTGGCCTCCTGCCCCGACTGGGTCGCCGAGTGCGAGGCCACCATGGACTCGCTGGACCTGATCGGCCCCGGCCAGCGCATCTACTGGCTCTCGGTCCCCTTGGGCGTCGACAAGCCCTCCGACCGGTGGCTCGAACCGACCCGCGCCGCCACCGCCGACCTGCGCGACCGGATCGGCCTGCCCCGCGCCCCGATCCCCGCCGGAGACATCGACCGCCGCCTGGCCCAGGCAGCGCGCGTCGCCGAGTCCATCCCCTCCCCGTTCAACCCCTCCCCGGTCACGCCGGCGCAGATGGTGTGGCTGCACGAACACTCCCTGCGCCGCGGCCTGTTCCAGGACCTCGACCTACCCACCGCCTCCCCGCGGGATGTCACCGCCGCCCTGCTCACCCCGAAGTCCTCCTCCGCCCTCGGCGAGCCGCTGATGGACGAGGGAGGCCAGGGCGACCTCGAAGCCAAGACGCTGGCCCGGTGGAACCCGATCAACCGCCGATTCCTGAAGATCCAGGACGCCGCCAGCGTCGACGCCGGCGACGCCTCCTACCAGTCCCTGCTGGTGGTCAGCGACGTTCCCGACGGCGGCATGGTGTTCCCCGGCAGCGAGTTCATCGGACGCATCGACGAGTCCGGCCTCGACGTCGACTGGGCCATGCGACTGCACCAGCGCTCCTCCTCCCAGGTGGCCTCCCAGAACCGCAAGGCGCTGCGCAACCTCAACGAGCAGTACGGCCAGCGCGACGGCGAAGTCAGCCACGGCATGAACATGCTCGACCGGGTCGCCGAGGACCTCGCCGAGTACGTCGCCCTGCTCGAGTCCGACAAGCTCGAGGTGGAGGTCCAGGCCACCACCATCTTCTGCGTCGCAGGCCCCGACGCCGAAAGCGCCCGCACCCAGGCCCGGGCCCTGACCGACTTCCTGGCCGACACCGGCTACAAGCTCTCCGTCCCCCTGGGCTACCAGGAGGAACTGTGGTGGGCCATGACCCCGGGCGTGCCCTCCTCCAAGGCCGTGCGCGAGTTCTCCCAGATCACCACCAGCAGAGCCCTGGCCGCCACCGTCCCGCTGGCCAGCGTCTCGATCGGCGACGCCAAGGGATCCCTGCTGGCCCTCAACATCGCCCACGGCCCGATGTTCGCCCCCAATGTGCCCTGCGGCCCGACCAGCGTCATCCTGCACGACCTCGAGGGCGCCACCGACCGTGACGTGTCCGGGTCGATCGCGATCGCCGGCGAACTCGGCTCCGGAAAGTCCGTCACCTTGAAGAAGCTTGCCGGCGACGTCATCGACCGCGGCGGCCGCGTCATCATCGCCGACCGGACCGCGATGGGGGAGTGGGCCACCTGGGCCGACTCGGTCACCCGCGCCGTCGTCATCGACATCGCCGACCCCACCCTCAGCCTGGACCCGCTGCGCCTGTTCGGCCCGACTATCGGCTCCCGGATCACCCAGAGCTTCCTGACCCCCCTGCTGAACGTGGCCCCCACCTCCGAGCGCGGGGTGCTGCTCTCCGACGTCCTGGACCCTGGGTACCTCGCCGAGCACCACATCACCAGCCTCGGTGGCCTGCTGCGCCACCTGCAGGACGGCTGCCAACTGCCCGGCGCCGCCGAGATGGCCCGGCTGATCAACGTATTCGCCCGCCGCGACTTCGGCCGGTCCATCTTCGACGAGACCGTCCGGGTCCTGCAGCTGTCGGACCCGGCCGCTGTCATCCGCACCCACACCCTGCTGCTGCCCAGCCGCGAAGAGCTCGAGCACCAGCACCTGTTCGAGCAGCTCGGCCTGGAGAAGATCTTCGGCCGCGCCATGTACGCCCTCATCGCCTCCCTGGCCCGTCACGTCTGCTTCGCCGACCGGTCCGTCCTGGGGCTGTTCGTCGTCGACGAGGCCCACTCGGTCACCATCAGCCCCGAAGGCGAGCGGGAGATCGTCGACTTCGTCCGCGACGGCCGCAAGCACCGCGCCGCCGTCGCACTCGGCTCCCACGACCCCGAGGCCGACTTCGGCTCCCCGACCCTGCGCGGCCTGATCCCCACCCGGATCCTCATGCGGCACCGCGACAAGACACTGGCCCAGCGCGGCCTGGCCTGGCTGGACCTGGACGCCAGCGACGAGTCCCTGGTCGACCTGGTCCGCAACGACATGTCCCCGGTGCAGGCCAACGGCGTCCCCGAGCACCGCCGCGGCGAATGCCTGATCCGCGACACCTCCGGCAACGTCGGCCGCGGCAAGGTCCTCGTGCCCGCCGTCGCCGAGCGCGGGCTGGCCGTGCGCACCTCCGGACCCGCCACCGGCTCACCCGTGGGCGGTGCGAGCTCGTGACATTCCCCGTGGCCACCGCCCTGCGCCGCTGCCCCCGCTGGGTCGCGCGGCTGTTCGCCGCGGTCAGCCTCATCCCCGCGTGGCTGCTGCTGAAGGCCTCCACCGCCTTCGCCGCCGACGGCTCGGGCCCGCTGGGGCAGACCCCGCCGTCCCTGTCGTGGATCCAGCTGTCCGACAGCCGCGGCATCTCCATCTGGAACTACGAGCTGTCCCTGGACCGAGGCGGCATCACCAGCCCCGACAAGTTCTTCTGGGCCTCCATCACCGACGCCTGCTGGGGCTTCTACCGCTCCGGTGTCGCCCTGGCATTGTGGTTCCTGGACTGGGTCATGAGCTTCGGCTGGCTGCACGTCGTGGCTACTCCGATGATCGCGGTCGGCGATGCGATGCAGTCGGTCGTGCAGCGGGTCGGCGCCGTGCCCGTGCTGCTGACCATCGCGGCCGTCGTCGCCGTCGCCTGGATGATGCGGGGCCGGTGGGCCACCGGCATCTTCGAGCTCGCGATGGCTCTGGTGATCGCGGCCCTGGCCACCGGGGTCTTCGCCCAGCCGGTGCGGATGGTCGCCGGCGACAACGGGCTGATCGTGCAGTCCCAGCAGTGGGGAATGGAGCTGTCCGCCGCCCTGGCCGACCAGGCCGCTGCCGGGCAGAGCCCGGAGCAGCTGCGCAAGACCCAGACCGGCCTGCTGGTCGACACCTTCGTGCGGATCCCCACCGAGATGATCAACTTCG
>Ga0116175_1000699_pt1 | contig 22684 bp, 17 predicted proteins | sample AD_UKC125_MetaG_FD_89802 | JGI IMG/M metagenome (GOLD analysis project Ga0116175, IMG submission 89802) | Active sludge microbial communities of municipal wastewater-treating anaerobic digesters from USA - AD_UKC125_MetaG | ecosystem: Engineered > Bioreactor > Anaerobic > Digestate | place: USA... | reverse complement strand
TCATCATACATATTTCTTCTAAGGTATCACATTTTAAAGCTAGCATGGCACTTAGTTTTATACGAGAGGCAATACTGCTGCCCGGTACAACTTTTGCAATTCTTTTACCGATTATTAAGCCTTGTTCTGCGCCGTATAAAGCAGATTTATAAACTGAAATAGGATTGGCAGTTGGCGTTAAAGCATTGGAAATAGCAGCGGCTACAGAACATGCCCCAGACATAGCAAGAGTTGTAGCATGAGTTGGTTGACAAATCATACAGGCATCTCTAATTGCTGCATCTAGATTACCTGGGTTAAATAAACCTGCTGGTGCTATTTTCATCGCGCATCCATTTGAAGTTCCTATTCCTACCTCCTGCGCTAAATTTCTTCCTACTTCTATAGGATCTGTGCCCTTCCGAAATTCTTCAATAGCCTTCCTTGTCGTTGGTCCTGCAAACCTTTTAAAATCATCTTCATTATCTGCCCATTTTAAAAGCGCTCGAGCAACTGCTTCAGCTGTTATATCCCCGTTTTCGTCTTCAAGATAAGCATTTATTATTCCAACTGTTTGACCTGTATCATCAGTAATTTGACCAGCTCTTCTGCCACATGAAAATGGTCTGTCAACATCTGGCGGATAAAAATGATCTATCAAGCCACCAAATTTTTTCATAATTTGTTCCATAGTCATTTGTTCGCTAGCAGTACCAAATGCATCTCCAACAGCGCAACCAACTATACAGCCAAGTATTTTTTCGAACAACTCCAATTGAGATAAGCCTCCTTCGAGTTTTTATCTTAACTATTATAGGCAATTAGCAGGTAGCTTTGAATAGGCTGCGGCTATTCTTGAACCTATTTTAGCATTATTGTAGACTAATTGTAAGTTAGCTTCAAGGCTTTTGCCTTCAGTCTTCTCAACTATGCGTTTTAGCAGAAAGGGTGTTAAATCCTTTCCTTTTACTCCTAATTTCTCACTTTCTTCTATTGCTTCGTCTATAATAGAATCTATATACTCTTTATCTAATGAGCTTTCTTCGGGTATAGGATTAGCTACTAATATACCGCCCTTTAGTTTTAGCGTATCTTGGACATATACTAATTTTGCAATTTCCTCTACACTATCTAATCGCAAATTTAACTTAAGACCGCTATTGCGAGTGAAAAAAGCTGGCAGTTCATCTGTTTTAAAGCCTATCACAGGAACTCCCTTTGTTTCTAAATATTCTAATGTGCGTGGCAAATCTAGAATGGATTTAGCACCGGCACAAATAACAGTAACAGGTGTTTGAGCCAGTTCTTCTAAATCTGCAGACACATCTAGTGTTTTTTCGTATTCCCTATGAACGCCACCTATACCGCCAGTTACAAAAAATTTTATTCCAGCCATATTGGCACACAGCATCGTAGCAGCTACTGTTGTTGCCCCTACACCTTTTGAAGCAATCACCGCTGCAATATCCCTTCGCGATACTTTTGCAATATCAGAATTTGTTGCTAGAATCTTTAGATCTTCTTCATTTATCCCTATTTTAATCTTACCATCCATAATTGCTATCGTTGCAGGAATTGCACCATTTTCTCGAACAATTTCTTCAACCTTATGAGCCATTTCTATATTTTGAGGATATGGCATTCCATGAGAAATTATAGTCGATTCAAGTGCAACAACTGGTAGATGATTATTGATTGCATCTTTTATTTCTTGATTAAACTCTACAAAATTGTTGTAATTAGTCTTCATTTTGTTATTCCATCACCTTTCCTTCGAGTTTACTCCAAAAACCAGCTATTTGAGCAGGAGATACTATGCCATATTCACATATAATCGATTTAAGATCTGTTGCAGGCGTTAGATCAAAAAATTGATTAATGATTTCAATTCCATCTAAGCTATCAAAATCTCCTTTTGACACAATTTCAGTTTCCGATCTTCTTTCCAATTTAATCTTGTAGCCATAAAGTGTTCTAAGATCTAGCTTGTAAAGTTCGCTCGCTATATAAACAGGTTTTTTACACAAACAAGCCAATTTACTAATCATAGCAGTACCCATTTTATTAGCCACTGAGCCATCATAGCAAATAGAATCAGCTCCCATGATTACATAATCAGCTTTTGGTAAAAATTCATATATAGAAGCGTCTGTAATATAAATTGCCCTTATATTTAATTTTTGTAAAATCTTTATAGCTACTCTTGATTCTCGAAGCGGCCTTGATTCAGTACAAATTACAGTAAAGTTTTTACCTTTTTCCGCAGCTTTAATAAAAATTTCCATTAATGTACTACTGTAACTATGCATCATAATAATATCATTTTCTTGAACTAAATTTGATCCATATTCTCCTACTCGGCTCACTGCTTCAAAGGAATAATCTATAATATTTGAGCAAACATGGCTAACTTCTTTTTTGACTCTTTCTACATCTTTAACATTTTCTATTTTTTTCAATGTGTTTTTTACTATATACCATGTATTATATATAGTTGCCATTGTTGGTTTCAAATCAATTATCTGTTTTGCTACATCTTCATATCGATTTATCAAACTATCTTTTGAAGAAAAGGTTTCCTGCTCAGAAACCAATTTAAATGCCCATGCCGCAGCACGGCCAAAGGGACTGCCACCTTTTACATTCATATTTCTTATTTCTTCAATTACGTGGTCTGCAGATTTAAACTCGATATCTTTTACTTCCATATTTTTCACCTTCCTATAATTCTTATAATTCTTACTCAATTGATTCATCAATTCCAAAAATATATGTCAAAACAAAAGTTACCAACGCTCCTACTAAGACCCCAGTTAATAAACCGCTAAAACCAGGTCCTAAGTATGCTGGGATTGTATATAAACTAAATGCAACTGGCGCAGTTGTACCTGCGTGGCTTGCACCTGTTATAGCACCTCCTATAGCACCACCTATGCAAACAAACAGAAAAGGTTTTTTATACTTAAGGTTAACCCCATACATTACCGGTTCAATTACGCTTCCAGCAAAAAAACTAGTTAAGCTTAAGGCAAAAGCATTTCTCTTTATTTCAGGATTCTTTGCTTTTAGTGAAACAGCTAGTCCTGCGGCAATTTGGCAGATTAAGCTCGGCGCATGTGTCATTATTACCGTATCTCTGCCAAATCTAGCAATATTGGGAACAGTAATCATCGACAGCAAAACTATATGCATGCCAAAAATAATGAGAATTTGCCATACTCCTCCAATTAATGCCCCGGCTAGAATCGGACTGAATGCATATAAACTTGTAAAAAGTGAAGAAAGAGCATTGCCACCCCATACGCCAATGGGACCTAAGAATAAAATTGTAAGAGGAACTATTATTAATGCACTTAAAAAAGGTATTGCTATACTGTGTGAAGCTTTGGGAAGATATTTCTTTAATATTTGTTCAAATTTTGAAAGAAAATAAATAGCTAATATTGCCGGTATAACAGAACAAGGATAATAAACATTTGTTACTTTAATCCCTAGGAATGTCACTTGCTCCATCGTTGCAAATAAGTTACTAAATTTAGGATTGATCAAAACACACAAAATCATCAGCGATACTGCAATATTTGTCTGGAATTTTTTAGCTGCTGACCAACCGATAATTATAGGGAAGAAGTCATATAGCGTGTCCGCAATAATATTTAGAATTTGATATGTTGAATTGTCGGTAGGTACTTTAAAAACAACACTTAAAAGAACGCAAAATGTTTTTATGAATCCTGAAGCAACTAGTGCAGGAATAACAGGTGTTACAATTTCTGACAGAGTTGTTAAAAATAAATCAAGATACTTTTTTACAGTTCCTTTTTCTTCGGTTTTTTTAGAGGAATCTTCGGCAATAGCTGAATATCCTTCATCTTTGCCGTCTATACTTTCTTTTTGCATTGAAAGAATTTCTCGATAAACTTCGTCTACGATTCCCCCTAAGACTATTTGATATTGGTCACCCAACTTAATGACTTGGAGGACACCCGGTAATTTTTTGAGCTGTTCCACGTTTACCTTAGAATCGTTTTTTGCAACAAATCTTAGTCTTGTCATGCAGTAAGAGATATTGTGAATGTTAGAAGAGCCGCCAATGTTTTCTAAAATCTCTTTTGCAAGTTCTTTATTGTTGTTGGACATTAAAACACTTCCTTTCATTGTTTTTAATATTTTTTTGTTATAAACAAAAAGAGCCGGAAAAGAATATGCTTTTTTACATATCCTTTCCCAGCTCATGCCTGCAAAACAGTAACACGCTGGTTAAATATCGCTAATATTTTTTATTTAGTTGACTGCTGAACTATGTTTAGTATAGCAGGGATTTTTGTATAGTTCAAGTCTTTTTTTAGATATCCTCATTCTGCAAAATGCTGACTGCTACTCGGGCCTGAAACGATTTTTTATCTTAAATACGGTTTTTGTAAGGGTCTTGACAAATTCTTAAAGAGAAGTTTGCTATAGTTCTTCGACCTTTATATTTTTCTTTTTGCTCCAAAAATATATGATTATAGCTGAAGCAAGCCCGATTATCCCTGATATCAAAAATGTCATACCGGCACCATAGTGTTCGGATAATGTGCCTGCATACATAGAACCGACGGTTGTCATACCCGAAAACACTAATGTGTAAAAGCTCATAACACGTCCTCTTATATAATCCTCTGAATTTATTTGAATAATTGAGTTGCAGGATGCAGTAAATGTTATCATGAAAAATCCTGTAAGTGCCAGAAAAACCATGGAAAGATAATAATTATGCATCATGCCTAGAATTCCTTGAAATAGTGAAAGGCCGGCTGCTCCAAGGAATAGTATTCCCATTTTAGGTTCTGAGCCTGCTGTTGCAGCAAGTGTCAAAGCACCTGTCAAAGCGCCAATTCCCATAGCTGCCATAAGGGTTCCATACTGAGATGCTTCCATTCCCAAGTCTATCTTGGTAAAGACAGGAACAAGCACATTAAAATTCATCGTAAATACGTTTATAAGGAGCATAAGGAGCATTGGAACATAGATATTTGGTGTCTTAAATACATATTTGACTCCTTCTGTCATGTCGTGAATAACAGTTGCATTAGTTCTGCTGTTTTGCCTTTTTTTCTTTTACATCCATTAACAGCAAACCTGTTATAACAGCGATATATGATATTCCGTTTAACAAAAAGCATAATCCTATGCCTAAATACCCTATAAGTATGCCAGCGACTGCAGGGCCAATTATACGAGCCAGGTTGAATACAGATGAATTTAGAGCTATTGCATTTAATAAATCATCCTTTCCTACAAGATCTATCATTAGAGCCTGCCTTGCGGGATTGTCTATGCTGTTTAGTGCTCCTAGAATTAAAGCCGTGATGGCTATGTGCCAATACTGCGCTTTGCCGGAAAATGTAAGAATCGAAAGAGTAAATGCAACAATCATTAGTCCTATTTGAGTAAATATAACTAGTTTTCTTTTGGGGAATCTATCAACGTATACACCTGCAAAAAGCGCCAGGAATAACACAGGTAAGGTTTGTAATGTTGTTATAAAACCTAAAAGGAAGGGAGAGTTTGTAAGCTTGAGGATAAGCCATGCCTGCCCAATATTTTGCATCCATGTGCCTATCAATGATATGCACTGGCCGAGCCAAAAAAGTCGAAAGTTCCGGTGGGTAAGCGCCGGAAATGATAACTTAAGTCTTGTTATCAAGTTCGTAGTATGTCACCTCGTGTAGACCGCTTGACTTTAAAATTTCTAATTTATTTTATACCTTTTTTTCTCATAAGTATAGGATTAAATTTTGTATAATTTTAAATAAATAATGGCGCAAACACGAGAGCTACAATCGTCATTAGTTTTATTAAAATATTCATAGAAGGACCTGCTGTATCTTTAAACGGATCGCCTACTGTATCACCAACAACTGCGGCGGCATGCGTAGGCGTGCCTTTTCCGCCAAAATTTCCTGCCTCAATAAATTTCTTGGCATTATCCCATGCACCACCAGAGTTAGACATCTGAATAGCAAGCATAACACCTGTCAGCAGTGCACCTGCAACAAGACCTCCAAGTGCCTCGGCTCCAAGCACATACCCTACAAGCAGTGGCGCTATTACCGCCATAAGGCCAGGTAAAACCATCTCTCTTATGGCAGCTGCCGTACTTATATCCACGCATCTTGCATAATCCGGTTTTGCTTTTTCTTCCATAATGCCCGGAATTTCTCTAAATTGCCGTCTAACTTCCTCTATCATCTGAAACGCCGCTTTGCCTACAGCTTCCATTGCCATGGACGCGAATAAGAATGGAAGCATTGCTCCGATTAAAAGACCTGCAATAACGCTTGCGTCTAATAAGTTTATTCCATTATCCAATCCAACTGCAGTAGTATAAGCCGAAAACAAAGCAAGAGCGGTAAGCGCAGCGGACCCTATCGCAAATCCCTTTCCTATCGCAGCTGTAGTATTGCCTACAGAGTCAAGTTTATCGGTGATTTTGCGAACATCTTCCGGAAGTTCCGCCATTTCAGCTATTCCACCGGCATTGTCTGCAATAGGACCATATGCATCAACTGCCACAGTCATTCCTGTGGTCGATAGCATCCCTATAGCTGCCAATGCTATACCATAGAGTCCTGAAAATTTGTATGAAATAAGAATAGAAGCCACGATGAACAGTACCGGGAGTGCTGTTGATTTCATTCCCACTGCAAGACCTGATATGATATTTGTTGCAGCACCAGTCTGCGAAGATTTTGCAATTTCTTTCACAGGAGGGTAGTCAGACGAAGTATAATATTCGGTAACGATACCAATAACACTGCCGACAACTATACCTGACGCTGCTGCAAAAAATGCATTCAGTTCTCCTAAAATCATCTTGCTTAAAAAATAGGTGAAAATCATTGATGCGATTGCGCTTATAAAAGTCCCATTTGTAAGAGCTTTTTGAGGATTGGCGCCGCTTGCTAAATTTACAAAAAATACCCCTATAATTGCACTTAAAATTCCCGCCGCAGCAAGCACAAGGGGAAAAACAATTCCCTTTATGCCAAAAGCCTGACCTGTTACATTGGATACTGCCACAGCTCCTATAGCCATTCCTGAAACAATTGAGCCTACATAAGATTCAAAAAGATCAGCTCCCATTCCTGCTACATCGCCTACATTATCGCCCACATTATCTGCTATAACAGCTGGATTTCTAGGATCATCTTCAGGAATGCCTGCTTCAACCTTTCCTACTAAGTCAGCTCCCACGTCGGCAGCTTTAGTATATATTCCTCCGCCAACCCTTGCAAACAATGCAATCGAGCTTGCGCCCAAGGCAAAACCGTTAATTACGTCAAAACTTTTAACATCCGCAGGATTTCCAAAAAGGCAGTACATTATACCTAATCCCAAAAGACCCAATCCTACAACTGACATACCCATAACCGCCCCGCCTGAAAATGCTATCCCCAAGGCCTTGTTTTGGCTTTCCTGGGCAGCATGGGCTGTTCTGACATTTGCCTTAGTAGCAACATTCATACCTATAAAACCGGCTAAAACCGACGCGATGCTGCCGCAAACATAACATATGGCTGTCTGCCAACCGATTAAAAAGCCTATTATGCAGAACATAGCTGCAACAAAAACTATCAAAACCCTATACTCCCTCAAAAGAAAAGCCATTGCGCCTTCTTGAATTGCTTTTGAGATTTCCTGCATTTTCTCGTTACCTGCAGGGTTCTTAACTATTCTAAGAGCAAGAACTAGAACAAAAATCAAAGCAACAATTCCCATTATTATAGCCCATATCACCAGATTTTCCATCGTGCAACTACCTCCAATGTTGTTAAAGATTGTAAAACAGGCACTACCTCAAAAATACAATCATTATAACCGACATGGCTAAAAACACAAAAGCAAAAATCTCCGTATATCTAGCTAGCTTATCATCAATTCCTTTTTTCTTGCCAAACAATTTTTCGGCTCCTCCAGCAATACTCCCAGCCAAGCCTGCAGACTTTCCGGATTGGAGTAAAACTAAAGCAATTAGGCCAACGCATATGGCTAAATAAATGATCGTAAGAAAAAGCTCCATATCATTACCCCCTCCCAAATCAATATTAATGATTATAACACACGGTTTTTTAAAAGACAACTCTTTTACATATAAATGTGATATACTATTATTATCATTTTTACAGATTATGCTTTACTATTCATTTAGTAAAATGTAAATCTGGTAATATGGTCCAATTATTATTAAATTAGCCGGAAAGCTCCGGCTAATTTAATCTTATATATGCTGCTCTTATCTTTGCTGTTTGCTTTATATGAAATAATATTTATCGCTTGATATTGTAAAATGCGTCAATTCCGAGATACACCGCTGTATCGCCGAGCTCTTCTTCAATTCTTAAAAGCTGGTTGTACTTAGCTACTCTATCAGTTCTTGAGGGAGCGCCTGTTTTAATCTGACCGGCATTTGTTGCAACTACCAGGTCCGCTATTGTGGTATCTTCAGTTTCGCCGGAGCGATGAGATACTATAGCTGTATATTTTGCTCTCTCGGCCATTGAAATAGCATCTAGTGTTTCGGTAAGTGTGCCTATCTGATTCAGTTTTATTAAGATTGAATTTGCCACGCCTTGTTCAATTCCGCGTTTTAGTCGATTTGTATTGGTCACAAAAAGATCATCGCCTACAAGCTGAACTTTATTGCCAAGAGCATCTGTCAGCAATTTCCAGCCTTCCCAGTCTTCTTCTGCCATACCATCCTCAATAGATATTATAGGATATTTTTCAACTAAACGCGAGTAGTAATTTACAAGATTTGCTGCATCGTATTCAAGATTTTCGCCTTTAAGCTCATATTTGCCATCATTATAGAACTCAGAAGATGCTGCGTCAAGGGCTATATAGATATCTTTCCCAGGGGTATAACCGGCTTTTTCAATAGCCTCAACTATAAATTTTATAGCTTCTTCATTTGATGCAAGGTTCGGGGCAAAACCACCTTCATCACCAACAGCAGTTGAAAGTCCTCTTTCTCCTAATACCTTTTTTAGTGCATGGAAAGTTTCTGCTCCCATCTGAAGAGCCTGAGCAAAACTTTTAGCCCCTACCGGCATAATCATAAATTCTTGTAAATCCACATTATTGTCTGCATGTTTCCCACCGTTTAATATATTCATCATTGGTACCGGCAAAACTTTGGGATTTGCACCGCCGATGTATTTATATAAACCGACTTGTAAAAATTCGGCTGCAGCGTGAGCTACTGCAAGTGAAACGCCTAAGATTGCATTAGCGCCAAGATGCTCCTTGTTTGGGGTTCCGTCAAGTTCAATCAGAAGTTTATCAATCGCTACCTGATCCAGGGCGTCCATGCCGCAAAGTTCAGGGGCGATTATTTCATTCACGTTTTGGACCGCCTTCAAGACGCCTTTTCCACCAAAGCGATTTTTGTCATTATCTCTAAGCTCCACTGCTTCAAACTGGCCGGTGGAAGCTCCTGAAGGTACTGCGGCTCTTCCAATTGTCCCATCTTCCAATACCACTTCGACTTCTACAGTTGGATTGCCTCTTGAATCTAAAATTTCTCTTGCAAATACGTCTAATATTGTTGACATAATAAAATTCACCTTCCTTAGTTTAATGTAATATTAAAGATTTTCCAGTCATTTCTTTGGGCTGGGCAATACCTAAAAGCTCTAACATAGTGGGTGCTATATCAGCTAGTTTTCCATTGGTAAGCTTGTACTTGTCTTTATCAGGAGATACAAGAATAAATGGAACTGGATTGCATGTATGTGCAGTATATGGTTCTCCTGTTTCGTAATTTAGCATTTGCTCAGCATTACCATGGTCTGCTGTAACTATAAGTGTTCCTTCTTTTTCGGCTATCACATCAGCTACCATGCCAACGCATTTGTCCACTGTTTCCACCGCTTTCACAGCAGCTTCAAGAATGCCTGTATGACCTACCATATCTGGATTTGCGAAGTTTAAAACTATAACGTCGTAAATATCTTCCAAAATCTTTTTTATAACAGTATCAGCTACTTCATAGGCACTCATTTCCGGCTTTAGATCATATGTAGCCACCTTAGGCGATGGGATAAGAATTCTATCTTCTCCTTGATAAGCCTTTTCCCTTCCGCCGTTGAAGAAAAATGTAACATGGGCGTATTTTTCTGTTTCGGCAATTCTAAGCTGTCTGATACCGGCTCGTTCTAAAACTTCAGCCAAGATGTTGTCCATTGACTCAGGGCCGTATGCAATCATAACATTTTTTATTGTTGCATCATATTCCGTCATGCAAACAAAGAAAACTGGAAAATACCCTTTTTTTCGCTCAAATCCTTGAAATTCCTCGCTGCAGAATGCATAAGTTATTTGTCGTGCTCTATCAGGTCTAAAATTAAAGAAAATAATTGAATCTCCAGGCTCGACAGTTGCAATCGGTTTATCGGTTTCATTTACTATAACCGTAGGCTTTACGAATTCATCTGTTTCATTACGTTCATAGCTTTTTTCAACGGCTTCAGTCGCACTATGTGCCTTTATTCCTTCGCCTAAAACCATAGCTTCATAGGCTTTTTGAGTTCTATCCCATCTTTTGTCTCTGTCCATTGCATAATAGCGACCTGATATGGTGGCAATTTTCCCTATGCCGATTCTTTTCATATAATCTTCGATTTCGTTAATGTATTTTAGGGCATTGGCAGGCGGCACATCTCTACCATCTAAAAAGGCATGAATATAGACTTGGGAGAGGCCCTTTTGTTTTGCCATCTCTAAGAGGGCTTTCAGGTGTTCTATATGACTATGAACTCCGCCATCGGACAAAAGTCCCATAAGATGAAGTTTTTTGCCATTAGTAAGCGCATTGTCCATAGCTGCAGTCAGTGCCGGATTTTTAAAAAAATCTCCCGTTTTAATATCCTGGCTTATCCGTGTAAAATCTTGATATACTACTCTTCCCGCACCCATATTAAGATGGCCGACTTCAGAATTTCCCATTTGGCCTTCAGGTAAGCCAACAGCAAGCCCTGACGCCTCTAGTGAAGTGTTGGGATAGTTTGCAATCAATCGATTATAATTAGGTGTATTAGCGTTTAATATTGCGTTTCCTTCTTTTTTAGGATTTAGTCCCCAGCCATCTAAAATCATCAACATAAGTGGTTTTTTTGGCACTTTATTCAACTCCTGCTACAGATTAAAAGCACAGATTCTATAAAAACTTTCTGGATCAAGACTTGCTCCGCCAACTAGGGCTCCATCAATATCAGCTTCGTTCATAAGCTCTTTTATGTTATCTGGCTTGACACTGCCGCCATAAAGGATTCTGATATTTTCTGCGACGTTTTTAGAATACAATTCCCCAATTTTTTCCCTTATAGCTTTAATTACTTCTTCAGCATCTTTTGATGATGCGGTCTTGCCGGTGCCTATAGCCCATATCGGTTCATAAGCAAACACTATTTTTCCAACTTCAGATGAAGGAATATCCTTTAGTGCTTTTTCGACTTGAGAAGTCACCCATGCCATAGTAATTCCTTCTTCACGTTGGCTTAGGGTTTCTCCCACGCATACAATCGGCAAAAGGCCGTGCTTTAAAGCTGACTTTATTTTTTTATTGACAGTTTCATCAGTTTCTGCAAAATACTGGCGTCGTTCTGAGTGGCCTATGATAACATACTCACATGGAACTTCTTTTAACATTAATGGCGAAATTTCACCGGTAAAGGCGCCATTTTCTTCCCAATGCATATTTTGCGCCCCAAGCTTTACATTTGTATCTGTAAGTTTTTCTGCCGCTGTAAAAAGGCTTGTAAACGGTGGGCAGATAACTATATCTGATGTAATGTTTCTCACCTTCGGCAGAAAATTGTCAAGGAAGTCAATAGTATCTTTTCTTGTATTATTCATCTTCCAATTTCCAGCGATTAACGGTTTTCTTGACATAATCAATACCTCCGATTTATTTATCGTTAAGTGCGGCTACTCCCGGCAGTTCTTTACCCTCAAGAAATTCCAAAGATGCGCCTCCGCCTGTGGAAACATGGGTCATAGAGTTTGCAAGACCCAGTTGTTCTACTGCCGCCACTGAATCTCCGCCTCCTACTATAGTTATGGCTTCCGATTCAGCCATGGCTTTTGCAATAGCTAAGGTTCCGGCATCATATGGTTTTATTTCAAATACACCCATGGGACCGTTCCAAACCACTGTTTTTGCTCCTTTGATAATTTCAGTAAATTTCTCTCTTGTCTTTTCTCCTATATCAACACCGATTTTATCCGACGGTATATTCTTTACTGAAACTGTTTCATAGGGCAAGCCTTCTTTTATCTCGGAAGTTACTACCACATCTTCCGGAAGCAGCAATTTTACGTTTTTCTCTTGGGCTTCTTTTAGAAGTGAGGCCGCCAGCTCTATCTTATCTTCCTCTAAAAGTGATTTTCCAATCTCATATCCTTGACTTTTAAGAAATGTAAATGCCATTCCACCGCCGATTAAAAGTGCATCAACTTTATTTAAAAGATTTTTTATTACACCAATTTTGTCTCCCACTTTTGCGCCGCCTAAAATTGCTACAAAGGGTCTTTGGGGATTTTCAAGGGCGCTGCCCATTATTTCAATTTCTTTTTGCATTAAGTATCCTGCGCCTGCGGGTAGAAATTTTGCAATGCCTGCCGTGGAAGCATGGGCTCTGTGGGCTGTGCCAAAAGCATCATTTATGAATATGTCGCCTAGTTTCGCAAGCTTTTTAGCAAATTCAATATCATTTTTTTCTTCTTCTTCATGAAATCTGACATTTTCTAAGAGTAATACATCTTTTGATTTCATTTGGGATACGATTTTTTCTACTTCTTCGCCTACGCAATCCGGCGCCAAAATAACCTCTTTATTAAGTAGCTCTGAAAGTCTTTTTGCAACAGGTGCCAGACTGTATTTTGGGTTCGGCTTACCCTTCGGCCTGCCAAGGTGGGACATTAGAATAACCTTTGCACCCTTGTCGATAAGATAATTTATCGTGGGAATCGCAGCTCTTATACGGGTATCGTCAGTTATATTTCCTGCATCATCAAGGGGTACGTTAAAGTCGACTCTAACGAGCACCCTTTTATTTTCAACATCAAAATCTTCTATTGTCTTTTTATTCATCTTCTTTACCTCCTTCAAGCTCTAATAATTTTCTTGCTGCTCCTTCATCCGTAATTAAAACAGTAGGGCTATGGTATTTTAAAAACGCTTGAATTGCCGGAGCCTTATTTTTTCCTCCTGCTATTGCGATTACAATACGAATGTTTTTTAAGTCTCCTATTGTAAGGCCTACACTGCTGGTCATATGGACAACTTGTCCGTTTTTATTAAAATAAAAACCAAAGGCTTCAGCTACTGCACCTTTTTCTTTTATTTTTTTTATTTCATCTTCCGAAAGACCTCGTCTGCGTCCTATTTCTTCTGCGCCGCCAATGCCATGTAAAAGTATATCGGCGCTGCGCACGATTTTTAATATTTCTCGTATGCCGGGCTCATTTATTACAGATTCCATAGTTTCAGGACTCAGGTTATCAGGAACGTAGAGCAGCTTGTATTGAGCTTTAAGCTTTTTTGCAAGCTCTGCCGCTATGGTATTTGACTCAATTTCTACTTTCTCTCCAAGGCCGCCCCTTCCGGGAACCACAGTAATATTTTCTACGCCCGGCACTTCTTCCATTGCAGGGGGTATCTGTGCCATAGTAGTACCACCTGTTACTGCAATAACATCGCCGCTATTTATAACCTTTTTTAAATAGCAGGCTGCTTCTTTGCCAAGCTGCATTTTTACTGTTTCATCTTCATCTGAGTCTCCCGGAACTATGGAAACATAGCTGCAGTTAAATTGCTCTTTTATTCGCTGGGCTATGGGATTTAGACCTCTTAAATGATATATAAAATGCTCCAATTTAAAGATGATGTTTTCGCCGGCCGGTGTAAGTTCCATTCCTTTAGGACTAACCTTTATTAGCCCTTGCGTCTCCAGGCGTTTTACCTCTGTTCTGAGCTGCCTTTCAGATAATGAAAGAATTAATGAGAGTGCTCTTCGACCTATGGGCTGGTTAAAATATATATTGCGCAGTATAGTGTAACGATTTTCAATGGCAAGCGATATTTCAGGAGCTACTTGCTGAAGTAGTTTCACCAATTCTTCCATTTAATGTTCTCCTTAAATAATATACAAGCAAATGGCTGAAAATCCCTCTTTAAAGAAAGCAAGAATTTCCAGCCACCACCTTTTTATAACTTAAAATCCTTTGCTTGCTATATATGCAGCAAGATCCATAACTCTGTTTGAATAGCCCCATTCGTTGTCATACCATGCAACAACTTTTACCAAATCGTCTTCGATTACCATTGTAGATAGACCATCAACAATCGATGAAAGGTCGCATCCCTTAAAGTCCATCGACACCACAGGCTCTTCTGTATATCCGAGAATTCCCTTCATCCTGCCTTCTGCTGCATTTTTTAGTGCTTCATTTATTTGTTCTGCAGTAGCGCTCTTGGAAAGCTGACAGGTAAGGTCTACAATGGATACTGTAGGTGTAGGCACTCTAAGAGCAAAGCCGTTAAGTTTTCCTTTAAGCTCAGGAATTACCAAAGCAACTGCTTTAGCGGCACCTGTTGTTGTAGGTATTATATTTAAAGCAGCAGCTCTTGCTCTACGAAGGTCTTTGTGTGGAAGATCAAGGATTCTCTGATCGTTGGTATAAGAGTGGACTGTATTCATAAGACCTTTTTCAATACCAAAGTTATCTAATAAGACTTTTGCAACCGGTGCAAGACAGTTAGTTGTGCACGAAGCATTTGAGATTACATGATGTTCCTTTGGATTGTATTTTTCTTCATTTACTCCCAAAACTATTGTGATGTCTTCATCTTTTGCAGGAGCACTTATAATAACCTTCTTTGCCTTGCCTGATTCAATATGGCCTATCGCCTTATCCTTTGATGTGAAAAGGCCGGTAGACTCTATTACTATGTCTGCGCCAACTTCTCCCCAGGGTATGTTTCTTAAGTCTTTTTCTGCAAAAACTTTGATTTCTTTTCCATTTACAACTATTGAGGATTCCTTGGCTTCAACAGTGCCGTTAAAAGGACCAAATACTGAATCGTATTTTAAAAGATGTGCCAATGTCTTTGTGTCATAAAGATCGTTGATTGCCACCACATCGATTTCAGGGTGTTTCGCAATTGCAGCTTTTAAAGCATTTCTGCCTATACGGCCAAATCCATTTATACCTACTTTTATTGACATTAAAAACTCCTCCTTGTAATTTATATTTATATTTTAAAGTAATATAAGGGTCATTTTATGTCCCTTATATATATTTATCGTCCCGAAAAGTCCAAAAAAAGGTTTTTGTTGTAAACAAAAACAGCCTATAAACATATATAATCAACTCTGTAATCTTATTCAACAAAAACCCTTAAAATCCTGCTATGAATAAAAATTTAATTTAATATCTTTTTCTTTTTGCCGACGAGAGAATACCGGCTTCTTCCCTGTATTTGGAAACTGTTCTGCGGGATATTGAAATGCCTTTGTCTTTTAGTATATCAGAAATTTTTTGGTCGCTCAAGGGGTTGTAAGGATCTTCAGTATCGATTATTTCTTGAATCATCTTTTTTATGCTCTCAGATGAAGTAGAAGTACCGTTTTCATTATCAAGGCCGCTTTGAAAGAAAAACTTTAGTTCAAATACTCCCCTGGGAGTCTGGACATATTTTCCGCTAATTGCCCTTGAGACTGTAGATTCATGAACTCCCACTTTATCGGCTATTTCCTTCATTGTAAGAGGTTTAAGATATATAAGTCCATTTTCTAAAAAATCTTTCTGAACTTCTACGATAGATTGTATAACTTTATGAAGCGTCACACGTCTTTGTTCAATGCTTTTTATAAGCCACATTGCCGAATCCAGTCGGCTTGACAAAAACTTTGAAATATTTGATTCTTTGTCTTCAGAGCTTAAAAGGGAGCGATAGTAGGAATTTATTGATAGTCTAGGGGAAATTGTATCATTCATTATTACAAGATACTCATCTCCAATTTTTTCAACAACAGCATCAGGGACTATATAACACACATCGTTAAGTGATGCAAAATTTCTTCCGGGTTTCGGATCTAAGGTAACTAATATATCTTTTAAGTCTTGGACCTCGCTTACACTAATGTTAAGGGACTCTGCAATTTTTGAAAAACGAGCTTCAGCAAGGTCTGTAAGATGATTTATTACCAACTCTTTTATTTTCGGTGCATCGATACCTCTTTGATCAATCTGAATAAGTAGACATTCTGTTAGATTTCGTGCACCAACTCCGGCAGGATCAAAAGTTTGGATGATTTTCAGGGCTTCTTCTACCTCATCTTCATCTACTTTCAAAATCTTTGCAACTTCTTTTGTTGTTATTGAAAGATAGCCGTTTTTATCTATGTTGCCTATTAGGAATTCACCGATCTTGAGGATAGTTTTAGATACAGAAGAAACATGGAGCTGCATCATAAGGTGGTCTTGTAGAGTTGGCGTAGAGGATACAAAATTTTCATACCCTACCCCTTCTTCTTTTTGCTCGCGCTGAACTCTTATAGGAGTGCTGTTGGCCTCATCCTGAAAATATTCGTCCCAGTCAATGCTGTCATCAGTATTACTATCTTCTTTCTCTTCAGTTTTATCTTCGACTTCGTCAACTTTAGGATCGTCTTCCCCAACATCCAGCAGTGGATTTTCCAGGAGCTGATCTTCTATATATTGATCCAGCTCAAGTGTGGAAAGCTGCAGGATCGTTATGGCCTGTCTAAGTTCAGGCGTCATAACCAGTTTTTGAGTCTGCGACAACTTCAATCCGAAATTCATTTGCATTTTTATACCCCCAAAATAATGCAAAACCCACCTAAAAACAAGAATATATTTTTCTATCTAATATATCTATTCTATAAAAGTAATTATTAATCCTCTTTTTATAATATAATTAAAATACTTTATTTCATTTAATAAATTATCCCAATATGCGGAATCGATATTATTATAGCATAAAGCGTGCCAATTGAAAAGTTTACGGAAAAATTAAAAAGCAAGGATATAGCTTATTACCTTGCTTTTTAATGGAATCTTTGTCATATTAAATTGTCTTTTATCATAGTTTCAGCAATTTGCACTGCATTTAAGGCTGCGCCTTTTCGCAGGTTGTCTCCTACTATCCAAAGATTTAAACCGCAATCTATGCTAAAGTCTTCTCTAATTCTGCCTACATATACATCGTCTTTTCCTGAAACATATATTGGCATGGGGTATTTTAGTTCTTTTGGCGCATCTTCCACTTTTACACCAGGTGCTTTCGCAAGTATTTCTCTGACCTTTTCCACAGAAATTTTTTCATATGTTTCCACATTAACTGCCTCCGAATGGCAATTCATTACCGGCACCCTTACAGTGGTAGCAGTCACCGCGATAGTATCATCTAGAATCTTTCTGGTTTCATGCACCATTTTCCACTCTTCAAGGCTGTAGCCTGTATCATCAAAAACATCAATATGAGGCAATGTGTTAAATGCTATCTGATAAGGATACACTTCATTTTTAATAGCTTTTTCTCCTTCTAAAATAGCTTTTGATTGGGTTTTTAATTCTTCTATTGCCTCAAGCCCTGTACCTGATACGGCTTGATATGTTGAAACAACAACTCTTTTAACCTTTGCCACATCATGAATTGGTTTTAAAACAACAACCATTTGGATTGTAGAACAGTTCGGATTTGCAATTATGCCCTTGTGTCCCCTAAGGTCTTCAGGGTTGACTTCTGGAACTACAAGTGGCACTTCATTGTCTAATCTAAATGCGTTGCTGTTGTCTATTACAACAGCTCCGTGTTTTACAGCTTCCGGAGCAAGCTCTGTGCTTACACTTTTTCCGGCAGAAAAAAGTGCTATATCAATCCCACTAAAAGAAGAAGGGGAGGCTTCCTGGACTTTTACTTCTTTTCCACAAAACTTTATGACATTTCCATTAGATCTAGAGGAAGCTAAGGGAAGAATGTTGTTTACAGGAAAGTTTCTCTCTTCTAAAATTTGCAGCATGGTTTGTCCTACTGCTCCAGTAGCTCCGACTATGGCCACATTGTACTTTTTCTTCATTTTCTACCACTCCTTGTGCTTTTATGTATATTTACTTTATATTATCTGATGAGTGTAACTGCTCATCAGATAATATAGGAAATATCTTAATATAATAATTGGCAAAAATCAATAGTTTTATGAAATTTTTCTGTTAAAAACAAATTAATTATTTTGTCCGCCATATAAATACATTTGTATTCTTTTTAGAAACATTTAGCATATTATATTCGACATAAAATCCTATTATCCTTTTTTTGCAATTATCTTTTTATTTATAGCAAAGAAAAACTGCCATTATCGCATTGATAAATGGCAGTTTTTTAAAGGTTTATTAGAAATATCTATGGAAAATAATATCTACTGCTTTTGTTGCATCCTTATCATTTATTATAAACTTGCTGCAATTATTTAGGCTTTGATGAATGACAACAGGTATATTATTTTCTAAAAACAGTTCGGTAATCTCTTTATTTAACATTCTTGAATCAACGGTTGACTTGTAAACAACAGAAACTTTAGCTATATCATGATAAAATTCCGCATTGCTCTTAAGCTCTTCTGCAAGTATTTTAGCCGACTTTTCCTGTTCACCGTCAATTAATACTATGCTTGCCCCTGTGCTGTCTAAATAGACGGAACCGTCGCAGCTGAGCTTAAGTAGCTTTTCAGTTTCTTTGTCATTATATTTATCCGCTCTGCTAAATTTAGCCTCCACAAGATTTCTTTGAAGGGGTATACCTGAAATAGTTAAATCGCTCTCTGCAGGTCCGATGATAGTGCCGCCGTCTTCTTCAAAAGTAGATTTAACTTTTAAGGGGGTATTAAATTTTTTTGCAGCTTTTACAGCCCTGGGATGAATTACTTTTGCGCCATTATCAGCCATTGCAATAACTTCATCATAGGATATTTTGGAGATAAAAGGAGCTTCCGGAACAATTCGCGGATCGGTAACGGCTATTCCGGGCACATCAGTATATATTTCCACCAGTTCTGCTTCGAGATATCCTCCTAATGCCGCTGCAGATGTATCACTTCCGCCCCTGCCTAAGGTTGTGATTTCTCCTTTTTCTGTCTGACCCTGAAATCCTGCTACAACGACTATATTGCCTTCTCTAAGTTTCTCTTTAATTGGCTTTGGATCAACTTTTATTATCTCGGCATTACCGAAATCAGCAGTCGTTAAAATGCCTGCCTGAAATCCCGTCATTGCCTCGGTTTTAAAGCCTTGTGATTCTATATATGAAGCCATAACCGCAGTTGAAATAATTTCGCCGCATGCCATAATAAGATCTTTTTTCTTTGGAGAAACCTCTCCTCCTCCTTCGGTTTTTAAAAGATGTATTAATGTATCTGTAGCATAAGGATCTCCCATTCTTCCCATTGCGGATACCACAACCACTACATCATATCCCATATTTTTTGCTTTGGTAATGTGGCTCAAGGCAGCCCTGCGGTTTTCAGGGGATTTAACAGAGGTTCCCCCAAATTTTTGTACGATAATGGCCATATAGTTGCCCTCCTTTGTTACATTAAATTATGCTATATTTAATTAAAGTCTCTGCAATCTGAACAGCATTTAGCGCCGCTCCTTTTCTTAAATTATCTGCCACAACCCACATGTTAATTCCGTTTTCTACGGAAAAATCTTGACGTATCCTGCCGACATAAACTTCATCCGTGCCTGCAAGTTCCGCAGCTAAAGGGTAGGTATTAGAGGAAATGTCGTCTAATACCTTAACACCAGGTGCATGATTTAAAAGTTCTCTTACATCTTCTGCATCAATAGGCTTTTCTGTTTCCACATTTATGGATTCCGAATGGCAGCGTATCACCGGAACTCTAACCGCCGTCGGGCTTATTTTAATATCGCTGTTGTGAAACATTTTGTGTGTTTCATTTACCATTTTCATTTCTTCTTTAGTATAAGCATTGTCTAAAAAAGTATCAATATGAGGAAGGGCGTTAAAAGCTATTTGATGAGGGTAAACCTTTGGCTTTATTTCTTTATGTTCTAAATATGCTTTAACTTGCTCTTCCAGTTCCATTATCCCTGGCAATCCGCTGCCTGATACGGCCTGATAAGTCGAAACCACGATTCTTTTTATTGTATATTTGTCATGAATCGGTTTTAAGGCAACAAGCATCTGAATAGTTGAGCAATTAGGATTGGCAATAATCCCGTTATGCCAAGTAACATCTTCGGGATTGACTTCCGGAATTACAAGGGGAACTTTAGGATCCATTCTAAAGGCATTGCTGTTGTCTATAACTATACAGCCTTCAGAAACCGCTACAGGAGCAAGATTTTGGCTTGCCCCTTCTCCTGCAGAAAAAAGAGCTATATCCAAATCCTTAAATGCCCCTTTTTCAGCTACTTCAACTTCTACTTCTTCGCCTTTATAGGTAACTTTTTTGCCGCGGTTTTCCGCAATATCAAGGGGTTTAATTTTTTCGATGGGAAAATCTCTCTGTTCCAAGGTTTTCAACATCTCTGTGCCAACAGCTCCCATGGCGCCTACAACACCCACAGAATATTTTTTCATAACAATTGACCTCCCGGATAAAAATTATTTTTAAATTCGTTTTTTATATAAAAGCATTTACTAATGTTTGTCTTCATGAGACGGACTTACTATATTTCGATTATATTTATCCTACCGTATGAGGTCAACACATCTTATCCTGTGGAATCCTTGCAATGCATAAACTTTAAGCACATTAACGGATTTATAGATATTAGAATTTTATTTCATATATTCTTGGGCAAGTTCAGCATATTCTACCGCCCGGTCTTTGATCATTTTGGTATAATCTTCAGTCAAGCGCCGCACTACTTTTGCGGGCACTCCCATAGCTAAAGAATTAGCAGGTATTTCTTTTCCTTCGGTTACTAATGCTCCTGCTCCGATTAGTGCCCCTTCTCCTATAACGGCTCCATCAAGAACAATAGCACCCATGCCTATAAATGCGCCATCTTTTATAGTGCATCCATGGACGATTGCGCCATGTCCTATTGTAACGTTATTTCCTATTATCGTTGGGTATTTTTCGGCTACATGAACTATGCATCTGTCCTGTATATTAGTAAAGGATCCTATTTCGATTTTGTTCACATCGCCTCTTAGGACTGCCCCATGCCAAACGCTGGACTTTTCTCCGATAGAAACATCGCCTATTACATCAGCGCTGGGAGCAATAAAACAAGTTTTGCTTATTTTGGGAGCAAAATCTTTAAATTTCCCAATCATATTTATACGCCTCCGGGTTTTTAATTATCGTTTTTGATAGCTTTTACTTAAGTATTTTATTCTACAAAAAATAGAATTTACACTATTATACAATAGTCAAATTGAGATTACCAGAGTTTTGCAGTAGATGGAACATTTCTCATTTTTGCACGTCTGATATATAATGTATATAATTGCAGAAAAAACTTGTAGAAGATTATCTGCAATTACGGGGGATCAGAAACAAGGAGGGATAGTTTAGCGCTTTTTATGCAATCTATTTTTAACAAATACACACGGAGGGAAAGAAATGTTACATAAGTTTAAAAATCATTGGAAAGATCATCTTATTCCACTACTTGTTGCTATCCTCATTTTTACATCTTTTTTAACGCCGGCATTCGGCCAGGAGATCCTTTTATATCAGGAAAGCCAAGGCTTCCCGGTAACAGGAGGCGTAACTTATGAAGAGCAGACCATTTTTACTTCACAGGGCTGGCAAAAAATTCATATTTTAAGGGCAGATCTTACATCTGATAATGTTGATATCGACACAATCATAGGAAATAACGGCCTTTCGCAGCGAGCGCCACTAAATAAGATGGTACAGGATAACGGCGCCATAGCCGGAATCAACGGAGACTTTTTTATTATGGCCACGCCTTCCGCACCTATAGGGCCTCAAATCAGTAACGGAAAATTAATTTCCACACCGTTAAATTTGCAGGGAATGTCATCAATTGCCATGACTTATGACAAAATTCCCCAGATACTAACGATGACTTTTTCCGGTAAGCTTATAGCGCCTGATCGTAGCTACTACTTTGTGGATGGCGTGAACAAAATACGAGATAGCTACAATCACATTTTTGTATACACTCCCGAGTTTGGACAATCAACGCCTAAACCGGGAAACGGCGCCCCTAATTTAACTTTTTTAACAGTGAAAGACAATACAATCATAAATATCTCAGAGGGGCAAACTACTGAAATTCCAAAAGACGGGCTTGTGCTTATGGCATGGGGCGAGGGTGCAGCTTTTATGAAGGGTCATTTCCAAATAGGCGACCCGGTAGAACTCGAGCTTTCGATTGCGCCGGATATTTCAAATTTAAAAATGGCTTTGGGTGGGGGAGCTGTTTTAGTAGACAATGGCGCTATCCCGCAGACTTTTGCCCATAATATAGCAGGAACCCATCCTCGAACGGCAATAGGTTTTACTGCAGATAAAAAGACAATGATAATGGTTGTAGTAGATGGCCGTCAGGCACAAAGCCGAGGAATGACTCAGCAGGAATTAGCGCAACTTATGCTCAATCTTGGAGCCTACAACGCATTAAACCT
>Ga0116175_1000698_pt1 | contig 22731 bp, 16 predicted proteins | sample AD_UKC125_MetaG_FD_89802 | JGI IMG/M metagenome (GOLD analysis project Ga0116175, IMG submission 89802) | Active sludge microbial communities of municipal wastewater-treating anaerobic digesters from USA - AD_UKC125_MetaG | ecosystem: Engineered > Bioreactor > Anaerobic > Digestate | place: USA... | reverse complement strand
GCGCCAAAAACGTCCTGCTTGAGTTTGTAGTCGCGCAGCGCGGGGCTGATCGCCGTCAGCACAGCCTTGGTGTTGAACTCCTGCCGCGCGTAGGATAGCTCGACACGATCGTAGAGCCCGACCGCGACGCCGCCGGTGGTGAGCGCGTAGTCGCGCGTTTTGACGCCCGTGAGATGGGCATTGGCGCCGATCTGGTTCTCGGTGCCGTAACCGGTGATCAGCGCCCACGTCGCCAGCCCGCCACCGCCCGAGCCTTCCACCGTTGACACGCCGCCGGTGGCGCGCAACTTGCCGCTGATGTCCTGCGCCGAGACGCCACCGGCCGCGAGGAGAGTGCCAAGCAGTGCCACGCCAACGCCAAGGGCCGTAAATTTCCAGGTTTTCTGCTGCATGGTTGCCTTGAATTTGTATTTACTGGTACCAAAACGCCCGTCTGACGGCGCGACCAAGCCTATACGCACAATTTTTCGCGGCGGTTTTCGGTCGCTGCCAGCCCCTGTCAACCCCGTTTCGGTCAATCACTCGTTTCATTAGGCGTGACCGCCGGCGCAAAATCTCCCATAGCGCGGCGCGGCACGGCATTACCACCCATAAGGACCTCCATGAATCTGAACCTCCTCAAACGCTCTTCCGGCCAGGCCACCGTGCTGGCGTTCACGTGTGCAGCACTGCTGGCAGCCGCGGCCAACGGTCAGAACCTGGCTACCGCAGCGCCGTCGCGCGACGCGCTGACGCTGGACGCCACCGTGACGAGCGAGGTCATCCCGGATCTCGCCGTGATCACGCTTGCCGCCGAGGCGCAGGGCGCCGAAGCAGCGCCGATCACACGCGAAGTGCAGCAGGCGATCAACGCCGCCCTCGCGCAGGCGAAGGCGGCCGCAGGCGTGGAAGCGCGCACGGGAGCGTTCTCCACCAGCCAGCGCTGGAACAGCAAGGGCGGGCGCGACGGCTGGACGGTGCGCGCCGAGCTGATCCTCAAAAGCCGGGATTTCGCGGCGCTCGGTGCCCTCGCTGGCAAACTCGCCCAGCAAAAGTTGATGATCGTCGGCTCGGCCCTGGAGATCTCGCGCGAGTTGCGCGAACGTGAGGAGCAGGCGCTGGTCGAGCGTGGCATCGCGGCCTTCCGCACCAAGGCGCAAACCGCCAGCCACGCTTTCGGCTTCGCGCGCTACACGTTGCGTGACGTGAATCTCGGCAGCATCGGCGGTGATGTGCGCCCCATCCAGCCAAAGGTGTACGCCATGCGCGCTGCCACGGCGCCGATGGCTGACGCCGAGCCGGTGGCGATTGAAGGCGGCAAGGTCAGCCTCACGCTGACCGTGAGCGGTACGGTGCTGATGAGTCAATAGCTTTTTGTCGAAATTCCTGTTCTCAATGGGCTATCAGCAGCAAAGTGTCAATTATCGACTTTGCGTATTTTTCGGCTTCCAGCCCAGTCTTATCTTCATTCTTGACGAGAAGCCGTTGGCAAACGCGGGACGATTTCTGCTTGGCAGGGACTATTTCGGAACCGGAGGTTCCGCTGTTTATCTTTTTCGCCCAACTCATATGTATGACTTAGGCACAATAGGGGAACCGTCGGCAGCCGCCGTACCGATGCCTCGATCTGGGCCTGCCCGCTTTGCCTCCTGCTTCATCATCCGCTCCGCCTTCACTCAAACCTGACATCGCGGCTAGCAGCGTTCCGTTGACGCCCGCTGGCGAACGCCCGATCCGTTTCGAGGATCGCAGCCAGCAGCAGGTGCATCACACCACCTGCTACATGTGCGCCTGCCGCTGCGGCATCAAGGTGACGACGGAAGAAAGACCCGGGGAACCCGGCCAGCCGTGTAAGACGCACGTACGCTTCATCCAGGGCAACCCGAATCACGTGGTGAATCAGGGCGTGCTCTGCGCCAAGGGCAGCGCGGGCATCATGAAGCAGTATTCGAAGGCGAAGCTGCAACACCCGATGATTCGCCGTCCCGGCAGCGAGCGGGGCGACGGCGTCTACGACCCGATTTCTTGGGACGACGCGCTTGATCTGCTGAGCAAACGCCTCGCGCATATCCGCGCGACCGATCCCAAGAAGCTCGCGTTCTTCACGGGCCGCGACCAGATGCAGGCGCTGACGGGCCTCTGGGCGCAACAGTTCGGCACGCCGAACTGGGCCGCGCACGGCGGCTTCTGCTCGGTCAACATGGCCGCTGCCGGCCTCTATTCGATCGGCTATTCGTTCTGGGAATTCGGCGCGCCCGACTGGGACCGCGCGAAGTATTTCGTGCTCTGGGGCGTGGCCGAGGATCATTCGTCAAACCCGATCAAGATTGGCCTCGACAAGCTGAAGACGCGCGGCGCCAAGTTTGTGAGCGTCAATCCGGTACGCACCGGCTACAGCGCCATCGCCGACGAATGGGTGCCGATCCGGCCCGGCACTGACGGCCTGCTCGCGCTCGCCATCGTGCATGAGCTGCTTGCGAACGAGTGGATCGATCACGACTACCTCGTGCGCTACACCAACGCGCCATGGCTGGTGATTGACGCGCCCGGCACCGCGCAGGATGGCCTGTTTCTGCGCGATGACGAAGGCAAGCCGCTGGTCTGGGATCAGCAGTCGCAGGCGACGAAGCGGATGGAGAAAGGCGTGGCGCCGGCGCTGCACTGGAGTGGTTCTGTTCCCCTCTCCCTTGAGGGGAGAGGGGCCAGGGGAGAGGGTGACGGTGCCTCAACGACTGACGACGATGCGACCAGCCCCCTCTCCCCCAACCCCTCCCCCACGAGGGGGGAGGGGAGCCAAAGAGTCCGTACCGTCTTCTCCCTCATCCTCAACCGCTACAGTAGCACCGACTACGCGGCCGACACCGTTGCCGCCCAATGCGGGGTTCCCGCCGAACAGATCCGCCGCCTCGCGCGCGAGATGGCGCATGTGGCGTTCAACGAAACCATCGAGCTGCCCTGCCGGTGGACCGATATCTACGGCAATGTGCATGACAAGGTGGTCGGCCGGCCGGTGGCGTTCTACGCGATGCGTGGCATCAGCGCGCATGCCAACGGCTTTCAGACCTGCCGCGCGCTGCACCTGATCCAGATGCTGCTCGGCGCACTCGACAGCCCCGGCAACTTCCGCTCGAAGGCGCCGTTCCCGCGGCCGATCCCGCCCGCGCAACTGCCCGAGAATGACCCCGGCATCATCAATGCGCCCGACACCGCGCTGTCGAAAACGCCGCTCGGCTTTCCGACTCGACCGGAGGAACTGGCGCTCGATGCCAGTGGCAATCCGCTGCGGCTCGACAAGGCGTATTCATGGGAAGCACCGCTCGCTTCGCACGGCATGATGCACGCGGTGATCAAGAACGCCGTCGAGGGCGACCCGTACCCCATCGACACGCTGATCCTGTTCATGGCCAACATGGCGTGGAACAGTGCGATGAATACGGCGGGCACGCAAGAGATGCTGCGCGCCAGGGATGAGGCAGGCAATCACAAGATTCCCTTCCTGGTCGTCGCTGACGCGTTTGACAGCGAGACGGTGCGCTTCGCTGATCTGGTGCTGCCTGACACGACCTACCTTGAGCGCTACGACGCGATCAGTTTTCTCGACCGCCCGATCAGCGAGCCTGACGCGGCAGCGGATTCGATCCGCCACCCGGTGCTGCCGCTCGACCGCGATGTGCGGCCGTGGCAGGACGTGCTGGTCGAGCTGGCGACGAGGCTCAAGTTCCCGGCGTTCGTCAAAGCCGACGGGGCGCGCAAATTCGCTGGCTACACCGACTTCATCGTCAACTACGAACGTGCGCCGGGCATCGGCTTCCTCGCGGGCTTCCGTGGCAAGGATGGCGAAAAGTCTTTTCGCGGCGAACCGAATCCGCAGCAGTGGCAGGCCTACATCGGTGCGCAGAGCTTCTTCGCGCATCACTGGCCCGACAACCAGCGCTGGATGCGCGGCGTCAATCGCGACTATCTGCAGGCCGCCGCGGATGCCGCGTTCATTCCGAAGGCGGAGCCCATCATCGCGCAGCTTTATTCCGAGCCGCTGCAGAAATTTCGTCTTGCCGGTCAGGGGCTGTACCCAGGTCGGCAGCCCACCCGGGAAGTCGACAAGCAGAGGCTCGCGCAGTATTTCGATCCGTTGCCGGTGTGGTACGAAACGTCCGCCCTGCCGGCGCATGAAACGGGCGCTGCGCCCGACTACCCGCTGCACGCCATCACCCAGCGCCCGATGATGATGTATCACTCGTGGGACAGCCAGAACGCGTGGTTGCGCCAGATCGTGGCGCAGAACTATCTCTACGTGAACACGGCGACCGCCGCGTCATTGGGCCTTGCCGACCTCGACTGGGTGTGGGTGGAATCCCCGCACGGCAGGATCCGCTGCCAGATGAAGACGATGGAGGGCGTCGAGGCGAACACCGTGTGGACCTGGAACGCCATCGGCAAGATGAGCGAGGCCTGGGGGCTGGAGCGCGACGCGTCGGAGGCGACTGTGGGCTTCCTGCTCAACCATCTGATCGCGGAAAGCATCCGCGCTGAATCCGGCGAGCGGCTTTCCAACAGCGACCCGATCACCGGACAGGCCGCGTGGTACGACCTGCGCGTGCGTATCCGCAAGGCGGAGGAATCAGGTGTGTGGCCGAAGCTGGAGTTTGGACGATGATGTTCAATCGTAGGGCGGGCATTGCCCGCCTTGTATTCACGAGACGGGCCATTTCCGCCCTACCTGTGTGGTTCGCATGCGCCTAGGTCTCGCCATTGATCTTGACACCTGCGTCGGCTGCCATGCTTGCGCGGTCGCCTGCAAGGAATGGAACGGCGAATCGCTGATGGGTGGCGCACCGGACTATGACGCCTGGGGCAAGTCCCCCAGCGGCACCTGGTACAACCGCATCCGCCATTTCGAGATTGAAGGCGACCCGGCGTACTCGCCGCATCGCTGTGGATCGCAGGCGGACGCGAATGGCCTGCAGCCGCTTTCGAAGACGGTCAACGTGCCAATGAGCTGCATGCATTGCGAGGACGCGCACTGCGTGACCGTGTGCCCGACCGGTGCCAGTTACAAGCGCGCGGAAGACGGCATCGTACTGGTCGATCCCGAGCGCTGCATGGGTTGCAACTACTGCTCCTGGGCCTGCCCCTATGGCGCCCGCGAACTGGACCAGGACAAGGGCGTCATGAAGAAGTGCACGCTCTGCGTCGATCGCATCTATGACACGCAATTGCCTGAAGCCGAGCGCCAGCCCGCCTGCGTGCTGGCCTGCCCGACCCACGCGCGACACTTCGGCGACTACGACGACTCGACCTCGAAAGTGTCGCAACTCGCTGCTGCACGTGGCCGCCAGGAGATGTTGCCTGACCTTGGCTATCGCCCGACCAACGCTTATCTATCGCCACGCAAGCCAGTCGAGGTGACGCCCACGCTGCCGCTGCGGCAAGGCCTCAGCGACAAGGCCAAAGCCTTTGTGAACCGGTTGATCAACCTGTGAAACCCGCCCTCTCCGTCATCTTCTTCACGGTCTCCTCGGGTGCCGGGTTGGGCCTGCTGGTGTGGCTGCTGATTGCCTCGCTGATGGCCGATCACATCCGCATGGACGCGTTGACGTTCTACAAAGGCGCCGCAATTGCAGCACTGTTGATCACTGCGGGCCTGATCTCGTCAACACTGCATCTCGCCAACCGCAAGAATGCCGTGTATTCGCTCACACGCTGGCGCACATCGTGGCTGTCGCGCGAGGGCTTGCTCGCCATCGCGTTGTACCCGCTGGCGGCGCTGCATCTGTACGCGCTGGACAACGGCCTGCCGCAGGTGACACCGGTCACGCTGTGGCTGCTGGTCGCACTGGCGATTGCCATCATGTTCTGCACCGGCATGATCTACGGTTGCCTGAAGACCATTCCGCGCTGGAACACCTGGATGACGCCAGCGAAATACGTATTGTTCGGGCTGATGAGCGGCGCGGTGCTGCTACCGGCCGTGCTGTCGCTCCGCCCCGCTGAAGTTGGGCCGGTTGGCAAACCGATGATGGCCATTTTGCTGCTGGCGATTGGCATGGTGTTCTATGTGGCCTATCTGCTGAAGCATCCGCGCAAGACACACCGCATCAATGATGCGCTGGGCTTTCGTGAAGGCAACGTGCGGCTGCTCGACGCCGGGCATTCGCATGGCACCTTCCTGACCAACGAGTTCGGTTTCGTGCTCGCCCGTGAGCGGGCTCGCCTGCTGCGCTGGGCCGCGATTGTGTGTGGCTTCGTGCTGCCGCTCCTGCTTTGCTATTTCAGCAAGTGGTTCTGGACAGCATCGGTGATCTGCCTGATTGGTCTGCTGGTCGAACGCTGGCTGTTCTTCGCCGAAGCCGAGCATGTGGTGCGGCTGTATCACGGGCAGCAGCGTGTCTAGCGCCGCGCGAGCGCAGTGACAAGATTTTTGCCGTTCCTGGCGTGGTTGCCCCTGCTGCGCAACCGCGCCACGCTGCGTACCGACGTGCTGGCGGGACTCACTGGCGCCATCGTCGTGCTGCCGCAGGGCGTGGCCTTCGCCACGCTGGCCGGCATGCCACCGGCGTATGGCCTTTATTCGGCCATGGTTCCCTGCGTGATCGCTGCGCTGTTCGGTTCGTCGCGCGTGATGGTGACCGGCCCGGCGAACGCAATTTCATTGACCGTTCTCGCCATCATGGCACCGCTGGCACCGCCGGAATCGCCGCGCTACGTGGAGCTGGTGATCACGCTGGCATTCATGGTCGGTTGCTGGCAGTTGCTATTGGCGCTGGTCCGGGCCGGGCGTCTGATCAACTATGTCTCGCACACCGTGATCGTGGGCTTCACGGCGGGCGCGGCTGTGTTGATTGTGAATTCGCAGATTCGCAATTTCTTCGGCATCGACATCCCGCGTGGCACCTCGGTGGCACAAACCGTCATTGAGTTCGCCGCCCATCTGCCCACCGTTCAGCCGGTGGCGATCGCAACCGGCTGCCTGACGCTGCTTGCTGCCGTGCTCTGGCAGCCGCTCAATCGCATCGTCCCGGCCATGCTGGTGGCTGTCGTCGCTGGCAGCGCGGTGGCGGCATTCGCCCGCTGGGTTGAGCCCAACCTCGTGCTGCGGACGGTCGATGCATTGCCCAGCGCCATCCCGCCGCTGTCGTCGCCTGACCTGAACCCCGATACGCTGCGTCAGCTGCTGGTGCCGTCGATCGCGATGACGCTGCTGGCGCTGGCCGAAGCGGTGTCCATCGCGCAGGCGCTGGCGAAGCGGCGACACGAGAAACTGGACGGCAATCAGGAGTTTCTCGGGCAGGGTGTCGCCAACATCGTGGGTTCGTTCTTTTCGTCCTACCCGGCCAGCGGCTCGTTCAATCGCTCCGGCGTCAACATGGCAGCGGGTGCCGTCACGCCGTTTTCGGCGATCTGCGCGGCGGCGTTTCTGGTCGCTATCCTTTTCTTCGTGGCGCCGCTGGCCCGCTATCTGCCGCTGGCCGCGGTCGCCGCGATCCTGTTTCTGGTGGCGTGGAATCTGGTGGATCGCCGGGAGTTTCGCTACCTGCTCGCCGACAGATTCGAGCGCATCACGCTGCTTGCCACGTTCATCGCCACGCTCGCAATTCCGCTGGAATGGGCCATCCTGCTCGGCGTTGCAGTCGGCCATGTGGTCGGCCGCATTCGCCGTAGCCGCGCTACAGCTGGCCACGCCGAATAAAATAGCGGGCTACATCCCACTACCGCCCCTGCAAGGACAGCACGATGGCCCTCGTTTCCATGCGCGAACTGCTCGACCACGCCGCCGAGAACGGCTACGGCATTCCGGCGTTCAACGTCAACAATCTCGAGCAGGTGCAGGCCGTGATGGCGGCCGCCGACGAAGTGGGTGCGCCGGTGATCCTGCAGGCCAGTGCTGGCGCCCGCAAATACGCCGGTGAGAGCTTCATCAAGCACCTGATCGCCGCCGCGACCGAGGCCTACCCGCACATTCCGCTGGTGATGCACCAAGACCACGGCACCAGCCCGAAGATCTGCCAGGGCGCGATTGATCTCGGCTTCGGGTCGGTGATGATGGACGGCTCACTGAAGGAAGACGGCAAGACACCGGCGAACTTCGACTACAACGTCGATGTCACCAGACAGGTCGTCGCCATGGCGCACAAAGTTGGCGTCACGGTCGAAGGCGAGCTCGGCTGCCTCGGGTCGCTCGAAACCGGCGAGGCTGGCGAGGAAGACGGCGTTGGCGCGGTTGGCAAACTGGGGCACGACCAGCTGCTGACGGACCCGGAAGAAGCCGCGCAATTCGTCAAGGCCACACAGCTTGACGCGCTGGCGATCGCCATCGGCACCAGCCACGGCGCCTACAAGTTCACCCGCCCGCCGACGGGCGATGTGCTCGCGATCAGCCGCGTCAAGGAAATCCACAAGCGCATTCCGAACACCCACTTGGTCATGCACGGCTCGTCGAGCGTGCCGCAAGACTTGCTGGCGCTGATCAACCAGTTCGGCGGCAAGATGAAAGAGACCTACGGCGTGCCGGTCGCCGAGATTCAGGAAGCCATCAAGCACGGCGTGCGCAAGATCAACATCGACACCGACATTCGCCTTGCCATGACCGCTGCCGTGCGCAAGTTCCAGGCCGAAAACCCGGACAAGTTCGACATGCGCGAATGGATGAAGCCCGCGCGCGAAGCGGCGAAAGCCATCTGCAAACAGCGCTACCTCGAATTCGGCTGCCAAGGTCAGGGCGGCAAGGTCAAGGGCGCGACGCTCGTGGACATGGCGGGCAAATACGCGCGCGGCGAGCTGGCACAAATCGTCCAGTAGTACCTGCGCCGCGCTGTATCGCGTTGGTGCAGCCGCTGCGTCGGCTGTACAAGGCTTGGCTGGTGCAGCGATCGTCTACCGGTGACCGATTGTCTTTTCGCTGAAACGCCCATTTGAATGGGCCTGGCAGCTGATTTTCGCGAAAGTCGACTTGACGACTTTTGGCCTGCCAGCCCTTATCGATCCGTGCATGCAGCCAAAAGATATAACCCGATCGGGCGAAAAAGTCCCATTTCGGACAATTCTTGCGGCGCCGCGACTCGCCCCGTAAACTCGATTCATCGTTTGCGTTGGGAATCGTTGTCGGGATCCACCGCGCCTGGTGAATGCCGGCCAAAACCAGATGAGTGCCCTCGGCGAATCAGTCGTTCTGCCCGACGCTGTCCTGGCGGCGCTGACGTACGCGCAGACGCCGCTGTGGGTCTACGACATCGACAATGGCCGTCACCTCTGGGCCAACCAGAGCGGGCTGCGACTGTGGCGAGCCGAGTCGCTCGCCGAGCTCTGCACCCGCGATATGCGGCTGGACATGTCTGCGACCGTCGCGCAGCGCTTGCGCCAGTACCAGGCTGATTTCGCACGCGGCACCGAAACTTTCTCGGAAGTGTGGACGCTCTATCCCAAGGGTGAGCCAGTCACGCTGCAGGTGACCTTCATGGGCCTGCCCCTTGCCGACGGCCGCATGGCGATGCTGTGCGAAGGGCTGCTGGCGATGGAGAACACCCCCGAGGCCATCCGCAGTGTGGAGGCACTGCTGCACACCTCGGTCATGATTTCGCTCTACGACGAGAGCGGCAATGCCATCTATCGCAATCCGGCCGCCCGGCGGTCGGCGGAGGCAGGGCGGGACGCCTTCAGCCAGCGGTTCATTGAAGGCGCCGATCGCCAGCGCATCGAGGCTGCGCTGGCCGCCGGTGGCGAGGCCAGCCTGATCACCAATGTGCGCACCGAGCGCGGCGTCGTCGCCCATGAGGTCGTCGTGCGGCAGTGCCACGACGCCGTGACCGGACAGCCGGCAAGACTGGTCAGCGAAACCGATGTCAGCAGCCTGCTGGAGGCCGAGTCGGAGGCGCTGTTTCTGGCGCAGCATGACGTGCTCAGCGGCCTGCCCAACCGGGCAATGGTACGGGTGGAGTTCGATCGCCTGCTGCGCACGGCAGCACAGCCACAGAGAGCGTCCGATCTGCAGATCGGCATGCTCTACATCGACATGGACCGCTTCAAGCTGGTCAACGATTCGCTCGGCCACGCCATTGGCGATGAACTGCTGATCGCCATCTCGGAGCGCCTGCGTCGGTCACTGGTGGGCGGCGAGTTTATCGCCCGCGTCGGTGGCGATGAATTCCTGATCCTTGTCGCGCATCCGAATGGCGGTCGCGGCTGGCTGCAGGAAATCGTCAACCGTGCCTGCGCTGAGTTTCGCGATCCAGTGCAAGTGGGCGACATCTTCTGGCGCGTCACGCCCAGCGTGGGCATCGCCGTCTACCCCGACGATGGCCGCGATGTCACCACGCTGATGCGCCGCGCCGACCTTGCCATGTACGAGGCCAAGCGGCTCGGCGGCAACGGCGCCGTGTGGTTCAACATGGCGATGGATCAGCGCCTGCAACAACGTCTCGAACTTGAGCGCGAACTGCATGATGCGCTCGAGAAGTCGCAGTTTGAACTGCACTACCAGCCGCGCGTGGCGGTCACCGACAACCGCATCGTGGGCGCCGAGGCGCTGGTGCGCTGGCGGCATCCGTCGCGCGGACTGATTCCGCCACGTGAATTCATCCCGCTCTGCGAAGACACCGGCCTGATCAAACCACTCGGCCTGTGGATTGCCGGCGAGGCGATGCGCCAGCAGGCACGGTGGCAGGCGGCCGGCATACGGCTGCCGATCTCGATCAACATCTCCGCCCAGCAGATGATGGCGCCGTTCTTCGTCGACGCGATGGTAGCCCTGCTCGCCGAACATCATCGCAACCCGCAGCAGATCGAACTGGAAGTGACCGAATCAATGCTGCTCGGCCCCGACACCGACGCCAGCCGCACGCTTGAGCGGCTCATTGAGGCCGGGTTCCGCATCGCCATTGACGACTTCGGCACCGGCTACTCGAACCTGGCCAATCTTGAGCGTTACCGCGTGGATACGCTCAAGATCGACCGCTCATTCATCGTCACGCTGGACACCGCGAGCCCGATCACCGATCTCATTCTTGGCATGGCGCGCATGTTGAACATGAAAGTGGTCGCCGAGGGCGTTGACAGCCCCCGCCAGCTCCACTGGTTGCGCGAGCGCGGTTGCCAGGAATATCAGGGCTTTCTGCACAGCGAGCCGATGACAGCCGACGCGCTGTGGCAACGTCTGGGGGAATCAGACGTCGGCTGAGCTGGCGCCGACCATTCGTGACCAGCGCTCGCGGTCGACTACGACTTGACGACTTCGGCCCCCGAATACGCCCATACTGACACTGATTCGACGCCGGCAACCTAGCTGAACTCGGCGATCTTCATGCAAGAAAGGGCCGGTGACGCGATTTTCGTAGCGATTGCGTCTTCGAATTTACAAAGGTACAAATGGAAAAGGCCCAGCAAGCTGGGCCTTGGTTACGGATGCTCGGTTACCCGAACATCCTTATTGCAGCAACGGCTCTCACCCCGGATAGCAACAACGAGTGAATGATAGGAGCAATTTGAATGTCAGGCAACCCAAGTTCGGACCAACCTCCATTTCAGAGGAAAAAGCTGAAGCGGGGCTTGACCCAAGAGCAAATCGACAGTCTTGGGCCGTTGACGTTCGGATTCGACATTGGCATCGCGTCGGTCGGCTGGGCGGTACTGTCCGAGACGCGGATCGTTGATTTGGGCGTGCGGTGCTTTGATGCAGCTGAGGATCCAAAGACTGGAGAATCGCTGGGAGAGCGATGGAGAACCCAGAAAGTTGCGCGCCGCCGACTGCACCGCCGCGTAGACCGACTGAAGGCATTGCGGCGGTTGTTCGTGCAGGAGGGTTTGCTTGCCAAGCCCGACGCAACGCTTCTTGCAGCACCTCCGACCGAGACACGACAAGTCAATCTGCAGACGCCGTGGGCGCTTCGTTCACGGGGGCTTGATGAGCGTCTCGAACCGATCGATTGGGCGCGTGTTCTGTATCACCTCGTCAAGCGGCGTGGCTTTCTGTCAACGCGAAAAGCCGAGCGCGTGGAGCGGAGCGCAACCACAGCAAACGCCAAGGAAAAGCAGGGATTGCTGGCGGGCGTCGCTGCGACAGCGCGCATGTTGCAAGTTGATGGTGAGCGTCGCTACCGGACATTGGGCGAACTGGCGTTCAAGTCGGAAGCGTTCTATATGGCCAAACGAAACAAAGCGGGCGCATACAGCCGCAGCTTCGACCGCAATCTGCTGCTGGATGAGATCAAAACGCTATTTGACGCTCAGCGCAAGCTCGGCAATACGCACACTTCAGACGGTTTTCATGGGCAAGTCTGCCAGTTGCTGATGTATCAGCGTCCAGCAGTGACCGGCGAAGCGATGCTCAAACTGATGGCACGCTGCACGCTGGAGCCCAGCGAGTACCGTGCCCCGCGCAACAGCTACAGCGCCGAACGATTCATTTGGCTGGGCAAACTGGCGAATCTGCGCATCGTGCAGAACGGAGAGCGGCGCGAACTCACGCCAGGCGAGCGAGCCTTGGCAGTCGCAATGCCTTACGAAAACAAGAGCGGGAAAATCACTTACAAGCAATTGCGAAACCACCTAGGCCTGGGAACGAGCCCCCAGATTGGATTCGCAGGCCTGTCATACGGCAGTAAGCGCAACAAGAAGGGCGAGGCAGTCGACCCGGAAGAAGCCACGCTCATCCAGTTGAGAGGTTGGCCGGCGCTTCGCGAGGCTTTGCTGGATGCAAATCTCAAGGAGTCGTGGGAAAAGCTCTCCGTCAATCCCGCGCAGATGGACCGCGCCGCCTACGCACTGTCGGTCTACCAGACAGACGATGAGCTACGCCCGGCGCTGTCCGCCCTTGACTTTTCGCCAACCGAAGTCGAAGCACTGCTGACCATCGATTTCAAAGGATTCATCGCACTGTCCAGTAAAGCACTCGAAAGAATTCTCCCCCACATGGAGCTCGGCTTGCGGTACGACGAAGCGTGCGATCGCGCAGGATACAACCACGCCCAACCGCAAGCCGCTAGCAGGAGCCACGGACGTTTACCGAAGTTTTCTTATGAAGATATTCGAAACCCGGTCGTGTTCCGTGCGCTCAATCAGGCGCGCAATGTGCTCAACGCGCTGATTGACGTGTACGGATCGCCCGCACGCGTGCACGTTGAGCTGGCGCGCAGCTTGTCAAAATCCTTCGAGGAGCGTCGCGACATACAGCGAGACCAGGAGACGTACAAAAAGTCGCGCGAGGAGGCGGAAAAGATGTTCCGCGAGCATTTCGCGGGCCGGTCGCCGAACCCTCGTAATCAGGACTTGCTGAAATACAGGCTCTATCGTGAACAGGACGGCAAGTGCGCCTACTCGCTGGCGGCGATTGATCTGGAACGGATCGTCGAACCGGGTTACTGCGAAGTTGACCATGCTTTGCCTTACTCCCGTTCGTTCGACGACAGCATGAGCAATAAGGTACTCGTTCTGACCAAAGAAAACCGTGACAAAGGGAACCGCACTCCCTATGAGTATCTTGGCGGTGCGAACGACAGCGCTGCATGGCGAGCTTTTGAGGCTTGCGTGGTCGGGAACAAACAGTACCGAAAGGCAAAGCGTGATCGGCTGCTACGGCGAAATTTTGATGATATGAGCGCGGAAGGCTTCCGCAACCGTAATCTGAACGACACCGGTTGGGTCGTTCGCCTCTTTGCTAATCGGGTGCGTGACAACCTGCGTTTCGCGCCGGGCCGTGACGGCCAAGTTGCCGAACAACCCGTGCTGACACCCAGTGGCGGGTTTACCAGCTTTCTGCGTACACGTTGGGGCCTGCATAAGGATCGCGAGTCGAGCGACTTGCATCATGCGCAGGACGCATGTGTGATCGCGGCCGCAACACCGGCGTTGATCAAGCGGGTCAGCGACTACAACCGCAAGCGCGAAACGCTCGAAATCTTGCCGGGCGGAGCGATTGTCGACGTCACAACAGGCGAGATAAAGAAGGACGCGAAAGCGCACTTTCCGGAACCCTGGTCACACTTCCGGGATGAGGTATTAGCACGACTGTCGAATGACCCGTCCAAGGCGGTCTCGCTCGTCTCTTCGGCTTACGGCGCCGACGTGCTTGCGCACATGCAGCCAGTGCTGGTTTCGCGTGCTGTCAAACGGCGCGCTGGAGGGGCCGTACACCAGGACACCGTAAGATCCGTCAAACCCCATCTTGGCCCGCAAACCAGCAGCAAACGCACCAGACTCACCGATCTGAATATTGCGAAGCTCGATCAGATCGTAGGTGCTCAGGATTTACGCAATGCGGGGTTGATGCATGTCCTCCGCTCGCGGTTGGAGGCGTTCGGCGGGGATGGCAAGAAGGCATTTTCACCATCACAACCGCCCGTACATAAACCTCGGCGCGACGGCACTGACGGTCCTGTGATTAGGACTGTCCAACTAAAGGACGTGCAGAAAGGTGGCGTTCCTGTTCGCGGTGGCGTTGCAGATCAAGCAAGCATGTGGCGGGTAGATGTATTCGAGAAGTCTGGGAAGTTTTATCTTGTGCCTATATATCAGTCAGATCGGATACGAGGCAATCCGCTACCAAATAAGGCCGCTACTGCAAACACTGACAGAGAACGTTGGACGACGATAGACGAGACGTTTCGCTATTGCTTTTCCTTGCAGGCGAATGACTTTATTCATCTCATCACAAAGAAGGCTTCAACCCAAGGCTATTTCTCTGGTCTAAACGTTCACACAGCAGCAATCAATGTCACTGTACATGATCGTGCCGCAGCTGTGGCAAAGGCAGGCGTCTTTGAGGGGCTTGGAGTCAAGACTGGAGTGGCAAGTTTCGAAAAGTATCTAGTTGACACTCTCGGTCAACGGTTCTCATGTCGATCCGAGATTCGCCGTGACCTGGCGTAGCGTAGTAGTAAGCAAACCTGCCAAGCTAAGACGCGAGCACTTCTCTCTCGCGATCGAGCAGGAGCAGACAGCATTCGTCCCATTCGAGGACGTAGCGGTGATCGTGCTCGCACATCGCGAGATCACAATCACGCATCCAGTTCTCGCGGCCTGTGGTGAGTACGGCATCGGGCTGTACGCGTGCGGAGACAACCATCAACCTAACGCAGTATTGCTGCCGTTTCTTCAACACAGCCGCGCGGTGCGCATGCAGCGGCTGCAGCTAGGCATTGATCGACCCACTGCGAAACGCGCTTGGGCGGAGATTGTCCGCATGAAGATTCGTAATCAGGCGTTCGTGGCGGAGCAGTTCGGGCTCGACGTTGCAGATCGATTGACCAGCTACGAGCGCCGCGTTCGTTCGGGCGATCCGGACAATCTGGAGGCTCAAGCTGCGGCAGTCTACTTCCCCGCTCTATTCGGGCGTGGGTTTGTGCGCGCGCAGGAGAGTTGGGTAAACGCATCGCTCGACTATGGTTACGCCGTCATGCGCGGTGCGTGCGCCCGGTCGATCGTCGCGTACGGCATGCTGCCGTCAATCGGGCTGTTTCATGACAGCGAGCAAAATGCGTTCAATCTTGCTGATGATTTGATCGAACCATTCCGGCCATTGGTTGACCTGCACGTTGCGCGCTTCGCCCGCGGCACGGGTAGCGACGACGTATTTGACTTGACCGCAAAGGACAAGGCCGCTCTCGTTTCGCTACTGAATGTTGACGTAGCGATGCCACGCGGCGTGATGACGGTGCTGGCAGCCGCAGACCAAGCTGCGCAAGCGCTGCAACGGCTGTACGATGGGGGCAGTGATTTGCTGCTTGAGTTGCCCCGCGTGCAGGGGCTCGTGCAGCATCGAGACGACCGGTGATGCGGCCGATGTGAGCCATGAGCGCTGAGACGAGACGATTCATGCGAATGCTCGTGTTCTTCGACTTGCCGGTCACCACCAAAGCTGACCGCAAAGCGTATGCGCAATTCCGCAAGTTTCTCGTCAACGATGGCTACGACATGCTGCAATTCAGCGTCTACGGTCGCATCGTCGCCAATCGTGATGCCGAGGAGAAGCACTACGCGCGCGTAGTCGCCAACCTGCCGCCGGAGGGCTCAGTTCGCGTGCTGACGGTCACCGAAAAGCAGTACGCCAGCATGAAAATCCTCGTTGGGCTGCCGCTATTTCAGGAAAAAAAGGTCAATGCCGATCAAATGTTGCTGTTTTGACGGTCCGTTTTGGCAAAAGAAAACCCGCGCCAGCCAAGGCTGGGCGCGGGTTTGAGGTCGGTCAGAGTGTAGCTATCCGGGGTGAGAGCGGGAGCTACAACGCAAGGGCTATCTAGGCTCCATCGCCGCGTGAGTGTAGCTATCCGGGGTGAGAGCGGGAGCTACAACTCTTGATGAACTGTTCCGCGACAACGACAAGAGTGTAGCTATCCGGGGTGAGAGCGGGAGCTACAACACTGGCGCAATGTTTCCGTTCGGAAGTGTCGAGTGTAGCTATCCGGGGTGAGAGCGGGAGCTACAACCGTAGGTCATCTTCTTCTGCCACGATTCGCGAGTGTAGCTATCCGGGGTGAGAGCGGGAGCTACAACATGGAGGTCCTTACGAGGTCGCCCAGGTGCGAGTGTAGCTATCCGGGGTGAGAGCGGGAGCTACAACTGCCGCCGAACAGTTCAATGGCTTCGCTTTGAGTGTAGCTATCCGGGGTGAGAGCGGGAGCTACAACATTGCATGCCTTTCGCAGCTAGTTGCTTCTGAGTGTAGCTATCCGGGGTGAGAGCGGGAGCTACAACTCAGCAGGCATCGGTGTAGCGTCATGCGTCGAGTGTAGCTATCCGGGGTGAGAGCGGGAGCTACAACTGCCCGCTGTGGTGGTGGTGTGTGGTCATTGAGTGTAGCTATCCGGGGTGAGAGCGGGAGCTACAACCGCACGTTGCGCCGAGAATGTGATCGAGCAGAGTGTAGCTATCCGGGGTGAGAGCGGGAGCTACAACACTGCAACTATTTAGGCGGCGGTGCGGGGGGAGTGTAGCTATCCGGGGTGAGAGCGGGAGCTACAACAGCACTACGGCGGCGTAGTCGGCCACGGCGGAGTGTAGCTATCCGGGGTGAGAGCGGGAGCTACAACGTCATATCAGTGCCACATCCATGACGAGCCGAGTGTAGCTATCCGGGGTGAGAGCGGGAGCTACAACCGTTGGTCATGCGGCCTCCTTGGTGGCATGGAGTGTAGCTATCCGGGGTGAGAGCGGGAGCTACAACGGCTGGTTCGCTTCATCCCCGCAATGATTGGAGTGTAGCTATCCGGGGTGAGAGCGGGAGCTACAACGCTTGAAGGTGCGACCCTTGCGCTCTGGGCGAGTGTAGCTATCCGGGGTGAGAGCGGGAGCTACAACGCATTTCTCTAACGGGCTCGTTGGCCCGTCAGAGAAATGCGTGGAGCGCTTCGCGCTCACTGGTTCAGCAATCGCAACGCCGATGCGGTCTCGACTGGCAGCTCACGCGCGCACCTGCCAGCTAATCCCCCGCCATCATCGGGGCATCGTCGCCGGTGCCCGAGTCGTCGAGCGCCTTGGGTTCGAGATTGAGCAACCGTTCGACGCGGGAGAACACCTCCGCCCGCGAGCAGGGTTTGCGCATGAAGTCGTCGGCGCCGATGCGTTTGACGTAATACTCCTCGGTTGCGGCTTCGTTGCCGCTCATCACAATGACCGGTACCGAGCCAACGTACTGCGAACGCCGAACACGACGCAGCACGTCGAAGCCACTGATACCGGGCAGCACAATGTCAAGAAAAATCAGGCTCGGCTTGTTCTTGCGCAGCAGCTCGAGCGCGGTCTCGCCATCAAACGCTTCGAGGATGACGAAGCCATTCTCGCGAAGCATTCGCCCCAGCGCTGCGACCATTGTCTTGGAGTCGTCAACAATCAGGATCGACGTGCCTTCCGGTACACGCCTGCGTGCCCGACGGCGCCGTTCAACGGGCTGCGCTGGCCCGCCCGTAGTGGTGGGTTCACCAGGGCGAGTGTCGGCCGCCGGTGTGGGCAATGGACGACGTCTGAAAAAACCCAGCAAAGACATGATCCCCCCTTTTTTACTCGGCCCCCCTACTGCTTTGACCACTGGGCCGTTGCACCTTGCGCGAGCGCGTACGCAACACTTCGAAGATTGGCTCTTTTCCCTAGATACTTCAAGCTTAGCGCAATGCCGCAGCAACGGCACCTCCGCCTGATTGCGGGGCTTTCGCTGCAAAGCGAGGCAGGCGCCCCGAAGAGGCGCTGCAGCAAACGGTTGCGGCGATCCATCAACCCATCACAAACACGCAAAGCTTGTTGCCGTCAAGATCCCGAAAGTACCCCGCGTAGAACCCGGTGCCACGCGGCCCCGCCGCCCCTTCATCCGTTGCGCCAAGACTGATCGCTCTGGCGTAGATGCGATCGACGTCTTCTTTCGAGCGCATGGCCAGCGCCACCATCACGCCGTTGCCCACAGTCGCGGGCTCGCCGTTGAACGGCTTCATCACGGCCAGGCTGGCCCCGCGCTTCTGCCCCCAGGACACGCCTGTCTCCGACTCCCAGCTGCGGGTGGCGCCGACTTCGGCCATCAACGCGTCGTAAAAAGCAAATGCACGCGGCAGATCGTTGGAGCCCAGGGTAACGTAGCCAATCATTGCAATCTCCGCCGAACCGATAGATGGACGGCAAGTCTATCGCTGCCACCGCCATCCGGCACACGCACCCGCCATTCGTCGCAACAGGCTTGGTGACTGCCACAGGGAATGCAAAATTCCGCTACGCCTGATGCTCTGGGCGGAACGCGACGGAGTGGCGATGGCGATATTCACAAAAGGGCGAGTCGTCGGCTCGCTGGTAGTACTGGGGCTGGGTGGCTTGCTGTGGGGCGGCTACGCGCTGCAGATGAAGCTGGGGGCGCCAGATGAAAAGCCGCGCTACAAGGTGGCCGATGTTGATCGTGGCGCAATCGTGCAGTTTGTCACGGCAACGGGAACGCTGAACCCGGTGGGACTGGTCAACGTAGGCACGCAGGTGTCCGGCACTGTCAGCGAACTTTCGGCGGACTTCAATGATCGCGTGAAGCGCGGGCAGGTGTTGCTGAAGCTTGACCCCACCCTGCTCAATGCCCAAGTCAAGCAGGCCACTGCCTCACTGGAGGCGGCGCGAGCCCAGTTGACGCTGGCCGACAGCAACTACAACCGCAACCTGAAACTGGTCGAACAGGGCTTCATCTCCCGCGCCACGCTGGAGCAGTTACGGCAGGCACTGGACGCAGCGAAGTCGCAGGTTGATCTCAGCCGTGCGCAGCTGGAGCGCGCACAGGCCGATGTGGCCAACAGCATCATCCGCTCGCCTATTGATGGCGTGATCATCAAGCGCACCGCCGATCTTGGCCAAACCGTCGCCGCCAGCTTCCAGACCCCCAACCTGTTCACCATCGCGCGCGATCTCAAGCAGATGCAGATCGACACCAACGTCTCCGAGGCGGACGTCGGTCTGCTCAAGGCGGGCCAGGCAGTGCGCTTCGTGGTGGATGCCTTTCCGGAGCGTGACTTCGAGGGCAAGGTACGTCAATTCCGTCTGTCGCCGAACGTCACGCAGAATGTTGTGACCTACAACGTGGTGATTGAGGTCGACAACCCCGATGAGCTGCTGAAGCCGGGCCTCACGGCGCAGGTGCGCATCATCACCGCCAACAAGCCCGACGCGCTGCGGGTGCCCACCGCTTCACTGCGCTATCGGCCGAGCGAGTTTGAAATCGCCATGGACACGGTCAAGAAAAAGATGCTCGGCGAAAAAACGGCTGACGAGAAGGCGAAAGGCAAGGACAGCGACAAGGCAAAGGACGCTGACAAAGCCGCCGCCGAGGCCGACAGCACCGACGAGCTAGGGTTGCGCACCAAATCCGGCGAGCGGCTGTACCGCATCTACCGCATCACTGACGGCAAGGACGTGAAAGTGCCGCAGCGCGCCGAGCCAGTCGACGTTGTCATTGGCGTCGCCAACAGCAAATTCACCGAAATTGTGAAGGGTCCGCTGACCGCCGGCGACCGCGTTGTAGTGCGCTCACTGCTGGCCGACCCGACCAAGCAGTAGCGGCACGGAACGCAACCCATGACCACCGCACTCGTCGAATTGCGCGACGTTCGCAAGAGTTATTTCAGCAATCGCATTGAAACGCCCGTGTTGCATGGCATCAATCTGGCGATGCAGCGTGGCGAGTTCGTCGCGATCATGGGGCAATCCGGGTCCGGCAAATCTACGCTGATGAACGTGCTCGGCTGCCTCGACACACCGACTTCGGGCAGTTACTCGCTGGCTGGAGAAGACGTTGGCAGCCTCTCCCGTGCCGCGCTGGCCGGATTGCGCAACCGCACCATCGGCTTTGTCTTTCAGAGTTTCAACCTGCTCAAGCGCATGTCGATCCTTGACAACGTGGCGCTGCCGCTGATCTACGCCGGTGTCAACCGCAAACAGGCGCGCGAGCGCGCGCAGCACCAGCTCGCACGCGTTGGCCTCGGTGAACTGGCGCGGCGGCAGCCCAACCAGCTTTCGGGCGGCCAGCAGCAGCGCGTCGCCATTGCGCGGGCACTGGTTGCCGATCCGCCGCTGATCCTGGCCGATGAGCCGACCGGGAACCTCGACACCCGCACCAGTGCCGACATCATGGCGGTGCTCACCGAGCTCAATCGCGATCGCGGACAAAGCATCATTCTGGTCACCCACGAGCCCGACATCGCGGCATTTGCGCGGCGGCTGGTTCGCCTGAAGGACGGGCTGGTGCTCTACGACGGCCCGGCGCGCGAAGGTTTGCGCGAACTGGCACAGGAAGAAGCAGTCAACCTGGCAGGCAGCCTGAGCACGGCTACCACTGAGGAGCAGGCATGAAATTCACGCAATTGCTTGCTGAATCCGCCGGTGCCATGCTGGCCAACCCGCTGCGCACCTTGCTGACCATGCTGGGCATCATCATCGGGATCGCGAGCGTCGTGCTGATGCTGGCGGTGGGCGATGGCATCAAGGCCTTTATTGACAAGCAGCTCGCAGTGCTCGGCAGTAACCTGGTTCTGGTGCAGGCCGATATGCGCAAGTCTGCTGGCGCGCGACTGCGCACCGGCACCGTACAGACGCTGACGCTGGACGACGCCGAGGCGGTGAACCGCTTGCCGAGCGTGGTCGGCGCAGCGCCGATGCTGACGATGTTTTCGCAGATTTCGGTGGGCAACGACAACAGCAATACGCAGGTGCAGGGCACCACACCGGCCTCGTTCCGCATCCGCAATCTGCGCATGGCGAAGGGCAGCCCGATCACCGAGGTTGATGTGGCCAGCGTTGCGCGCGTTGCCGTGCTGGGCAAAAAGACCGCCGAGCAGCTGTTCTACAAAGCCGATCCCATTGGCCAAACCATTCGCATTGACAACCAGAGTTTTCAGGTCACGGGGGTACTCGATAACGAAGGCCAGAGCTTTGACGCCGGCGATATCGGCGAAATCGTGATCGTGCCTATTTCGACGGCGCGTGTATCGCTCATACGCACGGCGTCACCTCGCAGCGTGCAATACGTGGTGGCGCAGTCGAAATCGGCCGAATCCGTCAACGACATGGTGGTCGATATCAAGGAGCTGCTGCGTGACCGTCACCGCATTCGCGCTGACGACGAGGACGACTTCCGCGTGGTCAACTTTGGCGAATTCGCCAAGTCGGGGGCGGCAATCGCAACCGGTCTGTCGGTGGCGCTGGGTTTCATCGGCGCGATCTCGCTGGTGGTGGGTGGCATCGGCATCATGAACATCATGCTGGTATCGGTCACCGAGCGGACGCGCGAGATCGGTATCCGCATGGCGATCGGCGCGCGTCCGTCGGACGTGCTGTGGCAATTTCTGATTGAGGCGGTAGCCATTTGCGTGGTCAGCGGCCTGATTGGCATCGCACTGTCGGCTGCTCTGGCGGCAGCTGTCTCATCCAGCGGCAAGTTCGAGCTGGTGGTGGGCGTCAAGGCTATCCTGATCGCCACCCTGTTCAGCGGCGCGGTTGGCGTTTTCTTCGGCTTCTATCCGGCGCGACGGGCATCGAAGCTGCAGCCAGTGGAGTGCCTGCGCTACGAATAGCTGATCGCCCGGTCGGCCCGGCAATTCGGCGAAAATAGGTGGGTGATCCCGAACGACTTCATCGCCCAACTGCTGTCGCGCGTCGACGTCGTCGAGGTGATCGACCGCTTTGTGCCGCTGAAGAAGGCCGGCCAGAACTATCAGGCCTGCTGCCCGTTCCACAAGGAAAAATCGCCCTCGTTCTCTGTCAGCCCGACCAAGCAGTTCTACCACTGCTTCGGCTGCGGCGCGCATGGCTCGGCCATTACCTTCCTGATGGAATATGGCGGAAAGAGCTTCCCCGATGCCGTTGAGGAGCTGGCGCAGAACGTTGGCCTCACCGTGCCCCGCGACAACTCGCGACCGGCTGACCCGCAGGCGGGTGGCCTGTTCGACGTGATGCTCACCGCTGCGGGCTTTTACAAGCAGCAACTGAAGCATTCGCCGATTGCCATCGAATATTTCAAGAAGCGCGGTGTCAGCGGTGAAGTGGCCCGCCGCTTTCATCTGGGCTGGGCGCCGGCCGGCTGGCAGCCCCTGGCAGAGGCCTTTGACGACTACGCCGACAACCAGTTGCTGGAAACCGCCGGGCTGGTCACCACTGGCGACGCCGGCAAACGCTACGACCGCTTTCGCGAACGGGTGATGTTCCCGATCCTGAATCAGCAGGGCGCGGTGATCGCGTTTGGCGGGCGCATTCTCGGTTCCAAGGACGACGCAAAAGCAGGCGCCAAGGATGGCGCGGGCCCGAAATACCTGAACT
>Ga0116175_1000696_pt1 | contig 22759 bp, 16 predicted proteins | sample AD_UKC125_MetaG_FD_89802 | JGI IMG/M metagenome (GOLD analysis project Ga0116175, IMG submission 89802) | Active sludge microbial communities of municipal wastewater-treating anaerobic digesters from USA - AD_UKC125_MetaG | ecosystem: Engineered > Bioreactor > Anaerobic > Digestate | place: USA... | reverse complement strand
GAAGAAGCCCGGCGCCGCCAAGAGCACCGCCCCCGCCGCCGCAGCACCCGCCACCGAGACACCCACCACCGAGGCACCGGCCGTCGCGGCCACCACCGAGGCGGCACCGGCCAAGGCCAAGGGCTTCGGCATGGCCGCCGGCAAGAAGCGGCCGGGCGCCAAGCCCACCGCGAAGCCGGCAGCCGCACCGGCCGCGGAGGAGACTCCCGCAGCGGTCGTCGCCGCAGTCGAGGCGGACGAAACTCCTGCCGCCGCGTTGACCGAGGCCACGGAGGCCAAGGCCAAGGGCTTCGGGATGGCCGCGGGCAAGAAGCGGCCAGGTGCCAAGCCCTCGCCCAAGCCCGCCGCGGCTGCGGCGCCGCAGGCGGACGAACCGGTGGTCGCCGAGGTCGAGGTCGCCGAAGTCGTGGCCGAGGTCGAGGTCGCCGAGGCCGTGCAGGCTCCGGTCACCGAGGCGACCGAGGCCAAGGCGAAGGGCTTCGGCATGTCTGCGGGCAAGAAGCGTCCGGGTGCGGCCAAGGTCGGTTCCGTCGCCAAGGCCGCTCCGGCCCCGGCGCCCGAACCCGAGCCCGAGCCCGAGCCCGACAGTGATGTGCCCGAAGCGGCCGAGCCCGAGAAGGTTGAACCCGAAACCGTGGTTTCCGACGCCACGCCGTCGCTGAACGGCGCCGACCGCACCATCACCGAGACCGGTGCGACCAAGGCCAAGGGCTTCGGCATCGCCTCGGGAAAGAAGCGACCCGGACACCGCTGACCCCTCGGCCGGTTGAGGTACGAAGACCAGCTGGGTGATGAGCCTCGGAACCCGGTGAGATGACATTGTCGTCTCACCGGGTTCCGAGGCTCATCGCGTGCGCTCCTCGTACCTCAACCGGCCGGCGGGCGGTCTTCCGGATCTACGATTGCGTTCGGCACAACTCAAGACGCGGGGACGTGAAACGGGCTTGCCTTGAGCTGTCACAATTGAACTCGTGAGTAGACCGCATGTATCGCACCTCAATCAGAATCTGAAGCCGCTGGAGCAGTCGCAGAAGCTGCAGAACGTGTGCTACGAGATCAGGGGCCCGGTACACGCGCACGCGGCGCGGCTGGAGGCCGAGGGTCATCGCATTCTCAAACTGAACATCGGCAATCCGGCGCTGTTCGGTTTCGAGGCCCCCGATGTGATCATGCGCGACATGATCCACGCCCTGCCCTATTCGCAGGGCTACTCCGAATCATCGGGTGTGCTGTCGGCCCGGCGCGCGGTGGTGACCCGGTACGAACTCATCCCGGACTTCCCGTACTTCGACGTCGATGACGTCATTCTGGGCAACGGGGTGTCCGAGCTGATCACGATGACGATGCAGGCATTGCTCAACGACGGCGACGAGGTGCTGATCCCGGCCCCCGACTATCCGCTGTGGACGGCGATGACGTCGCTGGCCGGCGGTAGCCCGGTGCACTACAAGTGCGACGAGGCCAACAATTGGAACCCCGACATCGCCGATATCGCGGCCAAGATCACCGACCGCACCAAGGCGATCGTGGTGATCAACCCCAACAACCCGACGGGTGCGGTGTACTCGCGGGAGGTGCTGCAACAGCTTGTCGATCTGGCGCGGGAGCACTCGCTGTTGATCCTGGCCGACGAGATCTACGACAAGATCCTCTACGACGACGCCCAGCACATCAACATCGCCTCGCTGGCCCCGGACCTGCTGTGCTTGACGTTCAACGGGCTTTCGAAGGCGTACCGGGTGTGCGGCTACCGCGCCGGCTGGCTCGTCCTGACCGGCCCGAAGGAGCACGCGGCCGGGTTCATCGAGGGCCTGGGCATTCTCGCCTCGACGCGGCTGTGCGCGAATGTTCCCGGGCAGCACGCCATCCAGGTGGCGCTCGGCGGCTATCAGAGCATCGAGGCGCTGATCCAGCCCGGAGGCCGCCTGTACGAACAGCGCAATGTCACCTGGGACAAGCTGAACGAGATTCCCGGTGTGAGCTGTGTGAAGCCGATGGGTGCGCTCTACGCCTTCCCGTCCCTGGACCCGAATGTGCACGAGATCCACAACGACGAGCTGTTCGTACAGGATCTGCTGCTGCAGGAAAAGATCCTGGTGGTGCAGGGTACCGGCTTCAACATGACCGATCACAACCATTTCCGGATCGTCACGCTGCCGTGGGCACGGGACCTGACCGAGGCGATCGAACGGATCGGTAACTTCCTGTCGTCGTACCGCCAGTAGGCCGGTACACCACCTGCCGACGGCAGACCTTTCGACTTACCTGTAACCGGTGGTAACGTCCAACTCCGGGTTGTCTGTGAGGAATACCACTCATAGACCGGAGTCAGGAGAGCCGCATGGTGCAATGGCGCAGGGTGGACGATGTCCACAACGGTGCTGTCCGACTGGCCGTCTTCGAGCCACAACCGGCCGGGACGACGGGCGCCGAAGCGGACGCACCGGCAGCCGATGCCGCACGCCCGACGGTCGTGCTGGTGCACGGCTGGCCCGACACCCATCACCTGTGGACCCGGGTTGCGACGGCGCTCGCCGACGACTTCCGCGTCGTCGCGTACGACTGCCGCGGTTTCGGTGACAGTGACCGACCCGACGGTGACGCGCCGTACCGACTCGGCGAGATGGCCGACGATCTGCTGGCGGTGATCGACGCCGTCAGTCCCGACCGGGGTGCGCACGTCCTCGCCCACGACTGGGGTTCGGTCATGACGTGGGAGGCCGTCACGCGGCCGGGCACCGAGCAGCGCATCGCCTCGTTCGTCTCGGTGTCCGGTCCCAGCCTCGACCAGCTCGGTTCCTGGGCACGGGCACGGCTGCGGCGGCCCACGCCACGAAATCTGGCCCGTGCCATGGCGCAGACCGGCTCGTCGGCGTACACGGTGTTCTTCCAGATTCCGGTCGCGCCCCGGTTGTTCTTCACAGCCACCGGCTCGCAGACGGTCTGGCGCGAGTTCCTGCACCGTGTGGAGGGCACCCCGCGTGCGAACGCCGTATTCGGCCCGACGCTGCGTGAGGACATGATCTCGGGTCTGCGGCTGTACCGCGCCAACATCCGGCCCAAGCTGGCCCACCCTGATCCACAGCCGACCAAAGTGCCAGTGCTGGAGGTTGTCAACGAACGCGACATCGCCTTGCGCCCCGCCATTTTCGACGACACCCACAGGTTCGCCGAACGGCTCTGGCGGCGCAACAGCCCGACCGGACACTGGTTGCCGCTGACCCACCCCGACTACCTGGCCGATATCGCGCGCGAATTCTTCCGGGACCGAGCGGGAATCAGTGGCCCGACGAGCGAATCACTCGATCGGCTCCGGGTTCTCGGACCCCCCGGGCGACTGTCGGGAAAGCTGGCGGTGATCACCGGTGCGGGTAGCGGAATCGGCCGGGAGACCGCCTACGCACTGGCAGAGCAGGGCTGCGAATTGGTGCTGGCCGACCTCGACCTCGACTCCGCCGAGGAGACCGTCCGCGAGAGTAAACGCTTCGGCGTACAGGCGAGCGCCTACCGGCTCGACGTCGCCGATACGGCCGCCTTCGCGGAGTTCGCCGGACAGGTGCGCGAGCGCCACGGCGTGGCCGACATCGTCGTCAACAACGCCGGGATCGCCCTGGCGGGTTCGGCTCTGGCCGCCACCGACGAACAGATCGACAAACTCCTGGCCATCGATCTGCGTGGGGTGATCACCGGCAGCCGCGAGTTCGGCAGGCAGATGGTCGAGCGCGGGGTCGGCGGACAGATCGTCAACATCGCGTCGGCGGCTGCCTTCACCCCGTCCCGCGACCTCGGCGTCTACTCGGCCGCCAAGGCGGGCGTGCTGATGTTCTCCGAATCGCTGCGCGGCGAACTCGCCGAACACCGTATCGGCGTGAGCGCCATCTGCCCCGGCATCGTCGACACCAACATCGTGCGATCCACGGCGATCGCCGGTGTCGACGCGGAAACCGAAGCAGCCCAGCGTGACCGACTCGACCGCTTCTATCAGAAGCGCGGTTTCACCCCCGACCGGGTGGCCGCCGACATCGTCAAGGCCATCGTCGCCGACAAGGCCGTCGCACCGGTCACCGCCGAGGCCAAGATCGGTTACCGCGTCTATCGTTTCGCACCCTGGATGTCACGTCTGGGTGCCCGCCAAAAAGTTGCTCGCTGAGAGGGACACATGTCGATTCGATCCACCACCAGGGTGCCCCGGATCCGTCAGATGGCGACCGTGCGCGGACATCGTGCGGGGCTCCCGGCCACGCGGGCCCGGCACACCGATCGGCCCGGACACGACGCGACGGGCGGCGACACCGTCCCCGGCGCCGTCGAACTGCACGCCCGCAACGTCTCGTTCGACTGGGCCGACACACCGTTGCACTGGATTCCCGGCCATCCGGTGTGCGCCAACTACATCAGCGTCCTGAACATGCTGCTCCCCGAAGGCGAGCGATGGTTCGTACGGACCTTCAACGAAGCGCTTCCTCTGGTCAAGGATGCCGAACTCGCCTCGGCCATGCGCGGTTTCATCGGACAGGAGGCGATGCACGCCGAGACCCACGACAAGGCGTTGTGGGAGGTGCTCGAACGACACGGGATCGACCCCCGGCCCTACCAGCTACAGATGGAATGGGTGTTCCGCAAGATCCTCGCGCCGACCGACAGCAGCGATCCTCGGGCTCAGCAGAAGCACCTCGTCGAACGGCTGTGGCTGATCGCCGCCATCGAGCACTTCACCGCCATTCTCGGCGATTTCGCGCTCAACAACCGGTGGACCGACGTGGGCGCCGACCCCAACATGGTGGACATGTTCACCTGGCACGGCGCCGAGGAGGTGGAACATCGTTGTGTGGCACACGATGTCGCCACCTACTTCGCCGACGGATACTTCCGGCGGGCCAGGGCGATGCTCGTCGTCACACCACTGCTCCTGCTGCTCATCCGGCGCGGCTTCGTGTTCATCATGGCCCAGGACCAAACGTTGTCACTGAACAGATTCCAGCGTTCCCTGGCGATCTGGCGGGGCGTGCGGGCCACGGTGATGCCCAACATGTTCGCGACCGCGTATCAGTCGTTCAGCTACTTCCGTCCCGGCTTCTACCCCGACGAGATCGGCAGCACCGCACAGGCTGTCGCCTATCTGGCATCGTCGCCGGCCGCGCGGCGGGCACCCTGATGGCCACCGGCGCCGGGCTGCACAACCGCGACCTCACCGCACCGCCGCCCGACCTGTACGGCAAGTACCGGCACGACCCGCTGATGGCGGCGGGCGCGTGGCTGGGCAAGCGGTGGTGGCCGTTCTGGGGCCGGCTGTCCTCGCTGCACACCACACCGATCGATGACGGTGTCACCACCGTGCGGATCATCGACCGCGCGGTGGTCGCCAAGGACGAGAACGTCGTCGCGTTGACGTTCGCCGCACCGGACGGCGGGCCGCTGCCGCGCTGGTATGTCGGGGCCCACCTCGACCTGCTGTTGCCGTCGGGACGGATGCGCGAGTACTCGCTGTGCGGCGACCCCGCCGACCGCAGCACCTACCGGATCGCCGTTCGGCGCATCCCCGGCGGCGGTGGCGGCTCCATCGAGGTCCACGACGACCTGCGGGTGGGCGACGAGCTGCGGATCAAGGGTCCCCGCAATGCCTTCCCACTGTCGATGCCGGGGTACGGGTCGTCGGCGCGTTCGGTGCGGTTCATCGCCGCGGGGATCGGGATCACCCCGATCCTGCCGATGCTCGCCGCCGCCGAGCGGCACGGTCTGGACTGGTCGATGATCTATACCGGCCGCACCCTCGACTCGATCCCCTTCGTCGAGGAGGTGTCCCGTCACGGCGACCGGGTCACCATTCGCGCCGACGACGAGCACGGCCTGCCGACGATGGCCGAGCTCACCGGGATCGACCCGGCCACCGGCCGAACCCCGGCAGGGCTCGCCGTGTACGCCTGCGGTCCGGTACCGATGTTGGCGGGTCTGCGCCGTCACCTCGCCGATCGGGGCGATGTGGAGCTGCACTACGAACGGTTCAGCCCGCCGCCCGTCGTCGACGGCGCACCGTTCACCATCACCCTGGCCTCGACCGGCCGGCGGGTGGCGGTGGCCGCCGACGAGACGGCACTGGCCGCACTCCGCACAGTCGCGCCGTCGGTGCCGTATTCGTGCCGGCAGGGGTTCTGCGGGACGTGCAGGCTCCGTGTGCTCGACGGCGAGCCCGACCACCGGGACACCCTGCTCACCGCGCCGGAGCGGGCCGACGGCCAGTTCTTGACCTGCGTATCGCGTTGCACCGAAGGAAATCTCACCGTCGACCTGTGATCGCGGGGGCAGTCTCCAGCGACCCCCGACCCCACCGACTCACCCTGATTCGGGAGCCACGACCGGGTTCGGCCGGCTACGAGAAGTTCAGGTAGGCCTTCGACGGTGTCGGCCCCCGCTGGCCCTGATACTTCGAGCCGACCGCGGCGCTGCCGTACGGGTTCTGCGCGGGGCTGGTCAGCCGCAACAGGCACAGCTGGCCGATCTTCATCCCCGGCCACAGGGTGATCGGGAGGTTGGCCACGTTGGACAGTTCCAGGGTGATGTGGCCCGAGAATCCGGGGTCGATGAATCCCGCCGTCGAGTGGGTGAGCAGACCGAGCCTGCCCAGCGACGACTTGCCTTCCAGCCGGCCCGCGAGATAGTCGGGCAGCGTGCACACCTCCAGTGTCGAGCCGAGCACGAACTCGCCCGGGTGCAGCACGAACGGCTCCCCGTCACCCGGTTCGACGAGACTGGTCAGCTCGTCCTGACGTTGCGCCGGGTCGATATGGGTGTAGCGGGTGTTGTTGAACACCCGGAACAGGCTGTCGAGCCGCACATCGATACTCGAGGGCTGTACCAGCTGCTCGTCGAACGGTTCGACCGCCAGGCGGCCCTCGGCGAGTTCGGCTCGGATGTCGCGGTCGGAAAGCAGCACGTTAGTGAGGTTATCGGACCATCGTCCAGAACGGCGGCACTGCCCGGTCGTAGGGTGGCCGTATGAACGCTCTCCGGTCGCTGACGATGTGCGCCGTGCTCGGTATGTCCGCGATGATGGTCACCGCCTGCGGTTCCTCCGACGACGCCGTCGATCTCGAACGATCCTCGACGCTGATCGCCTACACGCACGAGGACGGTTCGACGCCACCGGCTTCGCACAAGGAGTATCAGATCGTCGTCGCCGACGGCGTCGCCACGCTCACCCTCGGTGGCTACGGATCGTTGTCGGGGCAGGCCACCCCGGAGGTCACCGACACCACACCCGTCGACGACGAGGTGTGGCAGAAGCTGGTCGACGGCGTCGGTTCACTTCCCGATGCCTCACCGCAGACCACACCGTGTGCGGGTGCCGGCACGACGAGTGTCAAGATCACCGCCGACGGCGACGTCGTCAAGGATCTGACCGTTACCGGCTGTGGCGCAGGGGACACCGCGGACAGGCTCGCGGAGTTCATCGCCCCCGTCGAGTCGCTCTTCGACATGAAGTCCTACCTGGGCCGGTAGGACTCGGGTCAGCGGGTACCGGGCGACTGTCGGTCGGGCCCCTGCCCTCAATCCCAGTAGGCGAGCAGCGGCCAGGCGACCAGGAACACCGTCACCAGGCAGATCAGGGTGATCGGGATACCGAAACGCACGAAGGTCCCGGTGGTGTACTTGCCCGGTTCCATCACCATCAGGTTGGACTGGTGGCTGTACGGGTTGATGAACGTGAACGAGATGCAGGTACCGATCAGCGTCAGCAGCAGCACCGGGCTCAGGTCGGCCGCCGCCGCGATCGTGAGCGCCACCGGGGTGAGGATACTGGCCGCGGCGGCGTTGGTGACGGCGTTGGTGAGCACGGTGGTCCCGATGGCCAGGACTGCGACTATCAGCGCCACGTTGCCCGAGCCCAGTGACAGGATCGCGTCGGATATGTGTTCGGCGAGGCCGCTTTCCACCACGATCACACCGAGACCGATGGAGCCGGCGATGATCGCCAGAATGTTCCAGTCCAGGGCCCGGACCGCCGAACGGGGGGTGAGCACGCCACCGAGCACCATCAGCGTCGCGCCGCAGCCCGCGGCCAGCGAGACGTCGACGAGACTGAAGCTGGCGGCGACGATGACGCCGACGAGGATGCTCATCGCCACCCAGGTCTTGCCCGGTTGCGGCGCCTTGCCGGCGACGTTCTGCCACAGGCTCACGAACTCGTGTTTCTCCAGCACCTCGCTGGAGGCGACGGACACGTAACACACGGTGCCCGGCCGGGCGGGCGTGTCGCGGAAGCGTCGGTGGGTTTCGGCGGCCACCACCAGCAGATCCTCGTCGTCCTGCAGGTCGCGGACGGTGCCCGGGTTCTCGGTGCCGATGGTGACGGCGAACAGGCGCAGCGGTGCCAGCCCGAAGCGCGGCGAACCCCACAACATCCGGACACCGAGTTCGGTGGCCCGGTACACCAGCAGGTCGCCGCCCTCGATGGGGCTGTCGACGTCCACCGGCTGGCCCCAGCGCCGAATCTCGATCAGTTCGAACTCGGCGGTCTTGTGCATGCCGATCTGCATGGCCGAACGGCCGATACCGACCGCGTTCCCGGAGACGGGGATCTCCGCACGCCAGGCCAGCTCACGTTCTTTGTTCCGGGGGCGGCCCGTCAGCAGCCGGCGGGACAGCAGGATCACCGCCAGCCAGCCGACGAGTGCGACGGGCAGCGCGATCGGCACGAACGAGAACATGTTGAGGTGCACCCCGGCCGACGCCGCGAATCCGGCGATGATCAGGTTGGAACTGGTTCCGATCAGCGTCGTCGACCCCGCCAGGGTCGTCGCATGTGCCACCGGGAGCAGCACGCTGCGGGCAGGGATGCCCGCGCGCTGTTGTACTTCCTTGGTCGCCGGGATCAGCATCGCGACGATCGGTGTGGTGTTGATCAGCGAGGAGATCACCCCGACGGGCGGAATGAGCCGCACCAGCATCCGGGTGGGGCTCGACACCTCCGACAGGAGCCTGAACGTCACCCGCGATACCACGCCCGTCGATAACACGCCCTTCGCGATAACCAGCATCGCCGCGATGGTGACGACACCGCTGTTGCTCAGACCGCCCAGCAACTGGGCCGGTGTCGCGATCCCGATGACACCGGCCAGCATCAACGCCACGATCAGCGCCAACACGGCCGGAACCCGGCCGCTGGTCATCACCACCAGGGTCGCAATCAGGAGTACCGCCGCCACTATCGCCATAAGCGACCATTGTGCGGCATGCGGCGAGATTGTGAACGCCCGGCGAACGACAAGGTACGGACGTCCCACCCAGGGGTACCCCCTGCTCGCGCCGCCCGTGGGCTTGCTACTCTGTGTCTTGCGTCTCGCGGCGCACGCCGATGTAGTTCAATGGCAGAACATCAGCTTCCCAAGCTGAATACGCGGGTTCGATTCCCGTCATCGGCTCCGACAACTCTCCTGGTCAGGAGGCAATCGACCAGGAGAGTTCGTGCTTCTGGGCTCGCCGGACCCAACGTCAGCCGGGTGCGCCGAGAATCGTGACGTGGTTGGCGACTGCGAGGCCACCCATGTTGTGGATCAGGCCGAGTCGGGCGTCGGGCAGTTGCATGTCGTCTGCGCGACCGGACACGTTGACCGGTAGAGGCTACCCAGGCCACACTATGGATGTCTCACTGCGGCACACTGCCCCAGCGTGACACGACCCCGATCAGCCGGCGATCCCGTACGTGCGGAGTTTGCGGTACAGGCTCGATCGCGCCATACCGAGCTGTTCCGCTGCGGCGGAACGATTTCCGTCGTTGGCCCGCAGCGCCGAGACGATCAGGTCGCGTTCGGCCGATTCCACCGGGGTCAGGGTCCGCTGCGCGAAGCTCTGGCAGTAGCCGGGCAGATCACTCGCCTGGATCTCGCCGACCGGGCGTCGGCGGAGCGCGTGAACGAGGGCTTCGTGCAACTGGGACACGTTGCGCGGCCACGAATACCGGTTGATGACCCGACGCGCCTCCGGGCTGATCCGCACCTTGCGCTCGGGGGCGAGTAATCGCAGCAGCGACGCCGTCACCTGATCGATGTCGTCGGTGCGAAAGCGCAGCGGCGGGATGTTGACCGAGGCACCGAAGTGTCCGAGCATCTGCCGGAAGGGCAGGTCGGAGTCGAGGGCCGAGTCCGAGAGCGTCGCGATGTACCAGACCGGCCCGTCGACGCCGTCGAGCGTGGTGAGAAACCGCTCGGCCTGCTCGGCGGCATCGGTGGTGCATTGGTCGATGTTGCGCAGGATGTAGAGCGTCGGCGCCGAACCCGGATTGATGAGCTTCTCCACTTCCGCCGAATCATAGTGCGCGGCAAATTCTTCGGCGTCGACACTGATGCTGCGGGCGTCGTCGAACAGCGCGTGGAACAGCTCGGTGACCAGGGTGAACTTTCCGGCGCCGGTCTCGCCGACGACGATCGTGGGAGTGTGCTCGGCCAGTGCGGTACGCAATTCCCGGCACGCGCTCAGCCAGGCGGGGGAACGTCCGGAGACGATGGTCTCGCGCGGGCGCGACAGGTCGTCGATGATCGACGACGTCGCCTGTGTGGTCACGCCGATCTCGGGCAGGTGGTGATCGGCGAAGTCCACCGACATTCCGGCCCTGCGTCCGGCGACGATCTCGGCGATCACCACCATCCCGGCCACGTCGGCGCCGGTCATGATGCGGGTTCCGGTGATGTGCACGTGCCTGCCGTCGCCCAGCGGGACGGTGTCGCTGATCCGGTCCTTGCGGGTCATCAGGAACGCGGCGTGTTCACGCAGCACCTTCTGCTGGGCCGTGTCGAACCATGCCTGCGCGATGTCATTGGCCATGAATACCGACCCGCCGAACGCGAAGACGGCGTTCTTGGTGGTGCGCACGGATTCCCGCAGGTAGGTCGCGAAGATCGCCTGCTGCGCCTGGCTGCGATCGAGCAGCAGGTTCTGCGCGATGTCCTTGGCCGCACTCTTGACCAGCGCGTGCATGATCGGGCTCCACGTGTGGCTGAGCGTCGAGATGTCCAGTACACCTTCGATGCGCCGGGTCATCGGGTCGATGATCGGCGCACCGGTACAGGCGAACTGCTGCAGATGCTCGGTGAAATGTTCGGGCCCCACCACACTCACCGGCTGCCCGGCCTCGAACACGGTACCCACCCCGTTGGTGCCCATCGTCGATTCGGCGTAGGTGAATCCGGGCGCGAAGTCGACGCGTTCGAGCAGGCGCCCGACCGCCACCGAGGCGTCGACGCGCTGAACCACCCGGGCGTGGCTGTCGGTCAGCGCGATCACCAGTGGCATGTCCACGGTGTCGCTGGTGAGTTGTTCCAGTACCGGGCGGGCACATCTGACCAGCAACGACCCGGTGTCGATCCCGTCGGTGAAGGTGCTGTGCGCGGCGGCGACATCGACCCCGGCGGCATGACTGCGCTCCCACGACGCGACAACGATATCGCCCACGCCGGCCGCCCCCTGCGAGCCTGATTCCAGGAAATCGGCTCGTGCGGCGGCCACGCGCAGCAGTCGATTGTCGGTATTGGGCATGTTTGTCTTCCGCCTCTCGCCGTTCATTCGTCGACCTCGGCACAGACACGGGCGCGACGTGTACTCACACATAGTGAACGAGACATGGGTCACAATCCAAGGCCCTCGGTGTCTCATCGTGGGACACCTCGACGCCCCGGGACGGGAGTCAGTCTTATGAGGCGAATGTGGCGCAGGCCACTTGCGAACGCCACGAAAGTCTCACGAATGGACCGGCATGGAAACCCTCATCAACATCGACAACGGTGGCACGCTCACCGATATCTGCGTGTGGGATGGCACCGAGCTCAGCTTCACCAAGACTCTGACCACCCCGCATGACCTGTCCGAATGCCTGTTCGCCGGCATCGAGAAGGCCTCGGCGAAGCTCTACGGCGACGCCGACCTGACCCGCCTGCTGCATCAGGCCCAGCACATCCGCTACTCCACGACCCAGGGCACCAACGCCCTGGTGGAGCGCAAGGGACCGATGATCGGTGTGGTCACCACCATCGCCGACCTCGCCGATCGGATGGTGACCACACCCGCCGCGGAGAAGCTGCGCAACGGTGTCATCGGTGACCGCTTCCTGGTCGTCGACCCCAACTCCGCCGACCTGGAATTCGACGCGGTACAGCTGGTCAACCGGCTCACCACGCTCGGCGCCGCTCGTGTGGTCATCGTCGGGTCCGACCCCGACCAGGAGCACACCCTGCGTCACATCCTGCTGCGCAAATTTCCGCGCCACCTGCTCGGTTCGGTCCCGCTCATCTACAGCTGGGAACTCGCCGGCGATCGCGACGCCGCCCGCCGCACCTGGTCGTGCGTGATCAACGCCTTCCTGCACCCCACGATGGAACGCTTCCTCTACGGCGCCGAGCGGCGTCTCAAGGAGTACAAGGTCGCCAACCCGCTGCTGGTCTACCGCAACGACGGCGCGTCCTCGCGCGTGGCCAAGTCGATCGCGCTCAAGACCTACTCCTCGGGCCCGCGCGGCGGACTGGAGGGCACCGCAGCCCTGGCCAAGGTGTACGGCCTGCGCCACGCGCTCATGATGGACATCGGCGGCACCACCACCGATGTCGGCGTCGTCGGCGACAACCAGGTCCTGGTCCGTGAGCGCGGCGCCATCGAAGGCGTCGACATCTCCTACGCCATGAGCGATGTCGGGTCGACCGGTGTCGGCGGCTCGTCGGTGATCGAGGTCGTCGACGGCCGGATCACCGTCGGTCCCCAATCCGTCGGCGCCGCACCCGGGCCCGCCTGCTTCGGGTTCGGCGGCAAGCAGGCCACCATCACCGACGTCAACCTGCTGCTCGGCGTGCTCGACCCCGACACCTACCTCGACGGCACCTTCACCCTCGACCCCGAGCGCTCTCGTGCCGTCATCACCGAGACCGTCGCCCGACCGCTCGGCGTCAGCCTCGAAGAGGCTCTCGTGCGGATGGAGAACGCGTACTTCACCGCGCTGGCCGGCGCCTTCGAACGCTGGGTCGAACCCGACACCACGCTGCTCGCCTTCGGCGGCGCCGGACCCATGAGCGCGGCGGGCGCGGCCCGGCTCGCCGGAGTCCGGCGCGTCCTGATCCCCCGCACCGCGGCGGTGTTCTCCGCCTTCGGTATCGCGTTCTCCGACATCGGCAAAACCTACGAGGTCATCCTCAACGAGGCGACCCCGGCGGCCGCGACGCAGGCGTACGCCGGCCTCGCCGCCCGCGCCGAACGCGACATGTTCCAGGAGGGATACGCGCTCACCGACTGCGACACCGACTGGCAGCTCGTCCTGGAGAACCTCGACGACGGATCAGCAAGCCGGATCCCCTACACCGACGGCGACGAGGTCGAGTACCCCGGACACGCGCTGTCGCTGGAACTGACTGTCACCGCCCGTCTGCCGCACCCCGAGCTCGACGCCGACCGTGCGGTCACCGTGGCCGCGGCCCCGTCGTCGGGCACCCGCGCGGTGCGTTCGTCGGCCGAGCGGGTCGACGAGGTCGCCGTCCACGTCCTCGACGACCTGAGCCCCGGCCACGTCGGTGAGGGCCCGGCGATCATCGAGGGCCCGTTCTTCACCGCGCGCGTGCTGCCCGGCTGGTACTTCCAGGTCACCGCCGCCGGCGACCTGCTCCTGTCCGACCACCACTGACGCGGCCCACCCACCCATCCGAAAGGAGGGCTCTCATGCGAGTGCCCATGACCGAATACCTGTCGATCGACCTCGAGACCGAACGCTGGCTGTGCCGCGTGTGCACCCACGACATGGGCTCGGCGCACGGCAACTACAAGCCCGGAACCCTCGCCTACGACCGTGATCCGCGCGAGATCCACCAGCCGATCATCGATCCCGAACGGTACGAGTACACCTTCAGTCCCGACCCGGGATACTGCCGCATCGTCGAGTACTACTGCCCCGGCTGCGCGACGCAGATCGAGGTCGAATACCTGCCGCCGGGCCACCCGCCGGCCATCGACATGATCATCGACATCCCCGCGCTGCGCGCGCAGTGGGAAGAGCGTGGCGTCGACGCCGAGGAGGTCCACAACTACGGGCCCGGCGAGGACGCGCAGAAGTACACCGCAGAACTCAAAGCCGCAGGCCACATTCGATGATCCGGTCCGCCGCGACCGCATTCCCCCAGGAGCCAATTCATGAAACGCATCTCCGTTGACATCGGTGGTACCTTCACCGACTGCTTTTTCGTCTGGGACGACATCTACGTCGACGCCAAGGCGCTGACCACCCACCACAATCTCGCGCTCGGATTCAACGAGGCACTCGATCTCGCCTGCAAGCGGGCCGGACTCGACCGCTCGACCGTCCTCTCCGAGGTCGACTCGGTCCGCTATGCCACCACCCTGGGCACCAACGCGCTCATCGAGCGCAACGGCCCCAAGGTGGCGGCCATCGTGACGCACGGCTTCGAGGACACCATCCCGCTCTCGCGTGGCCGCGGCTACGGCGAGGGCCTGGACTACTCGATGCAGCAGAACCTGCCGGCCGCCGAACGTCCCGAGCCGCTGGTCGCACGCTCGCTCATCCGATCGGTCAAGGAACGCATCAACTCGGCCGGAAAGATCGTCGCCCGAATCGATCCCGACGATGTCCGCAAGGTCGTGCGCGAACTGGTCGACGCCGGCGCCGAGGCCATCGTGGTGTCGTTGACCAACGCGACCGAGAACCCCGAACACGAGCTGGCGATCCAGGAGATCATCCTCGACGAGTTCCCGCCGCACGAGCTCGGCGCCATCCCGGTCCTGCTGGGACACCAGGTCTCCGGCCGCAAGGGCGAGTATGTGCGAGCCACCTCCACCATCGTCGACGGATATCTGCACTCGATCATGTTCCACGCGCTGTCGCAGCTGTCGAACAACCTGCGCGACTTCGGCTATGACCGACCGATGCTGGTGATCCACAACTCCGGCGGCATGGCGCAGATGAACTCGACGGACGCGCTGCAAACCATCCACTCCGGACCCATTGCCGGTGTCGGTGCCGCCGAACACCTTTCGAACGAGACCGGGGTCGGCAACCTGATCTCCACCGACATGGGCGGCACGTCCTTCGACATCGGCCTGGTGCCCGAGGGCGGTGTGAAACACTATGACTTCCTGCCCACCATCGATCGCTGGCTGGTGTCGGTGCCGATGGTTCACCTCGACACCCTCGGAGCCGGTGGCGGTTCGATCGCCGGCTACGATCGCATCCACAACTCGGTGAAGATCGGTCCGCAGTCGGCGGGCTCCAATCCGGGTCCGGCCTGCTACGACCGGGGTGGTCTCAAGCCCACGGTCACCGACGCCGACCTGGTACTCGGATACTTCGATCCCGACAACTACGCCAACGGGTACATCAAGCTCAACCCGAAGCGCGCCAGGTTCGCCATCGAGGAAAACCTGTGCGATCACCTCGACATGGACGTCATCGAGGTCGCCCGGGTCATCAAGGACGGCGTCGACGAGCAGATGGCGATCGGCATCGGCAAGGAACTGCGCGTGCGCGGCTACCTGCCCGAGGACTTCACCATGCTCGCCTACGGCGGCAACGGCCCGCTGCACGCCTGCGGCATCGCCCGCCACGCCGGAATCAAACGCGTTCTGGCACCGCCATTCTCATCGGTGTTCTCGGCCTGCGGCGCGGGCAACATGCGGCAGTTGCATTTCCACGAGCGCGGCGTACACGTCACCCTGTACAACGCCACCACCCGCGCCCTGTACGACGACTACGCGGAGATCAACGCGGTGATCGAGGACCTGGAGGCCAAGGGGCGCGAGGACCTGGTCCGGCAGGGGTTCGCCGGCGACGACGTCAAGTTCCGGCTGGAACTCGACATGCGTTACGGCAACCAGCTTCTCACCCAGGCCGTCGCGCTCGAGGACCTGACCCGGGTGTCGGGCGTCGGCGACGTACTGGACATCATCAAGACCTTCGGCGACGTGTACAGTCACCGATTCGGCGCCGCGTCGGCCGCGCCGGAGGCCGGGATCCGTTGCAACACCGTGCGCGTGGCCGCCTTCGTCGACGGCGACGTGGTCAACTTCGACGCGCTGGAAAGCGGCGGGGAACGTACCGTGCCGGATCCGGTGGGCCATCGCAAGGCGTACTTCATCGGCCACGACAAGGCCATCGACACCCCCGTCTACAACGACGCGGCCCTCACCGCCGATCGGGTCATTCCCGGCCCGGCCATCGTGACCACCGAGACCACCACATTCCTCGTCGAGCCCACGTGGCGTCTGGAACCGACCAAGCAGGGCGCGGTCTGGTTCCTCCAGGACTGACCCGCCCACCAACGAAGGACACACAATGACCGCAATCAACGAACGTCCCGTCACTCCCCTCACTCCCGAAGAGCAGGAGTGGGTGGACAAGTTCATGGACGAGACCACCCTGTTCCTGGGGCCCGACCCCGACATCATGCGCGATCACAGCATCTCCGCGCGCACCGACCACGAAGAGATCGCCATCGCCGCGGGCATCGACCGGCTCGAGGTCGAGCGCATCCGCAAGCGCATCGCCGGCGCACTCGACGAGGGCTACGAGATGTGCGAGGCGCAGGGCGCGGCACCCGGCGCCAAGTGGGGCGACCTCACGACCGCCATCTACACCGCCGCCGGTGACGTCTCCTACCTGTCCTGCCACGGCGTCATCGCCTTCAGCGCGATCCTGCACCACCCGATCCGCTACATCATGAAGTACTGGAAGGACGAGCCGACCGTCGGCGTACACCCCGGTGACGGCTTCATCCACAACGATGCCCGATACGGCAACGTGCACAACACCGATCAGTCGATGATCATGCCGATCATCCGTGACGACCAGATCATCGCCTGGGTGGCCGCGACCATCCACGAGGGCGAGAACGGCGCCTGTGAGCCGGGCGGCATGCCGTCGGGCTCGGAGACCCCGTTCGATGACGGCCTGCGGATGAGCCCGTTCAAGATCGTCGAACGCGGCCACCTGCGCCGGGATCTGCTGACCTTCCTTCAGCATTCGGTGCGCGATCCCAAACTGCAGCTCGCCGACCTCAAGGTGAAGATCACCGCTGTCCGCAAGATCATGGAGCGCGTCGACAAGGTGATCGACGAGGTGGGGGTGGACACGTTCGTGGCCGCGCTGCGCACCACGGTGGAGGACGTCGACGCCGAGGTGCGCCGGCGGATCGCCGAACTGCCCGACGGCACCTACCGTTTCGATCAGTTCATGGACAGCACGCTCAAGGAGAACATCCTCATCAAGATCGCGTGCGAGGTCACCATCAAGGGTGATCACATGACCGTGGATCTTCGTGGCACCGGACCCGAGATCCGCAACCGCGCGATCAACTCACCCTTGTGTTCGGTGAAATCGATGATGATGCAGGCGATCCTGGCATTCTGGTGGCCGGATCTGCCGCGGTGCACGGCCGCGATGAGCTGCATCGAGATCATCTCCGACGAGGGCACCTGGGCCGACGCCTCCTACGACGCCCCGATGGGACAGTCGCTGCAGGCCTCTTTCCGCGGGTTCTCGATGATGCAGGCGCTCTACAGCCGCATCTCGTTCTCGACGCCGAACAAGTACAGCAATGTCGTCGCCAACTGGTTCAACCAGATCAACACGTTCCTGTGGGGCGGCATCACCCAGCACGGCGACATGGTGGGCAACCTCTGCGCCGACCTCAACGGGATGCCCGGTGGCGCAAAGCCGTTCCGCGACGGCGAGGACGCCGTGTCCCCGCTGTTCTGCGCGATGGCCGACACCGCCGAGCAGGAGGTGATGGAGGAAGAGGTCCCGTTCATGCAGCTGGTGGCCAAGCGACTGGTCCGTGACAACATGGGCTTCGGAAAGTTCAACGGCGGCATGGGCTACGAGATGATCGTCGCGGCCGAGGGCACCCCGGAGTGGGGATTCATGACGGTCACCTCGGGCGCCAAGTTCTCCTCCATCTACGGGATGTACGGCGGCTACGGCTGCGGCACCTACCCACTGGCGATGGTCAAGGGCACCAACGTCTACGAGCACTTCCGCCGCGACAACAAGACGTTCGACCTGTCGATCGAGAAGATCATGAACGAGCAGCCCTTCGCCGACGGTCAGTACTCGACCTATCACATGGGACTGCAGTTCGACCGGGCCAAGGACGGCGAGCTGTACATGATCAGCCAGGGCGCCGGCGGCGGCTATGGTGATCCGCTGGAGCGAGCACCCGAGTCGGTTGTCGCCGACGCCGAACTCGGCCGCATCAGCCGCAAGGTCGCCGAGGACATCTTCGCGGTGCACTACGACCCGGCGACCTTCCGCCTCGACATCGCGGCGACCGACAAGGCCCGCGCCGCCGCACGCAAGGCGCGCCTCAAGCGCGGCAAGCCCTTCGCCGAGTTCTGCGCCGGGTTCGTCACGCCCGAACCCCCGAAGGACCTTCTCTACTACGGCTCCTGGGGATCGGACACCGACGAACTGACCGCGACGGTGTTCGGGATCGACGGACCGGAGCGGGTGACCGCGCCGCTGGCCGAACTGCCGATCATCAACATCCCCGACCGTCGTGAGGTCAAGATCTCGAAACTCGAGAAGCGCATCGCCGAGCTTGAAGCCAAGCACGGCGAGAAGGTCAGCAGACTCCGCTGACTCAGCGTGTACCCGGGGATGCCACCGCGTCCCCGGGTACACGTCCACCCGAATTCCCGCCGGCACCCGATTTCTCCGGCCCCCGATTTCGCCAGCCAAGGACACCCCCATGAGCCTCATCTCGCTCGCCGCCGCACCCCCGAGCGGACGCAGCCGCCCCCTCATCATCGACGACACCGATTACGCGACCACGGTGATCGGCCAGGGATCCTCGCCGCCGTGGACCGACATCGCGTCCCTGGCAGGATATTTCGGCCAGGTTCAGGCGCTGCTCAACGCCGACGCCACGTGGGTCGACGTCCAGCGCTGGCAACGCGCCCAACTGGATTCGCGACCGGACATCGTCACCGACATGGGTGCCCGAAGCCGCGCGGGCTACGCGCTGCGCACCCTGCTCGGCGACCCGGAACTGGTGCAACAGTTGGTCAAGGCCGTCGCCACGGTCGCCGACACGACCCGCCGGCGCCTGATCCTGCGGGTGCCCTCACCGGGAACCTGGCTGGCCTGGGCACACGAGGTCGCGGGTACGCCGATCGAGGAGATCGACGCCGACAACGCGGACGGGGCCTCGATGTATGTCGCCGAATGGCTCGGCCAGCTCGGGACGCTGCCGGTGGCCGCGGTCGTCCTGGACGCCGTAGAGACACCGGACGGCCTGACCGAGGCGCTCGCCGAATACACCTCGATCACCAACGTGGCCCAACACTTCGGCTGGTCGGTCGTGATGCGCTACACCGACCGGGTCGACACCGGCACCGACACCACCATCGGCATTCTGCCGGCCGAATTCTGGTCCGGCGGTTCGGCGGTCCCCGAAACCGACATCGTGCTGACCAGAATTCCCGCGCAGGCGAACCCCGAGGTCGTGCTCGACAAGCTCAAGCATCTGGCGTGAAGGAAGAACATATGGACAAGGAAGTATCGAGCGCCGCCGCCGCAGTGCGGGTGGTCGAGGATTCGATGACCATCGCGACCGGCGGTTTCGGCGTGTGCGGCATCCCGACCGTGCTGCTGGCGGCCCTGGCCGGCCGGGGAAGCGGCGACCTCACGGTCATCTCCAACAACTGCGGCATCGCCGGGGTGGGCAACTCGCTGCTGCTGGAGAACCGGCAGATCCGCAAGCTCATCGCCTCATATGTCGGCGAGAACAAGGAACTCGAACGGCAGTACCTGGCCGGGGAGATCGAGATCGAACTGAACCCGCAGGGAACCCTCGCCGAGCGGCTGCGCGCCGGGGGCGCCGGGATAGCGGCGTTCTTCACCCAGAGCGGCGTCGGTACCGTCGTCGCCGAGGGCGGGCTGCCGATCAGGTACGCCGCCGACGGTTCAGTGGCCGTGGCCTCGGCGCCCAAACGCGTGGAGCGCTTCGACTGGCGCGGTACCGAACGGGACTTCGTCCTTGAGCACGCACTCTACCCGGACGTCGCACTCATCCGGGCCTGGAAGGGAGACCGGCACGGAAACCTGCTGTTCCGCAAGGCGGCCCGCAACTTCAACCCGATGTGCGCGATGGCGGCGAAGGTGACCATCGCCGAGGTCGAGGACGTGGTGGAGCCGGGTGTGCTCGACCCCGACGACATCCACCTTCCCGGCGTGTACGTCAATCAGATCCTGCCCTTGTCGGTCCACGACGTGGCGGGCAAGGGCATCGAACGCCGGACGGTGCGGACGCACGACGACTCGGCGATACGGGAAGGTGCCGCGTGATGGCCTGGACACGAGACGAGATGGCCGCGAGGGCTGCGGCCGAACTGCACGACGGCGACTACGTGAACCTCGGGATCGGTTTGCCCACAATGGTTCCCGGATTCGTCCCTGCGGATCTGCACATCGTCCTGCAGTCCGAGAACGGCATCCTGGGCCTCGGCCCGTATCCGTTTGACGGCGAAGAGGATCCGGATCTCATCAACGCCGGCAAAGAGACGGTGACGGTACTCGACGGCGCCAGCTTCTTCGACTCCGCGGCCAGCTTCGCGATGATCCGGTCCGGCCGCATCGACATCGCGATCCTCGGCGGCATGCAGGTCAGCGAACGGGGCGATCTCAGCAACTGGGTGGTGCCCGGCAAGCTCGTCAAGGGAATGGGCGGCGCGATGGACCTGGTCCACGGCGCGCGGAAGGTCATCGTCGTGATGGAGCACGTGGCCCGCGACGGGTCACCGAAACTGCTGCGGGAGAACACCTTGCCACTCACCGGCCGCAGGGTCGTGGACCGGATCATCACCGACCTCGGGGTACTCGATGTGACCGGGGACGGCTTGTCCCTGGTGGAACTGGCTCCCGGGGTGCAGCCCGCGGAAGTCCTCGAAAAGTCCGGCGCATCAGTGTCGGTGAACCTCACACCGAAGGGAAGACAATGAAGGCAATTAGGTGCTGGTGACGGGCGCCGACGGCTGATCGGCCTGTTGACGCACCCGCCGAAGACAGGTAAGGAGGTTAACGGGACCACAACATCGGGCACCGAGGGCATGTGGCATCCGGTTCGGGGCGTGTACCCGGCCGGGCGCCGATCCCCAAGACACCGAGGACTTTCAATGCCACGAGGACTTTCAATGCCACGAGGACTTTCGACGCCGCAAGATCTTTCAAAGCCGCGAGATCTTTCGATATCGCGGGTATGTACCGCCGTGGCAACGTTCCTCACCGCCGGAGCGGTGGCTGCCGTCCCGTCCGTCGCGGCGGCAGCACCGGCGGCCACCGTATCGAGCGGGCTGAGTTTCCATCTCCCGGCCACCGGCGGCCTGGAGATTCCGCCGGCCGATGTCCCGGGCGGGTCGTTCCGGCAGATCACCGTCACGGCCTCGCAGAGTCCCCGCACCCTGCAGTTCCCGCCGCCCCCGGCGGCGGTCACCTTCACCGTCCGCAACGTCGCACCGCATTACCCGCTGTACGAATACCGCTATCTGCGGGTCGGCTGGCGCAACCTCGCCTCCGGGAAGACCGGAACCGTCGACCTGCGGCATTGGCGCACACGTCCGAGCAGTACCGGCTATCCGGCATCGTTGCAGACCGAGGCGAGCGTGACCACCGGCGGCGGGCCGGTCGTGGCGACGATCTCGGTGCTGCGGGAGCAGTACCAGAGCCCGCCGACGGTCATCAGTGTCATCCCCGGAGTCATCGCCCTCGACGTGGCGAGGTGAGCGGGTGGGCCCGCGCCGCGTTCGCCACTGCCGCGTCTGATCCTCTATTCGACAATCGGCCGACGAACGTCGGCATCTGCGTTACGTTTCGCTGATGAGCATGCTCGCCGTCGCCGCGGACGCGCCGACACAGATCAGTGCGCCGACACAGATCAGTTCCGCGGGAAACACCCAGCTGATTCTCGCGGCACTCGCCGGCATCGCGGCCGTCGTCGTGTTGATCACGGTCATCAGGCTCCATCCGTTCCTGTCGCTGCTCATCGCCTCGGGCACGGTCGCGCTGGTCGCCTGGATCCCCGGTGCCACCGCCGTGAAGAGTTTCACCACCGGCGCGATCTCCCCCAACGGCGGATTCTCCGGGACCGCCGGGTCGGTGGCGTTACTGGTCGCCCTGGGCGCGATGCTGGGGCAGATCCTGATCGAGTCCGGCGGCGCCCAACGGGTCGTCGACACCATCAGCAACAGACTGTCCGATGCCGCACTGCCCTGGGGGATGACGCTGATGGCGGCACTGATCGGTCTGCCGATGTTCTTCGAGATCGGCGTCGTGATCCTGGTGCCGATCGTGGTGATGGTGGCCCGCCGCTCCGGGCACCGGCTGATGCTCGTCGGGATCCCCGCCCTCGCCGGCCTGTCCGTGCTGCACGGTCTGGTGCCCCCGCACCCCGGCCCGGAGACGGCGATCGCGAGCCTGAGCGCCGACCACGGACGCACCCTGCTGTTCGGCATCATCGTGGCGATTCCCACCCTGATCATCTGCGGGCCGATCCTGGGCCGGTACCTCGACCGGCTCGTGCCGCTCAACGCGAACGCGACGGTCGGTGCCGTCGGGGAGGCCACCTCGCAGGAGGTGACCGGAGCGACAAGGCAACCCAGGTTTTCCCGCGCGGTGGCGATGCTGCTGCTGCCGGTCGCGCTGATGCTGCCCGACGCGATCATCAAACTGGTCATCACCGACGAGGACAACACGGCGCGCAAGATCTTCGACGTCATCGGCACGCCG
>Ga0116175_1000692_pt1 | contig 22801 bp, 21 predicted proteins | sample AD_UKC125_MetaG_FD_89802 | JGI IMG/M metagenome (GOLD analysis project Ga0116175, IMG submission 89802) | Active sludge microbial communities of municipal wastewater-treating anaerobic digesters from USA - AD_UKC125_MetaG | ecosystem: Engineered > Bioreactor > Anaerobic > Digestate | place: USA... | reverse complement strand
ATCGCAGCCGCCATCGAGGCGCTGCCGTCGGTGGGCAGATGCCAGGTGACTCGCTACGGCGACGGCGGCGCGCACGTCCATCTCCTCTTCTTCGGGCGGCCGGCCCGCGCGGGACAGTTCCGCGGCTCGACCTTGGTGGACTGGGAGGAGAATCTGCCGCGGCTGCCTGCGGACGTGGCCGCCGACAACGCCCGCTTCGTCGCCGAGACCATCGTCACGGCATACGGCGGTGTGGCCGTCCCCACGTCGGAAGAGCCGACCGCAGACCGATAGACTCGCGGCCAGAGCTCGTCGATTTCTCCGGAGGACATGGTGAGTGCACTCAAGGTCGAGTTGGTGGCTGCAGACCGGCGGGTCTGGGTCGGCGAGTCGAGCATGGTGCGCTGTCGCACCGCGTCCGGCGAGTTGGGCATCCTGCCGGGGCACACCCCGCTGCTCGGCATCCTCGTCTCGGGCGACGTCGTCATCCACACCGCTGCCGGCAACGAGGTCGCCAAAGTCGACGACGGCTTCCTCTCCGTGGAGCACGACCGGGTCACCATCGTGGCCGAGCACGTCACCGTCACCAGTTCCGTCAACTGACGCAGCCGGCCCATGACCGACCTCGTCTTCACAGCTGAAGTCGCGGTTGGGCTCCTCATCGCCCTCGTCGGCGGATTCATCCTCGCCATGCTCGCGCGCCGCCGGGCCATCGCTCGCGGCAAGGTCCTCACCATGTGCGGATTGCGCCCGGGGCCAGGCGCCTCGTGGCGCAGCGGGTTCGTCCGCTTCGGTGAGGACGTCATCGAGTGGTATGCCCTGGGCGGGGTGTCGGTGCGCCCGCGCCACACCTGGCAACGACGTCGGCTCGACATCGGTGCACCCGTCGCGATGAGCCCCGGCGAGGGCCTCGACGCAATCCACAACGCCGTGCGGGTGGCCTGCAGTCACGACGGAGAGACCTTCGACCTGGCCCTGGCCGAGCCCGCCTACACCGCGCTGCGGTCCTGGGTCGAGTCGGCTCCGCCGGGGGCGACCTCAGCGGTCACCTGAGCCCGGCTCGGGGGCGTTTGCTGTGTCCTCGCCGGCCACCCTGCCGGCCTTTTTGTCGGATGTGTCCGGGGCGGCGACCCGGCCACCGCCGGGCTGCCACAGGACATCGTCGGTGGGCAGGTTGGCGACCCTGGCCAGGACGAAGAGCAGGTCGGAGAGCCGATTGAGATAGGTCGCGGTGAGCGGGTTGACCCCGCCGTCACCCTTCCCGGCACCGGGCTGGTCGCCATAGACGCCCAGCGCCGCCCAGACCGAGCGCTCGGCCCGCCGCACGACCGTGGTCGCGACATGCAGGTAAGCCGCGCCGGCCGACCCGCCCGGGAGGATGAACGACCGCAGCGGCTGCAGCTGCTCGAGATAGTGGTCGCAGTCGGTCTCGAGGTCGTCGATCCAGGGCTGCGCGACGCGCAGCGGAGGGTAGTCGTAATGCCGCGCGAGCGGCATACACAGGTCTGCTCCGACGTCGAAGAGCTCATTCTGGATCCGGCGCAGGGTCTGGCCGATCTCGTCGGTGAGACCGCCGCACGCGATGGCGACCCCGATCGCGGCGTTGGCCTCGTTGGCATCGGCATAGGCCGCCAACCGTGGATCCGTCTTGTGGGTGCGGCTGAAGTCGCCGAGGGCCGTCGTGCCCTGATCGCCGGTCCGGGTGTAGATCCGCGTGAGGTTGACCATAGGCCCACTCTCGCATGCCCCCCGCCTGGCCACTGCACTGTGGCCGCACTCACGCGCCGATCCGGGGCGCGGCGCGTGGAACTGGCCGGTAGCGTCGGATCATGACCGATGCCACAGCTTCCGCGCGTTCCGACGCTCCGCGCCCGACCCGCGACCGGCCCTGGGTGATGCGCACGTATGCCGGTCACTCCAGCGCGGCCGCGAGCAATGCGCTCTATCGGCGCAATCTCGCCAAAGGGCAGACCGGCCTGTCGGTCGCCTTCGACCTGCCGACCCAGACCGGCTATGACCCCGACCACGTGCTCTCCCGGGGCGAGGTGGGCAAGGTGGGTGTGCCGATCAGCCACATCGGCGACATGGCGGCGCTCTTCGACGGCATCCCGTTGTCGGACATGAACACCTCGATGACGATCAATGCCACGGCGATGTGGCTGCTGGCGATGTATCAGGTCACCGCGGAGGAGCAGGCCGCTGCCGCGGGGCAGGACCCGGCCGAGTGGGTGCACCGGCTCGCCGGCACGACCCAGAACGACATCATCAAGGAATACCTCTCGCGGGGCACCTACGCCTTCCCGCCGGGGCCCTCGCTGCGGCTCATCACCGACATGATCAGCTACACGGTCAACGAGATCCCCAAGTGGAACCCGACCAACATCTGCAGCTACCACCTCCAGGAGGCGGGGGCGACCCCGGTCCAGGAGATCGCCTACGCCATGTGCACGGCCATTGCGGTGCTCGACGCGGTGCGCGACTCGGGTCAGGTCCCGCCGGAGAAGTTCCCCGACGTCGTGGCCCGGATCTCCTTCTTCGTCAACGCCGGCGTGCGGTTTGTCGAGGAGATGTGCAAGATGCGGGCGTTCGTCCAGATCTGGGACGAGCTCACCCAGGAGCGTTACGGCGTCACCGACCCGGTGGCCCGCCGGTTCCGCTATGGCGTGCAGGTCAACTCGCTCGGCCTCACCGAGGCACAGCCGGAAAACAACGTGCAACGCATCGTCCTGGAGATGCTCGCGGTGACCCTGAGCAAGGATGCCCGGGCGCGCGCCGTGCAGCTCCCGGCGTGGAACGAAGCCCTCGGGTTGCCGCGGCCGTGGGACCAGCAGTGGTCGCTGCGCATCCAGCAGGTGTTGGCCTTCGAGTCCGACCTGCTGGAATACGACGACATCTTCACCGGATCGACCGTCATCGAGGCCAAGGTCGCCGAGCTCGTCGCCGGCGCCAGGGCCGAGATCGAGCGGGTGCAGGAGATGGGTGGGGCAGTCGCTGCCGTCGAGTCCGGCTATATGAAGTCCGCGCTCGTCGCCTCGCACGCCCAGCGCCGGCAGCGGATCGAGGCCGGCGAAGACATCGTCGTCGGGCTCAACCAGTTCACGTCGACCGAGACCAACCCGCTCACCGCCGACCTCGGCACGGCGATCCAGACCGTCGATCCCGCGGTCGAGGCTGCCGCGATCCGCGCCGTGCAGGCCTGGCGTGCGGCGCGCGACTCCGACCCCCACGGCCGCGACCGGGCCGAGCAAGCCCTGGCTCGGTTGCGCGAGGACGCCAAGAGCGGGGCCAACCTCATGGCCGCCACCCTGGAATGCGCTCGGTCCAAGGTGACGACGGGGGAGTGGGCCCAGGCTCTGCGCGCCGAGTTCGGCGAATATCGCGCCCCCACAGGCGTTTCCGGCTCCGTTGGGGTCGGGTCGGGTGCCACCCCATCGGGTGACCTGGCGGCGGTGCGCGCCCAGGTTGCGGCTACCGGTGAAGAGCTCGGCGAGAAGCTGCGCGTCCTGGTCGGCAAACCCGGCCTGGACGGACACAGCAATGGCGCCGAGCAGATCGCCGTGCGGGCCCGTGATGCGGGCTTCGAGGTGGTCTACCAGGGCATCCGCTTGACGCCCGAGCAGATCGTCGCCGCGGCGATCGCCGAGGATGTCCACCTGGTCGGCTTGTCGATCCTCTCCGGCTCGCACATGGAGTTGGTGCCCGATGTCTTGCGTGGACTGCGCGACAACGGAGCCGGCGACGTGCCGGTCGTCGTCGGGGGCATCATCCCCGAGGCCGATGGCGCGGCTCTGCGGGCTGCCGGCGTGGCTGCGGTCTTCACCCCGAAGGACTTCGGGCTCAACGACATCATGGGCCGGTTCGTGACGATCATCCGCGGTTCGCGGGGGATGGAGCCGCTGCGCTGAGCGGATCGGCGATCCATCGCCGGCGGCTGGAGCGCCGGTGAGTCACGGCATACTCGGGTGATGAGCGACCTGCAATGCCCGGCGCGTTTCCTGCTGGTCCGGGGCGCTGCGGCCGGCCCGCCGGACCCGGCGGACTTGCTGGCCCGTGTTGCGGGCGAGCGCATCGCGGCGGTCTACGCGGCGGCTGACGCCCCGGTCGGTGGAGCAGTAGCGCGCCTGGCAGCACACCTCGGTATGCCGGTGCGTCCCCTTCCTGACCCGGGTCATCGCCATGGCGGGGACCCGTTGCCGGAGCGTCTGCAGCTGCTGTCCGACACGCATCGCGGGGAGAACGTGCTCGTGGTCCTCGGTCCGGACGGGTCGCTGCCGGGGGTGTCGTGGGGGCCTGCTCTGGTGCGGGTCGACGTCGACTCCGACGGGTGGCGCGTGGTGTCGGATGTCGTGTCGCCCGTGGAGTCAGAAGAGTCGTGACTCGGCGTCGTCGATGCCCCGCAACGCGTCGTAATCCAATGTCACGCAACGGATTCCGCGATCCTGGGCGAGTGTGCGTGCCTGGGGCTTGATCTCCTGAGCGGCGAAGACGCCCTGCACGGGTCGCAACGCCGGGTCGCGGTTGAGCAGGTCGAGATAACGGGTCAGCTGCTCCACGCCGTCGATCTCGCCGCGCCGTTTGATCTCGATAGCGACGTGCCCGCGGTCGGCGTCCCGCGCGAGGATGTCGACCGGTCCGATCGCGGTCATGTGCTCGCGCCGCACCAGCGTCCAGCCCTCGCCGAGCGTGTGGATGTGCTCGGCCAGCAGGGCCTGCAAGTGTGCCTCGACCCCTTCCTTGACCAGGCCCGGATCCACTCCGAGATCGTGGGTCGAGTCGTGCAGGATCTCGAACAGGCGCACCCGCAGCGCGTCTCCGCTCTTGGCGTGTCGCACCACCCAGACCGCGCGCACGCCCTCAGCGGCCTCGTCGGGATCGGGGGACAACTCCGCCAGGGCGCAGGGGGGTGACATCCAGTTGAGCGGCTTGTAGGAACCCCCGTCGCTGTGCACCAAGAGCGACCCGTCGGCCTTGCGAACCAGCAGTCGAGTGGCCGGAGGGAGGTGGGCCTGCAGCCGACCCTCGTAGTCGACGCTGCAACGGGCGATGACAAGGCGCACCCGGACAGCTTAGGCATGGGGGGCGACGGACGCTCGGCGCGACATCGTGCCGGTCGGCTCATTCGTTCACCGAACCGTTGCCCACTGGTGACCTACGTCCCCGTTTGGGACGCGCCGGGAACGGCATACTTTCGCGCGACTGAACTGCGAAGGAACTCAACGCAAAGGAGCGCTGCGCACATGGTGACCCGCGCATGAACACGGTTCTCGTTCTGGCAACCATCGCGGTCGTTCTCGTCGTCATCTTCGACTACACGAACGGCTTCCACGACGCCTCGAACATCATCGCTACGACCATCGCGTCGCGCGCGATGACCCCCATCCAGGCGGTCGTCATCGTCGCGACTTTCGAATTCCTCGGGCCGATCCTCGGTGGCACGGCCGTGGCCAACACGATCGGCAAGTTCATCGACGTGGGCACCCTGCCGCAGAAGACCGCGATGATCATCGTGCTCTGCGGCATCATCGGGGCCATCACGTGGAACCTCGGCACCTGGTGGTTCGGCATCCCGTCCTCGTCCTCGCACGCCCTCGTCGGCGGGCTGGTGGGCGCCACGATCCTGGCGGCCGGCTCCGGCTACGTGAAGTGGGGATTCGCCGAGCTGGCCCACGGCAAGGTCGACGGTGTCGCCAAGATCCTCATCGGCCTGGTCATCTCGCCGATCATCGGCTTCGGGGTCGGCTTCCTGCTGCAGAAGCTCATGATGGCGATCTTCGCCAGGGCCAAGCCCAGCGTGAACAAAGTGGTTCCGGCGCTCGCAGTTCCTCACCTCGGCCTTCCTGGCCTTCTCGCACGGCGCCAACGACGCCCAGAAGAGCATGGGCATCATCACCCTTGTCCTCGTGCTCTCCGGCCAGCTCACCGAGTTCAAGGTGCCGTTCTGGGTGATCCTCACCTGCGCCACGGCGATCACCCTCGGGATCCTCTCCGGCGGCTGGCGGATCGTGCGCACGGTGGGCTTCGGCATCTACAAGGTGCGCCCGCTGCACGCCCTGGACACCCAGCTCACCTCGGCCGCCGTCATCTACGGCGCGTCGGTGCTCGGTGCGCCCGTGTCCACCACCCACGTCGTGAGCTCGTCGATCATGGGTATCGGTACCGCCGACCGCGCCAAGGCGGTCCGCTGGGGGAAGGCCCAGGAGATCCTCTCCACCTGGCTCATCACGATCCCCGGCGCCGGCCTCGTCGGCGTCATCTGCTACCTCATCAGCATGATCTTCACCCGCTGACCACCCCCTCAACACCCTCGACACCCCCACCCACGCTTTCCCGGGGCTCATGCCCCGCCCACACAGGAGGCAACACGACATGAGCGGAAGCGCCAACAACCCCTTGTCCAAGGTGGTCGGCCGGATTTTCCCCAAGGTGCCGGACTTCATCGGCATGATGGCCGAGCAGTCGGCCCTCGCGGTGAAGTCCATGGACGCCTTGGTCGCCTACATGGAATACCCCACCCCCGAAGCGGCCGCTGCCGTGCTGGACCTGGAGAAGCAAGGTGACGTTCTCAAGGACCGCAACCTCGACGCGCTCAACCAGGCGTTCTCGACGCCGATGGACCGCGAAGACCTCTACCGCGGCATCGTCACCATCGACCACGTCATGAACTACGCCAAGACCACGGTCCGCGAGATGCAGGTGCTCGGCGTGGCTCCCGACGACGTGACCCGCGACCTGGCCGTCCTGCTCAAAGAGGGCACCGAGTCGCTCAACGCCGGCTACCAGTCGCTGTCCACATCCCCGGCCGCGGCCGAACCGCACGCCCAGGCGGCTCGCAAGGCCGAGCGCAACGTCGAGAAGGCCTACCGCAAGGCCCTGGCCGAGCTCTTCGACGTCGAGACCGAGGTCGAGCACATGGAGACCATGGACCGGCACACCGGTCCGGCGGCCCTCAAGCGGGTCATGGAGGTCTTCAAGAAGCGCGAGGTCTACCGGCACATGTCCAACGCCGCCGACCGCCTGGCCCGGGCCGGCGAGGTGCTGCGCGACATCGTCGTCAAGCTCGTCTGAGCCGCCGCCCGCACTGTCTTTCCCTGCCCCGTATGCCGTCGCACGGCATACGGCGCAGGGGCCTGTCACGGGGGCTCGGCACGGTGTGACGACCATCGCAATGACGGGTGACTCCGGCCCCATGCGCGCCCCCGGCAGGTCTGCGAGACTCCAGGAATGGCACGCGATTTCAGCACGGTAGGCGTCATCGGGCTCGGCACCATGGGTGCCGGCATCGTGGAGGTCTTTGCCCGCAACGGCATCGACGTCATCGCAGTCGAGGTCGACGAGGCGGCCCTCGACCGCGGGAAAGGGGTGTTGGCCAAGTCCACCGACCGCGCCGTGTCGCGCGGCAAGCTCTCGCCGGAGGACGCCGCGGCCCTGCATGGTCGGGTCAGCTATGCCACCGACCTGGCGCAGCTGGCCGACTGCCAGCTCGTCGTCGAGGCGGTCCCCGAGCAGTTGCCGCTCAAGAAGCAGATCTTCGCCGCACTGGATGCGGTGGTCGGTGACGACGCGATCCTCGCGACGAACACCTCGTCCCTGTCCGTGACCGAGATCGCCGTCGCGACCAAGAAGCCCTCACGCGTCGTCGGGATGCACTTCTTCAACCCGGCCACCGTGCAGCAGTTCGTCGAGGTCATCCGCACCGTCGTCACCGCTGACGATGTCTTTGCCGACGTCAAGGGCCTGGCCGAGCGGCTGGACAAGAAGCCCGTCGTCGTGGGCGACAAGGCCGGGTTCATCGCCAACGCGTTGCTGTTCGGCTATCTCAACCACGCCGTGTCGATGTACGAGCAGAAGTACGCCACCCGAGAGGACCTCGACGCCGCGATGCGCTTCGGGTGTGGCCTGCCGATGGGGCCGCTCGCGCTCATGGACCTCATCGGCCTCGACACGGCATACGAGATCCTCGACACGATGTACCACCAGGGCCGCGACCGGCTGCACGCCCCGAGCCCGATCATCAAGCAGATGGTCAACGCCGGGCTCAAGGGCCGCAAGAGCGGGCGCGGGTTCTACAGCTACGCCTCGGCCGGGTCCTCCCAGGTCGTGCCCGACGCTCAGACGCCGTCCACCGAGGCGAGCGAGGACGCCGGTCTGGCCAAGATCACCAAGGTCGGCGTCGTCGGCTCGGGCACCATGGCCACCGGCATCATCGAGGTCTTCGCCAAGGCCGGGTATGACGTCGTCTATGTCGCGCGCGGCCAGGACAAGGTCGACGGGGTGCTCGCCTCGATCACCAAGGGCCAGGCCCGGATGATCGAACGCGGCCGCCTCACCCAGGAGGCCGCCGACGCGGTCCTGGCCACGCTCACCGGCTCGACCACCCGCGAGGACCTCAAGGACGTCGACATCGTCGTCGAGGCGATCGCCGAGGACCTGGCCATCAAGCAGGAGCTCTTCCGCGACCTCGACCGGATCTGCAAGCCCGGCGCGATCCTCGCGACGACGACCTCGTCCCTGCCGATCATCCAGTGCGCCAATGTCACCAGCCGCCCGGGCGATGTCATCGGCATGCACTTCTTCAACCCGGCGCAGATCATGAAGCTCGTCGAGGTGGTCCACACCGTGGCCACCGACCCGGCCGTGGTCGCGACCACGGTGGCCCTGTCCCGCAAGGTCGGCAAGGTGCCGGTCCAGTGCGGAGACCGCTCCGGCTTCATCGTCAACGCGCTGCTCTTCCCCTACCTCAACGACGCGATCCGGATGCTCGAGGCGCACTACGCCACCGCCGACGAGATCGACACGGCGATGAAGGCCGGCTGTGGCTACCCCATGGGGCCTTTCGAGCTACTCGACGTCGTCGGTCTGGATGTGTCGCTGGCCATCCAGCGCGAGCTCTACATGGAGTTCCGCGAGCCCGGCTTCGCTCCCGCTCCGCTGCTGGAACACATGGTCACCGCGGGCTACCTCGGCCGCAAGACGAAGCGGGGTTTCCGCACCTACTGATCCGTCGTGCACCATCCCACATCGGATCCCCGGGGCGACCACCCCGGGGATCCGATGCGTTTCCGGCACGTGCGGGCGGCTCTGGGAGAATCGCCGGTATGCCCCGTGCCAACCGCCGCCGCCGCGACGAGGCACCGTTGGATCTGGGACGGGTCTCGGGCGGCATACCGGCTCGGGCTCGGTATGCCGGTGGCGAGTGGTTCGTCCGCCAGGTCACCGGCGCGGGCGCGACCCGCTCGTACCGCTGCCCGGGTTGTCAGCAGGAGCTCGAGGTCGGGGTGCCCCACGTCGTGGTATGGCCCGCCGATGGCGTCGGCGGCCTCGAGAGTCGCCGGCACTGGCACTCGGGATGCTGGGGCAACCGGCATACCCGTCCTCCGACGGGGTCTTACCGGTAGGCGACCCCGCGGGGGCTCAGGACTGCAGCCGCTTGAAGGTCACCGGGCCGTGGCTGCGCATCTCGGCCACCTGCGCGAGGTAGAGCTCGGCGCAGGCGAGGGCGTCGACGAGTGCCTCGTGGGCCCGGTAGACCGGCAGGCCGTAGCGGGTCCGGGCGTTCCAGAGCCGCAGCGACAGTCGCATGGGCGACTCCCCCCACCCGACGATGAGTCGACGGTGCAGCTCCAGGGTGTCGATCCGGGCGACCGGCATACGGGAGCCATAAACCCGCTCACAGGCGGCCGAGATGAAGCGCTCCTCGATATCGGTGTAGTGGGCCAGCAGCACCCGGCCTGACAGCGCCGCGAGGACCTCAGGTAGTACCTCGTCGAGGCGCTGGCCCTGAGCGATGCGGTCGTCGGTGAGCCCGTGGATCGTCGCGCTCTGCCCGACCTCGACGCCGGCGTTGATGACGAAGCGCCGTGCCCCGGACAAATCGATGGACAGGCCGTCGATGGGGACGAAACCGATGGAGAGCACGCTGTCGTGGCGAGGGTGCAGCCCGGTGGTCTCCAGGTCCATCGCCAGCAGCCGCAACTCGGCAACATCGGTGCCCGGGTCGGGCAGCGCTGTGTTGAGGTAATCATGCAACGGCCCGTCCGGCACCGACCTCAGCGCCTTGCGGCGGCGGGAGTCAGCCGAGGCAACGCGACCGAGGGACCCGAAGAGCCCGAAGAACCCGAATGACCCGAACGACACGGTGGGAGTGTGTCAGCTGGGCGCGGATCTGTCAGGAGATGTACGACGACGGGTAACGATGAGCGAGGGAACTCTGCGCCGAGCGGACGATGGCGAAAGCCTCGCGCAGGTTGCGCTTGTCGAAGGTGCTGAGTTCGGCAGGGCGGACGAAGTTGTCGGTCTTGCGTCCGGCGCGGACCTGCGCCGCCTGGTGACGCACCCGGACATAGGAGATGAACTCGAAGGCATCTCGCAGGTCACCGCCACGCTCGGCACTCAAGGCTCCGGCGGCGACCGCGGCGCGGATCCGGGCCTGGGTGTTGACCTCGCGAGACCCGATCGACAGGGCGAGCACTCGGGCGATCTCGACCACAGCGCCGATGCCACCCCGCTTGATATCGAGGGTGTCCTTGTGGTCGCCGGCCTTCTCGAGGACGAATCCCTTGAAGAAGCCGAGCGGGGGCTCGTTCTCGCAGGCACGCTTGGCCAGGTGGGCCTGGAACCGGTTGGCCTCCGGGGTGCTCTTGACGATCGACTTCTGCAGCTTGCGGAAGAGCTTGGCCTCACCGTAGATCGGGCGCATGTCGAAGAAGATGCTCGCCCGCAGGATCGCATCGGGCACCGGCGCGGTGATCCACGTGGCGAACTCCTGACGCCACTGGGCGAGCGTGACCCGCCAGCGCGGGTTGGTCGCCATGACGTCGCCCGGGCACAGCGGGTATCCGCACTCGACCAACCCCGCGGTGACCTCGCGGGCCAGGGCCTCGAAGTAGGCGGCGTGGTGTGGGGTTGCGTCATTGCTGAGAATGATGGCGTTGTCCTGGTCGGCTGCCAGCGCCTGCTCTTGGCGGGCCCTGGAGCCGAGGGAGACCCAGCAATAGGGCACCGGCGGGGGACCGAGTTTCTCCTCGGCCAGACCGACCAGGCGGCGCTCCACGGCGTCGCCGACCGCAGTGACGATGCGTCCGATGTCGTCGGCCGAGGCGTCTTGGGTGACGAGGTGTTCGACGATGGCGGCCAGCCGGCCCGAGACCGCTGCGACACCAGCGACATCGGTCTGTTTGACGATGTCACCGACGAGGAAGACCGGGTTGGCCTGCTCCAGGCGCATGAGGTCGGTCGTCGTGATGATCCCGACCGGAGCGGCCTCGCTGAGGATCGGCAGGTGGTGGATGTTGCGCGCGAGCATCTCCATGAGGACCTCGAAGGCCAGCGCATGATCCGAACCGGTGACCGGGTCGGGGGTCATGATCGAGTTCACCAGATCGGACCTCGACTTGCCGGTGGCGACGACGCGGTTGCGCAGGTCGCGGTCGGTGACGATGCCCACGAGGTTGCCGTCGTCGACGATGAGCAACGAGGAGACCTTGCCCCGGCTCATGATCTCGGCGGCCTCGCGGATCGTCGCCGTCGTCGCAGCAGTGACGGCTGGACGCGAGATGAGGTCGGTCACCTTCGTCTTGAGGATCGCACCACCGGTGGACGTCATTTGCAGCGACGCGACGGCGCCCCGCATGCGACTGGCGCGTTGCAGGTCGAAGTAGGTGGCGAACGACGCATGCTCGGCTGCCAACTCGTCGAAGACTCCCTTGGGCATGACCAGGCACAGGGTGTCCTCGATGGCGATCGTCGAGAAGGTCGCCGGGTTGCCGTTGACCAGGGTGTAGGAACCGAAGCTGCTGCCGACCTCACCGCGGTCCATGAAACCGCCGTCGGAATCCTGCAGCTCGACGGCGCCAGAGCGCACGACATAGAGCGAGGTGTTGTCCTTGCCGACCTGGATGATCCGGGTGCCACGGCGGAAGTACTCGACGCGGAGCTTGCCGGGCAGGGCGTCCAGGACAGCGGCGGGTAGGTCGTCGAAGGGGTGCTCACCGGCGAGGAAGTCCCGGACCTCGCTGAGCTCGACATCGTCGGTCATACCGACATCCTTGCAGGTCAGGAGAGGGTCACGGCATACCGTCCGCGGCCCTGGACGGCCGGTGTGGCGGGCCTGACATCAGCCTTCCGCCCGACGGCGACGCCGCGCCTTCCACCCGGCGATTCCGTCGACGGCCAAGCCACCCTCCCCAACTGGGGCGGGGGTGCGGTACATCTTGACGTTGCCCATGAACACCCCACCGCGGACCCGGACTACGGGTCCACCGGTGGGCATCGGCGATGCGGCAGCATCGGACTTGACCTCGAACTCGCCCATGATCGCTGTGCCGTCGCATTCGACCCGCCAGGCGTCCGGGACGATGATCTTCGCGTCGCACATCATCCCTTGGATGACGATGGTCGTCTCGGGCGCGGACAGGGTCGCGGCGCGCAGGTCGAGCCGGGCTTGACCCATGACGAGATTGACGACCTCACGTTCGGCGAGGACCCACCCTTCGCCCCGCTTGACGTCACCGAGAATGCCCCACCGGGTGGGTGGCACCGCGGGCGCGGAAGGGTGTGGCGGGGCAGAGGGGGCCGGCTGGACAGGCGGCACAGGTGCTGGCCGGTCCTGTGGGGGGAGGCCGGACGCCGGAGGCCAGATGGGGGAGTCTTGCGGAGTCGCGTCGGTCACCCTTGCAGTCTCGTCGTCCAGCGGGGTGGGGGCCATGCGGGTCGCCCCTGAGATCGACCCCGAGCCGCGCCACACCGGGTGCGGCCGGTCCCGCGGCGAAGCAGTCTCACCGGGCCGCTTGCCGGGGGACCAGCACCTCTTCGTAGAGCAGCAACAGTCCTGCGGCGGTGGGGATGGCCAGCAGTGCGCCCAGCACCCCGGCCAGCGCTCCACCGACCATGGCCGCGATGATCGTCACGGCGCCGGGCACGCTGACGGTGCGCTGCATGATGCGCGGCGAGATGAAGTAGTTCTCCACCTGCTGGTAGATCAGGAAGTAGGTCAGCGCGATGATCGCTCGCACCGGGTCGCCGAACAACGCGACGAGGGCGACGACCAGGGCACCGAGCGTGGCACCGACCATGGGGATGAGCCCGAGCAGGCCGACGACGACCGCCAGCACCGCGGCATACGGGATGCCGACGATCTTCATCATGACGTAGGAGCAACAGGCATTGATCGTCGCCACGAGCAGCTGACCGATGGCATAAGACCCGACGCGTCGCATGATTTCTTCGGCGAGGGTGGCGACGCGGGCCCGCCGCGTGGCGGGCACCATCGCGTAGGCCCCCCGCTTGATGCTCGGGAGCGAGGACAGGAAGTAGAGCGTCAGCACGAGCACGGTGAAGACCGAGACGATGCCCGAGAGCACGGCCATCCCAGCCCCGAGGACTCCTCCGAAGACCTGCGACATGAAGGCGCCGTCGGCCAGGCGTCGGTTGACCTCTTCGGCGGCCTTGTCCAGGACGTGGTAGGACGCGTCGATGTTCTTGACCAGCGGCTGCTCGCGCAGGTCACGGATGATGCCGGGGAAGTCCTCCACCAACTCGGTGCTCTGGGTGGCGACCGGTGGCATGACGATGAGCCCGATGACGCCGAAGGCTGCGATCAACAGGGCGAAGACCGCAGTCACGGCCCCGGCTCGGCCCATGCCCGCGCGCATGAGCCGCTCGACGACCGGGTTGAGAGCGAGGGTGAGGAACACCGATACGACGACCAGAGTGAGCACCGTGTCCAGGCTGCCCAGGGCCTGCCACAGGGCGTAGGCCGCCAGCAGGCCTAGACCTCCCGACACTCCGATCCGAAACGGCGACTGAGTGTGCCAGGTGGCAACGCCGCCGGTGGGTTGAGTCTGCGGGGCTGTTGCGGGCTCGGCAGTCGACAGCGGCTGGTATGCCGTGTCGGCGCCGCTGTCGGTGCCGGTGCCGCTCTCGTTGCCGGTGGTGGCCCCGGCCACTACGTCCAACTCTGCGGCGGAAAGGTGATCGTGTTCGGTGACGCGGGCCCGTTGGCGCGCGCGAAAGCCCGCCCAGCGTTCCCACGCGTTCCATGTCATCGGGGCCTCACCTCCCCGGGCAGCATACGGGGGAGCTCAACCCTGATGGGCGGAGCTCCCCCGTGGCCTACCGATGCGGATCAGTGGTGTGGAAATCAGTTGGGGGTGAACGACGTCGGCTCGATCCGCGGGGTCGTGTGGGTGTCACCCTCGGGCAGGTGCGGGTGGGGCAGGTCGATCGGCGCTGCCGCCGATGCCCCCTGACCGAAGTCGGTGGCTCCCACGAGCACGGCCATGTTTCCGTGGGGGTGCTTGTTCCGGTACATGAGGTCGTGCGCGAGCGGGATCTCGTCATAGGTGAAGGCCCGCGACAAGCACGGGTCGAGTCGGCCGACGAGGGCCAGGTCGTTCATCTGGTTGGACTGCACGTCGTTGGCGAAGTGTGACCCTTGCAGACGCTTCTGGCGCATCCAGAGGTAGCGCAGGTCGACGGTGGCATTGAAGCCCGTCGTGCCGGCGCAGACCACGACCATGCCGCCGGTGTCGCAGACGAAGATCGAGGTCGGGATGGTGCTCTCGCCGGGGTGCTCGAAAACGATGTTGGGGGCGCCGCGCTCGCCGAGCACGTCCCAGATCGCCGACCCGAACTTACGGGCTCCCTTGAGCCAGGTGCCGTATGCCGCGTCGTCCTTCCAGTGCGGGAGCATCCCCCAGTGGTCGAAGTCGTTGCGGTTGATGCAGCCCTTGGCGCCGAGCTTCATGCAGTAGTCGAACTTGTCCTCGCCCGATACGACGGCGATCGGCACACCACCCGCGGCCTTGACGATCTGGATCGCCATCGACCCGAGGCCGCCTGCGCCACCCCAGATCAGGACGACGTCACCCTTCTTGACGGCGTTCTCGCCCCAGCCGTGCAGCATGCGCCACGCGGTCGCCGCGACCAGGGTGTAGGCCGATGCCTCCTCCCAGGTCATGTGCTTGGGCTTGGGCATGCACTGCTGGGCCTGGACCTTGGTGAACTGGGCGAAGCTGCCCCAGTTGGTCTCATAGCCCCAGATCCGGAAGGTGGGGGAGTACATCGGGTCCTTGCCCGCCTGGACCCACGGGCAGGAGCGCGACCATTGGCCGCAGTGCATGACGACCTCGTCACCCACCTTGACGTTGGTGACGTCCTTGCCGACCTTGTAGACGATGCCGGAAGCATCGCTGCCGCCGATGTGGAAGGGCGCGGGATCGCCGCCGAAGTCGCCGCGCGCGTGGCCCTTGTTGCGAGCGCCGATGACGTCGACCGGGATACCGAGGCCGGCCCACACATTGTTGTAGTTGATGCCGGCCGCCATGACGTAGACGAGGACCTCGTCGTCGGCGATCTCGGGGACGTCGACGATCTCCTGCTGGAAGGCCTGCATGGGCGGGCCGAACCGCTCCGGGCGGATCAGCCAGGCGTGCATCTGCTCGGGGACCTCACCGAGGGGAGGCATCTCACCGATGTCGTACAGCTGCTTGGTCATGTGGGCGTCCTTTCTGCGACAGTGCCCCTGACCCTGGCGGGACGGCGTCTCGGCGCGCGGGGAGCGGCCACGGGCTCGGGGCTCGTTCTTGACGTTACTGGCGAGTTCGCGAGTCGACCACGGCGGTCGTCCGTGACCTTGCCCACCGTGGTCGCGGACCGTCCGAGCTATGGCGCGTGAGTGGAGAGTTTCCCACGCTCACCGTGTGTTTCTCTCCACTCCCGCGGCTCGGGGCGGGTCGTCCCCGAGGTGGGCATGGCCCCCGCCGAGTGGCGCACCGATGTGGCAGCCGCGGATGTCTCGCGGAGAGCTGCTGCGACTGGCCGAGGAGCAGTTCGGCGTGCTGACCACGGCGCAGTCGCTCGCGGGCGGCATCACCCGGCGTCGATCAGACGGTCATCGACACGCCAGAACGGTCTGTCTCGATGCGGCCGTGGCGCTGGCGGCACGAGCCACCCAACGGCAGCTCACCACCGCGGAGCGGTTGAGGACGGAGCTGCGGTCCAGGAGGGGCCATCAGTGGACCCGCGAGCTCGATGAAGCTCTCCGGGTCGTGGCCGATGGAGCCGAGAGCACGCTCGAGGTGCGGTTCGTGCGTCAGGTGGTGCACCCGCACGGCTTGCCCGCTCCGCGACTCCAAGCCCTCGCCCACGCCGGGCGCGGATAGCGCGCCGACGCGGCATACGAGCAGTGGGGCTTGCTCGTGGAACTCGACGGTCGCCTCGGACACGAAGGAGCGGGCCGGCTGTTGGATGCCCGTCGAGACCGGAGCGCTGCCGGACGCGGCTGGGTCACGATTCGCGATGGCTGGCTCGACGTGGCCGTCTATCACTGCGAACTCGCAGCCGACCTCGCGAAGGTGTTGAGAACTCGCGGCTGGACCGGCGCGACGCGACCGTGCCGACGGACTGACTGCGTGATGCGCAGGACGAACACCGGGTGAGTGGAGACTTTCCCACGCACACGGTGCGAAAGTCTCCCCTCAGTCCCGCGTCAGTGGGCGCCGGGTTCGACGATCTCGACGAGCACCCCGCCGGCATCCTTGGGATGGATGAAGTTGACCCGGCTGTTGCTCGTGCCGCGCTTGGGCTGGTCGTAGAGCAGTCGCACCCCGCGCTCGCGCAGCGTGGCGCAGACCGCGTCGATATCGACGACGCGGTAGGCCATCTGCTGGATGCCGGGGCCGGACTTGGCCAGGAAGCGCCCGATCGTCGTGTCGGCATGCAGCGGCGCGAGCAACTGGATGCACGAGCCGGAGTCACCGACGGCCATCATCGCCTCGCGGACACCCTGCTCCTCGTTGACCTCCTCGTGCAGGCAGGTCATCCCAAAGGTGTCGCGGTAGAACGCGATCGCGGCGTCGAGGTCGGCGACCGCGATCCCGACGTGGTCGATCATCGTGAAGAGGCCGGCGAGAGGGCCGGAGGTGGCAGCGGCGGCAGCGTCCATGCGCCCGAGCCTAGGCCGCACGGCATACCGGCGGCAGTGCCAGACCGTATGCCGTCCGCGGATGTGGCGCGCGCCACGTCTCCTCGCGCGGTCCGGGGCGCGGGTGGGGGACTCCCGACCTGCCCAGGAGCGGGCCGGGCCCATACAGTGGGAGGGACGACCGTTCCGCCCGCTCGACGCACTGGAGGCTGTCCCACATGAGCACGACCACATCCGTCATCGTCGCCGGCGCCCGCACCGGCATGGGCCGCTTGCTCGGCTCCCTCAAGGACTTCTCGGCCACCGACCTCGGCGGGGTGGCGATCAAGGGGGCCTTGGAGAAGGCCGGCATCACCGGCGACCAGGTCGACTACGTCGTCATGGGCCATGTGCTGCAGGCCGGCTGCGGCCAGATCACCGCGCGTCAGGCCGCGGTCAAGGGCGGCATCCCCATGGACGTCCCGTCGATCACCATCAACAAGGTCTGCCTGTCCGGCATCAACGCCATCGCCATGGCCGACCATCTCATCCGCGCCGGAGAGTGCGAGGTCGTCGTGGCCGGCGGGATGGAGTCGATGACCAACGCGCCGCACCTGCTGGAGAAGAGCCGCGAGGGCTACAAATACGGCACGGTGAAGATGCGCGACCACATGGACTACGACGCATTGTGGGACGTCTACACCGACCAGGGCATGGGCAACCTGACCGAGTCGGCCAACAATGGCGACCGTGAGTTCAGCCGGGCCGAGCAGGACGCCTTCTCCGCGCGCAGCCACCAGCTGGCTGCCAAGGCCTGGGCCGACGGGCTCTTCGACGACGAGGTCGTGCCGGTGATGATCCCGCAGCGCAAGGGCGACCCGATCGCCTTCAAGGCCGACGAGGGAGTGCGTGCCGCGACGACCGCCGAGTCGCTCGCGGGCCTGCGCCCGGCCTTCCGCAAGGACGGCACCATCACCGCCGGTTCGGCCTCGCAGATCTCCGACGGTGCCGCTGCCGTTGTCGTCATGAGCAAGGCCAAGGCCGAGGCTCTCGGCCTGCCGTGGCTGGCCGAGATCGGTGCCGCCGGCTGGGTTGCCGGGCCCGACTCGACGCTGCAGTCGCAGCCGGCCGTCGCGGTGCAGAAGGCCTGCGCCAAGGAGGGCATCACGCCTGCCGAACTCGACCTGCTCGAACTCAACGAGGCGTTCGCGGCCGTCGGCCTGGCCTCCACCAAGGAGCTGGGCGTCGACCCGGACAAGGTCAACGTCAACGGTGGTGCGATCGCCATGGGTCACCCGGTCGGCATGTCCGGAGCCCGGATCGTCCTGCACCTGGCCCTCGAGCTCAAGCGCCGCGGTGGCGGCGTCGGCGCGGCCGCACTGTGCGGTGGCGGCGGCCAGGGCGACGCGCTCATCATCCGGGTCCCCAAGGCCTGACGGCATACGCTGGCGTCCTGCCGCTCGCGCCTCGTCCGAGGCCGGGAGGCAGGACGCCGCTGCTTCGCTCGCCCCGATTCGCCCCACGGAAAGGACGGGTATGCCGCCCCGCCCGGTCGACGTTCCAGCTCTCGTCAGCGCCGCTCGCGAGGGCAAACCCCGCGCGGTGGCGCGGCTCATCTCCCTCGTCGAGGACGCCCACCCTGCCCTGCGCGAGGTGATGGCGGCGCTCGCGCCGCACACCGGCACGGCATACATCATCGGCATCACCGGCTCGCCCGGGGTCGGCAAGTCGACCTCGACGAATGCGCTCGTGGCGGCCTTCCGGGCGCGGGGTAGGCGGGTGGGCATCCTCGCGGTCGACCCGTCCTCGCCGTTCTCCGGTGGAGCGTTGCTCGGTGACCGGGTGCGCATGCAAGACCACGCGCTCGACCCGGAGGTCTACATCCGGTCGATGGCCTCCCGTGGGCACCTCGGCGGTCTGTCGTGGACTACCCCGCAGGCCATCCGGGTGCTCGACGCCGCCGGGTGCGACGTCGTGCTCGTCGAGACCGTCGGGGTCGGGCAGTCCGAGGTCGAGATCGCCGGGCTGGCCGACACGACGATCGTGCTGCTCGCACCGGGGATGGGCGACGGCATCCAGGCTGCGAAGGCCGGCATCCTCGAGATCGGCGACGTCTTCGTCGTCAACAAGGCCGATCGCGACGGCGCCGATGCCACGGTGCGCGATCTGCGGCACATGATCTCGCTCGGTGACCGCACCGAGCCGGGGCTGTGGCGGCCACCGGTGGTCAAGACGGTCGCGGCCCGCGGTGAAGGCGTCGATGACGTGATGGAGGCCCTGGACAAGCACCAGGGCTGGCTCGACGCGACGGGCACCCTGCGGCTGCGCCGGCTCAAGCGGGCCGCCGACGAGATCGAGGCCATCGCGCTGGCGGCGCTGCGGGCGCGGATGGGCGATCTACGGGCCGGACACGGGCTCGACGACAACGCCGCGGCCGTGGTCGAGGGTCAGATCGACCCCTACGCCGCGGCCGACGACATCCTCGCCCAGCTTTCCTGATCTGAGCCTGCACGTGCCGAGTGCCTCGGCAGGTTGGGTGCGCGCGGGGTAACTGGCAGGATGGCCTGGTTCGGCGGGGAGGCCGGGAGCCGACCGAACGGCATACCCGCTCGTCCTCATCCCTGTGACGTGTGAACACGACGTGTGAAGGCAGCGATGCAGATCTGGCCAGGCAAGCCCTACCCGCTCGGTGCGACCTACGACGGCACCGGCGTCAACTTCGCGGTGTTCTCCGAGGTCGCCAGCCGCGTCGAGCTCTGTCTGGTCAATGACGACGGCACCGAAACCCGGGTGGCGATGCCCGAGCACGACGCGTTCGTCTGGCACGTCTACCTGCCGGGGGTGCAGCCGGGCCAGCGCTACGGCTTCCGGGTCTCCGGCCCCTACGATCCGGCGACCGGCGCCCGCTGCAACCCGGCCAAGCTACTGCTGGACCCTTACGCCAAGGCCATCGACGGTGAGATGAAGGGTGACCCGTCGTTGTTCGGCTATCGCTTCGACGACCCGCTCGGCGGCCTCTCCCCAAGCGTCAACGAGCTCGACAGTCTCGGGCACACGCTGTTGTCGGTCGTCGTCAACCCCTACTTCGACTGGGGGAAGGACCGCGCGCCGGGACACGAATACCACGACTCGGTCATCTACGAGGCGCACGTCAAGGGCCTGACCATGCTGCACCCGGACGTGCCGCCGGAGATCCGCGGCACGTATGCCGGCATCGCCCACCCCGCGACGGTCTCGCACCTCACCGACCTCGGGGTCACGGCGCTGGAACTCATGCCGGTGCACCAGTTCGTTCAGGATTTCACCTTGCTGGACAAGGGATTACGCAACTACTGGGGCTACAACACGATCGGCTTCCTGGCGCCGCACAACGGGTATGCCGCGAACGGCACCCGGGGCCAGCAGGTCGCTGAGTTCAAGACGATGGTCAAGGCGCTGCACGAGGCCGACATCGAAGTGATCCTCGATGTCGTCTACAACCACACCGCCGAGGGCAATCACATGGGCCCGACCCTGGCCTTCCGCGGCATCGACAACGCGGCCTATTACCGCCTGGTCAACGGCGATCCCGGTCACTACTACGACACGACCGGCACCGGCAACTCGTTGCTCATGCGCAATCCCCATGTGCTGCAACTGATCATGGACTCGCTGCGCTACTGGGTGAGCGAGATGCGCGTCGACGGCTTCCGTTTCGATCTCGCGGCGACGCTGGCGCGGCAGTTCCACGAGGTCGACAAGCTGTCCGCCTTCTTCGACCTCATTCAGCAGGACCCGGTCGTCAGCCAGGTCAAGCTCATCGCCGAGCCGTGGGACCTCGGCGACGGTGGCTATCAGGTGGGCGGCTTTCCCCCGTTGTGGACCGAGTGGAACGGGAAGTATCGCGACACCGTGCGCGACTTCTGGCGGGGTGAGCCGGCCACCCTCGGGGAGTTCGCCTCACGTTTCACCGGGTCCTCCGACCTCTATGCCCACTCGGGTCGCCGACCGGTCGCGTCGGTCAACTTCGTCGTGGCCCACGACGGCTTCACCCTGCGCGACCTGGTGTCCTACAACGACAAGCGCAATGATGCCAACGGCGAAGGCAACCGCGACGGCGAGAGCCACAACCGGTCCTGGAACTGCGGGGCCGAAGGCCCGACCGAAGACCCGCAGGTGCTCGAGCTGCGAGCCCGTCAGCAGCGCAACTTCCTCACGACTTTGCTTCTCTCGCAAGGTGTTCCGATGATCGCCCACGGCGACGAACTCGGCCGCACGCAACAGGGCAACAACAATGTCTACTGCCAGGACAACGAGCTGTCGTGGGTCGACTGGGAACTCGATGAGGCGGGGTCGCGGCTGTTGGAGTTCACCCGGTCGGTGGTCGCGCTGCGCCGCGAGCACCCGGTCTTCCGCCGTCGGCGCTTCTTCGCCGGCAGCGCAGACCATGGGGGCGAGAGCGAGATCGGCGACATCGCGTGGTTCGAGCCGGACGGCACCCACATGGATGAGGCGAGCTGGGCCAACGGCTTCGCCAAGAGTGTCATGGTCTTCCTCAACGGTCAGGCCATCCCCGAGCTCGACCGGCGCGGCCGGCGCATTGTCGACGACTCGTTCCTCGTGATGTTCAATGCCCACGACGAAGCCATCGACTTTCATGTGCCCGATGTCAGCTACGGCCCGTCGTGGGACACCGTGCTCGACACGGCGGCAGTTCCCGGCACCGGACCGGCGTCTGTCTCGGCTGGGGGATCACTGACCGTCGCCCCGCGCAGCATCGTGCTGCTGTGCGGCACGGTCGCGTCGGCACCTGGCCCCTGATGGCCGTGCGGTGCAGCGCCCGGGGCGAGGCGGAGATGGGGTGATTCCCGCGCCCACCAGCGCAGCGCTGCGCTATCGACCCGGTCAGGCGATCCTGCTGGCGCTGCTGTCCGCCTTGGTCGTGGGGGCGGTTGCGTTCGCCCCGCTCTATGCCCAGTCGCTGGAACTCGGTCTGCTGCGTGGGGCGCTCGACCGCGCGCCGGTCGCCGCGACGACGATCGAGATCTCCCCCTCGCGGGCGGGCGCCGGCGCAGTCCCGTCGACCGAGGCTGCCCGGCAGGCCTTCCCACGCGAGTTGGCGGGGATTTTCGACGCTGGCAGCGAGGTGTGGTCGGGCAGTGTGCGGGTTGCCAGCCGCCTCGGCCCGGCCATGCCCGCCATGTATGCCGCCACCGAGGTATGCGCGGGCCTCACCATCGACGCGGGTCGGTGCCCGAGCACGGCATACGAGGTGCTCGTCTCCACCGCCGAAGCGAGCTTCCAGCAGTGGCAGGTCGGGCAGACCCTCGATGCCCGGGAGGTGCGCCCTGAGGTCCAGACCGCGCCGGTGTCCGGACAGCCGATGTTGATCGTCGGCACCTACACCCAGGTGCCCGATGCCAACCACTGGCTGCGTATTCGACTGGACGGGCGGGCCGGCAGCAGCGCCCTCGACCCCGACGGCACTCCGCTGCTGGATGCGTTCGTCACGGTCCCGGCAACGTTCGCCGAGCACCCCGCCGATGCGCAGGGCCGGGGCTGGCGACATTCGGTGCTCACAGTCGTCTTCCGGCTCGATCGGTCGGCGCTGTCGCTCGACGGTCTGGCGTCGCTTCGCCCGGTCATCAGCGCAGCGGCCGACGCGGGATTGCGGGCTACGCCGCGGCTCACCGTCCGTTCGGCCATCGGGGAGATGGCCGATGACGTCGTCGAAGGCCAGCGGCAGGTGCGGCTCATCGTCCCGCTGCTCATGGCCCAGCTGGCCTTGCTCGCCGTGGTGGTCCTCGGTCTGGTCGCCGGGTCGGCGGTCGAGCAACGTCGCCAGGAGATCGCCCTCGCCCGACTGCGGGGACGAAGTGGGCCGAGTGCAGCCCGGCTCGTCGTCGCCGAGCTCGGGGCCGCCGTGCTCGGCGGGGCCCCGGT